>Ga0075474_10000269_pt1 | contig 18830 bp, 18 predicted proteins | sample DEB08_DNA_2_FD_71485 | JGI IMG/M metagenome (GOLD analysis project Ga0075474, IMG submission 71485) | Aqueous microbial communities from the Delaware River and Bay under freshwater to marine salinity gradient to study organic matter... | ecosystem: Environmental > Aquatic > Marine > Coastal ...
GGCATCGAAGCCATCAATCACGGTGAGCGGTGTCCCCATGATGAGGGACCGCGTGATGACCGAGAGCCCGCCAATGTGGGCAAGTGGGAGACATGCAAGCCAATGGTCATTGGTGGACACTTCGAGTCGAGCCGATGTTGCTCGAGCTGAGGCCTCTATTGCTGAGTGGGTGAGAACGGCCCCTTTGGGTGGACCTGATGAACCACTCGTTGCGACGACAAGCGCATCACCTGGCTCAACTTGTGTTCCGTCACTGAGAGTGGTCTCACCATGTTCGGTGATGATGGTGGCAGCTCCGAATCGTTTCAGCAGCGACTCCTGAGCGGCTGTTGGGAGCCGGCTATCCAAAGGAAATACTGCATCGCCGCGTTCCCAAACCATCTGGAGAGCGTGCACGAACTCTGTTGATCCGGGGAGGTCAAGAGCGGTCAGTTTGGGCATGGTCCGATTCAGATGAAGTTGTGAACTGCGGGTTCATGCACCATCATGGCCGATGTATGAGCGAAACGCCATCACTACGTATCTGGTTGGCCGGGGCTCGTCCAAGAACGCTGCCTGCCGCAGTTGTTCCAGTTGTAGTGGGCACTGCTGTTGCGATTGATGCTGATGGTTGGTCAGCGGTGTGTTGGACGCGTGTGTTGCTCGCGTTGGCGGTGAGCCTCCTTCTGCAAATCGGGGTGAACTACGCCAACGATTACTCCGATGGTGTTCGCGGTACCGACGATGTGCGGGTTGGCCCTGTTCGGCTGGTCGCATCAGGATTGGCCTCTGCGAATCAGGTGCGGGTTGCTGCGTTGTTGAGCCTTGGTCTTGCGGCCGTCGCCGGGTTACTGCTTGCGGCGATGACCTCATGGTGGCTGATTGCGGTAGGTCTCTCAGCGCTGCTGGCAGCCTGGGGTTACACCGGCGGCCCGAAGCCGTATGGATATCTCGGGTTGGGCGAGTTGTTTGTGTTTGTCTTCTTTGGTCTTGTTGCCACAGTTGGCACAACATTTGCAGCAATTGTGCACGTGCCGTGGCGGTCGTGGGTGGCGGGAGTCGGCGTGGGTGCCCTCGCCTGCGCGCTGTTGGTGGTAAATAATCTTCGCGATCTACCAATCGATTCGAAGGTTGGGAAGAAAACCCTTGCTGTTCGCCTTGGTGACGAACGGACGCGGACCTTCTATGTTGCGCTGATTGGGGTCGCTGGTGTGTCTGTGATTGCAATGCGCAACGTCGGAGCGCTGCTCGCGCTGATGGTGGTGCTTCCAGCGTGGCCAGTGGTTCGCAAGATTCGTCAGGGCGCAGTTGGACGAGAACTCATTCCGGTACTTGGCGCAACTGGACGATTGCAACTTCTATTTGGCGCGTTGCTCAGCATCGGACTTGTTGTTTTTTAGACGTTTTGCGACCAGCAACGGCTAGTTGCTGAAATGTGTGTAGGCCCAGTCTGAGACGATCTCGGCGAAGTGAGAGCACTGTTCGAGGTGAACCGCATGCCCGGCATTTGCAATGACCTCGTGGCGAGATCCTTCGATTGCATTCTGAAGACGCGCCCCGATTTCGCAGAACTTGGTGTCGTGCTCGCCGGTCATGATCAGCGTCGGTACCTTAAGTGCAGCGAGCGCATCCCAGAGCGGTTCTTGTCGGCCCGTGCCTGCTTGCCGCAGCGACTCAGCGAGCCCGATTGGGCTGTTGCGCTGCCGAGCAGCAAGATCATCCTCGGATGCTCGAAGCCCTCTGAACATCGGTAGCGACATCCATCTCTCAAGGAATGCAAGCACTCCCTGCTGTTCGATGCTGTCAGCGAGGGCGTCATCTGCTGCTGAACGCTCGGCGCGTTCGGATGCGAGATGAAGCCCCGCTGTTGTGCTGACGAGCACGAGGCCCTGCACGACCTCTGGATGCTGGAGGGCGATGTGCAGCAGGTAACGGCCTCCCATCGAGTAGCCAATCCATACTCCTCGTGTTGATAACTCAGCGAGTGCGGTGGCTCCATCACGAAGGGGGAGCGGTAGTCCTGTTCCGGTTCCGTGGCCGGGCATATCCGGTACCCAAAACTCAGCCGATGGAGAGCGTTGTTGAAGGGCGGCAATCGATTCAGCCCAACTTGTCGAAGTTTGCGTAAACCCGTGCAAGAGGTTGAACTGCATGATGCTCAACTAGCTGTCCTGCATGCGTTCAGCGAGTCGCCGGAGCACACGCTCAAACGTCTCAGCTTCTTGGGCGCCAGGAATCGACCATTGTCCTTCCACGACATAGGTCGGCACCGCGGTGATCCCGAGTTGTGAGGCTCCTGCGAGTTCGCCTTGAACCTCATGTACACCCTCGTCGCTCTCGAGGAACTGAATGGTGTCTTGACGACTTGCTCCAAGAGTCTCCATCAGCGTTGCGAGTTCATCAGGGTCGCCGATGTTCTTTCCGTTCGTGAAGTACGAGGCGAGAAGCAATTCTTTGACCTCGGATTGGGCAGGTTGAGAGTCGGGTTGACCCGCACGCCAGATCAGGCGGTGAGCCAGCAGAGTGTTTGCTCGCTGAGCATCATCCATTCGAAAATCAAGCCCTGCCTCAGATGCGACTGAACTGACATGAGAGATGATCCGGTCGGCTTGTTCTGGGCCGCCAAATTTTCGTTCGTACACACCGCGAACTGGCTCGGTCTTTCCGGGGGAAGCGGTGGGGTCAAGTTGATACGCGCGGTAGGTGACGTTTACCACTATGTCGTCGCTCAAATTAGCGAGCGCTGACTCAAATTTTCTCTTTCCGATGTAGCACCACGGGCACACAACATCAGACCAAATGTCGATATTGATCGTTGCCGATTCAGAAGTTGTCATATCACGACGATACGTCGTTGGCGAGAAGGCCGTATCGTCGTGGCTGTGTCGGCGTCGGCAACTTTTTCCGCAACTCTGTTTGATGAGTGGGTCTCCCTCGGGCTCACCGATGTCGTGATCGCTCCAGGATCACGCAGCACCCCGGTAGCAGTGGCCGCAACCCGAGATGATCGGCTTCGGACGCATATCGTGATCGATGAGCGAGTAGCTGCATTTGTTGCCCTTGGTTTGGGGTTGAGCGGAACCCCAGCTGCACTGATCTGCACGAGCGGAACTGCTGCAGCAAATTTCATGCCAGCAGTTGTGGAGGCAGGGCTGTCAGCGGTGCCGATGCTCGTGTGCACAGCTGATCGGCCACCTGAATTGCGGGGAGTTGGCGCGCCGCAAACGATTGACCAGATTGACATCTACGGAACTGCAGTGCGGCTGTCGATTGATGCGCCGGTGCCAGACGACTCGGACCCGACCGAATGGAGACCTCTTGCTCGCAAATTGTTCCGGGCTGCTCTCGACGGTCCGGTACATGTCAATCTTCCATTCCGCGAGCCTCTGCTCGGAGAGGTTGATGCTCTTCCTCCACCGTTAGCTGAGGAACCCGTCAGCACCAAAACACCTACAGCTGTGCATCTTCCTGTGGAGGTTAGGGTTGAGCGCGGTGTCATTATCGCTGGAGGGGCATCTGGCGTTGACGCATTCACGATTTCTCGCATCGCAGAGGCACTTGGGTGGCCGATTCTTGCTGATCCACTTTCGGGGGTGCGCTCAGATGTTCGGGCGGTCGCCAACTTTGATGTCATTCTTCGACACGATGAGTTTGCGAAGAGTCACGCTCCGCAGGCTGTGCTGCGATTCGGTCGGCCTCCGGCGTCAAAAGTGCTGTCGACATGGGTGAAGAGCAGCGGGGCTCCTGTCATCCAAGTTGGAGGACCAGGACACATTGATCCCGATCACAATGTGGTGGCCCATTGCTCGGTCGCCGATGTAGAAGCGGCTATTGGAGATGGCTTTTCTGGGGCGACGGGGTCTCGTTGGGCAGAGTCGTGGCGCGCGTCATGGGTTGAGGTCGACGCAATCGCAGAACGAACATTGACCGAGCTCTTGCTCGCCCCAGAGTTATCTGAGCCGACAGTCGCCCGAGTGGTTGCTGACAATGCACCGAGCAACGCCCGTGTGGTGGTGTCCTCTTCGATGCCGGTGCGTGATCTCGAATGGTTTGGTGGCCGACGTGCGGTTGCCCATTCGAACCGTGGTGCAAATGGAATTGATGGCGTGCTGTCAACTGCTCTTGGCCTGGCGCTTCTCGGAGAGCCCGTGATTGCTGTCATCGGCGATCTTGCGTTTTGTCACGACAGCAATGCGCTTTGGGGTATTAACTCTCACAACGTTGACCTGCGAATCGTCGTAATCGACAACGATGGCGGTGGAATCTTCTCGTTTCTTCCTCAGGCCTCAACGTTGTCAACGGCAGAATTTGAACGGCTGTTTGGCACACCACATAACACTGACCTTTGTGCCCTTGCCGGCGCACACGGTGTCGAGTCATTGACCGTTCAGAGTAGGGAACAACTCGTGAAGGAGATCTCGGCTCGTGGTCCGCGGGTGATGAGGGTGCCAAGTAACCGCAGGCGAAACGTGGCGGTGCATGAGCTGCTCGTTGAAGAGGTTCGCAATGCAATTGGCTGAATAAGGCAGCTGCGTGCCTTATGGGCGGATGATTGCACCGAGCATTGCCTGCAGCTTTGCCTGAGTTTCGGCGAGTTCTGATTCCGGGTCACTATCAGCGACGATGCCACCACCGGCGACAAGCCGAGCTTCACGGCGGTCGTCAGAGAATTCTGCACAACGCAACGAAACAGCCCACTCGCCATCACCTGCAGCATTCACCCATCCGACAGCACCCCCGTATCGACCGCGAGTAAAGCCCTCAGAGTTCACGATCATCTCAATTGCTGTGTCTCGCGGGTGACCGCCAACGGCGGGAGTTGGTTGAAGTTCTCGAACCAGCTCGATAACTGACGGGTACGGCTCGCTGAGATGACCTTCTGCAAGAGAGCCAAGGTGTTGCACGTTCGCTACTTTGATCACCGATGGCTCTGGGGTCCAATCGAGGTAGCTACAAAATGGCAACAACGAGTCTCGAACCATCTCAATTGCTGCGTGGTGCTCGATCTGATTTTTCTCGCTCGCAAGGAGCTCTGCGGCAAGTTGCGCGTCAATGGCGTCATTTCCGGTCGTTCGGGTCGTGCCTGCGAGCGGATGTGACCGCACGACTGCACCATTTACGCTGACGAGCAGTTCAGGAGACGCTCCAATGAAACCGTCGATCGAGAATCGATATGTTGACCCAAACGTGGCGTCTAGGCGTCGAAGCACGGCGTGAATGCTCATCGGGTCTCGAGCGGTAATCATCACAGGGCGAGCAATCACGGCCTTGCGAAGTTCGCCGGCTCGAACTGCGTCGCGAGCACCCTCTACCGCCTTCAGGTAGGTGGAAATAGAGATTGGAGAGTCGACTTGGTAACTGTTCGCTGCCGGGTGGGGTGCAGGGTGTGCCACGACAGATTCCAAGAGATCATCAACCGCTGACTCGTCTGCGCACACGATCGCAAATCGGTCACCCGCACCGTTGTCAACAATCGTCACCTGGGGAATCGTCAACGTTGCTGGAGCGTGTGGAAGGAAATCGACACATCCCATAGCAATGGGATGTAGTGCGGATTCGGAATTTGACTCGTTTCGGCATTCGATGCTGCTGAGCTCAGTGACTGAGCGATCAGCGTCTACGATCATTGCGCAACCAATGCCAACGCGTCCGCCAGTGGTACTGCGGAACAGCAGTCCGGTATCGCCAGCAATGTCAACGAGAGCGGCTGTTGCGAGAGGCGTGTCGACGAGGTCGCGGGTAACGGCAATCACAATGGGTTTCTTGTTCCAGTGAGCAGTTGGGTGAGTCCACCGGTGAGTTCGTCGTGCCGAGCATCGGAGAATCCCGCGCATTGGAGAGCCGCGACCATCTGGCTAGGGGAGGGAAGGTATGCAACGCTTCGAGGGAGGTACTGGTACGCGCCGCGATCTGAGAGTAGTCCACCGATGAATGGAACCATTTTTCCGAAATAGATCGAATTGCCCCACCGGATGAGCGGGTTACTCGGCACACCGACATCAAGTAATGCGATGCGTCCGCCTGGGCGAACGACCCGGGCAAGTTCCACAAAGAACTCTTCAAGATTTGTGAGGTTCCGTAGTGCGAATCCACAGGTCACGCCATCGACCGATTGTGATGACGTTGGAAGTCGAAGGATGTCTGTCTGCACTCGAGGTGAGCCCGATCGGTCGGCAGCAAGCATTCCGAAACTGAGATCCATCGAAATCGGACGCAGGTTCGCCTTGGCAAGGTCGATACAGAGATCGCCGGTGCCCGATGCCAGGTCAAGCACTACTGACCCGGGCGGGAGGCGTAAGTCACGAACCGCACGCCTCCGCCACCGTGTATCGAGGCGGAAGGTCATGATGCGGTTGACCATGTCGTACCGAGGAGCGATCGTGTCGAACATTTCTCGAATTGCAGCGCGCTTCGCGTCACCTTGCGGCAACGTTTCGCTTTCCCACGGTCGGGCGTTCGAAGTTGTCTCAAGGGACTTGTTCTCGGTCACAATGTGCAGGCTACGACGACCCGGCTCGCACCGCTTACTTGAGTGAGGCCAGACTCAACTCATGATCGATTTCAGTTTTCCACCCGATGTGGACGAAGTCCGGCTTCGCGTTCGCGAATTTATGGACACCCGTGTTCGACCAGAATGGGAAAACGTCGACCAGTCTGAACGTCGGCAAGTCGTTGAGTGCATTGTGCGGTTGCGGGCAGAGGCGAAAGAAGAATGGAAGCTATGGCTCCCCCATATGCCTGCGGAGTGGGGAGGAATGGGTCTCGGGCCGACCGCAATGGCTGCGGTCTCGGCTGAGGCGGCGAAGGTTGCTATTGGGCCATTTGTTCTCAATGCGCAGGCTCCCGATGAAGGAAATCAGCACACCTTGTTGCACTGGGGCACAGATGAGCAGAAGGAGAACTACCTGAAACCTCTTTGTGAGGGAACAGCGCGTTCATGCTTCGCGATGACGGAGCCCGAAGTTGCTGGCTCAGATCCAACGCTGATTCAAACGACTGCTTATCAAGACGGAGATGAATGGGTCATTAACGGGCACAAATGGTTTATCTCGGGAGCCCGCGGTGCAAAGTTTGCGTTGCTGGTCGCTCGAACAGAGGAGGATCCAGAAATTCCTCAAGCCGCAAACAGCTGCTTCATTGTCGATCTGCCGTCAGAGGGGTGGGAGATTGTCAGAGATGTGCACACGATGTCGGGTGGGCACAACCATTGCGAAATCCGGATTACTGACCTGCGAGTTCCTGCGACAAACATGCTCGGTGGGCGAGGGCAAGGACACCTCCTTGGCCAGTATCGGTTGGGTCCGGCGCGCTTGGCACATTGCATGCGTTGGATCGGTCAAGCGGAGACGGCGCTTGATTTGATGGTGAGCCGCTCAATGGAGAGATACTCGCACGGGTCGCTTCTCGCGGAGAAACAGGGAATCCAGTGGTTGATAGCTGATTCCGCGATGGAGTTGTACCAATGCAAATTGATGGTGCTTCACGCTGCGTATCAGATTGAGCAGAAGATGGATTTCACAGCCGTGGTATCGATGGCAAAACACTTCGTTGCAAATAGCTTGTGGCGAATTATTGACCGAGCGATTCAAGTCCACGGAGCACTCGGGTATTCGACGGATACGCCGCTTGCGAACATGCTGCAGCAGGCGCGTTGGGCACGTTTCGCTGATGGCGCCGATGAAATTCACCAGATGAGAATTGCTCAGCGCACGATCGCTGCATTCAACGACTCCGGCACGACAAAGGCTGCAACGGGCAATCTTCCCTTATAAGAGAGTGCAGTTGTTAGGGGTGTGAGCTCGCAACTGTTCTTGCCCAGCCATAGTCAGCTTTGCCAGCGGGCGAGCGCTGAATGTCATCAACTACAACAACGGCTTTCGGGTGTTTGTAGCGGGCGAGGTGTCGCATCGAGGCCGTGAGTTCATCGATCGTCGGAGTCGGTAGACCACTTGCACTCAGCGAAATGACCGCGGTGACTTCGCTGCCCCACACTTCGCTTGGCCGACCAACAACAATGCAGTCGCGCACTGAGCGGTGCCGAAGTACGGCCTCTTCAACCTCTTCGGCGAACACCTTTTCTCCGCCAGTGTTAATACACACGGCTTCGCGCCCGAGAGCTTCGATAGACCCATCGGCGAGATGGCGAGCGTGATCGCCTGGAGCGGAGTATCGAACTCCATTGACGAAGTGGAATACCTGTGAGGTTTTGAGTTCGTCGTTCAGATAACCAAGTGGTAGCCGGCCAGTTGTTCCGAGCCAGCCAACTGTTGGATCTCCTGGGTTGAGGATGCTGTTGAATTGTTCACTCAGCACGACGGTTCGGTCTGGCTTGGGAAGGAACGTCCCCGAGGTTGCAGATCCATGAGACGAAACGACCGACATTTGTCCACCTGATTCAGATGATCCAAACCCATCGACAATGATCACGGTCGGAAGGTGGTTGAGAAGTTGGGTTTTGGTGGTGCTGATGAGCGGTGCCCCTCCTGTAAGGACAACGTTCAAGCTTTGGGCATCAACTTGTTCTGAATCCAGCACCTCGAGGAGTGGGCGTGCAAATGACTCGCCGACGATTCCGAGCAGTGTGACCTGGTGTCGTTCAACTGCCGACCAGGTATGTCGGGCGTCAAAATGTTCGGCGTGATCGGGAATGACGACCGTCCCGCCCGCAAGCAGTGTTCTCATCGCCATCCACTGACCAGCACCGTGCATAAGCGGAGCGCAAGGGAGAGTAACAAGGTCGGGTCGCATCGTGTCGACGAAGTCCTGGACTGTCTGGGGTTGGCGAGCGGCGTTGAAGCACTCGATAACGGCGTCAGCATTTCGCCACATGACTGCCCGAGGTCGTCCTGTTGTTCCCCCTGTGAGCACAAGGTACAAATCGTCAGCACTCGCCTTGGGCGGCGATTTGCAAGGTAGATGTGTTGAGATGAGATCGTCGTAGATCACTGCATTTGGAAGCACCGATGGAAGTGATCCGGTGACCTCAATCACGACGTTGATGTTTGGGAGTCGAGGGAGGGCTCGTGCAACGACGTCGGCGTACTCGGAATGGACCGCCAGCGCGGTTGCCTCCGTATAACTGAGGATGTCGACTAACTCATCTGCTGTGTAACGATGATTGACATTGATTGGAGAAACGCGGCTTGCGAACGCAGCGCACATCAACTCAAGACATTCCACCGAGTTGTGCATGAGCAATGCGAGATGATCCTGTCCCGATTCATGGTCGACAAGATCGTCTCGTTCGCGATGGCAACCCAGCTCAAGTGAGGTGAGACCAGCGCTTGCTCGTTCAACACGATTGATGAACTGTTGCCAGGTGCGAACAGCATGGCCGGGACCGCTTACGCAGGCTGCTTCCCCGCGAGCGGCTGCCACTGCTCGGATGATGTCGATGAGGGCGACATCACCTCTGTCGTGCACGTTGGCGGTTGTCATGACTGGGGCGCCGCGGATGCGGCGTTCGATTACTCGTAAGAGCGGAAGACAACCTCGGCAACACAACTCGGCTTATCGGAGCCTTCACATTCGAATGTGAATTCCATTGTGCTTTGAATTCCACCGGCGATGTCAGCAACGTCGACCAATTTGACTCCGAGACGGACGTTTGAACCGACTTTTACCGGCGACATGAAGCGCACCTTGTTTGTTCCGTAGTTCACGCCCATCGAGTAGCCGCCGATGGAGACCACCTGCGGGTACAGCGTTGGTCCAAGAGAAAGAGTGAGGTAGCCGTGGGCGATTGGCGCACCAAATGGCCCTGCGGTCGCTCGCTCAACGTCGACGTGAATCCACTGATGGTCACCCGTGGCTTCGGCGAATTGGTTCACTTGTTCTTGGGAGATTGAGACGTACGGGCTGTAACCGAGGTGTTCCCCGATCAGCCCTTTGAGTTCGTCTCCTCCGTTGATGATTCGTGGGCTCATAACGCCAGCATGTCAGAGCATGCACCGATTTAACGAAGCAGCGGTGTTGACTAGGGGGGTGGCAGCAACAACTGGAGACAACACGGCGTACCGCTCTGGCTTAGTAGGTCTCCTTGGTCGTCCAAATGTCGGTAAGAGTTCGTTGGTGAACGCAATGTGCGGTCACAAGGTCTCGATCGTCTCGGATAAACCACAGACAACTCGGCATCGAGTGATGGGGGTGCTGACGCAGCCCGACAGCCAACTGGTGTTTGTTGACACGCCAGGGCTACACAAGCCGATCTCGGCGTTAGGCGAACGTGTCAACTCGACTGCGTTAGATAGTGCATCAGACGTTGATCTGCAATGTCTCGTGCTTGATGCCACGAAGCCGTTCGGTTCGGGTGACCAGTGGGTTGCCGGTCGACTTCGCCGGGAGCAGCTTGTCGTGGTGGTGAACAAAGTTGATATTGCAACCCGCGATCAGGTGATTGCGATGCTTGGAGCGTCATCAGAATTAGACGGCTCTGCATATTTTCCGGTGTCGGCAAAAAGTGGAGAAGGTCTCGACGCCCTCGTCGAGTATCTCCTAGACCAACTGCCCGAGGGTCCTCAGTGGTTCCCTGCCGATGAGCGCAACGATATGAGCGAAGAAGTGTGGGTTGCCGAATTAGTCCGCGAGCAGTTACTTGCGGTGATGCGCGATGAGCTTCCGTATTCAATTGCCACCCGAGTCACTGAGTGGGAGTGGCCCAGAATTCGCTGCGAGATCATCGTTGAGCGTGAGAGTCAGAAGGGGATGGTCATTGGCAAGGGTGGTGCCATTCTTCGTGAGGTCGGCAGTCGTGCGCGTGCGCAGCTGCCGGAGGGAGCATTTCTCGAGCTGAAGGTCAAAGTTGATAAAGATTGGCAACGTCGGCCTGATCGAGTCGAACGCCTCGGCTATTAGTTGCCGAGGAAGGTGAGCATCAGGAGCTCGGAGTTGTTATTGACGTAGTGGTTGTCGACGTGCTTGTTGTTGACGTGGGGATCGTCGTTGAGCTTGTTGGTGGCTGAAGGTTGTTTGGCGAAGCCGAGGAGGTTGATTGCGGTTGAGTTGTTGTGGTTGTCGTTGAGGTAGTGGTTGTGGTTGGTGCATCTACGCCAACGAGCAACTGTGCAAAGTCGGCCCATGCAACCGGCTCACCTGGCTCGTTGTTTGCACCAAGCAGTGGCACATAGACGCTGGTCGGTTGGCCTCCCACGAGAAATTCCACCTGTCCAATGCCTCCCGCTTCGGACGTGAATAGCGTCAGTGTGAGAACGATCTGCGCAATTGCTCGACGTTGCTGAGCGCTGCCGAGCTGGTTAATTGCAGTGCGCGACAGGTTTACTGTTGCAAGCCCGCGGTCAACCTGGACATTCAGTACAAGTCGTTCAGATACTTCGGTTTGTAGCTCCGGTTCGGCATCTGGCGGCGGTTGAGTGAGCTGGTCGATGATGTCTCGGCTCGAAACGGGGATGGGAAGGTCGATGTTGATCGATTCAAGTTCTCGACTGAGTCGACGAACGAAGACGACTTCAACCTCTCGTTGATCGATTGCGACCGTTGTCGTTGGGATGTTTGGCCCTGTGTTGACAACCAGAACTGCGGTCGTTGACGTGCTCGTTTCCGCAAGTCCGTAGGGGACATCGTCGAAAAGCACAGCCTCAGAATCGGTTTGCAGCCCGCATGCCGAAAAGCCAAGGACAGTGGCAAGTAACGCTAAGACTCGTTTCTTCTGGTTCACGAGGTCACCGTCGGCATGTCGTGGTTAACGAGTGTGGGTTCGCTTTTCGGTAGGACGACGACAAAGCGAGCCCCTCCAGATGGGGCATCGTCAACATACGCCCATCCGCCGAGCGCCGTTGAATGCTCGGCAACGAGCGCGAGCCCAAGTCCTGTTCCTTCGCGATGACGGGCTGCTCCTCCGCGGGTGAAGCGCTCAAAAATTCTTCCGCGGTCATCTGGGTCGACACCAGAACCTGCGTCGTCGACGGTGATGACGACGTCTCCTACTCGTTGCGTATCGATGGTGACCTCGGTGGCGCCTCCGGCGTGAACGTGAGCGTTCTCGATCAAGTTCGACAGAATTCGTTCGAACCGAACGCGATCGGTCACCGCAATCACAGGCGTCTCCGGTTTTACAGTGAGTCGGGTGTGAGGCGTTGAGGAGCGAGCAAGAATGCGGCGGGAGAGATCGCCAATGTCAACCTCCTCTAAATGGCCATCAACCGCTCCGGCCTCTAGCCGAGAAAGTTCGAGCAAATCAATGACCATGGCATCGAACCTGCGTACCTGAGCGAGGAGAAGGTCTAATGCCTGTTGTGAACGTTCTGAAAGCTCATCGCGGCGCGCAGCGAGCACCTCGGCTGCGGCTGTCATGGCCGTAATGGGGGAGCGGAGTTCGTGACTGACCTCTGATGCGAAGCGTTCTTCCCGTTCGATACGAGATTGGACTGCATCGGCCATGTTGTTGAACGCAGTCACAAGGCGACTGAGCTCTGGGTCGTCGGTGGGTTCGAGACGAGCATCAAGTGAGCCGCTAGCAATTGTGCTGGCTGTTGTCGTCACTCGTGTGAGTGGGCGAAGGAGTCCGCGACTGGTGCTGAACCCGAAGAACACTGCAAGTAGGGCGGCGAGGGCCGAGCCGACGAGGAGTGCAGTGACAAGAATTGCGAGGGTTCGTTCAGTGCCGCTGAGCGGAAAGGCCTCAAAATACCCCGAGTCATTGGCTTCGATATGGACACCGATTCCGATGTAGTTCTCGCCTTCGTATTCAAATCGTTGGTGTCCAGAATTGCCGTTTTCAACAACTGCCCGGAGCGATTCCGGGAATGCTGTAACCGGGAATTGGAGAAGAAATGTGAGCGATGGGCGAGTGAGCACCGCAAACCCTCCGGGCTCGATATCGAGCCCTTGGAAGGTTTCTGTGATGGTCCCTCGTTCGAACGCGTCACGCAGTTCCAATGCATGGTCAAATGCAGTCGCTCGCGAGCCTGCCATACGTTGGTCAACAAGTGATGCTCGGGCAACCGAGTATGCCGCAGTTGTCAACCCGAGCCCTGAAAGGAGGCCAATGATTCCGAAGAATGCGGCTACCCGAGTTGCAAGGCGGGGAGAGCGCAACCGAATCATGTCGACAGACTAGGCGAGACTGATGCTCCGCTGCCGGTGGGACACCAGGGGGAGGTCGGTCCCCCACCGGTGCAGCGTGAACAACATTGATTGTGGCCGCGTCGTATTGCGAACTCTTGCGAGATTTGTGCGATTTGTGTAACAAAACAGGCGAGGTGAGGCATGGTGAGGGGGGAGCCGCATTGGCGCGTCCCCCGCCAAGGTTGTGAAGGTGGCACACTTAGAGGGTGCACAAAGTGCTCTTTATCGAAGATGATGACGCTATTCGCATCGCGTTGCGCATGGCCTTAGAAGACGAAGGCTATGAGGTGGTTGAGGCGCATGATGGTGCAAGTGGACTTGTGCAGTTTGGGCAACACCGGCCTGATGCGGTGCTGCTAGATCTGCGACTTCCCGACCTCTCTGGATTTGAGGTGTGCAAAGCGATCCGTGCAACCTCAACGGTGCCAATCATCATGGTGACCGCCCAAACTGAGGCCGCTGACATGGTGGCGGGTCTCGAAGCTGGTGCTGACGATTACATCACCAAGCCGGTGGTACCAAAGGTGCTGTCGGCGCGTATAGCGGCGGTGTTGCGGCGTGTGAGCTATTCGCCACCTGTCGATGAGGGGCATTCTGACATTCTTCAGTTTGGTGATCTTGAGTTACGGCGCGAGCAAGGTGTCGTGCTCAAGGGCGGGGTTGAGCTTTCACTGACGCGGACTGAATTTCGGATGCTGTGCGAATTTGCTGCGCATGCAGATGCAGTGTTGAGTCGTGACCAACTTCTTGAGCTTGTGTGGGGATACGAATATCTCGGAGACTCACGCCTTGTTGACGCACACGTCCGACGCTTGCGGCTCAAGGTCGAAGACAGCCCGGATGATCCGCAACGGATTGTCACCGTTCGAGGGTTGGGTTACCGGCTGATGTCTCAATAGTTACTTTGCGGCTGGATTCCAAGACGGCAGTCGCTTCTCGATGAATGCAGCCATGCCCTCGGCGGCGTCGGGGCCAGAGAAAAATTCTTCGCTGAGCGAGCGCATCTCACGAAATCCGATGTCGCGATCAAGAGTAGGAACCCGGTGCAACATTGCTTTTGTTGCTGCCACTGCACGGGGAGCACCCGCAAGAATTCCGTTGATGAGGTCATCGATCGTGGTTGATACATCGTTGGTGACGTGAGTGATGAGACCCATCTCTCTGGCGTCAGTAGCTGAGAACACCTCGCCGGTGAGCATGGCTGCCGCAATTTTCCCTGCCGGCACCCGCCGGAGAATTGGTACCGAGATGATTGCTGCGGCGACACCAATTCGAACCTCGGTGAGTGCGAATGTGACCGACTCGTCCACAACAACGAGATCGCAAGCGGCCATCAGGCCGAGTCCGCCGGCTCGAACAGCGCCATTGACTGCTGCAATCGTTGGTCGAGGCGTATCCATGAGCCGTTCGAGTGCGGAGACCATTGGGCCTGAATCGGGCGGTCCCGACGACCGTTCTTTGAGATCGGCCCCAGCGCAAAAGGCCGGCCCCTCATGCCGAATAATGACCGCCCGCGCATCTTGTTGTTCTGCGTCGTCAAGTGCCAGGTGAAGCTCAGCCAGTAACTGACGTGACAATGCGTTGCGGTTGTGTTGAGAGTCAAGGGTGATTGTCGAGATCCCGTTGGACGACTCATGTCGGACGATCTGGGCGTCGGTCATGACGACGACGGTAGTCGTCTGCACTTATTCGTTAGCGATTGAACTCAGAAGCGATTCTGCTTCTGAGCGGTTTCGTGTGCGCCGCATTGGGGGAAGGGCAGAGATGATGTCCCATCGGTATCGAGCTGTACCGAGTCGGCGATCCATGACGGCAACAACGCCACGATCGTTATCGTTTCTGATGAGACGACCGCTCGCTTGAGCAAGCATCGTGGCTGCGCGCGGGAGGTCAATCTCCATGAATGCACGTTGCCCGATGAGTTCTCGGCGCGCCCCCAAGAGGGGGTCGTCTGGTCTCGGAAATGGAATTCTGTCAATAACGACCAGCGAGAGAGCTCGACCCGGGACGTCGACCCCTTGGAAGAGTCCCGCAGTTGCGAATAGGCAACTATCTTCATCGGTTGAGAATTCGTGGATGAGGGCGGGTTTCGGGAGATCTCGTTGTGTGAGGATCTTGAAGGGGAGACGTTCGCGCATTGCTTCGGCGGCTTCATCCATGGCGGACCAACTGGTGAAGAGAGCGAGTGTCTTGCCTTGCGCCGCTGAAATGAGTTGTTCGAGGTCATCGTGCATTGCGCTGCGAAACGAGGGATCATTCGGTTGGGGTAGATGCATTGCGCAGTAGAGCAACGAATTTGATTCGTAATCGAACGGGCTGCCCACGTCAACAAATTCGGCACCCTCGAGGCCGATGCGCTCTGCAAGATTCATCGGCACTGTTGCGCTGGTGAGAATTGCGGTCCGTTGAGACCAGACACCGTCGGCAAGAGTTGGACCAACATCGAGCGGAGCGAGTTCGAGCCGTCTGGAACCAGGAGCGCCTGACACGAAGATGACATCGTCGGTTGATGGGCTGAGAAAGCGGTCAAGCGTGTCAATCGTTCGGGTAAGAGTCACTTGGGCTCGGAGACGGCGTTGCTGAGCATCAAGGTCATCGATCGAAAGTTCGGTGACGAGCGTGAGGGCACGGTTTTGGGAGGTTCGTACGCTTGCGAGGAGTTCGGTCATTGCTGCGGGGAGTGGAGGCAGGATGCGTTCACCGGAATATGGCTCTAGGAGTGCGGTCAGGTCATCTGCCTGAGCGCTGAGTTCTGCATCGAGATCGGGGTCGACAACGATCCGTCGAACGGTTGTCGCCACTCGTGCGAGCCGGCCTGCACTGAGCTCAACTCCGACTGTGTCGCTCATGACGTCTTCGAGGACATGCGCTTCGTCAAAGATGACGACGTCGTGGTCGCCAAGAATTGCGCCGTCAGCGGCGATGTTGAGACCGTACAAGTGGGCGTTGACAACAACGACATCTGCTGCCGCTGCGTTGTGGCGGGCGATCTCCGCGAAGCAGGATTCGCCTTGCGGGCACTGGTTTGCTCCAGGGCATTCGTCGGAAGAGACGGTGACGGCTTTAATGGTGCGTTCGTTTGGTGACCAGTCCAGTTCGGTGAGATCACCGCTGACGGTGCTGTCAGCCCATGCCGCAAGACGCTCAACCTCGCGGCGGCCGTCATCATCGATGCCTTCAAGGGAGAGTTGCACGCGATCGGCCGATGGAAGCCCGCCGATTTCTGCTACTCGTTGGCGGCAGAGGTAGTTCGATCTGCCTTTCAGGACCGCCCACGAAAATGAATGGTTGGTGGCGGTCGCAAGTTGGAGTTCGAGAAATGGAAGGTCCTTGTGGGCGAGCTGGTCTTGTAGGGCTTTTGTTGCGGTGACGACCACGGTTGACGCTCCAGATGTCACGCATGGAGTCAGGTAGGCGAGGGTTTTCCCCGTTCCGGTCCCGGCTCTAATGACGGCTGGTTTCCCTTGTCGGATGCTGGTAGCGACGTGTGAGGCCATCTCGCGCTGGCCTTGGCGATGTTCAGCGTTTGGAATCGCTGCGGTTACAGCATCGAGGGCCGCGAGGACGTCGTCGTGCGAACTCACGCTGTTCCGACCAGCGATAGTGCTGTGTCAAGCTCATTTGCGCTGAGGTCAGGCCACGGGGTTTCGGTGAAGTAGATCGCGCTGCCGGCCGCTTGCCACAACAGAAAGTTCGAAACCCGGATCTCGCCGCTCGTTCGAATCATGACGTCGACTGGTGGAAGATCAGGGTCGTGGAGTCGCTGGGTGACAGACGTGATGTCAATGTCGGTGCCATTTCGTCGGGCCGAGCGGACGGCATCCATCATTTCGAATCGACTGCCGTAGTCGAACGCGACTGTGAGGACAAGACCGGTGTTGTTTGCTGTGTCTGCGATGGCTTTTTTGATCGCTCGCTGCACGAACCGGGGGGTTCGTGATTCGGCGCTGTCGAATGGTCGACCGATCCACCTGATTCGAACATTGTTGTCGTTCAACTCTTCGACGCGACCAAAGAGCCGTTCGTGCAGACCGAGAATGTGCCGAACTTCTGCCCGAGGTCGAACCCAGTTCTCAGTTGAGAAACCAAAGACGGTCAGCCATCCGATGTCACGTTGTACCGATGCCCGAACAATCGACGCAAGGTTTTCTTCCCCAGCCGTGTGGCCAGCTGTTCTCGGTAGGTCTCGAGACTCTGCCCAGCGCCCGTTGCCATCCATGATGCATGCAACGTGATGTTGTCCGTTGGGCAGGGTGTGAAGTTCGGGGTTCATGGTGCATCAGTGACGATACTGCCCCGGTTTGTGTCCGCTAGGGAGGGGTCAAGAGTGGAACAATGTTGGCATGGGTTCGTTCAGCGATCGCAATGATGCGCAGGTTTCGGCAGAGTCGCTTGGGCTTCGCCATGTATTGATTGTCGGAGGGTCGACTGGGCAATGGGTCGATCGCGGGCGAGATCATTGGCTCGAATCTGCTCGTGAGCTTTCGGCCGCGGCTAGCGCATATGGCGTGAGGTGGTTGACGCTGCGTCCCTACGGCGCGCTTGGTGAGTCGGCGATTGAGGTTGATGTCGAACACGTGGTGCACCTCGAGTCGTGTGGCGTGGTGATTGACCCGACCTCAGATGGACGCCAGCGCCTTGTTGATGCGTTTCGTGCGATCGGGGAGGGGCCGATCAATGAAGCATCGGTAGCGGGTTCGCTGTATGAACCTGCCGATGGAGAGCCAGACCTTGTAGTGATTTGCGGCGAGAGTGACCGATTGCCACCGTCGCTGGTGTGGGAGTTGGCCTATGCCGAGCTGGTGTTCACTGAAACCAATTGGGAGAACTTTGCCGCCCAAGACCTTGTTGCGGCGGTTGCACAGTTTGGTCGACGCCGACGACGGTTCGGGGGACTGGACGCATGAGTTCAACTGCAGTCGCTATCGGCGAGCTGTATCGAGATCAAGGGGTTGTTCTCCGAACGTACAAACTTCGTGAGTCGGATCGAATTGTCGTGTTGCTGACGCATCGTTTCGGCAAGGTTCGTGCGGTGGCGAAGGGTGTTCGGCGGACGAACTCGAAGTTTGGTTCTCGGTTGGAGCCGATGAGTCATGTTGAGGTGTTGCTTCGGAAAGGTCGTGATCTCGATCTGGTGAGCCAGGCGGAGTCGATTGACGCATTGGCGCCGATGCTGTCGTCACTTGATCGGGCTGCCCAGGGAATGGCCGTGGTTGAGGCGGCAGATCAGTTATCGCTTGAGGGTGAACCTGACGAGCGGCTGTTCACCATGCTCGTCGGAGTCTTACGGACAATTGCTGAGTCACCATCGCCATTGAATGTCGCCGCATTTTTTTGGAAGGTGCTCGCTGCGTCGGGGTTGTCGCCGGTACTTGACGAGTGCGTTCGATGTGGAGAGCCTGAAGAGGGGGAGACGGAGCTTGTTGCTTTCGATCTCAATGAGGGTGGGGCTCTATGTCGCCGTTGTCGATCGGGCGCTTCAGTTTCACCTATTGCGCTTGAGATCATGCGTGACATTCTCGGTGGGCGTCTCCGGCAGGCTTTGGCTCTTGAGGAATCACCTGCGACGAGCGAGGTGACGGCGCTTGCAACACGAGCGTTGGAGCATCACATCGAGCGTCGGTTGCGCACGGTGGGAGTCTTTGAGAGGCATTGAGCCGTTGCGGGTCGATGTCCGTAACCTGTAAGTCATGCCCGCAACGGATCTCGATCAAATCGTCAACCTGTGTAAGCGGCGTGGGTTCGTGTACCCATCGGCCGAGATTTAT
>Ga0075474_10000289_pt1 | contig 18228 bp, 19 predicted proteins | sample DEB08_DNA_2_FD_71485 | JGI IMG/M metagenome (GOLD analysis project Ga0075474, IMG submission 71485) | Aqueous microbial communities from the Delaware River and Bay under freshwater to marine salinity gradient to study organic matter... | ecosystem: Environmental > Aquatic > Marine > Coastal ...
CCGGTCCGCAACCAAAAGGTTGACCCACACCAGCGCAAACAACACGGCGAAGAAAATGAACCAGAGCACCACCTTGGCCCCGAGCACCCGACCCCAAACATCGGTCCGTCCCAAGGAATCGAACCAGAGATAGTCGGTGTAGAACCCGGCGACCCCTCGCAGCGAGAGCAAACCGACAAACAAGGCTCCGGCCACTGCGGCCAACACCACCCGCCGCTTTCCAGAAAGGCGAGAGGGACGACGGTTGGGGAGATCTTCCATACGGCGCATGTCAGCAGGAGCCTAGTCGGCCCAGAACACCCAGTCTGTGCTGGGCGGTTTGTAGTCAGCTGGCCGCGGCTAGCGGGCGGATGCCCCCACTACCTCGGCAAACACTGCGCTCACCGCAGCACTTGCGGCGTCAGCAATCCCCTGCGACCGGACCTCGCGATAGAGCGCCCGTACCGCATCGGAAAGCTCCCGCTTGTCGTCGACGGTTTCGGCAATCTCCACCAGCCGGGTACGCAGCGGATCAAGGGCGACCGTCCGTACCTGAGACAGTCCGGCCTTGCGTTGCCCGACTTTCCCACCCAGCGCCTTGGCTAGATCACCAAGCGCGGCTGAACCGGCCTGTTCGTAGGGTTTGGCGTGCTCCCCGGCGTTGGACGCCACCGCGAACACGGCCTTGGCCCCGTTTTGACGGATCCCGTCCAGCAACGTGCTCTGTTCGTCAACCAGCACTTTCTTGAGCGCCTTGGCCAGAGCTTCTTCGGCAGCCGCTTGTTCGGCCTCGAACGGTTCTGACGGACCAGGTTCGGGTTCGTCCTCCACCGGTTCGGGTTCGTCTACGGGTTGTTCCGGACCCGAGTCAGCGGGCGCCTCTGCACCGTTGGCGGGTACCGGTTCTGCCGCCGAGGCGTCGTTGGCCGCCCCGTCGTTTTCCGGAACCGCTTCACGCAGCCGAGCAAACAGCCCGTCAACATCGGCCGACGCGGCCGGGGTCTCCGGTTCGGATTCGGGTTCCGGCTCCGGTACGGCCGGCTGCTCGTCTGCCGCCTGATCAAAAGGGGCGTCGGCCCCGCTGGACAGCCCACCCTGCAAGGCCGCGTCCAAATGGGTCAACGCCGCCGTCTCACCGGTGGTGAACAACCCTTCGGTGGAAACGCTCGCCTCCGCCTCGGCTTTCACCGCTTCGTCTATCCCCTCCAACAGTGGGTGCCCAACCACCCGTGCCGACTCGATCTCACCTTCGAGAATTTCGGCCGACGGCACCTCTTCGCTTTCCATCCGCAACCCCACCCGTTCCGCAGCCGCTCGGGCCTCCGGAACCGAATCGACGAGATCACGAACCGCGGCGTCGACACCACCTTGGGCCACCGACAACGCCTCCAATAGCCGGTCGCGGGCCGCCCGGAGCTGCTCAACTTGCGTACGGCCAGACTTACGTTTGCGAGCGAGATCATCGAGCATCCGCTCTCGAACGATGCGCGCCTCAGCGACCAGTTCCAGACCACGAACTCGCCCTTCTTCGACGATACGTTCCGCTTCTTCGTGGGCTTGGGCCAACGCAGCTTCGCGTTCCGAATCCACCTCGGCCCGGATCGCTTCGGCGGCCTCCAGCGCTGCTTCCCGAACCGCTCCCGCTTCCCGTTCAGCACGGTCGGCTCGCTCTGCCGCGGCGGCGTGCGCCGACTCCAACACCTTGGTCGCTTCGATCCCCAACGCTTCGGCAATCCGGTGCGCTTCGAGCGGGACCGAAGACGAGCCTTCCATCTCACTCAAGCGACTCAGCAAAGCGTCCCGTTCGGCTTGCAGACTCCTCAACTGAGCTGCGGCCTGTTTCAAGCGCTCCCGAACCGCCCCCGGGTCAAACCCTCGGCGGACCAATTCGAACGTCTGTTGCTCCAATTGAAATGCGTCAAGCGGCGCGCTGTCACCCATGCCTCGATGCTAGAAGTGTCGCGGCCTCCGGTGCGTCATACCCTCCAAGGCTTCGCCCTGAACGGCTCGCCTGCCGCGGCTAGACCGTGAGGTTTAACCGCAACGCCTCGGTTTCGCCACCTCGAGCCGTCAGCGCGTCGATGGCGTCACTGAGCGTGCTCACCCCGACAACCTCCATCTGGTCGGCCCCCTGTCGGGCGTCGTCGAGGTTGGCGATCGGCACCACGAAATAGTCGGCCCCCGACCGTTCCGCTGCTTTTGCTTTCTGAGTTACTCCCCCTACCGGACCCACCATTGCATCCACCGAGATGGTACCGGTCACCGCGATTCGCCGACCCCCGGTCAGTTCCCCGTCGGTCACCAAATCAACGATGGCCAACGCGAACGCCAACCCGGCTGACGGTCCACCGATCGCGCCAGAGTCAATATCGATAACGAACGGCAACGGGACTTCCTCGATCCGCTCCATAACCGCCGCGATCCCAATAAAACCCGAACCGGATCTATCCGGGTGATCTCCCAGCGTCACACGCTCGTCGCGAACGACACCATCACGACCTTCAACCGTGAGAACCGTCTTGGTCCCTCCCGGTCGCACCGCTAGCAGCTCAAGCAACGATGCAAGCGTCGTTACCGGTTCTCCATCAAGCGCGACAATCACTTCACCCGGTTCAAGCAAGTCTCGGGCTGGGCCGTCCGCAGCAACTTCACCGAACCCGACCCCGGTCTCGACCACGGCGTCCACCCCGAGGAATTCGAGAGCCGCGACCACGGCAGTGTTCTTCGCTACCTGCATCATTTCGAGGTTGTAGGCCCGCTCCTCGGAGGTGCTGCGGGTGCCGAAAACCTGATCTCGGGGCAGAAAACGGGTGCCGTCACGAACCGTGCCGAACACCCAATCGGCGAGCGATACCTGATCGTCAACCACCACGGTCGTGAACAGGATTTCGCCTTCGGGTTCAAACACCTCAAGATCGGCCACCGCCACCCGTGGTGCCGTATCAATCGCCGAACCAGGTTTCAGCGCCACCGCACCATCGTCGATCACCGAGTCACCGGGCAGAACCCTGCCCACCCACTGCGCCGGGATGGTAAAGAACCCCGTGGCCAACGTCAGCACCGCCACAACTGCGACGACCAGCAGCCGGGCCGGACGGCCCCCGAGAAGCCGACGAGGCTCGGAGCCTATGACAACCGGAGAGACATCCGAGGAAGGTAGAGTCGCGTCAGGCGTGGCCTCCTCACTCATGACTCTCACCTTCCTTTTCGTTCTTGCGGTTCTGATCTACAGCGTTGAACCGCCGCACCATCGATTGCAGCCTGCCACGCTCGACCGGAGATTCCGTCGCCGGACTCACCAGCTTGCTTCCACTGGCAACCCGCTGGTGTCGCACCTGCTCAACTTTGGAAACCGTGAGGACAGCATCGTGCTGGACACCTTACGCGTCCTCGGTCTGGCCCGCCGCAGCGTCGAACGTCCCGTCTCCGGACCGAAGGCTTACACCCGCTGGTGGGAACGACTCCGAGCCGTGATCGGTTTGATCGTGCTGGTTACCATCCTTGGGATTGTCCTCGCCGTCGCTACCGGTATCGCCTTGTTCGGGTTCCTCTACCTGCTTGAACAGGGCTTCGGCTAAGCCACTGGGCCAGCACCGAACGAGCCGCTATGCACCAAGAGAACGCAGCGAGTTCCCGAGTACGCCGCCTAGCGGTGCTCCGGGCGGGTTACATCGGTGATCCTTCGACCGCCACCGAAGGTCTTTCCGACCGGGAACCGGCCGTGAGGATGGCGGCACTCAGAAGTCTGGACCGTCTGGGTGTGCTCGACTCTGCCATTGTCCAACAGGCTCTCTGCGATCCAGACCGGCGGGTTCGTATCACTGCGTTGGAACTGGCCGCTCCCCGGGCCGAACCCGAGATCACCCAACTACTCGACGACACCGACCCAACCGTTGTCGAAATGGCCGCCTGGGCTTGTGGCGAACGAACCGAAACCGAGGACCCACCAATCGACCGCCTCTCCCAGCTAGCCCGCGACCACGACGACCCGCTGGTTCGGGAAGCGGCGGTGGCCGCGTTGGGGGCGCTGGGCCACGACCGAGGGCTGAGTGCCATCCTGTCCGCCACCACCGACAAGCCCGCCATTCGCCGCCGGGCGGTGCTGGCGCTCGCCAGTTTCGACGGGCCGGAGGTCGACGAGGCCTGGCAGCGGGCCCGATCCGACCGAGACCGGCAGGTCCGCGACGCGGTAGAAGAGCTTCTCGGACCGGTTGACGCCGACTAACGCTGGCTAACGCCGGCGAGTCGCCGGGTTGTCCATGAACATCGCCTGCAACGATTCGAAGTGTTCGATGACTTTCCCTGCGCCGAGAACCACCGACTCCAACGGGGCGTTGACCAAGCGAACTGGCACTTCGGATGCTTCGGACAGGCGCAGGTCCATGCCGCGCAGCATGCCTCCCCCGCCCACCAGATGGATTCCCTGCACAATCAGGTCTTGAGCAAGCTCCGGTGGGGCCTGAGCCAGACAGCTCAAAACCGAATCAACCATGGCCGATATCGGTTCTTCGATCGCCATTCGAACCGTTTCAGGACTCAGCACAATCGTCTTGGGAAGGCCGCTCATGAGTTCCCGACCGCGAACCTCGGCGTTGTTACCATCCGCGCTCGGATGAGCCGAACCGATAGCGATTTTGATGTCTTCCGCAGTTCGTTCACCAACCGCGATCCCGTATTCGCGTCGCACAAACGACTGAATGGCATTGTCAATATCGAACGAACCAACTCGGACCGCTTCAAGCGCCACCACTCCACCTAGCGAGATCAGCGCCGTCTCAGTGGTGCCACCACCGATGTCGATCACCATGTTCCCGATCGGTTCGTTGATTGGCATGTCGGCACCGATCGCCGCGGCTACGGGTTGTTCAATCAGCCGAGCATCGGCAGCCCCGGCCCGTTTCGCCGCTTCGGTAACCGCCCGCCGCTCAACAGCGGTAATGGCAGACGGTACGCAGATCACGACCCGCGGACGGTTGAACCGGCTCACCCCGACCCGTCGAAGCAGCAACCGAATCATTCGCTGCGTGACATCAAAGTCGGTGATCGCGCCTTTGCGCAGCGGCCGAACGGCCACGATGTAGGACGGTGTGCGGCCGATCATCTGCCAGGCTTCATCGCCCATCGCCAACACTTCGCCGCTCCGACTGTTGAGCGCGATAACCGACGGCTCGTTCAAGACGATGCCCTCTCCTCGCGCATAGACCAACGTATTGGCGGTGCCGAGATCGATCGCGAGGTCGCGTGCCAGGGTCAGTCCTCCTCGGCTAGAGGTTCGTCAAGGGGGACAATACCGCTCGGTTGGCCGCCCGTGCGGGAGTCGGCCTGCGGAGCCAACGCCCGGAGCTGCTCAGTGAACGGAGGATCAACGATCTGGCGTTGTTTCGAAGCCACCGAAAGCACTAGCGAACCGATGACAGCAACCAGCACCGGTATGACGAGAAAGAGCAGGGCGTTGCTCATCGCGGCGTCTCACTCAGCGAAGGAACGTCGGCGATGTGCTGGGCTTCCAGCCCCCACGACTCCCCCGCATCCCACCGTTCCCGTTTCCAGATCGGAACCGTTCCCTTGAGCGTGTCGATACCAAAACGGGCTGCTTCGAACGCCTCCGGCCGATGGGGTGACGATGCCGCCACTACCACTGCCGATTCGCCGATCTCCAGCGGACCGATCCGGTGCAGCAACGCAACCCGGCCGAGTTCCGGCCAACGGGTTCGCATCTCCACTGCGATGGCAGCCAACCGAACCAGAACCTGTTCTTCGTAAGCCTCGTACTCCAACCGATCAACGCCGTTGCGGCCCGGGGCATGGTCACGCGCCGTCCCGCTAAAAACCACCGATGCACCACAGTCCGGGCGAACCACCCAATCGACCGCGGGGCCAACCGGTAGTGGTTCGTTGGTCAGCGCCAACCAGTCATCCGTGTCGTTTGGGGGGTTCAGCATCCGCCACATCGTAGACCGTCGACATCAATGCCCCTCACCGGCCCTGCGAACCGGAAGCTGCTCAGGTCAGACGTCGGCTCCATCGCCTGATCGCCGCGATCAACGCCGACCCGGCACCCAGTCCCGCTACCACCATCGCGGCCAGAGCCAACTCTTGGCGTTTACGGGCTGGCAGGCGTTCCAACGCGTGCGGTTCATGCGAGACCACCCACGCCTCCTCGTTGCTGTAGCTGGCGTCCCAACCCAAAGAACGAATCTGGTCGTTGGCCACCACCCACGAACTCGCGGTGTAAGGCAGCACCCCGGCCGAGATCGGAGCCAAACCGTAACGAGATCGCACCTCGGCCAACTGGCCCACCACCCACATCGGGGCTCGTAACCGCTGCCGTGGCCCTTCGAGTTCAGCCAGCGCACCAGGCGGGATCCAACCGTCCGGGGCGATGTTGGCAACACCGGAAAACGCGGCGCCAACCACCGTGGCCACCGCCGAAACAAGGTCGTCGATGTGCAGGTACTGAACCGGAGGGTCGCCATCGGCGGCGATTCCCTGACGGGCCGAATCGAGTGCCCGGGCGAGATCCCCCAGCAAGCCGTCAGCGACCACGGCGGTTGGGCGCAACACCGCTACCGAGACACCATGTTCACGACCCCACTCCTGGCATCGCCGTTCAACCCGCGCTCGGGTCGCGGCCCATGGGAAATCCGGGTTGGGTCGGATTGGCGCCGACTCGGTGAGCGGTACCGGGTTGCCCGGCCATGCGCCGTAGACCATCGCAGTCGACAGCACCACAAGATGCGTCACCTCAGCCGCCGCTGAAGCTGCAAGCACCCGGTCAAGAATTTCAAGCTCGCCCTGAGCGTTCGCCATTTCGTCGACTCGGGGAGTTGATGCCGTCGCGAGATGCACGACCGTGGACACCCCCATGAAGGCTGAATCGAGTTCGTCGGTGGCGAGATCTAACTGCACCACTTTGAGCCCTGGCCGTTCGGAGATTTCCACCCGATCGATGGCCCGCACCGTCGCTGGACCATTGGCCGTCAACAGCAGTTCAACCAACCGGGTCCCGATCGCCCCCGCGGCGCCGGTGACAGCGACGACAGCCCCAGCAGGGGCAGTGGTGTTGCCAACAGTTTCCAAGGCCATCCCTCTACGATGCCCCTATGAGCGACGGTCTTCCACCCCAGAATCCTTTTGGCGGTGATGGGCCTTTCGAAGGTACGGAGTTCCTCACCGAGCTTCTCAAGATGTTGAGCGGTTCAACGGCTGGCGTCAGCGATTCTGCTCGAAAGTTGGCCCACACCATCGCCAACGATGGCGCCTCGGAACCCAACATTGACCCGACCGACCGTATCGCGGTTGAACAGCTGGTTCGGGTGGCTGAGCTGCAAGTGGCTGCGGTCACTGACCTTCCATCCCCAACCACCGCAGTAACCGTCGACGTCGGTAACCGAACCCAGTGGGCCGACCAAACGATCGACGATTATCGGCCACTGGTCGAGACGCTGGCCGACGCCATGGCCAGTTCGATGGAGTTCCCTGACGATCTCACCGACAACGACCTACCGCCCGGGTTGTTTACGGGCCTCACCGACTTGATGGGGCCGATGACACTCGGCATGACCATGGGTTCAGTGATTGGGAACCTGGCCCGTCGCTCACTCGGTGGATACAGCCTCCCCGTTCCTCGGCCGATCGGTGGCCCCATCCTCATCTTGTTGCGCAACGTTGACGAATTCGGCCACGACTGGTCGCTTGACCGCGACGACCTGCGTCTCTGGGTTTGTCTCCACGAAGTCGCCCACGCTGCGGTCCTGTCCATCCCGCACGTGCACGCCCACCTCAATGGACTGCTACTCCAGCACGCTGCGGGTTTCTCCCCCAACCATGAGCGTCTGCTTGAACAGCTCAGCGACTTCGACCTTGAAGCCGGTCCCGAAGCGCTGCTCAACTTGCAGTCGATGATCGGCGATCCCGACCTGATTCTGGGAGCGGTTCGCTCGCCGGCTCAACAACAACTCCAACCCGAACTGACCGCGGTGGTTGCGGCCATCACCGGCTACGTCGACTGGGTTATGGATCGCGTCGGATCCAACCTGATCGGCTCCTACCCGATGGTGACCGAAGCGCTGCGACGGCAACGGGTCGAAGCCAACTCCAACGACCGCTTCGTGGAACGCATCCTCGGGCTGGAACTTGACGCCGCGCACTACGACCGCGGAACCGCCTTCGCTGATGGCGTGGTTGAACGAGCGGGAAGCGAAGGGTTGCATCGTCTCTTCACCGACGTAGCTCATCTGCCCACCCCCGCTGAGATTGATGCCCCCGGGCTCTGGTTGGCTCGGATCGACCTACCGGGCTGACCGGCCACCGTCCTCGGTCGACTCGTCGTCGGGCAATCCAGACTCCACCCCTTCGGCTGAGGAAAACGTCGGACCCATCGGGGTTTCCCAACCGTGAGCGAGTTCGGTGGTCCCCGCCGGAGCCTCGGGTTGGCTCGGCCGAAGATCGTCGCTGGTGAGCTGGCTCTCCTGCGGGGTGGGGGTTGGTGCGACGGCTCGGGCTCGATTCCGTTTGCCAACGATCCGTCTCGGCCAACGCCGCCCAAACGGCACGGCAACCAGCGAATGGAACGGACGACCAATCACGAAGGATCCCAGCGCCACCGCCGCTGCGATGGCGACACCGGTTCCTCCGACCGCCAGATTCAACGGGATAACCACCGGGATGAACGCCCCAACCACCCAGGCCCCCTGGAATCGGGTCTCGAACCGAGCGAACGACCGGCCGTAGTTGGCATCGGGAGCTGACCGTTGCACCTGTGAGTCGAACGCCAGCTTTCCGGTTGACGCACCGATCGCCACCGAGAACGACAACACCATGGCGCCAAACAGATCAAACGAGATCGCCGCGAACACGGCCGCCAACGCCACCACAGCCAACGCGGCCTGCAACATGTGCACTTCGCTGATCCGGGCCCGCAGCAGCGGGGCGATCCGGGCTCCGAGGAACGCGCCGAGGCCAGCCATGACCAGCACCAGCCCGAAGTGCCACACCGGGGCAGCAGGATCACCGGTGATGTCGATTCCGCGAACGGTAGCGGTCATTGCTCCCGCCGCCGATCCCGGGCTGCTCACGTCAAGACCATCAGCACCGCCGCGGAACTCGAACGCCAGCATGAACGTGACGAACCCGACGATCCCCCGAAGAATCGCGATGGCATACGCCGCGAGCAGCACCGACGCGTCCCGAAGTGCCGCTCGGTCTTCGGCTTCCGATGCGTTGCTCGTCACCGCTACCGGCGCGATCCGCAACGCCATCATCGTCATCCCGGTAAACCCAAACATGGCAACCCCGGCCGCCATTGGTGGCCCCCCAATCAGGGAGAGCAGCCCGGCAACCGAACCACCGACCATGCTCGACACCGCGCTAATCAACGCCAGTCGGCTGTTGGCGCTCACCAAATCGTCGTGGCGGCTAACCAGCGAAGGGACCACGGCGCTCTTCGCTACCGAATAGGTCTTTTGCAGAACCAAGATGGCGAACGCCAACGGGAACAACCAGAGCGACCCAAGCGAATCGATCATCAGAAAGGCCAGCACTGAACGTCCCGCCGCCGAGGCAACCACCATGAACCGCCTACCTCCCCGGGCGCGGTCAATGACCGGGCCTAGGAGCGGGGCCACGATGGCAAACGGTGCCATGGTCAACGCCAGGTACAGCGCCACCCGCCCCCGAGAGTCATCGGGGCTGATCGAAAAGAAGATCGAACCGGCAAGGGTTACCGCGATCGCGGCATCGGAGGCCGCGCCGATGGCATGGACTCTGGCATACCGTTGAAACGGTGATCGCACCGGTTTGCTTGCTTGTTCGCGAGCCCGACGTGACGCTGAAGATCCCTCCGCGCCCGCCCGTGTCTCTCGAGACGGCTCCGACGGGGAGGCGTCGTCATGATCGTTCACGTCGTGATCGTAGACGAAAGGACGGCGGGAAGGATTCTGTCGAGGAGCTCACGATCCCGTGAATAGGTCAGCGCGGCCCGCGCCGAGAGCGGATCAAACCAGCCGATGGCATCGACCTCGTCGTTGGGTTCGAACGTGCCCGACTCGATCCGCATGAGCCAGTACGCCACCGCTTTTCGCTGACGCCGTCCGCTGCGGTAGGTGACCACACCTGCGTAGTCCAACGTCCGACATTCGATCCCGGTTTCCTCACGCACCTCCCGCAGCGCGCACCGACGCAACGTTTCGCCCGGGTCAATCTTTCCTTTCGGAAAGGTCCAATCGTTTCGATCGGAACGGTAGACCAACAACAGCTCAGGGTGACGTTTGGGTTTTCGGATGACGATCCCTCCCGCCGCCCAAATCGACACCTTCGGGTAGAGGGCAAATAACCGATCGGTCGTCTTACCCATCGTCGCGTTCCCGTTGGACCCGTTCCAGAGCCGCCCCTTGAAGCGCCTGATGGATCCCTCCACCACTTCCTCCAAGCGGTTTCACCCAAGAACCGTCGCCGTTGAGAACCCAGGCCAACTCCTCGTCGGCTAGTCCCGCATCGAGAATCTCCAATACCCGCTGTTGAGACTGCGGGTTCGTTATCCGAACCAGCACCTCAATGCGCCGTTCAAGGTTGCGCTGCATCAGATCAGCCGAGCCGATGTAAACCGACGCGGTACCGGGACCTGATCCGTTGGCAAACCAGTAGATCCGGGAATGTTCGAGGTAGCGGCCCACAATCGAACGAACCCGAATGTTGTCGCTGAGCCCTGGAACGCCGGGCCGAAGGCTGCAACTCCCGCGCACAATCAGATCGATCTGCACACCGGCCTGCGAGGCGGCGTAGAGCTTTTCGATCATCGTTACATCGACAAGGCTGTTCATCTTCAAGATGATCTGTCCCTGCTCGCTGGCCATTTCCTGCTCGATGAGTTTCTCGATCCCGGACCGCAGATGATCGGGGGCAACCAGCAGACGGCGGTAGCTGATGTTGCGTCCGTAGCCGGTGAGGCGATTAAACAGCGACGCCAGATCATCACCGATCTCGGGGTCGCAGGTGAGGATCCCGATGTCCTCGTAGAGCCGAGCGGTCCGATGGTTGTAGTTGCCGGTCCCGATGTGGCAGTAGCGCCGGATCCCGTCCGGATCGGATCGAACCACCATGCAGGTCTTGGAATGAATCTTCAACCCCAGCAGGCCATAGGCGACGTGAGCGCCGGCCTGTTCTAGGCGACGAGCCCAACCGATGTTGGCCGCCTCATCAAAGCGAGCTTTGAGCTCAACCAGCACCGCAACCTGCTTGCCTCGTTCAGCCGCAGTAATCAACGCGTCGACAATCGGGCTTTCGCCCGCCGTTCGGTACAGCGTGAGTTTGAGGGCCAGCACATCAGGGTCGATCGCGGCCTGATGAATGAACTCGACCACCGACTGGCTGAACGAGTCATAGGGGTGGTGCACCAATATGTCGCCAGCCCGGATCGCGGCAAAGACATCCACCGGTTCTTCGTCGGCTTGCAGTCGGGGCGGCACCACACCGGTCCACTCCGGCCAGCAGTGTTCGGGGCGTTCCAACCCCGCAATCTCACCGAGCGAGGTCGGGTCCAACGGGGTCGACATGGTGTACACCGCGGATTCGTCCAACACGAACTCTCGCAGGAGCAACTGAAGCGCCGATTCAGAAATCGAAGATCCGACCTCAAGGCGGATGGCCCGTCCGAACCGTCGACGGCGAAGCTCGAACTCCACCGCGGAAAGCAAGTCTTCGGCTTCATCGAGCGAGTCGGAGAGGTCGGCGTTGCGGGTGACCCGGAACGGGTGGTGATCGACGATCTCCATGCCAGGGAACAGCTGATCGAGATGCTGCGAGATGACCTGTTCGATTGGCACGTACCGCCCCTGATTGACGATCTGCCAACGAGGCAGCGCGTCGGGCACCTTCACCCTGGCGAACAGTTCACGGCCATCGGTCGGTGACCGCACCACCACGGCGAGGTTGAGCGAAAGGTCCGAGACGTAGGGGAACGGATGTCCAGGATCAACCGCCAGCGGGGTAAGCACCGGAAAGATCCGTTCGCGGAAATGAACCGAGATCGTTTCTTGTTCATCCACGGTGAGTTCGGGCCAGTCGAGCAGCCAGATACCTTCCGCTGCCAGTTCGGGCCGAATGCCTTCGGAAAACAGCCGTTCCTGCTCGGCGATCAACGCTGTGACCGTGCTCCGAACGAGCTCAAGCTGTTCTGATGGCGAGCGCCCGTCGGCAGCCGCGGTGACCAAACCGGCTGCTTTCTGATCCCACAACCCCGAGACTCGTACTTGGTAGAACTCGTCAAGATTGCTCGAAAAGATCGACAAGAAACGAGTGCGTTCCAGCAACGGCACCGTCGGATCGTCGGCCAACGCCAGCACCCTCGCGTTGAACGCCAACCAACTGAGTTCCCGATTCAAGATGTTGGTGTCGTTGTCGTCCCAGCCGGCTACCCGAGCAACCCCGCCCCGTTGTTCACAAAACTCGGCTTCGCTCGTCATGGTTCATCCACCATCAAGGCAGCACCGAGCGCACCGGCCACATCTCCGAGTTGGGCATGGACCACCGCCGCCGAAGCCCCGGCAAACGCCCGCTTGTGAACTTCGCCTTCAACCTGGCGGCGGAATGGTTCTCCGAGGCGACCCGCGAAACCTCCGCCGAGCACCACAAGCTCCAAGTCCAGCAGGGCCACCGCGCTGGCGATCGAAGCGGCCAACGCCGAAGCGGCCTGATCAACAAGGTCGCGGGCCAGCGGGTCTTCACGTTCGAGCGCGTCGACCCAACCTTTGGATTTCAGGCGACCACCCCGGCGAAATCCGAGCAGGGTTTCGGCCCGATCCGGGTTCGCGGTGAGCACCCGTCGTTCCAGCGCGGCACGGCCGGCGTAGTCCTCAAGTTCGCCGCGGCCACTTCCTCCACCGTGAACGAAGTCGGCGAACGCCACGAAGGTGTGGCCGATCTCGCCCGCCAACCCCCGGTGCCCTTGGCGAAGCCGGCCGTCAAGCACCAGGCCGGCTCCAACCCCGGTGCCAACAAACACACCAAGCAGATCATCAACCCCGCGACCAGCCCCCAGACGATGCTCGGCCAAGGTGCCAAGGTTCACGTCGTTGCCGACCACCACGTTGCGTCCATCGAGCCGTTCGCTCATCAACTGCGCAACAGGAACGTCATGGTCCCAGTTAGGCAGGTTCGGTGCCGCCGGAAGCACCCCGGTCCCTGGCACAACCGGCCCAGGTACACCGATACCGATCCGTTCAACCGACCCGTCAGGGTCGATTCGCTGCACTGCGGTCACCAGCGTGTCCAGCACATTTTCTGGAGTTCCGGTTCGTGGGGTTGCCCGCTTTTCGCGAGCGATGATCTGGCCGTCTTCTACGAGAACAGCCAGCACTTTGGTTCCGCCGAGATCAATGCCAATGGTTCGGTGCCCGCCGCTCATCTCTGCGATCAACTACCTACAGGTTCGTCCTCGGGATACCCGAGGTCCCACTCGACCAAGATCAGTTCACGTTCGCCGTCGCGGTTCACCCGTTCACGATTCCGGCGGAACTGCGGATCGTGGGGAGGTAGCAGCATCAACCGTGCGTTCACCCGATTGCGAAACGAATCCATGACTTCACGGTCGCCGAACACGGTGCGAATCTCCCAGTGGGGCGCCGTCGGCCCGAGATACACCACGGTGGCCTGCCCGATTGGTTCTTGTTCAACGTCAATGTCGGCGGTATCGCTCATGGCCTGAAGTGTACTCGTGCGTTTCCCCGAGTGTTCCTACGGCCAGCGATCGCTCTGCTGAATTTCCCAGTGCTTGTTTACCGAGTGCTTGCCCCGGTGGTTGCAAGCGGCCAAAACCTCGCGCTACGGTGAGGCTCATTGGCGGAGAGTCTCGGCGAGAGAGGCTTCAGGTGATCAGGTTTCGGCATTGATCACCGTGCGGGAGGTTGGGCGGCGGCCCAGCCAAGGAGGTCCATCATGGACACGAAATGGATGGCCGATGGCCGTTGCAATGAGGAGTCGTCGGATGTGTTCTTTCCGTCCGACGGCGTTGGCGTTGAGATCGCAAAGCGGATCTGTGCGGAATGCGCAGTCAGCGAGCGATGCCTCGACTATGCGTTGAACCTCCGGATTGACCACGGGGTTTGGGGAGGTTGCAGCGAGCGTCAACGGCGGCGCCTGCTGCGGGCTCGAAGGATTTCGAGCGCAGCCTGACCCTCTGGGTCACGGCGGGTCGCTCGAGATGGCTTGGCCGGTTCGCCCGGGTTGGATTGACCCGGGCGAACCCGGTCCGGTCGAAAGAGGACGGAACCGACTCAGTTTCCGGATTCGTCAGCGTCCGGCTGAACCGACTCAGCGTCCGGCTGAACCGACTCAGACTTCACGCCTTCAGTCAACCCGTCTTTGAATTCCTTTTGTGCCTGACCCAACGAACGGGCCAGCTTCGGAAGCTTCGCGCCCCCAAAGACAACCAAGACGATGATCAGAATGATCAGAAGTTCCGGAGCGCTGAAGTTCATGTCCGAAGCCTACCTCGGGTGGTTGAGCCCAACCCGATCAGGGCCGAGGCTTAACCAACGAGGCCGCGACCGATCAGTTCCGGCTAGGCGCTTGTGGCATCGGCGGAACTGACCGCAGCACGCGCCAAGGCGCGTTGACGGCGGATCCGGCGACGTTCGCGTTCGCTCATGCCACCCCAGATCCCAAATTTCTCACCGTTGCCTAGCGCGTATTCCAGACAGTCGCCTCGGACCACACAGCCCCGACAGACCTCTTTGGCTTCTTTGGTTGACGCCCCGCGTTCAGGAAAGAACAGATCGGGATCAACGCCTAGGCAGTTGGCGAGATCTTGCCACTCGTTTTCTGCTGTCGATCTCTCGCTCGAAAAAGCCATACGTCCCTCCAGCAGATAGGAGAGCGGACCCCAACGGCCCCCTCGCTGCTGTCATCCGTGTAATTACATCACTGTAACCACGGACTTGTAAAGCCCGTTGCCCAGAAAACCCGGATATTTGGCCCAAGTTGACCTGATTGGTCAGCGGCCCCGGATCAACTGATGCTTGTGATCGACGAAATCCATCAGCACATAGTCCCCTAAATTCTCGTTCGTCGCGAAAAACGCTCGACCGCCGTTCATCCGAGAGATCTGCTCCACGAAATTACGCAGATACGGGGTTTCATCAAGCACAAAGGTGTTGATTCGGATGTCTTCACGAGTGCAGCGGGCAACTTCGGCCAACGTGAGGTCCACTGTCTCCTGCGAAGGCGGATACGAAAAGAACGGTTGGCCGGAAGGCGTCAGGTGCGCGGTCGGTTCCCCGTCGGTGATCATAATGATCTGCTTGGTTCCGCTCTCGCGGCCCAGCATTCGGCGGGCCAACTGAAAGGCGTGCTGCATGTTGGTGCCGTAGACGTAATCCCAGCTGACCTCCGGTAGCGAGGCAGCATCGAACTCCCGCGCAATCTCGCTGAACGACACCATCCCAAGGAAATCCCGGGGGTACTGGCTCGAAATCAACGACTGCAACGCCATCGTCACCTTCTTGGCGGGCAGAAAGTTGTCCCGCATAGCCATCGACATCGACACATCGAGCATCAGCACGGTGCTGGAGCGGACCAACTGTTCGGTGCGTTCCACTTCGAAATCGTCCGGTTGGAGCCGAATCGGGACCCCACCACCGTTGCGGGCGACGGCATTTCGTAGCGTCTTTTCGAGATCTAGGTTGAACCGGTCGCCGTACTCATACGGTTTCGTGTCGAAATCCCGTTCATGCCCATGTCCTGACTGCTCCCGGGCGTGCTTGCCTAGGGTGTCGGCCGACATCCGTTTGAACAGCTCTCGGAGCGCCCCGTTTCCGATCCTTCGGATGGCCCGAGGCGTCATCTCATAACGACCATCACGGTTTTCAATGAGACCCTGCTCTTCAAGCCGTTTGGCCATGTCAGCCATTTGCTCCAACGAGGCCGCCGCCTCGTCGCCGAGCAACTCGCGGGCCCGGTCCAGGTCAACTTCAGCCAACGCCCCCGGGTTGGTGGCCCCGCGGAGCAGATTGTCGAGCTGGTCGATGTCGCCCAACTCCCCCATCATGTCCATGGCGTCGGGGAAATCCAGCGGGTCGAACCCTTCGAAATCGTACGACTGGCCCCACCCCATCTCCGGGAACTGCTGGCGAAGGTTCTCGGCGAGCTGATCCATCTGCCATTGCAGGTCCATGTCTTCGAGCAGCTGGTTGCTGAGCTCCTCAAGTTGTCGGCGCTGCTCCGGGGTCATCGAGTTGAGCATCTGCTGCATCTGGGCCATGCGTTGGGCCATCACCTCCAGCAACTCATCCAACGTTTGCGGGTTCTCTGGGAAGAAGTCACCAAAGCGCTCCATGAACCCTTCGAAGTCGGGGGGGATCCCCTGCGCCCGCTGCTCCAGCATGTGGTTGAGTTCAGCCATCATGTCCTTGAGCCGTTGATGATCCTGCTCGGACATGTTGTTGATGCCGTCGCCCACCTGGTCAAGGAACTGCTGCATGAGTTGTTCCCGTAGCTGCTCAAGTAGCTCGTCAAACCGGCGTTGGGCTTCCGGGCTCTCGAAGTCGTAGGCCTGGAGGGCCTTTACCTGGCCCGCAAGGTCCGGAGGAAGCAAATCCAGTTCCAGGTTCTTCATCGCTGCCGAATCGGAACGGAGTTCGTTTTGGCGATCCTGAGAATCTGCCCCATCCGCCGTTTCGGAACGCTGGGCTAGTTCGTTGAGGGCGGCCCGTTCAGTTTCGACGAGTTCCCGGAGGGCGTCGGCGATGTCGTCGAACACCCCACCAAGGTTGTGGTTGTCCAGAATGTCTCGGCGTCGCTCCCGCAACTTCTGGAGCATGTCGCGGATCCCTTCGCTTTGCTGGCCGTCAGGTCCCCGCATTCCGCTCTGCATCATTCGCCGCAGCGCACTGTTGACGTCTCCGTGGTACAGCAACTCATCGGCCATCTCGTCGAACAGTTCGTCGGCGCTGATCTCGAACCCGGTCTGGGTCCCGTCCCATCGGCTGTAGGAGAAACGCGCCGGTTGGTGGCGGCGGGGCCGGCGGCGCGAGAAGACCATCTGCGGAGGGTAGCGCCAACGGCCGCGCCGGTACAGACCGAGACCGCACCGGTAACGCGAATCTTCAGACTTCGCTAGCTTGAGAGGCGAGCCGTGCCGCCACCAAGGAGTTCCCATGCCGATCAACCCTGAAGCCGTCGGAAGCACCGGGCCCGAAACCGAAGTGACCTGGTCCAGCAAAGAAAGCCTGCTGTATGCGCTCGGAGTCGGCGCGGGTGTTGCCGACCCCACCGGGGCGGAACTGGAGTTCACCACCGAAAACACGCAGAACACCCAACAGCGCGCCCTGCCCACGCAGGTGGTGGTGATCGGTGGGGGTAGCGGCGTTGACTTTGGTGAGTTCAACCTCGCCGCGCTTCTTCACGGAGAACAGGCCATCACCCTGCATCAGACCCTTCCCCCGGAAGGCACGGCGATTGGGCAGGGCCGAGTCGCGGCGATCTACGACAAAGGCAAGGCCGCGCTGGTGGTGCTCGAAACCAACGTGCGCGATCTGGCTGGCCAACCGATGTGGTCTACTCGCACCGGCCTTTTCATCTCCGGTGAGGGCGGCTGGGGTGGCGATCGAGGCCCCAGCAGTGACTGGCAGCAACCCGACCGCCCCGCTGATCAGATCACGAGTTTCATCACCCGCACCGATCAGGCTCTGCTGTACCGGCTCAACGGCGACCGCAACCCGCTTCATTCCGACCCGTCGTTTTCCAAACTCGCCGGGTTTGATACCCCCATCCTGCACGGCCTCTGCACCTACGGGGTTACCGGACGCCTGCTGCTTCACGCACTCTGTGACAGCGACCCTGACCGTTTCGGTTCCTTGAGCGGCCGGTTCCGGTCGCCGGTCACCCCCGGCGAACAACTCGACGTTCACCTTTGGGACGACGACGGCACGGTCTTGTTCCAGACTCGGGTCGGGGATCGCGTGGTTTTTGACGCCGGTGTCTTCACCCACCGCTGATTTCCTTGTCGGCGTAAGCGCATCCTCGGTTTCCACCGAAGGGGTCGCGCCCGCCGCCGACTGGGTTGAATGGGAACACAACGGTCAAGCTCCCACTTCCGGTGACGGATCCGGGTTGGCCAGCGATTACCGCGACGATCTCCAACAATTCGTCCAACTCGGCTGCAACGCTTGGCGCCTGACGATCGAATGGGCTCGGATCGAACCAGCCCCCGGCCGCATCAACCACGAAGCGATCGACCGGTACCTCGACATCTTG
>Ga0075474_10000292_pt1 | contig 18111 bp, 18 predicted proteins | sample DEB08_DNA_2_FD_71485 | JGI IMG/M metagenome (GOLD analysis project Ga0075474, IMG submission 71485) | Aqueous microbial communities from the Delaware River and Bay under freshwater to marine salinity gradient to study organic matter... | ecosystem: Environmental > Aquatic > Marine > Coastal ...
ACCGTGCGTGAACGCACGCGCGAAATCGGTGTGCGCAAGGCGGTCGGTGCCCGGCGAATCAGCATCCTGATGCAGTTCCTTGTCGAAGCCGTCGTCATCTGCATGGTCGGTGGGCTCATAGGCGTCGGTCTGGCCTTCCCCCTGTCCATGCTGATTGGCATGGTCCTGCCGGCCAGCCTGGATCTGGGTACCGTGGCCATGGCCTTCTTCATCTGTGTTGCCATCGGAACGATCTTCGGTCTGGCGCCGGCCTGGTCGGCAGCCAAGGCCCCTCCCATCGAGGCACTGCGCTATGAATAACATGGGCTTTTTCGAGTCGGCCCGCATGTCCATTGAGGCCCTGCGGGGTCACAAAGTGCGTTCGGCGCTTACGCTGCTCGGTATGGTCATCGGTGTGTTTGCCATCATCGTGTCCGTGACAGCGGTTCAGGTCATTGATGTGTACTTCAAGGATCGACTCCAATTCCTGGGCTCTTCCACGTTCTCGATTTCGCGAACGCCCATGATCCAGACGGGCAACACGGATCGTAGCATGCGCAATCGTCCGAGCATAACATTTGACCAGGTCGAGCGGCTCAGTGACGCGTTGACTCTTCCCGTGACCGTCAGTGTGCTCGAGGATTTTTCGCTCGGTAAAGTGGTGTACAAGGACCGGGAAACCGAGCCCAACATCATTGTAATGGGTGTTGATGAGCATATGCTCGGCAATTACTCCTATGAGCTGGATTACGGCCGTTTTTTCACCAGTGATGATGTGCAGTATGCGCGGCCACACTGCGTGCTGGGATCAGATATCTCAGAGGAGCTCTTCGAGACGGAGAATGCCATCGGAAAGGTCGTGCGCGCTTCCGGCATGCGGTGTGAAGTGGTTGGCGTTCTCAAGAGCAAGGGTAGTTTCCTGGGCTTTTCCCAGGACAATCGCATTTATATCCCGGTTACGCGAGGGTTTACGGTGTTCGGCGGCACGAACCGCAACATTGCCAATATTTCGGTTCGGGTCAGTGATCCTGTCCTCATCAACGCTGCCAAGGAAGAAGCCACCGGTAAGATGCGCGTCATTCGCAAGGTGGAGCCGGGCGAGGACAACAACTTCGAGATTTCCACCAACGACTCCATGCAGGCCATTTTCGAGGCCTTTACCGGAACGCTGACGGCGGGTGGTGCCGGTATCGGGTTGATTTCCCTCCTGGCTGCGGGCATTGGCATCATGAATATCATGCTCGTCTCTGTGACCGAGCGGACACGGGAGATCGGGATACGCAAGAGTATCGGTGCGCGTCGCAAGGACATCATGCGGCAGTTCCTGCTCGAGGCCTTCTTCCTGTGTCAGATCGGTGGGTTCATCGGTATCGTTCTGGGTGCACTGGTCGGTAATGGCGTGGCCATTTACTTCGATATTTCAGGTACTTTCCCAACCAATTGGGCCATTGGTGCTGTGGTCATGGTTACCGGCATCGCCCTCGTCTTCGGTGGCTACCCGGCTTACAAGGCGGCTCGGCTCAATCCCATCGACTCCCTGCGTTTCGAATAGGGGTTTCAGGTTCTTGCGATCTGTTGGGAGGAAGTAGTGCGTGGGCATTCGCCCGTAAGGACGACACGTCTTAGATTGCGGGCATCTCTGATCACCCGACCCGAATCCCGATGTCTGATCTGCAAGCCGCGGCGAAGAAAGCTGTTGGCGCCCACGTTGCCTCCCTGATTACCGACGGTATGGCGCTCGGTATCGGGACAGGTTCGACAGCCGCCATGGCCATTGAAGCGCTTGGAAGCAGGATTGCCAACGAAGGGTTGAAGGTGAAGGGGGTGGCCACATCGTTTGCAGCCGAGCGGTTGGCCCGTCAACATGGCATTGAACTCACGACGCTTGACGAGATACCCGATTTGGACCTGGCTTTCGATGGAGCCGACGAGGTGGATCCTGATTTCGTGTTGATCAAGGGCCGAGGGGCAGCGCAGACCCGGGAGAAGATCGTGGCCTCAAGAGCCAAGCAATTCGTGGTCCTCGTTGATGAGAGCAAAATCGTCGACCAGCTCGGTCATCGCATGCCGCTTCCCATCGAGGTCGTGCCCATGGCTGTGACGCCCATCATGCAGGTTGTGCGTCAGCTGGGCGCCCAGGCAGAGATTCGAATGGGCATGAAGAAGGATGGTCCTGTGGTGTCCGATCAGGGAATGTGGATCGTGGATGCGATGTTTGATGGTATTACCGAGCCGGAGCACGTCAACGATGTACTCCTGAAAACGCCGGGCGTCGTGGACCACGGTCTGTTCATCGGCTTGGCAACCAACGTGCTGGTGGGTCGCTCCGACGGGACAGTACAGGTACTGGATCGGGCGGCTGGCTGAGCCATCCGTCGTGTGGGGCATGCTGCGGTCGCAGCCGACTGAAATAGACAGCCCTCGGGGGCAGATCGAGTTATCCGTCGGGCGGAATCAGCTGGCAGACCTGGCCATACTGTCGCCCCGATCGCGGCACGCTGCCCTCAGAACAACAGGCTCATCATGTGCTCCAGGCTTTTCAGGCCCACACACTCCAATGACTTCGGCGTGTTCTTCTTGTCCAGCCCTTTTCCCGGTACATAGGCTTGGGTGAAACCAAGGCGCGATGTTTCAACCAGCCGGGACTCCAGTTGGGAAACAGCCCTGATTTCTCCGCCCAACCCGACTTCTCCTGTAATCATGGCCTGGAATGGCAAAGGGATATCTCGCCACGAGGAGGCCACTGCCGCCGCAATGGCCAGATCGGCTGCCGGTTCGGTAAGGCGCAGGCCGCCGGTTACGTTGACGAAAACATCGCATGTGGAGAGCGGCATGCCTGCCCGCTTTTCCAGGACGGCCAACAGCATTTGTAACCGGCGGCCGTCAAACCCGCTGGCCGTGCGCTGTGGGTTGGAATAGGACGTGGGTGTGACCAGAGCCTGTATTTCGGCCAGCATGGGTCGAGAGCCCTCCAAGGAACAGACCACAGCCGAGCCGGGAGAGAGTAGGTTCCGATCCGAGAGGAACAGCTCACTCGGGTTGTCCACGGGAGTCAGCCCGCGGGATTCCATCTCGAATACGCCGATCTCGTTGGTCGAGCCGAAGCGGTTCTTGACCGCGCGTAGAATGCGGAAGACATGATGCCGATCGCCCTCGAGGTACAGCACCGTGTCGACCATGTGTTCGAGTACCCGAGGACCTGCAATGGTCCCGGACTTGGTGACATGTCCCACGATGAAGGTGGCCGTGCCAGAGGCCTTGGCCATCTGAATCAGCGCAGCCGCACTCTCGCGCACCTGGGTAACCGATCCCGGTGCGCTGGACAGATCCGAGCGGAAAACGGTCTGGATGGAGTCGATTACAAGGACCGACGGCTCCTCGTCCTGAACGCACCGGATGATGGACTCCACATCCGTCTCTGCCAGCAAAAGGAAGTTTTCCGAGGAGACACCCATGCGCTCAGCACGCATCTTGACCTGGGAAGGAGACTCCTCGCCTGTTACATAGAGCAGTTTTACCGATTCGAGCAGGGTGGCCAGTTCAGTCATCAGGGTGGACTTCCCGATACCCGGGTCTCCCGCAATCAGGACGACGGATCCCTCCACAATTCCGCCACCGAGTACCCGGTCGAGCTCTGCGTTGCCGGTATCGATGCGCGATTCTGCCCCGCTCTTGACCTCGGACAGCTTAAGCGGCTTGGGACTCAAAACGCTGCTTCCCCGAATGATCCCCGGCTTGTGATTGCCCGTGGCGGTGCGCTCTTCGACCAGGGAATTCCATGCGCCGCACGCCGGACACTGCCCCAACCACTTGGGTGACTCGTTCCCGCAGTCCTGACAGAAGAAAATGGATTTGTTTTTGGCCATGATTCAAAAATAGTGTCGGGGGGTGACAGCCTCATGACACGACCCTAGAACGGACGTGACCTGCGGGATCCTGTGACGAATCCGTGCAGAACGCCACGGTAAGGTTCGGGGTCCGTACTTTCACCTGCACGCGAGACGCCCTCGTCGCTTCGGCGGCATCGCATCTTGGTATGCCATCAGCCACCTCTCCTGACGCGTGGTCCCTCTGACATCCCATATCGTCATCAATCCCGTTGCTGCCTTCGGCCGCTACAGCCGATTGCTGTTTCATGCCTTCGGGGCCGTTGCCGAGATCTCGAGTTACCGCTCGAACGTCTGGCGGCAGATGGTCAAGGTAGGCGTGGAGTCATTACCCATCGTCATTCTGGCAGCGACATTTTCAGGGGCTGTAAGCACGGTGCAGACCTCCTATCAGCTGGTCTCTCCGCTCATTCCACGCAGTATTGTAGGCGCCATCATCACATCCTCCATGATCCTGGAGTTGGGCGCCGTCGTCACCGGCTTCATTCTGGCCGGCCGGGTCGGTGCGCGCATCGCCGCCGAATTGGGCACGATGCGGGTGACCGAGCAGATAGATGCCCTCGAGACCATGGGGCTCAACTCCGTCGGATACCTGATCGTACCCCGTGTCATAGCGGGCGTCGTCATGTTCCCCATCTTGTACATCGCAGCCTGCTTCTTCGGTATCGGCGGTGGAATGCTTATTGGGGAGCTGGGAGGGTTTGTGCCGTTTGAGGAATTTGTATTCGGAGCGCGAGAGTACTTCCAGCCTTTTGATCCCATATTCGGGATCATCAAATCCCTCGTTTTTGGTTTCTTGATCACCTCGATATCCTGCTTCAAGGGGTATTACACCCAGGGGGGCGCCGAAGGTGTTGGCCGCGCGACAACACAGGCAGCCGTGGCCAGCTGCGTGTTTCTTCTGCTGGCAGATCTACTGCTGGCTGTTGTATTGCTTTGACCCCATGACGTCTTCCCCATGATCAGCGTTTCCCATATCAGCAAGAGCTTCGGCGAGAAGCATGTTCTCAGGGATGTTTCCGTGGACATTCCAGAGGGGGAAACCGTCGCCATCATCGGTCGATCAGGGTCTGGTAAAAGTGTATTGATGAAGCATCTGATCGGGTTGATGCAACCGGATGCCGGCACGGTTACGGTAGACGGGATTGATATCAATGCGATTACCTATGCCGAATTGAGACGGGTTCGGCGCAACTTCGGCGTGCTGTTCCAGGGGGGAGCACTCTTCGATTCCATGAACTCGTTCGAGAACGTGGCCTTCCCCCTGAGAACGTTCACGGACATGAGCGATGCCGACATCTCGAAGGTTGTCAAGGATTGTCTGGCGATGGTCGAATTGGAGGATGTAGGTTCCAAGATGCCCTCGGAGCTGTCAGGAGGCATGCAGAAGCGGGTGGCCTTGGCTCGCGCCGTGGCCTTGCAGCCCCGCTACATCATATACGATGAGCCGACCTCCGGCCTGGACCCTGAGACATCCAACACCATTGACGAACTGATCCGAAATCTGGCAGATCGGCTCAATGTGACGAGTATCGTTGTTACGCATGACATGCATTCGGTACTCAACATTGCCGACCGGGCGGCCTTCATCTACGAGGGACGTGTACACTGGACGGGTACGATCGAGGAACTGCACCACAGTGACGATCAGATCCTGAAGGCTTTCGTTACGGCGAACGAATACAAGATCGGACCCTCCTGAAAACCATCAACCAATCCGAAACCACGTGAAGATTTCCAACGAGATAAAGGTTGGCTTGACCATCATCGTTGCTACGATCATTTTCATCCTGGGTATCCGCTATTTCGAGGATCTGCCCTTGTTTGATTCCACCTACGACCTGGTGGCCGAATTCGAAAATGCTGGCGGGTTGATCGGCGGTAACATTGTTCGGGTGAACGGCGTCTCCGTTGGATCGGTTACATCGGTTTACATCAGCGAATCAACGGGCAAGGTGGTTGTTGAATTCCATGTGGACCCGACGATTCCCGTGACGGAGGGGACCTATGCTACCATCGGTGGCTTCGACGCCCTTGGGGTCGTCCGCATGGACCTGACCCTTGGCCCGGCTTCGGCAGAGCGGATCCCTGAAGGGGGCCTGGTGGACACACGGGTGACCTCGGACCTGATGGCGGAGATGACCACCCGTGCACCGGCCATGCTGACCAATGTCGACAGCGTGTTGGAGGAGCTTGAAGGAGTGATGGCTCAGGCCAATGCCATGGTGTCGACGCCTGAATCCGATATTCGCCAGATCCTGTCTTCGGCCAGGGGGAGCATGCGTCAGATAGAGACCCTGCTGGCTGACGAGAGCAACCGGATTGCCCGCATCCTGGCACATGCTGATTCCCTGACGGCGGATCTGGATGCGGCGCTTGGGGAGGATGGCGAAGCCGTGGCCTCCCTGATGGATCAGATGGAAACCACACTGGCCACATTGAACGAGGACCTGGAGCGCTTTCAGGCCACAAACGAGCAGCTTGATGAGATCCTGCGGAAGCTGAATGACGGCGAGGGCACGCTCGGCTTGTTGCTCAACGACCCATCGATGTATCATCGGATGGACGCCACGTTGTCTGATCTCAACGCCTTGATTACGGACTTTCAGCGTAATCCCGGTCGTTACCTTAAGGAAATGAACCTCGTAGACCTGTTCTGACATGCCCACGTATGACGACGCATTGACCCTGTTTCATGAGTGGACCAAGACGGACAGCCTGCGCCGTCATGCCTACGCTGTCGAGGCGGCCATGGGATTCTATGCCCGTATGTTCGGCGAGGATGAAACACGGTGGCGCATGGCCGGGCTATTGCATGACATGGATTATGAGAAGCATCAGACGCTTGAGGAGCACCCCTACGTTGGTGTGGGCGTTTTGAGGGAGGCCGGCTATCCAGAGGACATGCTGGATGCCATCATGGGCCATGCGCCCCATACGGGTACGCCCCGGACGACACGGATGGCCAAAACGTTGTTTGCAGTAGACGAACTGGCCGGGTTCATTACGGCCGTAGCCTACCTGCGACCCACAGGCCTGGACGGCATGAAGCCGAAGTCGGTGACGAAGAAGTTGAAGGTCAAGACCTTCGCTGCCGCCGTCAGCAGGGAGGATATTCGGGAGGGAGCCGAGGATCTGGGCCTGGAGCTCAACGAGCACATTGCCAACGTCATTGCCGGTATGCAGGCTGATGCAACCCGCTTGGGCTTTTCCGCGTCTGAATAACACCTTTCAGACGGTCCATTCATGTGACGGAAGACGCATCACATCCCAGCCAGGGTCAGCCCGCATCAGATAAGCCGGAAGAGCATCGAGATGATGCCACTGCACGGCCCGATGTATCGGTAGCGCAAGCGCGTGCAATGACCAAGGCGCGGGCCGCCGACTTCAGGCACTTGGTGGCCACCTACGCCCGACGTCATGTTCCGCCACCCTCTGAACAGGGGCGGACCCGCCATGAACCGCCCCGGGCAACGGGTGCCCATGCCCGGCTGCTGCCCCTGCTGCAGGTCATCCCCCTGGGATTGATCCTCATGTTCGCCACCTCTTTTGCATGGGATTTCCCGCATGTCGAGTTGATGCTGCTGGGACGCCCGTTTCTGCTGGAAGGGCTACTGCGCATCGTGGCCGTAAGTGGTCTGATAGGTTTTCTGACCAACTGGGTTGCCATTACGATGCTCTTCAACCCCCGGCAGCCCAGGCCCATTTTCGGTCAGGGGCTTATTCCCGCCCAGCGCGAGCGGGTCATTTACCGACTGGCAACGGCAGTCAGCGAGGAGCTGATCAACGAGGAGATCATCAAGCAGAAGATCGAGGAGAATGCCATCATCCCGAAATACCGTGAGCTGGCCATGTCCGTGGCCCGAGGTGTTCTCGAGGATCCGCAGTTCCGTACCGACCTCAAGCGACTGACAGCGGATTATGTCGAAAGCGTACTTACATCGGATGAGGTACGAAAGCGCATTGTCGACTTCGTAGTGCAGAAGATTGAAGCCTACGTCGGAGAGGGCGTTGGTGGCATGGCGCTAAAGGCCTATCGGTACCTGAACGAGGAGGACTTCAAGCGCCGTGTCGACAAGGTGGTCCACGGTCTCCCGGCCCAACTCGACGTAGTGCTCGATGACATGGACGCTCTGCTCGACACGATCCCGGAAAAGATTGAGGCGCGCGCCGAGGATATAGAGGACTTCGCCACCCGAGCTGTACTCGGATTCGTTGAGAATCTCGACGTCTATGACATGGTCATGACCAATATGATGGCCTACGACGAAGGTCGACTGGAGGCCTTGATCAAGAACTCCTCGAACGAGCAGCTCAATTACATCAAATACCTGGGGGGAGTCCTGGGAGCCCTGGGAGGCCTGGTCATCTGGCAACCGCTACCCGCCCTTGTGGCTTTCGGGGGTATCGGCCTCATTTTGTTCGGCCTCGATGAGGCTCTCGACCGGATGCGCCGTAGTGGGTGATTCCCCTCTCGAGAGTGCCAGGTCGAAGCAGTCCCGGCATCGGGGCTCGTAGGCTTCTTTCGCCCCGAGAAGTACCCGGCTGTCGCCATCGACGAGACGCTGAGAATGGTTGGCTGGATTTCCGCAGACAACACAGATAGCGTGCAGTTTGGTGACGTACTCGGCAATGGCCATGAGCTGAGGCATGGGCTCGAACGGCTGTCCGAGATAGTCCTGGTCCAGGCCAGCGATAATGACCCGTTTACCGGACTCAGCCAGTTCACGACACACATGGACCAGGTCATCACCAAAGAACTGGGCCTCATCGATACCGACTACATCAGAGTCCTGTGCCAGGAGGATGATCTGGGAAGCGGCGGCCACGGCTGTTGAACGAAGCGCCGATTCGTCGTGGGAGACCACTTGGTCCTCCGAATAGCGGGTGTCAACGGCTGGTTTGAATATTTCCGTGCGCTGTCTGGCGATGGTAGCCCGGCGCACCCGACGGATCAACTCCTCCGTCTTGCCGCTGAACATGGATCCACACACGACTTCGATCCAGCCGGCTTTCCGGGATGTCTTCAGTACGTGGGGTTCGAGCGTCAAGACGGTGCGTGGTTCAGACGGGAAGGCGGTGGGCGAATGGACACCTCAAGGAGGGCCGGGGTCCGAAGATACGACTTGCTCAGATATCCCCGAGGTCAGCGCTGGGCACCCATCCCCGGGTACCGTTCGGGATTTCCACCAGGTACCAGGCTGGCGCCGATGCGCGAACGTCGACAATCAGTCCCTCATGGACCTCGACTACCTCGGCGGCCTCGAGACTGGCCTGTTCGCGCAGTTGGGATACGTCTGCGAGGATGACGTACCGGTCCGGATGGGGCGGCCAGATGGAAGAGGCAAACGCGTGCGTAATCAGGACCAGACCGAGGACGAATCCCACGCTGCGGCCCCGCTGCCACCCCGGGCCGTTGACGCCTCCCACCACGTTGGCCAGCCAGGCTGCAGCGAAGCCGAACCAGCACAGGATGCCTATCAGGAAGGCTGTCCGGATGGGTACCTGATCGGTCAGCCATGCTCGGGCCGAGATCCAGAAGGGGTCCGGCAGGGTGGAAAACCGGTCCGCTTGACGTTGCCCCGCGATGGCAAGGGAATGAAGAATCCTCGGATCATCCTCGTTCAGCTGGCGCGCTTTCTCAAGAAAGCGGATGGCTTGCCCCAGGTTGTCAAGACGGTAATGGGCCAGAGCCATGTTGTAGTATAGCGCATCGGATTCCCACCCACTGCGTTCAATGGTTTCGAAAGCGCCAAGCGCATCCTGGAAGCGACCCTCAATGAGGGCAGTGGTACCCTCGTCGAATCTCTGGAGGGAGGCTGCATCCTGCGCCCGGGAAAGCGGAGCCGCAAGAAGCATGACGATGATGATCGCGCTTCGCATCATGGGTTCAACTCTTCGTCCAGGTCGGGAATGAACGACGAGGCATCGTCAAAGGCGTCTTCCTTGTTTTCGGGGGAGAACGATGCCGGTGCAAATCGCCCACGATCACACAGGTCCAAGAGACTTCGAAGCCGGGAGCGGAGGGGTGCCGAGACATCACTTTGAGCCAGTAAAGCGTCCAACTGGGGCCGTGTCAAACCCTTCTCGGCCACGTCGAGTCGGTTACCGATGAATCCCAGGACAGCCCGCTCCACCTCTTCGAAGTAGCCTTTCGTATCACCGCCCTGCAGCAACTCCATGGCCTGCTTCAAGTGCTTCCGACTCAGGGGATGGGCACGGCGCCCACGGGCCCAACGAGGGTCCCGGACCAACCGGTCCTGATAGCGGCGCCAGAAATGGGCCCCACCCATGGCGGCCAGCGGCGTCAGAAGGAGGATCCACGCCCACCAGCGGGTGTGAAGGAGCAGGCTGCTCGATGACTGCCATGACACGTCACCGGTGAATGCCGGAGCGAAATCGTCTACGGGCATGCCGTTCGTGGTGGCCGTCACAGACAAGGGCGACGTGGCCGTCCCTGTGACAACAACCGGAAAGGGTTCTGACATGGAGCTGCGATACCGTCCCGCATCCGGATCGAACCAGACAAACTCGATGGGTGGGATTTCAAAGGTACCATTGGTACGCGGTATCAGGATATAGCGGAACGTCTTGCTGCCCGAGAGACGCGTGCCGGAACGGTTGAGCAGTGTCGATACGTCGGGGTCATAGACGTCGAAGGCGGCAGGAATCGAGAGCGACGGGGCATCCATTGTAGCCAGGTTTCCACGGCCCGTTACAGTAACGGTCAGCTGCAGGGATTCTCCGACCTCCAGCGTTGTCTTGTCTGGATTGACGGTCATGGCGTACGATCCCACGGCACCGTTGAACGCATCGGGTGCGCCTTGGGGTAGTGGGCGGGACGTGATGGTCACCTTTTCGGAGGCCAACTCAATCGGTGAAAACCGAGACTGCATGGCAAACAGGGATCGGAATGGATCCCGTGACCCGAAGGGCATCATGGCCTCGCTCTCGATCTTTAGCGGATCGACAGTCAACTCCCCTGCGCGGGTAGGGAATACGGCGGCCTTCTTGAGTACAATCGTGTTGTAGCGCAGCCCGTTTTCGACTGTGACCCGGGGGATGGGTCGTGTTTCCACGTCCAGCTCTTCCCGCCAGAAGCCTTCGGCGTCCCAGGAATCGGTCAGGCGGCTCTGTCGCAGCTGGATGCCCTCCCGAAAGAATAGACGGTACTCGATGACCACCTGCTCATTCTGCCACGCAGTCCGCTGCGTGGGGACGGCACGAATGAACAAATCGGACTCGTCGGGCTCTGGAGCTGGTTCAGCTGCAGGAGGATCGAAGGGCGAGCGCAGCGCTTGGAACGGATCCACACGAGGGGACCGGGCCGGGCGCTGGCTCTGCGCTACGACCTGCACCTGGATCGGCTGGGTATGATACTCGCGATTACCAACGGTAATGGTCGTGGCGCCGATGCGTGCCGTTCCTTCGGCCGTGGGCCGGTAGGACCAGGAGTAGCCGAAACTGCGACTCATCTGGCCATTCACGATTGATACGCTTTGCTGCGTCCTTGGAATGGTCTGCAGGAGGGTCAAGCCGTCGGCTTCCGGGGGCTGAGGGACCTGGACGTTACTGCCATCGGACCCATCAATCGTGATGGTGAAGCTGACGCTCTCCTCCGTACCGATGGTGGTGGCATCGACAGAGGCGTGTACGTCCACCTGGGCCAGCACGGTGCCAGGTGCAAGCAGTCCGAGTACGAAGATGAGCACCTGAAGGCCCCCCGTACCTCGCATGGAATGATGAAGCGGCGATCGGCGTGTCATTACCAGTCTTTCTCGACCCGACGCGGACGGGTTTTCATTTTCTGAACCTGACGAAGTAGTTGCTCTTCTTCGTTTTCCAGCGCCTGCAGGATCCGCTGCGCCTCCTCCTCACTCAGTTTAGTCGGGTCCTCCCGCTCTTGCTGCTCCTGATGTTGTTGCTGCTGATCCTGCTGCTGACCGGCGTCGTCTGGGCTCTGCTGCTGCTGCTGCTGCTGATCCTGCTCCTGTTGTTGCTCGTCCTGCTCTCCTTCCTGGTCCTGCTGGTCCTGGTTGTTCTCGTTTTCCTGATTCTCCTGATTCTCGTCCTGTTGGTCCTGCTGCTCCTGGTTCTGTTGCTGCTCTTCCAGCTGTCGCTTCACGAACTCGTAGTTGAATTTCGCATCCGCGTTGGACGGGTCGTTGAGGAGCGCACGGCGGTAGTGTTCGAGGGCCTGCTCGAGCTGTTCGGCCTTGAAGGCCGCATTGCCGGCATTGTAGCTGGCGCGAACCAGGTCCTCGGGAGCCAGGGCCATGGTGGCGGCGCTACTGAATGCAATGCCGGCTTGCTCCATATCGCCGGTACGGTAGAGTGCAGCCCCCAGGTTGTTCAAAAGGCCCGAGTGGACAGCGCCGGGTCCATCCTCCTGAACGGCCCCGACCCCTTCCTGGTACGCAGCCATGGCTTCCTCGTACTGCTCCTGTACGTAGAGCGCATTGCCTTGACGGCCCTTCTTTTTGCCGTCACCGGGGCCGAAGAGCAGGACGGCGATCACGAGAACAAACAGTTGTTTCATGATGAGGCGTGAGATGAAGTGAACCGGGTTGAACTGTCGGAACGGATGCGTTCAGGAATCATCCATTCCAGGAGCAGCAACAGCAAACCGAGCAGCAGCGGCCACTGGAACCGCTCTTCGTACTCTTCGAATTCCTCCTGTCCGAAGGTGGTCTGATCCAGTTGGTCGAGGGCGCTCGTAATACGTGGCAGCGAACTGGAGGTACGCGCAATCCGGTAATAGCTGCCATCCTGCGCCAGATCCTGCAAAACGGCTTCTTCCAGTCGGGTGGTCACCACGGCTCCAGTCCGGTCTTTCTTCCAGTCCACGCGACGACCATTGCGGTATACAGGGATGGGAGCGCCATCGGTTTCCCCGACACCGGCGGCATACACGACTACGCCCTCATCCCGGGCATCCTGGAGAATGGATTCCAGATCTGCAATGTGATTTTCCCCGTCCGATACGAAGAGGATGGCGCGGGTTCGGGCCTCGTTGTCTGGCGTGCCCGTGGGCGCCTTGAAGGCTTGCAGTGCCATCTGCAGCGCTGCTCCGAAGTCCGTGCCGGGTGTCGGTATCAGGGAGGGATCGGCTACGTCCAGAAAAAGACGCAGTGCGCCGAAATCGGTCGTGAGCGGACACTGGATGAAGGCGTCGCCGGCAAAGGTGACCAGGGCAATCCGGTCCCCGTCCATGTCCCCGATCAGGTTCTTGATCTCGTTGCGGGCGCGATCCAGACGATTCGGGGCCACATCTTCGGCCATCATCGAAGCAGAGACATCCAAGGCGATGACCAGGTCGATGCCTTCACGGGTGACCTCCTTGAGCCGCGTACCGAAGCGCGGTCCGATGAGGGCCAGGATGATGAGGGCGATGCCCACGGTCTTGAGCGCCGCTTTCCAGCGGCGGCGCTGCGGACTGATCGATGCAGCCAGGCGTCGGATGGTGGCCTGTTCACCGAAACGCTCGGCCAGTTGCCGACGCCGCAGCGCCGCCAGCACGAACAGACCGACCACGACCGGTATCAGGGCGAGTGTCCAGGTGTATTGCGGGTTCAGCCACTCCATCAGGGAAACCTCCGGAACAGGGTGGTTGAAAGGAGGACGTCGAGGAGGAGCAGCAGCATGCCCGGGAAGAGGAAGGCGGCATAGCGCTCCTCGTAGTCCATGTAGCTGCGTTCTTCGATCTTTGTCTGCTCAAGTTCGCCGATCTCCTCGTAGATGTCGGCAAGGGCCCGGTTGTTCGTAGCCCGGAAATACTGGCCCCCCGTCATGTCGGCCACGGCCTGCAGCATTTCCTCGTCGATTTCCACGGGGACCATACGGCGTTGACGTCCTGCGAAGGGATGGTCCACGACAAAGGGCGCTTCGCCATGCTGACCGACACCGATGGCATAGATGCGGACGCCGAGCGTACGGGCCACCTCGGCCGCCGTCTCGGGGCTGAGCTCGCCGCGGTTGTTCTGTCCATCGGTCAGCAGGATGATGACCTTGCTCTTGGCTTCGCTGTCCTTGAGGCGATTTACGGCCATGGCCAGTGCCGTTCCGATAGCGGTACCGTCTTCAATAACGCCCACTTCGACCTCGCTCAGCATGGACTGCAGGAACGTATAGTCCAGGGTCAGCGGGGCCTGCGTGTAGGCATTGGCGGCAAATACAATCAGACCGACCCGGTCCGAGGTACGACCGGCAATGAATTGTGCACCCACGTTCTTGGCCGCCTCGAAGCGGTTCGGGGTGAAGTCCTCGGCGCGCATGGAGGTGCTGGTGTCAAGCACCATCATGATGTCCACGCCCTCGGCAAACTGCTCCCGGATGACATTGCGATCCTGCGGCCGGGCCATCGCAATGATTGCCAGCGAGAGGCCCGCGACACGGAGGACCGTTGGAACAACGCGCAAACGCACGCGCCACGATGGCCCGGCCGCACGGGCTGCCGTCGTGGTAGAGAAGCGCATGCCGGGCCGCCTGCGCAGGCTCTGCCAGGATTGCCAGCCTGCGAGTGGAACCAACAGGAGCAGAAACAGCCAAATGGGTTGCGCGAATTCCATCAGACCTCCTCCGTCTCTGGTTGGAGGGCACCCTTCTTGTCCCCGGTGGGGGCATACTGCGCCGCTTCGATGGCTGCCCGACGCTCCCTTTCGCGCCGAAGCTCCTCTTCGCGGTAGGCGGATTCGGTCCCTTCGATGACGGTACGCGTCTGATCCACCATCTCCCGGGTCTGCTCCAGGATCGGGCGCAGGTCAGCAAACTTGACCAGATCAGAATGCGTCAGCACGTTATCGATCTCATTCATCACATCATCCGGGAGTACCGTTCCCGAGGACGAGGAACGTAAGCGATCGAGCAGCTCACGGGTCGTGGACTCGAGGGCGGGGACGTGTGTACGCCGCCCTACGTAGGTCCGAAGGATATCCGTCAGCTCGACGTAGAACGGTTTGATGCGTCCCGGATCTGCGAAATCCTCCTTCTGCAGGCTCGAGAGTCGCTCAAGAGCCTCCTGGTAGGGTGGGATGGCGGGCTCTGAGGGTTCGTTCTCAACAACCTCTTCCTCCTGCTGCTGGCGCCAGCGCCACAAGCCATAGAGGACGCCGGCCAGGGCCAGCAGCCCAAGAACCCAAGGCCACCAGGAACGATCAAAGGTGGCCAGCTCCGCCAGCTCCTGGATTTCGGCAGCATCATCTGGGACGAGCGAACCGATGCGCAGGAAGGCCGGGGGAGACAGGGCTGTCAGCGTATCCCCATTCTGGGCCAGACCCACCGGAATGCCGGCTACGCGGGCCGTATCCAGGGCGAACGTTGTGGCCTCATAGATGACCGAATCGATGCGACCGCCGCCGGGCCAGTCCCGGCCACCTTCACCGCGCACACCCAGAATTTCAAAATCTCCTAGCGCGAAAAATGCCGCGCCATGTAGGGAGTCGGGGATCAGGTCATGCGGAAAAACAGCCTCGCGCATACCATCGTGACCCACCACCACGGTCAGTTCAAACCGGTCACCCACCGTCACAGAGTCCACTGACAGGTGCGTCTCGTACTGCTGGGCTATAGCAAGCGGTGCCACGGCCAGGCTGAAGGCCATCCACAGCAACATCTTCGGATATGACATGCGCAGCGTCATGCCCGGATCATGCGATTGCGTTGACGGAAAAACCGGATCAGCGGATCCACATATCCCTCATCCGTAATGATGCGTATGGCGTCTACTCGCAGGCGCCTGAACATCTTCGTGAGGGCCGCCTCCCTTGAACGAGCTTCTTCCTCGTACAGGTTCCGGACCGTTACATCAGACGTATCAATCAGGATGCGCTCCCCCGTTTCGGCATCCGTCACTTCCATGAGGCCCACCTCTGGTAATTCACTCTCGACGGGATCTGTCAGGTGGACGGCAATCGTATCGTGACGACGCGCCACGGCGCGAAGGGCGGGCTCGAAACCATCGTCCATGAAGTCGCTCATGAGCATGACGATGGAGCGCCGATGTAACACGTGGACCAGGTGGTTGAGCGCCACTTTCAGATCCGTCCCCGTGGACTGTTGTTCGTGGGCGAACAGGTCCCGGATGAGTCGCAGTACGTGCTTACGCCCTTTCTTGGGCGGCACGAAAAGCTCGATTTGATCTGAAAACAGCAGCAGGCCAACCTTGTCGTTGTTCTGGATGGCAGAAAAGGCCACCACGGCGCAGATCTCGGCTGCAATCTCTCGCTTGAAAGCGCTGGCTGAGGCAAAATCCTCGGACCCCGATACGTCCACCGCCAGAATGACCGTCTGCTCCCGTTCTTCCTCGAATACCTTGATGAAGGTTTCCGGGTAGCGGGCCGAGACGTTCCAGTCGATGTTGCGGACATCGTCCCCAAACTGGTACGGGCGCACTTCGGCAAAGTCCATACCGGTGCCCTTGAAGGCCGAATGATACTCGCCTCCAAAGATGTTGCTGACCAGACCCTTGGTGCGGATCTCGATCTGCCGGATTCGCTTGAACAGTTCCTTGGGGATCATGGGATGTACTGCCTGTCTCGCGGCCGTTGGAATAACGTCTCAACGGTCAGGATGTTGTCCCGGTGCACGAGAACTCAGACGTAAAGATCCGTCGGGTCGGCCGCATCCAGCTCGACCAGGAAGTTGGCCAGTTCGTCCGTTACCTGCTCCACGAACTGCTGGCCTTTCTGCGCGGTAGCGGCAGCCGGGTTGCCGACGCCCGTATCGTCTGTGACCGAGGTCCACTGGCGCGGTGCCCAGACCTTTCGTGAGCGCAGCGCCTCGAGGCGGAAAACGCGCTCCTTCCCGGGACCGGCTTCCGTCAGGGGGCGTACGCGATCCGGGTGCAGATGCATCATTACGCTTGTTTCCAGCTCACCGGCATGGTCTCCTGGCTCGTCGAAGACCTCGTCGGCATTACCCAGCGTCCACCAGTTGCACAGACACAGGAAAACGTCCGTCAGGGCCTGCAGCTCGCGGATCATCGGCTTGAATCCGTTCCCGCCGTGGCCGTTCATGATGAGCATCTTCCGGACACCGGCGCGTTCCACGGAGGCCACCAGATCGGCCAGGAGAAGCGACTGCGTGGAGGGATTCACGTTCAGCGTCAAAGGCAGGTCAGCCTGCTGGGTGTGGACGCCGAAGGGCACGCCCGGCAATACCACGACACGGGCTCCCCGGGCGGCAGCCTTTTCAGCGGCTCGCTGCGCCACACCCTCCGCTTGCCACGTGTCGGTTGCGTGCGGGAGGTGGGTGTTGTGCGCCTCGGTGGCGCCCCAGGGAAGGATGACCGTTTCCACGTGGCGCTCGCGCACGTCGGCCCAGGTCAGATGGGTAAGTCGGGTTTCCATATAGATTCCGTTTGGTGTGCCACAGGAAACTACGTTTCCGCTGCCGGTCTGTCGTGAATTGTTCATCCGGATCCTTCGCGCCGCCGCTCGGGCATTCGATTGCCGCATCCGCCGCAGTATATTCGTGCTCGCTCTCTACGTACCGCTTTCCAACTCCGTCATGAAATTCGGCGTCATCGTTTTTCCCGGATCCAATTGTGACCACGATGCCTATCACGTGGCCAAACATGTCTTCGGGCAGGAAGCCCGGTTCATCTGGCACAAGGAAAGCAGTCTGGGAGATGTCGATCTGGTCATCGTGCCGGGTGGATTTTCCTACGGCGATTACCTGCGCTCCGGCGCCATCGCCCGTTTCTCCCCGATCATGAAGGACGTGGTCCGCTTTGCCGGACAAGGGGGACTGGTCATGGGCATCTGCAACGGATTCCAGATCCTGTGTGAATCGGGCCTGCTGCCGGGTGCGTTGACGCACAATGAATCGCTGCGGTTTGTGTGCAAGGACGTCTATCTCCGCACAGAGACCACAGAAAGTGTGTTCACAGGCGGTCTCTCCAAGGGCGATGTCCTACGGGTGCCAGTGGCGCACGGCGAGGGTAATTATTTTGCCTCGGACGACGTGCTTGACGAGCTCGAATCTGAAGACCGCGTGGCCTTCCGCTATTGCGATGCCGCGGGCAACATCACCCGGGAATCCAACCCGAACGGCGCCTCCCGCAACATTGCCGGCATCCTGAATGCCGAGCGGAATGTGCTGGGGATGATGCCGCACCCCGAACGATGTGCCGAAGGGATCCTGGGCAACGAAGACGGCGCACGGATTTTCGAATCCATCGTGGCCGGCGCCGGCATGGCTGTCTGACCAAGAGCGTTACTCCGTGAAACACGCGCGGGCCGCTGGA
>Ga0075474_10000298_pt1 | contig 17917 bp, 14 predicted proteins | sample DEB08_DNA_2_FD_71485 | JGI IMG/M metagenome (GOLD analysis project Ga0075474, IMG submission 71485) | Aqueous microbial communities from the Delaware River and Bay under freshwater to marine salinity gradient to study organic matter... | ecosystem: Environmental > Aquatic > Marine > Coastal ...
ATCATCGCCGCTCGCCACGTCAGGCTCCTGCATAGTGCCGGGCTTCGGCGCGGCAGGCACTCGGTCCTCAACGCCCGGGGCCGGTGCAGCGGGAGCGCCTTTATAGGGCTTAGGTCCAGCTTCCATCATTTGACCGCGCGGCTCCATCTCGGGCACGTACCTGCGGAACCCTAGGTCATCGTCCATCTGCATGTACTGGCCGGACGGCGCCCCTTTCGGCGGCGCAGGCTTACCAGTGCGTCGACGGTACGCTTCCTCACGAGGCAAATTGCGCTGCTCGTATTCGATACGGCTGTCGGGGTACGACAGGAACTGCGCCAGACGCTCCGCCTTCTTTGGGTTGCGACGCGCAAACTGCTGGAACGAAGTGTCCTCGACGCTCAGTTCGAAGTCCGGGTCGTCCAAAGGGTTGATGCCATCGACAAGGCCTCCAACGTTCAGGCCAAAGTAGTCAGCGCGACTAATTCCTGCCCTCTTAAGCGCGTCAGCGAGGTCGCGCGATGCCGCAGCCTCGGCCGAGGTCATTTCCCAGCCACCGCTTTCGTGCGGCATAACTATTTTGACTGCCTTTAGAGCGGCCTGCGCGTCCTTGTTGTACTTTTCCGCGTCAATTTCTCCGGCCTGCAACTGCAGCGTCAGGCCTTTGATGAACTCACCGACTGTAGTCCCCTCATACTCCTGGCCCTTGAACGCCGCGTCATCAAAGACCGGGGTGACCTTGCCGAAGAAGTCTGCGTTGACTACGCGGTCCAGTGCGGGGTGCTGCCCCGCGTACTGCTCTTCAAGCTGACGCTCCGATGCCAGCACATCGGTCACAACGGCTGACCAGTAGTCAGGGTCCCCTGCGGCCTTTTGGGCCTCGGTCGCATTTGACATAACCTGTTGAGCCTCGCGACGCTGCGCCCTTGCCTCCACGTAATCGCGCTCCATCTGACCGGCAGTATCGGCAGTGCTGCCGCCTAGCGCCCCAGCCTCAGCTTCAATGCTATTCCAGGCGGTCAGGTAATCCGCGTCGTCGTCATAGCTAAGGCTGAATCGGCTGCCACGAGTTTTCTCTCGATGGCTCAACGCCCACCGTTGCCTAGGCGTCAGGTCGTCGAGTGCAGTGCCCGGCTGAACAGTGTCGAGAATCGACTCAGCTGTAGCGTTGCGCTTCAGGAACAACTCCATCTCGCGGCGCTGGTTTGCAACAAGCTGCTTTTCGAGGTCGTGCGCCTGGATCGCATCGTTGCTTTCCAGAATTTTGAAGAGGCCCTGAATGTGCGCTAGGCGATCGGCTACGTCTTTGACATCGTTTTCAATGTCCCAAGCGTCGATGTAGCCGCCCTCCGCAGTGGGATCTAACAACCGCGCAAGCTCACTAATTGTGTCTTCCGCTATGGCCTTGCTCTCTGACCCGACCGTCGTAGTGTCTTCGGTGGCCTGAGCGTAATCCGCGCCCAACACGATGTTCTTAATCCCATTGAGCGCTGTTTCGCTAATGACCAATCCCTCAGGGACCTGGCCTGCGCGCAGCATGCGGAAAATCTCTTGGTTTGACTGCATTGCCGTCGCTAGAGCCCTGCGAGTCCCCATCTCGTTTTCGTAGGCCCTCACTCTCCCGACTTCCTGACGCAGCGTCTGCACGTCTGCATCCGTCAGAGAGGTGCTGGTGTATCCAGTGTCCGACGGACTGCCTAGGACCTGCCCGATAATGCCCTGTACCGCCTCGCCGCCCTGCAGTCCAGTCTCCTGATACATACGATCTAGAGACGTCGCTAGGCCTGTAATGCTTTGCTGTCGGCCTTCGGCCTGTAGACCCGTGTCATACTCGGACGCTAGAGCCTGAAAGGCCAGAATGTCTGCCGTAGCATCCTGACCACTCGCCCGCTTGCGCTTGATCTCCGCTTGCAAGCTGTTGAGATTTCTGAACTGGCCCTGCAGACCGGAGCTGGCCCAAGCCGGAATGGCCTTGCCGTTCCAGCTGGTCACTCGCGCTTTGGCGCCAGCAACACCCATGTTGAAAGCAGTCTGGTTTCGGTATGCCTCCTGCTCCTTGATCTGCATAGCACGATCCGCACGCGCATTGTCAGCCTGAGCCAAGGTCATCTTGACCTCGTTCTGCTGCAGCTGCTGCTCGTGCGCCTCCTGCGCCTGCTGCATGGCCTGGACCTGGGCCATGCCTGCCATGAAGTTGGTTGCGCCCGTGTCCATCTTGACGGGCGTCCTGCTAATTCCTACGCGTGCCATCATCGTCCTCCGGGGAACATCATCGGCGATTGCCCTGGCATCACGCCGCTAGTGGGCACGGACGCGTAGTTACCGGTAGACAGCTGACCCGTCCGATACTGCTGGCCACCATACCCAGTCACCGTTCCGCCGCTGTACGGGTCAGACATACTAGACATCAGTCCTCCTGCGAACTTGCCGAAGCTGCCAATCAGGCCAGACAAGGCCTGAGCCTCAGCGCCAGCGCTCTGCCCAATCGTGCTCGGGTCGACCACATCATACGGGCTCATCATGGACAGGTCAGCCATGCCAGCAGCAGTCTGCCGCCCAATCTCAGCTGCCCTGCGCTGCGCGTCAGCGTAGATGCTCCGCATGTAGTTGGCAGACGTTGACCCCTGCATCAGCGACGCACCTAGGGCCGTCGGAGCCCCAGCGATGGCCGCGTTCATAGCAGCTCGGTTCTCCGCCATCAGGCCACGGCGCGACTTAGCGTACTGACCCTTGGCCTCTGCAATGCGCGCGGCGCGGTCGGCCATCATTTGCTTGACGAACCGCTCCTGCTTCTTGCGCGCCTTGCGGGCACCGCCAAAGCCCAGGACGCCGCTCACGACGTTCATCCCGAGGCCGATAAGACTGGGGTCAACCATTTAAGTCACCGTGATGTAAGAGGTTTTCGTTTCGGTGTCGCTGCCGCCGTCGCCAGTAACGGTCAGCGACACGGTGTAGGTGCCCGCTAGGGCGTAGGTCTTAAGCGGGTTTGCCTCTGAGTTAAGCGGACCGCTCGTCCCGTCTCCGAAATCCCACAGCCACGTGTGGACCGAACCGTCAGACAGGTTAACAAACTGCACGTTACCGCCAGCGGAGATAGCTACCGGCACCCCCTCAAACTCGGCAGTCGGAGCAGGCGTCGGAGGCGGCAGCGGCAACGCAGCGTATCCGTCCTTGTAGTGCGGCTGTAGCCTCCTGACAGACATAGCTATGCTAGACAGCAATACGCTGCCAGCGAGGCTGCGCCACAAAGGCGTAATGTACGTGAAGCCGCCAGACGTGTTATCCAGCAGCATGTACAGCGTCAGGTCGACGTTTGATGTACACCTGCGAGTCACGCGGTTCAGCAGAGACCAAGCTGTAGTGCCGATACTGCCGGTGTAGCCTAGAGTCAACTCGAACGAGTTACTGTAGCCGCGCACAGAAAGCGCAACGGCATACACATATCCAACTGCCAACTGCAACGCGTTGTCTCCCGTGCCGGTATGCAGCACGTTGGCGTAAACAGCCGAAGCATTGGTAGGCGACACAACGTTGTTAAACGAGCTGTCGATGTACGGCTCAAGCGAGCCCCAGGCAAGACCCTGTGATGACGCCGTCGCCAGCAAGGACCTTGCGACGATTTCGCTGTCGCCAAGAATCGTGAGGTCCGCTAACGCAGCGTCTACATAATCCTTGTTAGCTGCCTGTGTGCCGTCAGTAGGCGTCACAAACCGCAGGTTGTCCGGCACAACAGCGTGACGGTTGCGGCTATCGACCGTGATCGTGTTGTCCTTGCGCACCTGCGCACGACCATTGGCGTCGACCTCCTGCCCATCACCGACGCGCTGGCTAGTCTGCAGCTCCGCCTCCGACGAGCGGCGCTGCCTGGGGTCTACATCGCTACCACCGGGTCGCTGCCCGTTAGCGAACTGAGCCTGACGCGACCGGCGTGCCCGCTCTTCGCGCGGGACAAAGCTCACGCTCGGATACCCCCGGCGTAGCTCACGTGGACCTGCCCCTTCTCGTAGCTCCACGTCTCCTGCTCACGGGCGTTGCGCAGCATCAGGTAAATGCTGTCGCCACTGACCCGCACCATGTGCGTGCCGTTACGTCCAGCCTGCAACTCCCCAGACTCCAGGGGGTCGCCTAGCTTGGCCGCGTTGTCGGTCTCGTAGAACTCGTAGTTGCAGCCGCTGTAGTTCGGAGCCAGCACGACGGTCAGCGAGCCAACAGCGTGGACGTCCATGTCCCTGTTCGGCGCGATCGGGCCCATCAGGACGTAGCTGTCGATAGGCAAGTACTTGTTCGACAGCACGCGGTCACCCTTGGGCACCTCGCTGGACTCGGTCTGACCCCACTTGCGAATGCGCCCGTCCTCGCAGCCAATGTGCATGACGCGATCAGCAGGGCTGTCGCCGTCTACGATCATGGCTGCGGTCGGCTGAATGCCATCGCCTGTGTTGCGGCCAAAGCGGTCCACGTGGAACGAGTTGGTCCGCTTGCTGTAAAAGTAGTGGTCGACGATGATGCCGGGGTTAGCGAACGGCATAACGAACACGTGCACGCCGTCGTCGATGAAGTTGTAGACCAGCTCGACGTAGTGCGTCTCCAGGTCGATGTTCTGCATGCGCTTGCGCACGCGCCCGAGGCTGACGTCCTGCAGGCCAGTGCCGGGCGCCATCGTGTACAGGCCACCCTTGGAGCCGAAGAACCACAGCCGACCAGCGTCGTCCTTGCACCACGGCTTGCCGAATGACATGCCGATTTCGTCGCTCACAAGGTCGAAGCTACCACCAGCACCGGGATCACCGGACATCTGGTAGATACTGCGGTCACAGCCGAACCAGAGCACGTCGTCCTTGTACGGGACAATCGTGTTGATGCTGTCAGGGCACAGGCCAGCCTTCGAGGTGACGTTGCTCACCGCTGCCCCGGCATCGGGGATAGGCGGGAACTCGTCCCAGTCGAACGGCTTTCCGACGCGGCTCATGTGCCAAGCCCCGGGAGTCTCGTCGCTGCGAGCCAGAACCAGACGCCCACGCCAGAACGACACCAGCCGACAGCGCGGCGGGATGTACCCGTTAGACTGCGAGCGCATCTTGGTGATGACTCGGTCCTTGGGGTTGTAGTAGTAGTACCGCGAGCCGTCGCTGAACACAGCGATGCCAGACGCCGTAGTTGAGCTAATGTACGGCGCGTCGGCGTTGTAGCTGATAGGAGCGCTACCGTCGTTGAGCAGCGTGTAGCCGCTAGAAGTGTACTCGTACCAGTTCCCGCCACAGGTAGCGACGTTGCGCACCTCGCGGACAGGCAGGCTGGCGCTAACCTTGGCCGTAGCCAGCAGCGCGATGCACACGCTGTCGTTAGGTTCGGTGCTCGTTTGCGGCGTGCCGCCGGTCACAACACGATCCACATAGGTCTGCGAGCCGCCGTTGTAGTCGGGTACAGCAATCGGGACAGCTACGCAGTTAACTGAACTCTGGACAAGCCCCAGGTCCGAGTCCGTCTCCGAACGCGTCAGCGTCATTGTCCACGACGGGCCCTCCTGCCACTGGAAGATCAGCAGGTTCTTGCCGTTGTAGACACTGGCGGCGTCCGTCCCGTGGTACGGCACGTAGAAGTTGCCGTTCTCGTCGATGGCGGTGCGGATGCGTTCTGCACCGGGTGCCCCGTTGATCGCCCACCCTTGGCAGACAACTCCGCTGTCGAAGCTCAGCCCGGCTTTCTTGGTCGGCGTGTTGCCCACCTCTGACCAGACGCTGACGTGATCCTGCCCAGCGCTGTTGCTCGTGCCGCCACAGCAGAGCAGCACGTACGAGCCATCGGTCGCCTTGTCCTCTGCCACGTGCACAGACAGGCCCCAGCCGTGGTCGTCTGCGTTAGTGCTTGTGTATTCGGCCTCTTCAAACCACTGCTCGTTAGCGGCGTCAGTACTAATTGGAGACAGCCGCGCCATCATCCAGTACTTCGCAAAGTTGTCGGCTGAAGTTTCTTGGTTCACCACTGAACCGCACACGTAGGCGTCGCCATCACCGCGAATGGCCATGCTGCCGACAAAGTACGGATTGACCGTCCAGTGGTAGTCGTTGCCAGTGTGGTAGTTCTTCGTCCACGTGCTGTTCGGTTCAGCCTCAGGCTCCTCGTCGAACACGTACTCCGCGTAACGCCGGAACTCCCAACGGCACTGAGACTCGTTGTGGTGGAAGTGAATGCCAAAGACGTACAGGTCTCGCCCATACGTCTGCAGGTCGAGCACATGGAAGTCCGGCTTGATCGTCCAGGCCAGCTGGTACTCGCCATCTGCCTGTAGCTCGTAACCTTTGACCCATGCGCGCTCGTTGTCGATCGTCGCGTGCCCACTGATCTGGCCGCTGGCGACAAAGAAGTTGCCGTAGTCATCGACGGCTAGTCGTCGCGGGAACAGCTCATTGACGTCGTCTGCCGTCACGTCGATGCGCTTGACCACGCCGCCGTCGCTGTTCAGCTTGACGACCTCACCACCATCGGCGAGTGCCCAGTACGTGTCAAACGTATCGCGCCGCAGGTCGATGCAGTTCGACAGACCATCGGTCAGGTGCTCACGGTCGAACCCGATGGTCGCCTCGTTCTGCGCCGTAGCCAGAACCGACCAGCTGTACGGGTTGACCTCGCGCTGGACGCTGACCAGCGAGCTGATCTTGCTGAACCCGTTGGCCGGGGCGTCTCCAGTCATCAGCTCGATGCCGGAGCGCTGCGTACCGCGCATACGACCCGTGGTGGGGTCGAAGCTGCGCATGTTGCGCTCGTCTCTGGTGGTACCGACAGGCTGGTCGCTGAACGCGTACGTCTCACTCAGCCCCTCGTACGGGTACTGAAGGTCTACGTTCTGCTGCCTACGCCCGTCGCGAATCGCCATCAGATCGGTCCCCCGGTCTGGTCGAAGTTCCACATCTGGTCGTTTAGACCGTAGTCGTACACAGCGGCACCGTTCTGCAGCGGCCCAAAGTTGCTCTGGGTCATGCTGTCTCTGCGCCGGGTGTCGTTGAACAGGGTGCTGTTTCGCACGTTGCCCAAGCGCATGGCTACGTCGCCCTCGGCGTCACGCTCGTATCCCAGAGCGACGTTACGCACGAGGTTGATGTACAGCGGCTCGACGAAGCTCGGGATGGTGATCCCGTCGTCGTCGCTGCGCACCGGGTCCCAGCCGCGTCGGTAGTACGCCGTGAAGGCGTCCTTCTCGTACGTGCCCGGGGTTGGCCACAAGTCCAGTCGCGGACGGTACGCGCCCTTGTGCGTGGCGTTCGTCACTTCGGCCGGGTCAAGGTCCCCAACAGTACCTTGGTCGATAGAGAAGTGATCGCTGTCGTCCAGGCCTTCAAACCTCGACTCGACCCAAAACCCTCCGAGCCCAAGGTCAGTGTCGTACTCTGCGTAGCATCCCATGCCAGCGTCGTTGATGGCCTTGACGAGCCGCTGAGCTGTTTTCGCTTCGTCGCCTGCAAAGCCGCAGTTGTACTTGACGGTGTCCGTAGAGGTGCCGGAGTCAAACCGAAAGTCAACCACGCGACTTGAGTCGCTAATGGTCATCGGGTTCGGGCCGGTGTAGCCGCTTGTGAACTCGAAGTTGTACCGCTTTTTGGTGCCTCGCGTCGCGTACACCAGCGCAGCCCAGTAGTGAAACGACGTGTTGATGACCGACGCGCGCCTGCGAGCCAACTCTGCTGCCGTCGTAAACGTCACGTTGGCGTTCACGGTGTCAGTGGCCACCAGCGCGTTCACGCTGTGCACGTTCTCAGGCAGCCAGACGTAAGGCTGGTCAGGGAGCAGGCTGAGGCGAACCTGCTCCCCTTCCAGCCACCGCCAAGGGTGCATGTTCACAAGGTACTCGCCAGCGTCGTTCAGGATGCGCAGCCCGCCAAGGGACGGCATCTTGTCTGCGCTGAGCGCGTGCCGGACGTGATCCAGCGCTTCCTTAGCGGTGAGTGCCATTACAGAGAGCGATGCGGGAACGTGGGACCAGCAAGAAGCACGGTGGTCTGCCCAGTACCGTTTTGCGCAACGATGTCCTGTGCGCCATACAGCACGACACACAAAATTGCGTCATCAGTCACGGCCTCATATGCCGCCGAGCTGGACGTAATGTTGCCAGACATGTCGCACGTCAGAGCAGTTCCCTGGACCAGTCCAGCTCCGTTCGACGACGGCGTAACGGCGTCACTTAGCTTGCCAACGGCGTTGACTTTGCAGACGCCAGCGATCTGGCAGCGGAAGTATTCGTTATTGCCAGCGTCCTCCAGTGCCACGCCCCAGATGCGCTCGCCGCCTTGGCTGGCTGCCAGAGACACAGCGAATCGCCAGCCACCTTTAGACAGATCCTGATCTGGCGCATACGGGAGAATGGGCACAAGGTCGCCCTTGGTAACGGTGTTAGAGCCCGCAGTCTTAACCCGGCACACCTCTTTAGTGACCTGAGTAAACTCGTCGGGACCGGCGTTCGGGTTGAGATAGCTCATCTATGTTGTGTGGTTGCGGGGGCGGACCCGCTGGCCCGCCCCCTAGTTACATCAGGCGGCGTCGACGCCGATGCTAGACAGACCGCTGAACATGATCTTGATGAGATCACCGTCACCAGCCGCAGCCTCCAGCGCAATGCCGCAGGCCTTGGTGTTGACGTCAGCGCGACCAATCTTGAGATCAGCCGCAACGGGGCCAAGGACGTCGCCGATGTCAACGGCCTCGGTCGCAATCGCGGTCACAATGCCCGCAATGGCAAACAGGCCGATAGCGCCGGACGCAACGTCCTCAAGCGCGATGAGGGCAACGCCGGTCTCGACTTGGTCACCCTCAGGGTCACCACCACCGGCAGCCGTCCAGGCAGCCGTTTTGGTGAACACCAGGGTATCCGCGTCTTGCGTCGTGATGTCCACGGTCACGATGTTGCCACGCGACAGAGCCGCGTGAGCCGTCATGCGCACCGTTTCAGTTCGCAGGTGCAGCCCGATGCCGGGCCCTGCAATCGAGGGAAGAGCCATATCAGTATCCTCCTAAAGATCAGAAGCCGGTGACGTCGACAGTCGGCGACAGGAGGCCCTGACGCTGACGTGAACGGCAGATAAAGTTGTGCCAGCAGTCCACGGGCATGACCGTGGTGAACGGCTGGTTCGGGTGCTTCATCGACTGGTGGGTGTAGAAGTAGCGCGTCGTGTGGAACACGTACTTCATGTAGTTCGCGTTGATGAAGTAGTAGCGGGGGCCCTTCTTGCTGGCAGTGGTCTCAGTACCAGAGCCTTGAGCAGTTCCGTCGCCGTACACAGCAATGTCATCAAGGCCAGCAGCGTACTCAAGGTCGTGACCAGCGTACTGCGGCTTCATGAACGCGGGGTCCTGACGCGAAGCAGTGACGAAGGTGTCCTGGGAGTCCCGCAGCGCGCGCTGATAGAACGTCAGGCCCTTCTTGCTGCACGCAATGTACATCGCGTTCAGAGTCGGGTTCTCGAAGTACTCTTGGTGCGACGGGGGCGGCATGAACTTGACATCCTGATACAGGTTGTCCATGCCCTCAAACATGCCATTTTGTTGCTCAGCAAGGCCACTACCAGCAAACGTAGCGGTTTGGTTAGTCCACTTGGCGTCGGTCAGCTTTTGCAGCGCGCTGAAGCCGGTAGGGATTGCACCACCTTCAGTGATGAAGCAGGGCAGGCTGTAAGGGCGCGTACCAGCGTCAGCCTCCATCTCCGTAGCGCTAGGGGCAGCGAAGATGCTGTCCTCCATGCCGTTGAAGAGCGAGGTCCACAGGCGTTGCTCCTTCGAGCGCTTGATCTCCTTGTACGTGGTGTGACGGGCGTTGCGGCCCTGACCACCAACGTTCAGCTCGATCTCGTGATCGGTCCACGACATGTGGTCGACCGCGAAGCGCCAGTTGATCTCCCACTGCTCCAGCACCTGCGGGTTCTGCCAGCTGAAGGTCTCGTTCGGCTGGTAGTACTGGAAGGTGTTGGACTCGTCGAAGAGGATCGTGTCCTTGATGGAAGAGCCGCCCTGGATGGTCTCCGAGGGGCCCTTGCCCCGCATGAAGCGGCGCAGAAGGTAGTTGTTCTTAACGGCCTCGTTGACAATATCGGACGCCCCCGTGAGGAAGGACGGACCCGTGTTGTCCATGAAGTCGTTGAAGGTAGTAAGCGCAGAGCCCATTACCGTTTCTCCTAGTTAGTTGCTTTACCGATGGCACGTGCCCGGGCGTACTTGTCCGGGTCGTTGCTTTCAAGAATTCTCAGCACAGCGTCTTCGCGCTCCTCCGGCGTGCTGTAAACCGGAGTAGCCTCGGGGCGTGACCTTGCGGTCGGTTGCCCCTGGTCGCGGAGGTTGGTCACCCGGCTTTTGGACTCGCGAGCTTGTTGAGTCAACTCGTCGCGGAACTCCAGCAGGATGGCATCCTCCATTGCCTTGATTGCAGGGAGATCAGAGCCATCGCTCCACATCTTGCCCATGCGGTCAAGGACGTTGCCCCAGCGCTCACTTTCGGTATCCCTGGCCTGGGGATAGCGGTCCTCAAGTGCTACTCGGGCTCGCTCCAGCTCCGTGAATAGGAGCTGTTGCTGTACAGCTTGGAGTGCAGCACGCTGTTCGTCGATCAGCTGTTGCATCGGCTGTACTGCCGCCTGCTGAAACTGGACAAGCAGCTCAGTGCCTGACTCGTCCAGACCAAGATAGTCAGCTACTGCCGTTGCCTGCTCGGTGAGGTTGGCGACTCTGGGTTGGTCCGGGTTGGGCTCTGCTTGGCTTTCCCCGGAGTCCTTGTCGGTCTCTTCAGCTTGCTCTGGCTGTTGCCGCTCTCGCAGCTTGCGGTCTACGTCTGCCTGCACCTTGCGCCTGTGCTCCGCAATGGAGAGCAGCCGATCGGCAGGCAGTGCTTCTAGGTCTTCAGGCGTCCAGCCATCCCGCTTAAGGACGGCAATAGCCTGCTCGTGTTCTTCAGAGAGCGACGGCGCCCCGCTCTCCTCTTCATCCCTGGGTTCCCCCCCCAGCACCGAAGTCTCTTCCGGGGCGCCGTCTGCCTCTACAAGATCGTCTGGATCAGGCTCGCCGTCAAGCTCCATCAGGATCCTGTCCTGCTGCTGCTCCGGCGTCTCCTCGGTCGACTCAGACGTTTCCGGCGCGGGAGCCGCCTCTTGGGGCTGCACCGCTTCGGCAATCTGCTCAATCTTGTTCTCTTCTTCAGTCATGTGTGCCTCAGTTCTCTAATCACATTTCGTCGTAGTGGACTTGCGCGCCCTCTTCGCCGCGAGCACGGCGAGCGGACTCGTGAGCCTCTGCCATGTTGCGGAAAACGGGCCGTCCTTTTTTATCAAACTGGCCTTTGTGATGCTTCCAGTTGCGGGGCATCTGGTTGGAAGCGAATGCGTCATCTTTGCGCACAATGATGCGCGAGCTAGCTCGGGTCATGCTTTCCTCTTGGTGTGTTTCTTCCGGTTGACTGTCCTAGGGACCATCCGCAGGTTCTTCTTACCGTTGGAGCCACCCTTGGACAGTGGTTTCTTGTGGTCGACCTCCATGCCGTCGCCCTTGCGGGCGCGACCGGCCTTGACCATCTCGCGGCGGTTGCGGTTCCGCTGAGCACGCTGCTTCTTAGCCCTGGTGCTCGCGTGGTACTTGCGGTACTCGGAGTTCGCCATCAGCAGTTCCACTTCCTCAGGGCCTTGTTGATCCGCGAGTTCGGGTTGCTCGCCGTCTTCCGGCTGGTGAGCTTCTTCTTCATGCCGCTCATGCGGCTGCAGAACGACGCCCGGCGCTTAGCAGCCTTGCTGCCCTTCTTGAGCTTGCTGGGCTTAGTGGTCACCGCAGTCTTGAGCTTGCTACCGGGGTTGGCTGCACGGTAACGCGCCACACCCTTAGCAGTCAGGCCACCCGACTTCGACTTATCACCACTCTTAACAGAGAAGCGCTTGGGCATAGTGCCCTTACTCTTCTTACGCGCCACTTGTACCTCCTTGCGGGGGACCGGTCGGCGCCTGCTGCTGCATAGCGCCAAGCACACGACTCATTTGCTGCCCAGCGTTCGGCAGCTCCTTGCTCGGCTGCGATGTCTGCACAGGCTTGCCGGGCTGCCCAGACTGGACCTGCATCATCGGAGTAGCGCTCTTTAGCGCCACCTGAGCCTGAGTCTGCTGCATGCGCTGCAGATCCTGCGCCAGACGCGCCAACAGCTCAGGACGCACCAGCTCAGGCAGGTCAGGAGCGTTCATCGCGTTGCCGATCTTCTGGAAGTGGTCCAGCCACGGGTAGTCCGGGTACTGAGCCATGGCGGGCAGCGTGTTCAGGATCAGGCTGTGCATCTCCATGGCGCGCTTCTGCGCCATGCCCTCGGAGGCACGCTCCATGCTGTAGGGCTCGATCTCAAGCTCAAGGTCCTCAAACCCGTAGCCCTCGGCGTCGTCGTGGCCACCGCCCTCGAAGTAGGGCGCAGCGTCAGGCGGCAGCCCCATCTGCCGTGCGACCTCGCTTCCCAGGGGGAAGACGATGCGGTCGTCGTGGTACATGTAGAAGGCGACCTTCTCCAGCACCGCAGTCACTGAGTCCGAGAACGCTTGTTTAATGTACGCGATACGTGTATTTGCGGCCTCAGACGCGATGGTGTGTTCCGTTGCCGTACCAGCTCCAGATACCGCTCCACGCAGCGCTTCGTCCATCCCGAGTGCCCGGTCTGCTCGCTCGCGGCACGTAGCGATCCAGCGGGCTTGCTGTTCTGTTTGTCCGCCAAGTTCAAACTCCTGAACCATTGCGCGACCGTCCTCGAAGGGAACGACCGCGACGTAATCGTGACCGGTGTCCTTGACGAGCTGCGCGGTGCGCGGGTCGTTGACCCCCACGATGCGCTTGTGCTTCATCATGCTGTTGCTGGCCGCCCGAACGTGCTGGTTCAGGTCGCCAATCTGAGCCTCCACAGCCGTCAGCGGGCTGAGGGGGATGGGGCTGTCCGGCACCTTGTAGACGCCGAAGATGCTGTACGGGCCCGTGCGCGGACCGTAGTACGGGCGCGGCTTACGCAGGTAGCGGCCAAGGGGCTGTGCCCCCTCAGGTGAGGCGCAGCTAGCTAGGGTCAGGATGGTGCCGTGGAAGCCCATCTTGGGGCCCGGGCTCTCCTCCATCTCGTAGTCCGGCACCCACACCTCGTAGACGACGATCTCGTCACGGTCCGGGTACTTGCGCTGGCTGCCCTCGTCGCGATCAACGTCAGAGGAAGCAGCCTCACGGATAGATTCCTTGTCCCAGCCCGGCTCCTTGTCGGCCATCGCCAGCAGCTCCTTACGGGTGCGGCGATACTCGTGGCCCATGAACAGCGCGTCACTGGGGCGGCTGCATCCCGGGTCGATGATGAACTGCTTTTGGCTGACGCGCTCGACCACCGGCCACATGGTCTTGCTCGGCTTCTGCACGTCCTGCTCAGGCAGGTTGATCGCGCCACCGCTGGTGTTTGCAGCGTCCTCGCGCACGACCGCAACGCCGTAGCTGAACAGCATGTCGGTCGCCAGCTCGACAAGGCGCTTACGCAGCACGCAGTCACGAACCCAGCGGTTGAGCCCGTAACGCAGAGCCGTAGCCACGTCGTTCACCGGTCCCGGCTTGCGGCTGTTCACCTGCACGCGCGGGTTGTCGAAGATCAGCTTGGGGATCATCAACGACACGTACTCGTAGTACGTGTTCTCCGGCGCGTAGTCCTCGCCAACCGTGTACGTGTCCTTCTTGTAGTGCGGACCGTGGAAGCGCTGGACTTGGTCGTTCAGCGACTTGAGGTGGCGGTTGCGATACTCGATCGCAGCCTTGACCTCCTCCATCGCGTTCTCGGGGTCGTTAAACGACATAGGGGACTCCTTTCACTTCCTTGTGGTTAAGCAGTTTGCCGAAGCTGTTGTCAGGGTAGTCCCATCCGCTGTCCTCGACCGCCATGTCACGGTTCCACATGAACATGGCCGCATACCGTAGGCAGTCAATGGCGTGGTCACTGCACGTCGGGTCAGGTCTCTCCTTTACAGGTTTGCCGTCCCGACTCTTGGTCCAGATGTAGCTAGCCATCTCGTCCTCAAGGCAGTACGGCTTCTTCTTCTCTACGCGGTCCTTGTCTCGACCAACAAGGCTGTCGCGCAGGATGAAGATACGGGGGCCGTTGTCGGCTTTGCTTAAACCCCACCGCACCATGTCGATACCGGTGCGAATGGCGTTACGCGCCTTCCGGGCGATACGGTTACCGTTCCGCCCCCGTGCGTGCCCCAACCGGTCATTGAAGACCTTGATGTACTCAGGCTCGCTCGGGTCACAGACCAGGGCTTGCAGGTCGTACTTCTTGTGGTACTTGACCACGTGCTCTGCCCACCAGTCCTGCGTCTCGTTTGTGCGGTATATCTCCGCAATACGGTACATCCGGTCGTCGTTGACGCCCCAGATTTGCAGGCAGCCCGGGTGACGCAGGCCTTTGTCGTAGGAGGCGAAGCACCACTTGAACTCGGGCGCGTCCTCCTTGTCGATGATGTGGATGCTCGGGTCCCACTCCTCGAAGATGACGCCCTCCTCGCTAGCCCAGCGGCCCTCGTAGAGGTTGGCCCGACGAGCACCGTGCGGCAGGTTAGCGAGGATGCCGTTGACGTAGGCGTCACCGCGCTTAGTCCACTTGCCCTTCTCGTGGTCCCAGTAGGTAGGATTGTCCTGGTGACGGGAGAGCAGCCGCAGCTTCTGGTCCTTCTTGTGCCGTTCGGGCACCTCACGGAAGCCCTGCGGGAAGTACTGGTTCAGCCAATGGTACTCGCCTGCGGGGTTCGTATCCGCGATGCGCATCTGCCAGGGCATCACGAAGTTACGGTTTGCACGAGACAGGTACTCCCAGCTGTGCTGGTCGATCTCACGCGCCTCGAAGACCGAGATGACGTCGTACTGCGTCGAGAAGGTCTTTTCCGGCTTGTCGAGCCCGCCTAGCACGATGTGCGAACCGTTTGGGTAGTGGTAGTTCTGCCGGTTGTTCCGGCCTGCAGAGCCGTGAATAGCGGGGTGCCCAGGCCACAATACTTCCTGCTCGAAAGTAACTAGCACTGATTCGGCCAGCGACTCTCTTGTTTGACGAAGCATGAGAACGCGGATGCCGGGGTACGCCTCGCATAGGTAGTTGATCCACTCCAACAGCGCGCGCGTCTTACCCGTACCTGCGGGGCCTTCGAGCAGCAGCTCGGCAGGCGCCAATGTCCACAACTCACGCGCAGCGCCGTAAGGGGTGTAGTTGTGGACGACCTCACTCATCGGCTAATCAGCCCCGTGACGTAGATTTTGTTGGCCCAGCGGATCGTTCCGTAGTTCTGGGTCGCGACAGCAAACTCGATGTAGTAGTTGTTGCCGCCCTCCAGCTTCCACGTCTCGTCCCCGTTCGTGCCAGACTCCGTCAGGCGAAACAGGAAGTTGTAGCCGATGTCGTCGTAGCCGTCCCAGAAGGTGTACTGCAGCGTGTTGAACACGTAGTCGGCCACCGCAGCAGTGTCGGTGATCGTCGCGATGCGCTTGACGCGCCGCGTCGAGCCCGTTGCGCTGTCACGGATCAGGTCTACCGTAATGATGTCCCCCGCCAACGCGGTGCCGTTTGACTTAGCCGCAGCAGCGTTCTCTAGGTACTGCTGGTTAGGCAGCGTGATCCGGTGGGCGAACCAGACGTCGTTGCCCTCGGTCACGTCGATTTTGACTGTCTGGCTCATTAGACGGTGATGGCAATGGTTGGACGGGTGTCGGCGAAGGCCGTGCAGTTACCGCGCGGGCTCCACCAGTTGTACAGCTGCGCAGGGAAGAAGTCAGGCCACCCGGCAACGTTAGCCTCGGTGTCGATCTGCATTTGGATGCTGTGGATCAGGTTGCCGAGGCTGTTGGTCTTGACGTCGTTGAACGTCGCGATGTCGTCGCTGCCGTCGAAGTTGCTGACCCAGACCGGGTTGAACACCATGAGGCACTTGCTGTAGTCAGCAAAGTCCCAGCCCTTCGACGCCTCAGTGCCGTATACGTCGACAAGCGGCTGGTACGCAGTCTCTGTGCTTTCGATCAGCCACCCAGGCTCAGCGGGCGTCCTGTCAATCAGGGTGCCGTCGTATCCCCAGGCGCTAAACGAGCGGGTATTAATCGCGTCGCCGTCGTTGTAGCGGTAGACAAGCAGATGGTCGTGCGCCAGGGTCGGATTAAAACCCCCAGGCTCATCCGGCACGTAGTTGACCATCCACAGCGTCAGTCCCCAGATCGGGTCGCGCCGCACGCCGTACCAGATGTTCCACGCCGAGACGCTCAGGCGCTCAGGGGCGCTGTTGGTCAAGATGCCTGACACCACAGCGTTCGGCTGACGACCCCACATGTTCTTCATCGACCAGAACCAAATCTCGGTGCCGGTCTCGGAATCGTAGTAGTACTCGCCTGTACCGCTTCCGTAGGGCCGCACATCGTTGCCAGAAGCATCGGCAATGCTCGGTGTGATCCAGCGCGTCGGCTGCTGGACATACCCGGCAAAGTATCCGGTATAGGCAATCGTCTGGTCGGACGACGTAGGCGCGGAGTTGTCGACCGGCGCAGCCTCTTGCCTAGTCAGAGTGACTACTCGCCCGACACGAACTGCCGAGAACTTTATGCCACCGCCAATCGAGCGAGCTGCCACCAGGAAGTTTTGCGCGGTCAGTTCAGCTGTCGCCCCGATCTCAATGTCTGCGCCGCTGCCGTAAGTCAGCACGTTACTCGTGCCGTCGACCAGCTTCAGGTCGACTGTTGATCCCGCAAGGTTGACGTGCAGCGTGTCGTGGAACTCGAACACTGCTTCAGCCTTGGTCTGATCTCCGAAGACTGCGTATCCGGCAGCCGGGGCCACGTTCCGCGCCCTGAACTGCACGCTGCTGCTACGCGCCACCTGCCGCGCGCGGTAGCCAACGCTCATCACCTCGTGCTGGTGGTCCGCGTCCTCGCTCTTAAACGGCTCAAAGCGATACGCCGCACGCACAAAGTTCTCACCAGCGCCGGGGGGGACGTGACCGATCCATGGCCCACCGCAGTACTGCACGGTAAAGAGCTGTCTTGTATAGCTGGGCCCAGCGGTGACTTGGTCCGTGTTGACCCACCACTCCATCGAGTTCCCCGTGATCGGGTCCGTCACTGGAGTCACAGCACTCTGGGTCTCGAAACGTACGAAATCCTGTGCTTCGGTCGTCGTGGTATGCCCGCCAAATCCATAGCCAGTCGGGTAACCGGGGTGCCATCCGTCTTTGTCGTATAGACCGTAGTTGTCCTGCCGCAGGCGGGCGAAGTCGTTGCTGAAGCACCACTGGTTCTCGTCGCGGTGGACGTAGTACCCAGTCAGGTTCTTAATGCCGGTGTCCGCGTCAAACTGCTCGGCCGCGTACTTCAGCGACCCGCGCTCGATGAGCGCTTCCAAGGTGTAGCTGCCGCTGCCGCTGTACGCAATGAACGTAACAGTCTGCGTCGCAGGGCTCGCAGAGGTGAACGTGACCTTCTGATCGCGCGGGTCCGTTTCTGGGTCGCCGTCAATGCGGATAACGTCGGGCAGAGGCGTCTTCCAGGTGTCAGAAGTCTGGTAAACACGGAAGTACACCGTAATGGGGTCAATCAGGTTGGCCATGGTGTAGGCAGCACCAGTGCTGTCCACCACGTTGAAGTCACAGGTGTCTGTCGGCCCCAGCGTCATCGGCCCGCCGGTCAGCGTGATGCGCGGCGGGTCCTTGCGGCTGTAGATAATGAGCACCAGAGTCGTCGGACCGTCGACAAGCTCGCACTGATCGGCGCTATCGAGCGTCAAAACCATGCGACGGGGGTGGAACCAGCCGTTGCGCTCCTTGATCGTGGCGCGGAAACGCACCTGATCGCGCCCTTTTGTCGGCGCGAGCTCCAAAACGCCGCTGTCGTTGACTCGCGTCTGGTCAAACTCGACAAAATCGGTGTCTGCGCCGTCGATTGACCACCG
>Ga0075474_10000312_pt1 | contig 17758 bp, 17 predicted proteins | sample DEB08_DNA_2_FD_71485 | JGI IMG/M metagenome (GOLD analysis project Ga0075474, IMG submission 71485) | Aqueous microbial communities from the Delaware River and Bay under freshwater to marine salinity gradient to study organic matter... | ecosystem: Environmental > Aquatic > Marine > Coastal ...
GAGCACCGCAAGATGTTTTGCCAACTCAGCCGACAGGACCGTTTGGCGAAGGCGGCAATGACTCTAACGAAACTGAGTAGTAGGCGATTGTGGCTGCCGTAGTAGAAATAAAAAACGTTTCTAAGATTTACGGTGAAGGTTTAAGTGAAGTCAGAGCATTGGATGACGTTGATTTAACAATTGAAGAAAACGAATTCGTAGCAATTGTGGGGCCATCAGGGTCAGGCAAGTCAACAATGATGAACCTCATTGGCTGCCTAGACAAACCAACGCGTGGAATTGTAAAAATTGCCGGGCAAGACGTTAATGAATTAAACGACGTTAAATTAACTCAGCTTAGAAATTACGCAATCGGATTTGTTTTTCAGCAATTTTTTTTATTACCAAAAACCACAGCAGTCGATAATGTTTCAACTCCTTTACTTTATCGCGGCTTAAGCAGTAAAGAGGCGAAAGAAAAATCGCTAGCGATGTTGGCAAAATTAGGTTTAGCTGATCGCTCTGATCACCAACCAACTCAATTATCTGGTGGACAGCAACAAAGAGTCGCGATAGCGCGCGCTTTGGTAACTGACCCCACAATTATTTTGGCGGATGAACCTACAGGTGCTTTAGATTCACAATCTGGTGAGCAAGTTATGAATCTGATGGAAGCATTACATAAAGAAGGTAAAACCATAATTTTAATTACCCATGAAGCAGAAGTAGCAAATCGTGCTCACCGAAGAATCACTTTAAAAGATGGAAAAATAGTTTCAGATGATCGCTCGGGGCAAAAAGTATGATTTTTGTTGCAGCCAAGCTGGCGTTATCTCGTATTAGAGCCACTAAAACAAGGTCAGCACTAACAACGCTAGGAATCATCATTGGAACAATGGCTTTGATTTCACTTGTTTCGATAGCCCAAGGTGCCACTAGAGGTATTCAGTCACAATTTCAAGGCTTGGGCGCCACAAATCTAACTATTTCTGCAACTGTCCCAAACACCTTGACATTAGATGATGCTGAAGCAGTCGCCTCACAATTTGGTGTTGAACTAATTACTAAGCAAGTAAGAACTAGTGCGGTAGTTGGCAATGAAAATAATCAAGTTAGAGCCTCTCTTGTTGCGGTAGATGAGAATTTTTCAGAAATATCTGAACCAAGTTTGTTTGTGGGATCTTTTTTACCTACTGATAAAGGGCTGCAAAACGTTAGAAGTGTGGTCTTGAGTTCTACTTTGGCACTAGACCTGGGTTTAACCGTTGATTCCATAAATTCAAAAGTCTCAATAGGGAACACAGAATATTTGGTAGTTGGAATTATTGATGATTCTCAAGGGTTTGGAAGCGATGGAATTGCGTATGTGACACTAGAAAGTGCCTATCGATATTTTGCAAAAAGTCCATATCTATCAAGCATTTCCTTACGAGTTGCCGATGAAAATTTGGTCAGCTCAGTAACAGGTAGTTTGACTAGTCTTTTATTAAATAGACACAGTATTTCGAATGCGAGTGATGCTGACTTTGTTATTACAGATGCTTCAGCAATCCTAGAAGCACTAAATACTGTTCAAAGCACATTAACATTGCTACTGGGTGGAATTGCCTCAATTAGTTTGATTGTGGGCGGAATTGGAATTATGAACATAATGTTGGTAAGCGTTAGGGAGCGAACGCGAGAAATCGGCATTAGAAGAGCGATTGGTGCCAGGCAAGGCCAAATTCTTACTCAATTTTTAATTGAAGCAATAGTTCTGTCCCTCTTGGGAGGAATTATTGGAGTTATCCTGGGTGAAATTGTGGCAGTACTACTAGCGAACTTAGGTGGATGGGAATTTGTTTTGAGTTGGGCGACCATAGTGGCGGCTTTAGGTTTTGCAATGTTGGTGGGAATTCTATTTGGAGTTTGGCCAGCTCGCGCAGCATCGAGACTAAAGCCGGTTGAGGCATTGCGCTTTGAGTAGTCCTGCCAAGATGTACCTGTGGCAGAGTTAGTTTTCTTTTCCGGAACCATGGACAGCGGCAAGTCCACCTTGGCGCTACAAACACATCACAATCACTCAAGTGCTGGCCGTAAAGGTTTGGTTTTCAGTAAGAATGATCGCTTAGGTAATAATCAAATTTCTAGCCGATTGGGTCTTACGGCAAATGCGCTAGAAGTTTCTCTAGAAACAGACTTTCACAAAATGGTGACCCAAAAACTATCTCAAGGTGAAGTAGTTGATTATTTGATTTGCGATGAAGCACAGTTTTATACCCCTGAACAAGTTGAACAGCTAGCTCGCTTGGTTGATGATTTAGAAATCGATGTTTTCACCTTTGGAATTACTACTGACTTTAGAACTGATTTGTTCCCTGGCGCTAAGCGCTTACTTGAACTAGCAGATCGAGTAAACGTTTTACAGGTAGAAACCCTTTGTTGGTGTGGCCGCAAAGCAACCCATCAGGCCAGAATCGTAAATGGAGTAATGACAGTTGAGGGCGAGCAGGTGGTGGTTGGCGATGCAGGCCCTACAGCAAAGCCTGACACAGTGGTTTACGAAGTAGTTTGTAGAAAACACCATATGCGTCAAGTCACGTCAAGAGTTGCAAAAAGTGAACATATTTCCAAATCAACACTGCCATTTAATTAAATGCATTTCTCGATTAATCTTGACTTATGAAAAGGCGCCTAGTAGCTGGAGTTGATTCCTCCACTCAGTCCGTAAAAGTAGTCGTGCGTGATGCCGAAACCGGCGAATTAGTTCGCGAAGCAAGGGGTTCACATCCAGACGGAACTGAAATAGACCCGCAAATTTGGTGGGAGGAACTTACAAAAAGTTTAAGTGGCTTGCTCGATGATGTCGAAGCAATTGGAATTGGCGCCCAACAGCACGGCATGGTGGTGGTCGATGAAGATAAAAATGTCGTTAGGCCTGCTTTACTTTGGAACGACACTAGATCAGCAAAAGCCGCAGAAGATTTAATTCAAGACTTAGGCGGAAGAGCAAATTGGGCCAAAGAAACTGGTTCTGTACCGCTGGCCGCTTTTACTGTTACAAAACTGCGTTGGTTTGCAGAAAACGAACCAGCATTAGCTAAAAAAGTTACTGGAGTCATGTTGCCGCATGATTATTTAACTTGGAAGCTAGCGGGGGCAAAAGCAAACCCAACAACAGATAGAGGAGACGCTTCTGGCACGGGTTATTTTTCAGCTTCAGAGAATAAATATAAAAATGAAATTCTTAAATTAGCTTTTTCAAGAGATTTGTCAGTTCCTGATATTGCTGAACCGAATGCAATCGTTGGTGAAACTAAAGAAGGTATAAAACTTGCTGCCGGTACCGGAGACAACATGGCTGCGGCACTGGGACTTGGCGCAGAAAGTGGCGACGTGGTGGTTTCACTAGGGACTTCAGGCACCGCATATGCAGTTAGTGATAACCCAAGTTTTGACGAAAGCGGAATTGTTGCTGGCTTTGCAGATGCCACAGGAAAATACTTACCACTTGCCTGCACATTAAATGCGGCCAGAATTTTGAGTGCTGCGGCAAAAGTTTTAAAAGTTGATTTAGATGAATTTTCAAAGTTAGCGCTGGCAAGTAAACCTGGCGCAGGTGGATTAGTGTTATTGCCTTATTTGGATGGTGAAAGGACTCCAAATTTGCCTAACGCCACCGGTTCTTTATTTGGCATGACTCGAGAAAACATGACTGCAGAAAATTTTGCTCGTGCTGCAGTTGAAGGAATGCTCTGTGGGTTAGCTGATGCAGTGAATGCATTGGTCGAGTTAGGAGTCAACCCGAAAAAAGTTTCTTTGATCGGTGGGGCCGCGGCAAATCCGGCAGTTCAAAAAATTGCCACGACGCTATTTAAAGTGCCAGTAGCGATCCCCCCGGTGGCTGAATATGTTGCAGATGGCGCGGCACGTCAAGCTGCTTGGGCGCTAAGCAAAGAAGCGGCGTTACCCAATTGGAAGGTCAGCGACATTGTTTTACTTGAACCGGATTATCGTCCAGAGGTGATAGCGGCTTACTCGGCTAGCTTTAAGGCACTTCACGGTTGAACCGATTGCAAAGTCACTGACTAGATCAATAGGCTTATCGCAAGATTATTTATAAGGAGCCAAAATGAGCGATGTTCGCTTGACCCCAACCCGAGAAGATAAATTTGCTTTCGGACTTTGGACTATTGGGCACGTTGGGCGCGATCCATTTGGAGACCCAACCCGTGAGCCAATTAGCCCAGCAGACTTTGTTTACGGATTAGACAAAGTTGGAGCTTGGGGAGTCTCTTTTCATGATGATGATCTATTGCCCCCTGGGACTTCAAACTCGGAAAAAGAAAACATAAAAAAGAGTTTTAGAAAAGCATTAGATGAAACCGGCATTGTTGTGTCAATGGCTACCACAAATCTATTTACCTTGCCTTGCTTTAAAGACGGCGCCTTTACCAGCAATGACCCAGCGGTAAGAAAATTTGCACTACAAAAAGTGATGAGATCAATTGATGTGGGAGCCGAATTTGGCGCACCAACAATTGTTTTTTGGGGAGGCCGTGAAGGAGTAGAAGCCGCTGGTTCAAAGTATCCGTTGGATGCGCTTGAGCGCTACAGGGAAGCTATGAACTTTTTCATTGGTTATGTAAAAGACCAGGGTTACCAGATGCGTTTTGCCATGGAGCCAAAACCAAACGAACCAAGAGGCGACACCTTCTTACCAACTATTGGCCACACTATGGCCTTCATTGAAACATTAGATGATCCATCAATGGTGGGATTAAACCCAGAGGTGGCTCATGAAACTATGGCAGGTCTTTCTTTTTATCAAGGCGTAGCCCAAGCTATTTGGCAAAAGAAGTTATTCCATATTGATTTAAACGATCAAAAAATTGGTCGCTATGACCAAGATTTGCGTTTTGGCTCAGAAGGAATAAAAGATGATTTCTTCTTAGTACGCTTGCTTGAGCGCACTGGCTACAGCGGGCCTAAGCATTTTGATTCGCGTCCTTATCGAAATGAACATGGTGAAGGTGTTTGGGAATTTGCTCGCAATTCGATGCGCAACTATCTAGCTTTTGCGGCCAAAGCCAAAGCTTACGATGCTGACCCAAAAGTCCAAGAAGCCGAAAAATTAGCGGGAGTAAACACTTTGGCACAAGAAACTATTGGAAAGTACTCCAGTAGTTCTGCTGAGGCGTTAAAAGCTCAAGATTTTGACTATGAAAAATTAGCAAATCGAAATTACTACAATGAGAAATTAGATCAATTGGCATTAGATCACATATTTGGTTTGTAAAAACTAAATGTATGAATTAACGACCAAGCAAGCACGCCTTCTCATCGATGAAAAGATGGGAGGGCGTGCTGCTAGTTGGCAGATTGCAGATTTGCAGGTGTTAAAGCCAATGACAGATCAAGCTGTAATTGGCGGTTGGTATGCGATGGCACCTTGGGCTGGAAGAATTTCTAATAATCAAATTAAATTCAATGAAAGAAATTACCCACAAAAAATAAATTTAGACCAATGGGCGATACATGGAACAGTTTTTGATAGCCCTGGTGAAGTAATGCAAGAGAGTGAAAATGATTTAGTAATCACCCACAAAACAACTGATCAGTGGCTTTACCCCGGGGAGATCATACAAAAGTGGACATTAGATGATGAATTTTTATTTACTTCTATTGAGATAAAAACATTTGGTGAAGCGTTTCCGGCAAGCTGTGGCTGGCACCCTTGGTTTTTAAGAGACTTAACCCGCGGCAAGAGTGCTCGCTATCGGATCGAAGCAACTGGTAAGTATGAGCGAGGAGCTGATTATTTACCTACAGGCAAAATAATTGAAGTGGGCGAAGGTCCCTTTGATGATGCATTAGTAGTGCCAAATGGCAGAGGGTCGATTCTTTGGCCAGAAGCACTAGAGATAAACATAGAAACCAATTGCCCAGTTTTTGTACTTTACGATTTACCTGAAGATTCTTTTTGTGTTGAACCATCTTCTGGCTACCCTGACCAAATCAATCGAGAGCCAATTCTGGTTAGTAGAGAAAATCCATTGAAAATAGAATCAACTTGGCGAGTAAATCTTTTATGATCCAAGGCTTGGTGATTCTTTTACCCCCTAGCGAAGGCAAAGCAGAAAGCGAAAAGGGAACTAAATTAAATTTAGCGAGTTTGAGCTTTCCAAAATTAAAAGCCCCCAGAGCTCAATTAATAAAGGAACTCATTGATTTAGCTCAAAAACAACCTGCAAAATTGCAAAAAATTCTAGGTTTAAGCAAAAAGCAACTGCCTGAACTGGAAATGAATAAAAACTTATTAAAGCGCCCAACGACAAGAGCAATAGAAATTTATTCAGGTGTTTTATATGAAGCTCTAGAATTCGCCAAGTTACCAAAATCAGCGCAAAACTGGATTGGCAAAAGAGTATTCATCTCATCCGCACTTTTTGGGTTGGTTGGGGCATTTGACAAAATTCCCGCCTATCGACTTAGTGGCGATAAAGCTTTACCAACAGCTGGATCACTTAAGACATTTTGGATAAAAAATTCAGGAACGTTTCTGGATATAAGTTTTGAAAAAAATCTAATTTTAGATTTGAGATCTGGGGTCTACGCCTCAGCTTGGCAACCAGGTAATGAATTAAAGGAAAATTTTGTAATTGGGAAAATTGTTCAAAAACAAAGAGTTAATGGAAAGACCGTTTACAAGGTTGTCAGTCATCACAATAAGGCAACTAAAGGAAAACTAGTGGCGGCACTAGCAAAAGCACAGGCAAATCCAAAAACTCCAAGAGATTTAGAAAATCTGTTAAAGAAATTAGGTTTTGAAGTAAAGCTCGAATTAATTTCTAAAAACAAAGCAAATATTTTGACAATTGTGATGCCTTGAAAAATAAGTGGCTTAAACTAGTTTTTGCAATTAGCTTGTTATTAGTACTTAATATCGGTGCCTATATCGGGCTAACAAGTGATGCTGGTAAGAATTTTTTAGATGGAATAAATGAGTTAGTGTATATGGGCGCTTTTTTACTAGCTCTAATTGCAAACTCAACTGTTATTGTTCCGATTCCTTATAACGCAATTATTTTGGCGATGACACAGTTAGCGCCACTTCCGTGGCTGATCGCACTATCAGCCGCAATTGGTTCAGCGATTGGAGAACTAACTGGCTACCTTGTTGGTAAAGCTGGAAGGGAGGTAATTAAAGACACTAAGTTCACTCGTTGGCTTTATGAGCAAATGAAAAGTAGTTGGCGGGCGCCACTTGCGATATTTTTGGTAGCATTGCCGCCAAATCCAGCCTTTGGTTTAGTGGGAATAATTTCAGGTGCAGTTAATTTGAGGATAGTGATTTTCGCAACATCAGTGTTTTTAGGAAGACTATTGAGGTTTTTAAGTTTTGCGCTTGTGGCTAATTTTTGGTTGAGCTAACCACTCTATAGAATCAAACAATGTTTGACGGCCCCGGAATTCCTTACTACACGTTTCCAAATTTTTCGATTGGACCATTAACTCTAAATACCTTCGGCCTTTTTGTTGCCCTAGGAATTTATTTAGGTATCAGATTTGCTGCAAAGCGAAACGAACAATATGGAGTTCCGCAAGCGACAACTGAAAAAGTTGGCTTAATTTTGGTAGTTGTCGGTTTAGTTGGAGCGAGACTCTTTTGGGTTATCACAAATCTAGATCAAATTGATAACTTTGTTGATGTAATTGCAGTTTGGCGAGGTGGGTTGCAATTTTCTGGGGGCTTTATTGCTGCTTTAGTTCTAGCACCATTTTTAGTTAGAAGAATAAAAGGCAAGAAACGCTGGCAGGTTTTAGATGGAGCTGTCTTAGGCTTGGCTTTGGGTCAAGGAATTGGACGTTGTGGATGTATCGCAGTTTGCGAACATATGGGCAATGAAACAGATTTCTTTTTAGGCACTCGCTATTTAGGTGGAGATACCCTGGAAGGTCCTTTAACGGTTGGCGTTACGTATCACAACACTGCGGTTTATGAAATGATCTGGGTTTTAATTTTGTTTGGCGTTCTGGCTTATTTAGATAAGAAGAAAATAGTACCGCCTGGCGCCATAGTTGGATTGTTTATGGTTTCTTATGCAATTGGAAGATTTAGTACCGACTTCTTAAGAGCCTATGATCAAACGCTATATGGCTTAACTGGCGCACAATTCATGTCAATCTTTTTGTTGACTGCTGGAATGGTTGTACTCGCGATTACCCGCGAAAAGCCCAAGACACATCAAAATATAGAAAGTTAGTTATTTACCGCTCTAGATTTTGTTTTCAGGTGATTGATTAAATATATAAATAAAATTACAAACCCCATTAAAATTATAATGTAAGAATCAAACTGCAAATTTCTTGAAGAAGTATTAAAGAATATTGTCAGCATCTCTTCGGCAAAGTTGTTAGTTAATCTACTATTTATAAAATTAGCTAGCAAATAATTACTTAATATAGTTATTGAACCACCTATTAGTATTGATAGGCCAAGGTACTTAAAACTTATTAAAATCGACTTCTGCAAACTCACAAGCAGCAAGGTAATTACAATCAAGACTAACCATAAATATTGAGTTACCAAAGAACTTACTTGCCAAGAGAGTTTTACGAAACCTAATTGTTCGGCATCCAGCACTCTTATTTTCGGTGGCTCAAGGGTATTGAGTTCTTCAATAAAATTCTGCCAAGCGGGATCCCTTGATAGATTCAAAATTAAGCGCTCTTTTATCGGAGCACTTGTGGCATATAACTCATTTGCATAAACTTGAAAGTAACCTTGAGAGTCTTCAATTATTACTTTTGTGAATTCTTGATGAATTGAGGTAAGCAACTCATTCCATAACACCTCAAAAGTATTACTATTTATCAAATCTTGTGACAAAATTTTTAAGGCTCTTTTTGCGCTTAATTCGATTTCTGCGCTAAGCGGAGTTAAAGCCTCTGGAAGATTTTCTTCAATAATTTTTTTTATCTCCAAATTGTCAATGTACTCATAAGTAGAATCGAGTAAGAGTTCCTTTATTTTTGCGTTTTCAGCTTGCAGCGAAAAAGCATTTACAAAATTATCTTGATTTTTAAAATTAGTTTGAATCCAATTACTGTAGAGACCTAAAGGAATTAAGCAAATTAAGATAAGGGCAATTACTGCAGAAATTTTATTTTTTGTTTTTTCATTCATTTATTTGTTTTTTTGTAGATTACATAAACACCAAAAAGCCCAACAGGAATTGCTGAAATTAAACACAGCCAGCCATAGCTAAGTGTGGCAATAATTACTCCAGCAAAAGCTCCACCAATTGCGCCACCTAAGTTCATGATTAAGTCCGAAGCACCTTGGCTGGCAGTTTTTTGTTCAATGGCAACTGTTTCACTTAGTAAAGTCGAGCCAGCAACTAAGGTCGCAGACCAACCAAGCCCAAGAAAGAACAAGCCAATACCTAAGCTAAAAACCGCATCGGGAGCAGAGGTGCCTGCGATTAATGCCGAAAGTAAGAGCGTAACCACGCCAAATTGAATAGTTGCAATTCTTCCAAAGCGATCTGCCATCCATCCAATCACAGGAGAAAGTGCGTACATTCCAGCAATATGGACACTAATTACTAATCCAATAACTTGCAATGTGACATCTACGTGTGCCATATGAATTGGCGTCATGACCATAACTGAAACCATTGCGATGTGTCCAATCACAATGGCAAGCAAGCCAATAAAAGCGTTTTCTGATTTTTTAATCTGCTTGAGTGCGAATTTTGCAGAATTATTTCTAACAACTTCTTTTAAATGCGGTAGTAATTCGTAAGATAAAAGATATGGATCCGGGCGCAGGCCCGTGGTAATTAGAAAAGCACCCAAACCGAGCATAAACACTGCTAGTAAGTAAGGGCCAATTAATTGCGGAAGGCCCAGTGAAGCTGAGATGTAGCCAAAGGGTGCCATCAAGTTTGGCCCGAGAACTGCACCAAAAGTTGATCCCCAAACAACGATAGAAAGATGCTTAGCTCTTAAATGATCTTTGGCAAGATCTACCGCGGCAAATCTTGCCTGATAGCCAGCGGCAGATGCTGCACCTACCAGAAAAGTCCCTAGTAAAACTACCGGAGTTAATGCGTAAGTGCCTCCAATGATTGCAAAAATTGCACCTAAAGATCCCATTGCATAACCAAGAGCTAGTGCTAAACGTCTGCCACCTTTTTTGGTTAAACGCGCTAAAGGTAAGGCAAGTGCTGCCGCACCTAAGACGCCAAAAGTTTGTGCAAGCCCTGCCAATGCTTCAGACCCAGAAATTGAAGCTACTAATAGTGATCCAGCCGCGACGGTAGCCGCGATTCCGATACCAGATAAAACTTGTGCCGCAGTTAAAACTGTTAAGGTCCGATTTTGAATTGCGGCTAAACGTTCGTCTTGAGAGGTTTTATCTTTATTCATTTGAGTGACTTCAGCCTAGTAGAGGCCTGATTAAAATTTGTAATAAAACATAAAGACCCCCTAAAAATGGGGGTCTTTATGTTTAAAGGAGGTGACTTAAATGTTGTAGTACAGCTCAAATTCGTAAGGCGTCGGGCGCAAACGAATCGGATCGATTTCTTTACTTCTCTTGTAGTCCAACCAAGTAGTGATTAGATCCTCGGTGAAGACTCCACCAGCAGTTAAGTAATCATGATCTTTCTCCAGTGCATCCAAAGCTTCAGACAAAGAGCCCGGAACCTGAGGAACCGCTTTGGCCTCTTCTGGTGGAAGCTCATAAAGATCCTTATCCATCGGAGTTGGCGGTTCAATTCGATTCTTCACACCATCTATACCTGCCATTAGCAAAGCACTAAAAGCAAGATAAGGGTTGCTTGAAGGATCTGGAACTCGGTATTCAATTCGCTTGGCTTTTGGATTTGAACCAGTAATTGGAATACGAATTGCGGCAGAGCGGTTTCTTTGCGAATAAACCAAGTTCACTGGCGCTTCAAATCCCGGAACCAAACGGTGGTAGGAGTTCACCGATGGGTTGGTGAAGGCCAGCAAACTTGGAGCATGCTTTAACAATCCGCCGATGTACCAGCGAGCTGTATCCGAAAGCCCCGCATAACCTTTTTCATCATAAAAAAGTGGCTTGCCGTCTTTCCAAAGTGATTGATGGCAATGCATACCAGAACCGTTGTCGCCAGCTAAAGGCTTTGGCATGAAGGTAGCTGAAAAGCCATTAGCGAAGGCTACGTTTTTAACGATGTACTTGAAAAGCATTAGCTTGTCAGCAGAAGCGAGCAGGGAATCAAACTTGTAATTGATTTCTGCTTGCCCTGCAGTACCAACTTCGTGGTGAGCGCGTTCTACTTGGATTCCTGCATCTAGCAGTGTGGACGAAATTAAGTCACGCAAATCTGCAAAGTGATCTACTGGCGGAACTGGAAAGTACCCACCCTTGTAAGGGGTTTTGTAACCTAAGTTTCCACCATCTTCGTCACGTCCAGTGTTCCAAGCAGCTTCGATGGAGTCAACTTTGTAAAAGGAACCTCCTGGTTGGTTTTCATAGCGAACTTCATCAAAGATGTAGAACTCTGCCTCTGGTCCAAAGTAAACAGTGTCAGCAATACCTGAAGCTATTAAATAAGCTTCTGCTTTTGCAGCAACGTTTCTTGGATCTCGACTATAAGCCTCGTTAGTAAATGGATCTCTAATTGAGAAATTGATTGCTAGTGTTTTTGATTCACGAAATGGGTCCAAATACGCGGTAGTTACATCTGGAACTAACTTCATATCTGACTCATGGATTGCTTGAAATCCACGTATTGATGAGCCATCAAACATCAAGCCATCTTCAAATACTGAATTATCAAAAGCGCTTGCAGGAATATTAAAGTGCTGCATCACTCCGACTAGATCCATAAACCGCACATCGATGAATTCAACGGCGTTGTCTTTTACGAATTTGATCGCCTCGTCGGCGCTCTTAAACATGCTTCCTCCTACGGTGTAACTGATTATGGGTGAAAGATTAGGTGAATTTGGTGTCTATTTCATATCCCTTCTGTTAACGCTGTGTTACGAAAAGCCAAGTAGGCTGTGAGATATGACAAATTTGGCCGGAGTTTGGCAAAGAATTTTCGCCTTAGTTGTGGACTGGGCAGCCAGTTTGTTAATAGTGAGGCTTTTGTTTCCTGGGTTGCCTTTTGGCTCCGATCTTTATGGCGCTTGGACTATGGCAGTTTTTGCTTCCGAGGTGGTGCTGCTGACTTGGTTGACGGGCGCCTCTTTTGGACAACGAATTATTGGAATCGGAGTAATTTCTTACCGCAGTGATCGATTGAAATTCTGGCAAGTATTAGCAAGGACAGCGATGATTATTTTGGTAATTCCTGCAGTGGTGATGGATAAAGATAAGCGCGGACTTCACGACATTCTGGTAGGTGCGGGAGTTGTGAAAACTCGTTAGCGTCGAGGAACTCTTAAGCCCTTAGGAAGCGGACCTTTAGGAATCGGAAGCGGGCTTGCCGAAACAGCTCCAAATTTACTTCTTAATTGCCTAACTTCTTTAGGTGAAATCTTTTTCCCTAATTTTTTAATGTGCTTAACTAATTTTCGATAGGGGACTAAGCCTTCTTGCATACCCACAATCAGTGTGGTTACTGGAACTTCACCGGCAATTCTTTGTGCTTTTATTTTTTCACTTTGTAATAGTTGCGAAACTCTATTGGGGGATCCTTCGCCAACTAGCACTACGCCAACTGGCCCTAATACTCTGTGAACTAGATCTTGTTGTTTGGTAAGGGCGACTGCCGGAGTTGTGACCCAACCTTTTTTTAGCGTATTCAAAATAGCCGCAGCGGCTCCTGGCTGACCTTCAATTTTTGCATAGGCGGCAGTCTCGGCGCGACGGCCAAAAACGATCACCATGAGCATTAATCCAATTGTGATACCGAGCGAGATACTAATTATTTGAGCAAATGGTGAAGTAGTTGTAAGAATTCCTATGGCAATAATCGGAGTGGCCGTTAAAGCGAAAACGCCAAAAAGAATCAAACCTAAAAATTTGTCGACTTCTTTGGTTAATTGATATGTCTGCTTTATAAGTTTTAATTGCTTAAATCGCTCTTTTTTAACTTTGGGTTCTTTTTTCTTCTTATCTTTAGCCATTTAAAAGATTCGACCTCGCTTCAAGTGCTTGCCGGTAGAGTCTGCCAGCCCGATATGAGGATCTCACCAAGGGGCCACTCATCACGCCAGCAAATCCGATTTGATTTGCAACTTCAGATAGTTCAACAAATTCTTCAGGCCTGACCCACCGGTCAATGGGGTGATGTTTTGCGGTAGGCCTCAAGTACTGGGTGATGGTTATCAAGTCACAGCCAGCTGCATGCAAGTCTTCTAAAGCGGTCTCAATTTCTTCTCTGGTTTCACCCATTCCTAAAATTAAATTAGATTTGGTAATTAGCCCAGCATTTTTTGCCAGGGTCATTACCGATAAAGATCTTTCGTAATTAAAAGCAGGGCGAATTCTTTTAAAAATACGGGGGACAGTCTCTAAATTATGAGCGAATACTTCAGGCTTGGCGCCAAACACCTCTTGCAAAAGTTCTTCTCGAGCACTGAAGTCTGGTACCAGAATTTCAACTCCGCAGTCAGGCACCGCATTGTGAATTGCACGAATAGTTTCAGCGTAAAGCCAAGCACCTTCATCGGCTAGATCATCTCTGGCAACGCCGGTAACTGTTGCGTAAGCCAGGTTCATTTCTTTAACGCTTAAGGCAACTTTTGCTGGTTCTGCTCTATCTAGTGGGGAGGGTTTTCCGGTATCAATCTGACAAAAATCACAGCGACGAGTACAAGCTGAACCACCAATCAAAAAGGTAGCTTCCCGATCTTCCCAGCATTCAAAAATATTTGGACAACCTGCTTCTTGACATACTGTATGTAACCCTTTTTCATTTACTAAATTTCTAATTTGGGTAAATTGTGGGCCAGTTTTAACTCGGTTTTTAATCCACTCAGGTTTGCGCTCAATAGGCACTTGAGAATTTCTAGCTTCAATTCTTAGTAACTTTTTGCCGGCGCTTAACTCTGTCATATTGACTCTAGATTACGCTTCTTGGAAACATTCCGCGCCAGCGCGCCACTTGCGATGAGACTTTGAACCACAAGCACAACTTCAGCTACAGAAATGTTGCGCCCTGCCTCAATACTCATAGTCGTCACATCGGCATCAGATATTCCGCACGGGACAATTTGCCTAAAGGGTGTTAAGTCGTTGTCGCAATTTAGGGCAAAGCCGTGCATGGTGACTCTCTTTGCTACCCGAGTGCCAATGGCCGCAATTTTTTTAGGAATTAAGCCTGAATTGACCCAAACACCACTGCGTCCAGAAATTTGTTCACCACGAATCGAAAACTCAGCCAACACATCAATGATTAACAATTCAAGTCTTCGAACATGAGCCACGATGTCTATTGGGTCCGGCAATTTCATAATTGGGTAGCCCACTAGTTGACCTGGACCGTGCCAAGTTATTCGTCCACCACGATCTATTTCAAAAACTCTTTCACCATTGATGGGTAAATCAGAAGCTTTAGTTGATCTGCCAGCGGTGTAGACATTTTGGTGTTCAAGGAGTGCCACTATCGGCGGATGGTTATCGGAAACAACTTTTTGATGGATTAATTTTTGCCGATCCCAGGCGGCTTGAAACTCAACGGCTTGCTCGCCAAAGCCCCAAAACTCAACCTTGGGCGTTTGTGATGACATATTTCAATTTTAGCTAGATGCTCAAGCCCCACTGGATGCTGTTGCACTGAAAAGCCCGTATTCTAAGAAGGTAAACATGTGAATTGTTTCTCAATCTCACAAGATATCGGAGAGTTTCTTCTGTGAAAGCAAAACATGCTCGTAAAAAAGTTCGCGCGGGAAATTTTAAATTTACCTTTTTAGCATCACTAGTTCTTGTAGTTTGGCTGGGCATTACGAGCTTTTTAGGGCCACTTTTTGGCACCTTGAGTAACGTGCAAGACAACGACAATGCAAATTTCTTGCCGAATTCTGCGGAATCTACTATCGCAAGCGAAAGAGCTGAGAAATTCAGAGTTGGTGATGGCTTACCCACAATTGTGGTGATCAGTGGTGATTTAACAGAAGAAAATATTGCCAAAGCTCAAGAATTTGCCGCCGAAATAAAAGACATTGAAATTGAAGATAGTGAAGGAAAATTAGTTGGGGAGTACCTAGCAAGTACTGATCCAATTTTCCCACTAATTTCTGAAGACGAAAAAGCAATTTTACTAAGCGTAGATTTATCTTCTGAAGCAATTGCTAAGCCATTACCTGGTGGTGAACCAGCGCTACCAGCGGTAGTCAAAGCAATTCGTGAAGCAGCTAGCGAAGTAGAAGGTTTGCAAATCAACGTTTCTGGCGCCGGCGGAATTCTGGCAGACTTCTTTGATTCATTCGGTGAAATTGATTCCACGCTTCTACTCACTTCTTTGGCGGTTGTTGCGGTAATTTTGCTTTTTGTTTATCGCAGTCCTGTTTTATGGATCCTGCCGTTGTCGTCAGCTTTGTTAGCTTTAGCGACAGCTGGTGGAATCGTTTATTTATTGGCCGACAATGATTTAGTTGTTCTAAATGGACAGTCTCAAGGAATTCTTTTCGTACTGGTAATCGGTGCAGCAACCGATTATGCACTTTTGTTAGTGGCTCGCTATCGCGAAGAACTGCATCATTACGCCTCCAGATTCACTGCAATGAAAGTTGCCTGGAGAAATATTCTCGAGCCGATATCTGCCTCAGCGGCCACCGCAATCGCCGCGCTAACTGTTTTATTGCTAAGTGAATTAAATTCAAATAGATCTACCGGCCCAATCGCCGCAATAGGTATTGCTTCGGCCTACATAGTAATTTTGACGCTACTTCCAGCCCTACTACTTATTTTCGGTCGTTGGGTTTTTTGGCCCAGAATTCCAAAATTTGATGATGAAGATGAAAAACTTTCCGGCCTTTGGTCAAAAGTTGCTGCTGGGATAGGTAGACGCCCTCGAATAACTTGGATGGTCACGGTGTTATTGCTAGGTGGCTTTGCTGCATATTCCACGCAATTTGAAGCTGATGGTTTAAGTCAAACTGATTCATTCGTAACAAAACCTGATTCGGTGATTGGTCAAGAAGTGTTAGCTAAACACTTTCCTGCTGGTGAAGGAAACCCCACAATCATTATCGCGCCTGCCGCTAAGGCTGACGAGGTACTTTCGGAATTAGTGGCTATTGATGGAGTCGAAGAGGTTCAACCGCTATTGAATCAACCAGTAGCTCCAGGAGTTCCCCCAACAGACTTCACTCCGAAAGTTGTAGAAGATGAGGTTTTAATTTATGTAACTTTGGATGAGCCAGCCGATTCGAATGCAGCTAGAGATTTAATAGTAGATATTCGAGAAGCACTGCAACAAATTGATTCTGAAGTTTTAGTTGGCGGATTTACTGCTGTTAATTATGACCTACAAGTTTCATCACAGCGAGATAATTTAGTAATTATTCCAACTATCTTAGTTGTGATATTTATTATTTTGTCGTTGCTTTTAAGAAGCTTGCTAGCACCACTGATGTTGGTGGCGACTGTTGTTCTTTCATTTGCTGCAACTCTAGGTGTCAGTTCATTGGTATTTGAGTACGTTTTTGAATTCCCAGGCTCGGACCCGCTCTTGCCGTTGTTTGCCTTCGTATTTTTAGTGGGCTTAGGTATTGATTACAACATCTTCCTTATGACCAGAGTTCGTGAAGAAGCTCAAAAAATTGGTACACGAGCAGGAATCCTTAAAGGTTTATCTGCGACTGGTGGTGTGATTACCAGCGCCGGAATTGTGCTTGCCGCTACCTTTGCGGTGTTGGGTGTTTTACCGCTAGTGCTGTTAGCTCAAATTGGTTTCGTAGTTGCCTTTGGTGTGTTACTTGATGCGATTATCGTCAGAGCCTTACTTGTGCCAGCACTTACTTATGATGCGGGCAGAATTATTTGGGCGCCAAGCAAGTTGAGAAAAGGTCTTCCGTAAAAATTTTTAAAGACTCAATATTGCTTTAGCGGCACGAACACCGCTATCTAAGGCACCTTGAATCGATGAAAAGTTTCTATGGTCACCTGCAGCATATAAACCATCAGCCACTTTTGTATTTCTGGTTGGATTGAATGGTGAATACATTGCAGGTAGTGCATTAAAAATTTCATATTCGGCAACTATTTGCCATTTTTGAGTCGGAAGTTGATAGAGATTAGCTAAGGCATTAAGTAAAGACTTTTTATCTAATTTAATGTATTCCCCGACGGCAGAGGCGCTAATCAGTGCCGTATCTGGTGGGGCGTAACTTGCTGCGATATTTGAAATCACCACGCTATTAACCAGAGGGGCGTTAGGGCTAGCGTCCGTAACTAGTAATTTTTCACCTGAGAGTATTTCTGATTTATTTTGATCGGCCGCTAAATACCAGGTTTTGACCTTATGAATTTTTTGCTCAGCAAGTCCTAATAACTTGGTGGCAACTTGTGAATCGGTTGCAAGAACAATATTTTTTGCGGCAAATCTTCCATTTTTGGTAGTGATAACTCCAGGAGCTATCTTCAAAACTTCTTGATTAAAAAGAATTTTTGAAGGTGAGACGTTTGAGGCTAACTGCTCAGAAATAGCGCCCATTCCTTGAGTCGGCAGTGCTGGAGTTCCTGAAAAAAATGAAGCTAAAACCTCATCCAGAAACAAGCGAGAAGTTTCAAGTTTTGATTCTAAAAAAACTCCACTCAAAAATGGCTTAAGAACTTTATTTAACAGCT
>Ga0075474_10000313_pt1 | contig 17752 bp, 15 predicted proteins | sample DEB08_DNA_2_FD_71485 | JGI IMG/M metagenome (GOLD analysis project Ga0075474, IMG submission 71485) | Aqueous microbial communities from the Delaware River and Bay under freshwater to marine salinity gradient to study organic matter... | ecosystem: Environmental > Aquatic > Marine > Coastal ...
GTCGATGCCGCCGCCCGGGCAGGTGCCGACGCCGTGAAGTTCCAGACGCACCTCGCAGCGGCCGAGAGCACCCCCGCCGAGCCGTGGCGGGTGCCGTTCAGCCGCCAGGATGCCTCGCGGTACGAGTACTGGCGTCGGATGGAGTTCCCCGAGGAGGCCTGGGTCGGGCTGCGCGCGCACGCGCACGAGCTGGGGCTCGAGTTCCTCTCCTCCCCGTTCTCCCTCGATGCGATCGAGCTGCTGCGCCGCGTCGGCGTCGACGCCTGGAAGGTCGCGTCCGGCGAGATCGGGAACGCGGTCCTCCTCGACGCGATGCTGGCCGACGGCCGGCCGGTGATCCTCTCGAGCGGCATGAGCGACCTCGCCGAGCTCGACCGCGCGGTGGCCCGCGTCCGGGCCGCCGGCGCGCCGCTGACCGTGCTGCAGTGCACCTCCGAGTACCCGACGCCGCCGGAGCGGGTCGGCCTGAACGTGCTGACGGAGCTTCGCGACCGGTACGGCTGCGACGTCGGCCTCTCGGACCACTCGGGGACCGTCTGGGCCGGCGTGGCCGCGGCCGCGCTCGGCGCGACGGTGCTGGAGGTGCACGTCACGTTCAGCCGGCAGGCGTTCGGCCCCGACGTGCCGGCCTCGATCACCGTCGAGGAGCTCGCGGACCTCGTCGGCGGCGTCCGGTTCGTCACGACGGCGCTGGACCACCCGGTGGACAAGGACGGCCTGGCGGCGGACCTCGCGCCCGTCCGCGGCCTGTTCACGCGGAGCGTCGTCGCCCGCCGCGACCTCGCGGCCGGGACGACGCTGACCGCCGACGACCTCGTCGTGAAGAAGCCGGGTACCGGCATCCCGGCCGACCGCCTGCCCGACCTCGTCGGCCGCCGGCTCGCCCGGGCCGTCGCCACCGACCAACTGCTCGCCGAGGACGATCTGGAGCCGGCACCGTGAGGACGATCGCCGTCGTCGTGACCGCCCGCCCGAGCTACAGCCGCATCCGGTCGGCCCTCGTCGCGATCCGCGACCACCCGGACCTCGAGCTGCGCCTGATCGTCGGGGCCTCAGCGCTGCTCGACCGGTACGGCGCGGTCCCCCGCCGCATGGCCGCCGATGGACTCGAGGTCCACGAGCGCGTCCAGGTCCTCGTCGAGGGCGAGAACGACGTCGCGATGGCCAAGACGACCGGCCTGGCGCTGCTCGAGCTGACCTCGGTCCTCGACCGCATGCGGCCCGACGCGGTCGTGACCGTCGCCGACCGGTACGAGACGCTCGCGACCGCGATCGCGGTCAGCTACCTCGGGATCCCGCTGGTCCACGTCCAGGGCGGCGAGGTCACCGGTTCGATCGACGACCGCGTCCGGCACGCGGTGACGAAGCTCGCGGACCTGCACCTGCCGGCGAACGCCGCCGCGGCCGCCCGGATTGTCGCGATGGGCGAGGACCCGGCCCGGGTCGTGGTGACCGGCTGCCCCTCCATCGACCTCGCGGCCGCCGTCGACGCCGGTGACCGGCTGCCGTTCGACCCGGTGGCGCGGTACGGCGGGGTCGGGGCCGACCTCGACCCGTCCGCCGGATACCTGGTGGTGATGCAGCACCCGGTCACCGACGAGCACCGCGACGCCCGGGCCCACGTCACCGCGACGCTCGAGGCCGTCCGGGCGAGCGGCCGGCCCGCCCTGTGGTTCTGGCCGAACCCGGATGCCGGCTCCGACGGCACGTCCGAGGGCATCCGGGCCTTCCGCGAGGCCCACCCGGACTCGCCGGTCCGGTTCTTCAAGAACATGGCGCCGGAGGACTTCCTCGCGCTGCTGAGCCACGCCGATGCGCTGGTCGGGAACTCGAGCGTCGGCATCCGCGAGTGCGCCTACCTCGGTGTGCCCGCGGTGAACGTCGGGAGCCGCCAGCAGGGTCGCGACCGCGGCCACAACGTCGTCGACGTCACCTACGACCGCGACGCGATCGCGGCCGCGATCGAGCGGGCCGTGACCTCGCCCCGCCCGCCGTCCGACCCGCTGTACGGCGACGGCGACGCCGGCCAGCGTATCGCGGAGGCGCTCGCGACGGCCCCGCTGACGCCGGCCGTGCACCACCCCGCCTGATGGGTCCGGTCACGGCGCCGACGTCCGGGCCGCGCGCGAGGGTCGGCTGGCTGGGGCCCGATCTCGCCCGCGACGTCGCGGCCGAGGTCCTCGCCGGCGTCGCCGAGCTCGTCGACGTCCCCCTCGACGCCGACGCGCTGGCCGCGGCCCTGCCGGACCTCGACGGCGTGGTCGACGCGTCGACGCGGGTGCCGGTGACCGCCGCCGCGCTCGCCGCGGCGCCTCGGCTGCGGATCCTCTCGCTCGCCAGCACCGGGTCATCGCACGTCGACGCGGACGCGGCGGAGGCCCATGGCGTCGCGATCTGGACGCTCCGCGAGGACCGCGATCTCCTGGCCGACCTCACTCCGGCCGCCGAGCACACGTGGGCGCTGCTGCTCGCGGTCGCGCGGCGGCTGCCGGCGGCGGCCGCCCACGCCCGGGACGGCGGCTGGGGCCGCGAGGGGTTCCCGGGTCTGATGCTCCGCGGCCGGACGCTCGGCGTCGTCGGGCTCGGCCGCATCGGCGGCCACGTCGCCCGGTACGGCGCGGCGTTCGGGATGACCGTCGTCGCCCACGACCCGGCCCGCACCGACTGGCCCGACGACGTGCGGCGGGTCGACCTCGACGAGCTGCTGGCCACGAGCGACGTCGTCACCGTCCACGTCCACCTCGACGACGCGACGCGCGGCCTGCTCGACGCGGACGCGCTCGCGCGGTGCCGGCCCGGCGCGATCCTCGTGAACACGTCCCGGGGCGGCGTCGTCGACGATGCGGCCGCCGTCGCGCTGGTGCGCGCCGGCCATCTCGGCGGGCTGGGGCTGGACGTGCTGGCCCTCGAGCCGCCCGACGCCGACCACCCGGTCCTCGCCGGCGCGCGCGACCTCGACACGGTCGTGGTGACGCCGCACGTCGGCGGGTTCAGCCCGGACGCGGTGCGGCTGGTCGTCCGCCGGGCCGCGGAGAAGGTCCGGGACGCGCTGACCGGCGGTGGGGCGTGAGCGCCCCCGACCCCGCGGAGGTCGCGGCGGCCATCGTCGCGGCGACGGCCGGACCGGTCCTGACCGTGCCGGGCGGTGGGGCCTCGCTGGACCTGCTCGACGCGGTGCAGGACCTCGGCCGCGACGTCGTGACCGTCCACCACGAGGCCACCGCGGCGATCGCGGCCGGCACCGTCGGCGCCCTCGCCGGCCGGCCCGGCGTCGCGGTCGCGATCAAGGGGCCGGGGCTGGCCTCCCTCGTCCCGGGTCTGGGACTGGCCGGCGTCGAGGGCCGGCCGGTGCTGGCGCTCGTCGAGGCCCACCCGGCCGGCTCGACCGCGGTGCACAAGCGCATGGACCACGCCGCCCTCGCCGCCGGGGTCGCGAAGGGCCTCGGCGCCGCGGCCGACGGTCGCGCGGTCGCGGTGGCGGCCGCGCTGGCCGCCGCGGAGCGGCCCGGCGCGGTCGTCCTCGAGCTGGTCGCCGGCGACCCGGTCGCGCCATCGGCCGCGGCCACGGGTGCCGGCGTCACGGACCCGGACGCCACGGCCGCCGCGGCAACGGCGGCCCGACCGCTCGTCGTCGCGGGGACCGCGGCGGGCCGGGCCGGCTGGGCCGGCGCCCTCGCCGCCGCGGGCGTCCCCGTCGCGACCTCCGCCGCGGCGAAGGGCCTGGTCGACGAGCGCACGCCGCCGGCCGCGGGCGTCGTCACCGGCGCCGGAGGACCGCGCAGCCCCGAGGCGGCGCTGCTCGCCGAGGCGGACCTGGTCCTCGCCGTCGGGCTCGACGACCGCGAGCTGCTCGCGCCGCTCGCCGGCCCGCGCGTCGTCCACGTCGACCCGGCCACGGCGTCAGCGGCCGAGCTGCTCGGCGCCCTGCGGGCCGACGGCTGGGACCTCGCGGCCATCCACGCCCGGCTGACCGGCCTGCGCGACGCGCTGATCGCCGCCGACCCGTCGCTGCCGGCCGCGGTGCTGGCCGCCGTCGCCGCCCGGCACCCGGGTGCCCGGCTGGTCGCCGACACCGGGGACCACTGCACGATCGCGGAGCACGTCTGGCTCGCGACGGATCCGGCCGGGTTCCTCGGGGCCGGCGCCTCGCGGTGGATGGGGACCGGCCTCGCGACGGCGCTCGGGGCGGCGCTCCACGACCCGGCCCGTCCGACGGTCGTCGCCGTCGGGGACGGCGGGATCGGCCCGGCCCTCGGCGAGCTGACCCTCGCGGCCGAGCGACGCCTCCCGCTGCTCGTGCTCGTCCTGGAGGACGGCGGGTACGCGTCGATCCGCGGCCGGGCCCGGGCCCGCGGCCGGCGGACCGCACCCCTCGAGCACCCGCCGCGCTGCTGGGCCCGGGCGGCCGAGGGCCTGGGCCTGCACGCGGCCGAGGTCACCACGCCGGCCGCGCTGGCGGAGGCCCTCGCCGGCTGGGCCCCCGCCGACGGGCCGGTGCTGCTCCACTGCCACCACGACCCGGACGCGTACGCGACGATGGCGGAGGGCCTGCGATGACGCACGTCCTCGTCGTCGGGGCCGGCAGCGTCGGCCGACGCCACGCCCGGAACCTCGTCGCGCTCGGGGCGGACGCCAGCGTGGTCGACCCGCGTGCCGACCGTCGGGACGAGGCCGCCGACGGGATCCCCCTGCGCGCCGCCCACGCCGACCTCGACGCGGCGCTCGGCGCCGGCGGCCACGACGCCGCCGTCATCGCCTCCCCGACCGCGCTGCACGTCCCGCAGGCCCTCGCGGCGCTCGCCGCCGGCCTGCCGACGCTCGTCGAGAAGCCGCTGGCCGCGACGCTGCCCGACGGTACGCGCCTGGCCGCGGCCGCCGACGCCCCGGGGGCCCCGCCGGTCCTCCTCGGCTACACGTGGCGGTGGTGGCCGGCGCTGCGGCACCTGCGCGACCGCGTCCGGGCCGGCGACGTCGGCGAGGTCCGGCACCTCCGCTGCGTCCTCTCGGCCCACCTCGCCGACTGGCACCCGTGGGAGCGGTACCAGGACTTCTTCATGGCCCGCACGGACCTCGGCGGCGGGGCGCTCCTCGACGAGAGCCATTGGATCGACCTCGCGATCTGGCTGCTCGGCACGCCCGACGACGTCACCGCGGACGTCGCCCGGATCTCGGACCTCGAGATCGACACCGACGACAACGTCGACCTGCTGCTGCGGTTCCCCTCGGGCGCCCGCGCATGGCTGCACCTCGACGTGCACGGCCGCCCCCACGAGCGGTCGGTCACCGTCGCCGGCAGCACCGGCACGCTGCGGTGGTCCGACGCACCCGATGTCGTCGCGCACGGGACCGGGGCCGACGCCTGGGACGCGCGGCGGTTCGACGACGACCGCAACGACATGTTCGTCGCGGTCGCGACCGAGCTGCTCGACGTCGTCGCCGGCCGGTCCGTGCCGTCCTGCACGGTCGACGACGGTCTCGCGGCGCTCCGCGTCGTCGAGGCCGCGCGGCGCAGCAGCGCCGAGGGCCGCCGGGTGGCGCTGGGCGAGGTGGTCGCGTGAGCGGGACCGTCGGCGAGTCGGGTGACGTCGCGCTCGGACCGGGCGAGGTCCTGGCCATCATCCCGGCCCGGGGCGGCTCGAAGGGCGTGCCGGGGAAGAACCTGCGGGAGGTCGGCGGCGCGAGCCTCGTCGCCCGGGCCGCCGCCGTCGCCCTCGCCGTGCCGCGCATCGGCCCGGCCGTGCTCTCGACCGACGACCCGGCGATCGCCGAGGAGGGCCGGCGGGCCGGCCTCGCCGTGCCGTTCCTCCGGCCGGCCGAGCTGTCCGGGGACCTCGCGCTCGGCGTCGACGCCTGGCGCCACGCCTGGCTCGCCGGCGAGGAGGAGTACGGCCGGCGGTTCGCCGTCTCGGTCCTGCTCGAGCCGTCGAGCCCGCTGCGCCGCCCCGCGGACGTCGAGCGGACGCTCGACGCGCTGCTGTCCGGCCCCCACCTCGTGGCCGCGACCGTCAGCCCGACCCCGGCCCACTACACGCCGAACAAGACGCTGACAATCGACGACGCCGGCCACCTGCGGCCCCTCCTCGACCCGGCCGACAGCCCGTCCCTGCGCCAGCTCATCCCGGCGCAGCACCACCGCAACGGCCTCTGCTATGCGGCCCGGCGGGAGGCGGTCGTCGACGCCCGGACGATCGTCGAGGACCGCTGCGCCGCCGTCGTCGTGCAGCGGCCGGTCGTGAACGTCGACACCGAGCTGGACCTCGAGCTGGCGGCCTGGCTGCTCGCGCGCGAGGCCGCCGGCGGTGCGGAGGCCGGAGCGTGAGCGTCGCCATCGTGATGTATCACTACGTGCGTCCCATCGCGGATTCGCCGTGGCCGGGCGTGAAGGGCCGGGAGGTCGACGAGTTCCGGGGACAACTGGCTTGGCTCCGCGCGAACCGGACGCCCGTGTCGATGGAGGACGTCGTCGCGGCCGTGACCGCCGGCGCGGAGCTTCCGCCGGACGCGGCGCTGTTGACCTTCGACGACGGCCTTCGGGACCACCACGCCCACGTGCTGCCGGCGCTGGTCGAGGCCGGCGTCCCGGCCGCGTTCTTCCCGCCGTCGGGGCCGCTGGCCGAACCGCGGGTCCTCGACGTCCACCGCATCCAGTTCGTCCTCGCCGCCGGCGCCGACCCCGACGTGCTGGCGGCCGAGCTGGATGCCGCGATCGTCGTGCGGGGGCTCGGCGACGTCACGGCGCTGCGGGAGCGGTACGCGCACCCGTCGCGGTGGGACCCGGCCGGGACCGTGTACGTGAAGCGGGTCCTGCAGCGCGGCCTCCCCGCCGCCGCCCGGCGCGAACTGACCGGGGACCTGTTCGCGCGGTTCGTGACCGCCGACGAGGCGGCGTTCGCGGCCGAGCTGTACTGCGGCCCCGAGGAGCTGCGCGACCTCGTCGCGGCCGGGATGCACCTCGGGGCGCACACGCACTCCCACGGCTGGCTGATCGACCTCGACGCCGACGGCGTGCGCGACGAGCTGGTGCGGTCGCTCGCCCCGCTGCGGGAGGCCGGCGTCGACACGGACGCCGGCTGGACCCTCGCCTACCCCTACGGCGGGCACGACGACACCACGGTCGCGGTCGCGCGCGGGCTCGGCTGCACGGCGGCGGTCACGCTGGAGGTCGGGGAGGCCGTCCCAGGCGTCGACGACCCGCTGCGGCTGCCGCGGCTGAACACCAACGACCTGCCGATCGCGCCGTGACACCGGTGCGGCGGCTGGTGGTGCTGGCCTCCCCCGGCCTCGGCATCCTCGACAACTGGCTGCCGGTCCTGACGGCCGCCCGCGCCCGCCGGCCCGACCTCGAGATCGTGGTCGTCGTGCCGGAACGCGCGACGCTGCTGGACGTCGACCCCGACGACACGGTCGTCCGGATGACCGACGCGCTGGCCGACCGCGTCCTCGCACCGGCCGTGGACGGTGGACTGATCGCCCACCTTTCCCTCGCGGCCGCCCGGACGGCCGCCGCGACCGAGGGCGGCGGCGAGCGGGCGGCACGAGTCCTGACCACGATCGGACGCCGGCTCGGGCGGTCGGTCGAGCCCGACCGCCCACCGCTGCGACGGCTGCTGCGCCGGCTCCGACCGTCGGCGCTCCGCCGACGGGACGCGGACATCGCGGCGCTGGGCGAGGCGGCGTCGCGGCTCTGCTACGACGTCTACGTCCACCGGAAGCCCGCGGCGCGGCGGATCGTCGCCGCGCTCGGACCGACCCCGCGGTCGTCGCTCCACCACGGCATCGACCTCGTCGCCCCCTCGCCGCGGGACGTCCCGAGCCCGGAGCCGCACCTCGAGGCCCGGGCCTCGTTGTACGCGGCATCGGAGCGGAAGGTCTACACCGAGCGGTACGGCGTCCCGGCCGACCGGCTCCACGTCGACGGCGTGCCGCGGTCCGACCCCGATTGGGTCGCACAGGTGGTCGCGGCGTCGGCCGTGCGCCACCCGACACCGGAGCCGGGCTACGTCCTCGTCGTGTCGAGGCCGGCCGGGTCCTCCTACCTCCCGAGGGATCGGAAGGTCCGGGCGCTCCGCGACCTCCACCGCGTCGCGCACGACGAGCACGGCCTCCGCCTCGTGATCAAGCCGCACCCGAAGGAGGGGGAGGACGGGACCCTCGCCGCCGCCCTGCCGGCCGAAGGAGAGGGCGTGTCCTGGGAGCGGTCGCGGGCCCACCCGTTCCACCTCGCCGCCGGCGCCCACGCCGCCGTCGCGTTCCACAGCGGTCTCGTCGTCGACATCGTCGACCTCGGCGTCCCGGTCGTTGAGCTGATCGACGTCCGGGGCCTCCCGGCGCACGACGGCCCGGGCACCGTCCGCGACGACCGCGGCCGGCCGGCGTTCAGTGCGTTCCGCCGGGCGGGCATGGTCCTGCCGGCCGACGACGCTGACGACCTGCGTCGGCAGTTCGACCGGATCGCGACCGACCGAGCCGGAGTCGCCGCCGCCCTTCGGACGGCCCGGGACGCCGCCTTCGCGCGGGTCCCCGGGGCGGCCGATGCGATCGCCGACGCGCTGCTGGCGCCATGGTCGGGACCGTGAGCGGCTGGCGCGAGCTCGACCTCGACGGCGCCGTCGCGCTGGTCGCCGCTCGTGCGGCCGCCGGCGTGAGCGCACGGGGGCGGGCCGACCTCGTCGTCCCCGGCGGTCGCGGCCCGCTCCGCCTGTTCGCGGCCCTGCGCCGACGGGGCCTGCCCGGCCCGACCTGGCGGCTGCACCTCTCGGACGAGCGGTGCGTGCCGGCCGGCGACCCGCGCCGCAACGCCGACGGCGTCGCGGCGGCCCTCGGTGCGGACGTGCTCGGCCCCCCGCCGGGGACCGACCCGGCCGTCGCCGCGGCCGGCTGGTCCGACGCGCTCGCGGCGGTCGGGACCTTCGACGTCACCGTCCTCGGCCTCGGGCCGGACGGCCATGTCGCCGGGATCTTCCCGGGCGACCCGGGCCCGGTGGCGGCCGACGCGTCCGACGCGGTCACCGCCGGCCCGTCCGCCGCACCGCCCGCCCGCGTGACGCTGTCCGCGGGACGGCTCCGGCGGACCGGGGCCCTGCTCCTCGTCGTCGACGGACCGGGGAAGGACGTGGCCGTCGCGGGGGTCCGAGCCGGCGCGGACACCGGGCTGCCCACGACCCGGCTGGCGGGGCCACCGCGCTGGCTCGTCGACCTGCGGGGCGCCTGACGAGGCGGAGCCGGATCAGGCCGGCGGCGGCACGTCGCGGAAGTCGGCCCGCGTGTACACGGCCGTGACCCAGTCGGTCCGGCCGTTCATGGGGTTGTCGGAGACCTCGGCGAGGGCGTACAGGTCGAGGCCACGGGGTCGCAGCCGCTGCTCGACCTCGAGGAAGCTGCTCGACCGCTCGTAGAGGTCGAAGAACGAGACCTCGACGGCGACCGTCACGGTCGCGGGGAGGATCCCGGCGGCGCCGTCGAGCACGGCGACCTCCGCCCCCTGCACGTCGATCTTCAGGAGATCGACCGCCCCCACGCCGCGCTCGACGCACCAGGCGTCGAGCCGTCGCACCGGGACCTCGATCCGCTCGGACGGGACCTCGACCGGGGCGCCGGCCTCCCGGGCGCGGGCGAGGTCGATGGAGTCCCGCGACGCCGCGCTCCGCGCCAGCAGCGAGCTCGTGTGACCGATGGGGTTGCGGTGGAACGTCGCGGTGCCGTCGCGGTCGGCGAGGGCGAGGCGCTCCTGCCCGCCCGGGAGCGACGGATCGACGACGGCGGCGAGGGCGGCGAAGGACTCGGGATCCGGCTCGAAGGACCAGATCTCGGCGGCGGGGAACAGGCGGCGGAACAGGCGGTTGCTCTGCCCGACGTGCGCACCGACGTCGAGGACGACGGGCGCGGGCGCGCGGACGACGTGCGCCAGTCGCCGTTCGAGGTCCCAGCGCCGTCGGGCCTCCGCGTTGCGCGCCTCGAAGGCCCCGACGTCCTCCACGCGCACCTCCGGCGGGCGGCCGCCCGGACCCCGGAAGGCTACCGACGCGTCACTAGCCTCCTCTTGCCGGGACGGACGGGGTCGGGGTGCGCGCGCTGGTCACCGGAGGCAGCGGGTTCCTCGGCAGCCACGTCGCCGACGCGGCCTCGGCCCGTGGGTTCGCCGTCCGCCTCCTCGACGTCGTGCCGTCGCCGTGGCGGACGCCGGTGCAGGAGCAGGTCGTCGCCGACGTCCGGGACGAGGACGCCGTCGCCGCCGCGATGGCCGACTGCGACGTCGTGCTCCACCTCGCCGCGGTCGCCGACCTCGGTGCGGCGAACATCGATCCGGCGCGCGCCGAGGACGTCAACGTCGGCGGGACCCGGAACGTGCTGTCAGCCGCCGCTCGCCACGGCGTGCGGCGGGTCGTGCACGCGTCGAGCATCTACGTCCACGCCCGGGCCGGCGGCGCCTACCGCGACTCGAAGCGGCGGGCCGAGCGACTGGTCCTCGACGCCCGCGACGCCGGCCTCCCCACGACGGTGCTGCGGTTCGGGTCGCTGTACGGCCCCCGCGCCGACGCCGGGAACGCGGTGCGGAGGATCCTGACCCAGGCCCTCGCCGAGGGCCGCATCGACTTCTGGGGCGACGGCACCGAGGTCCGGGAGTACGTCCACGTCCTCGACGCGGCCGGACTCGCGCTCGACGCGCTCGACGACGCGCACGCCGGTGCGGTCCTGCACCTCACGGGCCGCCAGCGGGTCACGACCCGCGAACTCCTCGATCTCGTGGCCGAGATGGTCGGCGACGTCGACGTGACGCTGCAGGACCGACCGTTCGAGGGCCGGTACCGGCTCACGCCGTACGCGCTGGACGACGACCCGGTCGAGCTCGGGCGGACCCTGTCGGGTGCGACCGCGATCGATCTGGGGCCGGGGCTGCTGCACACGCTCCACGCCCTGCGGGCCGAGCTCGCGGACGCCACGTGAGGATCCTGCGGCTCCAGGGCTACCACCCGCACGCCGCGGCCTGGGACCGTCGGATCGCTGGTCTGCTCGCGGCGGACCCGAGCCTGCGGGACCGACCATGGCGCGAGCAGCAGGACGCGCTGGCCGCACTCGGGCACCCGGCCGTCGACGGGTTCGCCGCCGCCCTGCGCGCCCGGGGCCACGAGGCCGAGGACCTGCTGTTCCGCCTGCCCCACGTACGGGCGGCGTTCCTCCGGGATCACGACCTGCCGCCGACGCTGGCGGACGACGACGCGGCGTTCGCCGTCGCCGCCGTCCGCGCGATCGACCCCGAGGTCGTCATCGAACGCGACGTCGGGCTGCTCCGCGCCGCCGGGGTGGGCGCGGTCCGCCGCGCCGCGCCGGGGGTGCGGCGGGTCCTCGTCCACCACGCGGTGCCGGACGTCGGGCCGGTCGTCGCCGAGGTCGACGCGGCGCTGGTGGTCTGCCCGGCCTACCGGCCCCTGTACGAGGCCGCGGGCGCCCGCCGCGTCGAGGTCCTGAACAACGCCTTCTACGCCCCGGCACTGGCCCACGTCGCACCGGCGCCGCGCGACGTCCCGGTCTCGTTCGTGGGACGGTCGGGCTTCGGCGGCGCCGGGAAGTGGAGTCGCTTCGAGCACCTCGCCGAGCTGATGGCCCGGACGCCGCTCGAGTGCTGGCTCGGCGACGAGGACAAGCCGATGCTCCTCGGCATGAGCCGTGCCGGGCTGCGGGCGCGGGTAGCCGAGGCGGTGCGCCCGCTCCGCGGCCGCGCGGGGCGGCGCGGGTCCACCGACGGCGACCCGGTGGAGGCCGGGGACGCCCACCCCGAGCGGCGTCCGCCGGCCGGGTGGCGTCCACCGCTCCGTCCGCTGTCCCATCGGTACCCCGACCGGATCCACCCCGGCGTCTTCGGCGTGGACATGCTCACGGTGCTCGGGAGATCGCTCATCGCGTTCAACCGCGGACCCGACCGCGAGGGCGACTGCGCCGGGACGTTCCGCATCTTCGAGGCGACCGCGATGGGTGCGGTGCTGCTGACCGAGGCGACGAGCGACCTCGCCGACCACTTCGAGCCGGGCGCGGAGGTCGTGACCTACCGCGACGTCGACGACTGCGTCCGCGCCATCGACCGGCTGCTCGACGATCCGGCGCGGCTGGCGTCGATCGCCGCGGCCGGGCGGCGCAGGACGCTCACCGACCACACCTGGGACGCCCGGGCGGCCCAGCTGGAGGCTGTCCTCGCGGACCTGTAGGAGCCGGCCCCGGAGCCGCTACCGCCGCAGCCCGACCACGGTGCGGAGCAGGGGCAGCAGGACCTCCGCCGGATCCGCGGCCGGCGCCGGCGTGAACGCGACGGTCTGCTCGGTAAGGACCCGCGGGAGCCGCGGCGCGTGGACCCGCAGTCCCGGGTCGACGGCCGCCAGCCCGGCGAGCGCCGCCTCGGCCTCCGCCTTCGCCCGCGCGTACTCGCGCATGTCGTCGGGAGGGTCGTCGACGGCCACGCTGGAGGGATAGCCGACGGCGAGGAGGCGTTCGGGTCGCCGCCGCCGCAGCGCGACCAGGAGGTCGACGACGCCCCGGACGTGGACCTCCCGGAGCTCCTCGAGCAGCTCCGGCCGGTCCCCGCCGAGATGGCGACGGAGGATGCGCGGCGTGGCGAAGGACAGCACGACGTCGCCCTCCCAGCCGATGTCGTCGAGCGCGGCGAGCGCGGCGGGGACGTCCCGGACGTCGATGCGGACGGCCGTCGCACGACCACCCGCCCCACGGATCTCCGCGACGACGGCGTCGGCCGGCCCGGCCTCGGTGCCGAACCCGACCAGCGGCTCGGCCCCGCCGAGCGCGAGCAGCCGGCAGGCGACGGCGCCGAGGCCCCGGCTGCCGCCGACGACGAGCGGCGACGGGCCGGCGAACTCCCCGGTGACGACGCGGCCGCGCAGGGCCGCGAGGTCGGGGAGCTCCGGGTCGGGGACCACGTGGGCCGAGACGCGGCCGCTCAGCGCGGTCCCCGCGACGCCGAGCTCGACGCGGTGGACGGCGGGGACGACCCGCTCGACCCACCACGCCAGTCCCGGCTCGGGACGCGGCGCGGGGCTCGGGGCGAGGTCCAGTCCGACGAGGAGGGCCCGACGTCCAGGGCAGTGCATCCCGACCAGCGCCGAGACCGCGGCGAGGTCCGCGACGGCGTCGACGCCGAGCTGCGCGACGGCCCCGGGGAGCAGCGCGGAGAGCGCGGCGACGTCCCCGTGCGGGACCACGCCCGAGCGGCCCGGGAGGTCACCGAGCCGCAGGTCGGCGGCGGAGGCGGGCGCCGGGTCGGCCGGCCGCCGGAGCAGCGCGGGATCGGGACCCGGCGCGGCGGCGCGGCCGAGGGACGGCCCCACCACGGCGACCGGCGCGCCGGCCACGACCACCCGGACGCCGTCGGGGCCGGCCTCGGCCGAGAGGTCGTCGCCGGGGAGGACCGGCCGCACGAACGATGCGCGCAGCCCGGACGGCGCGCCGTCCGGGAGCGCCTCGACCGCCCGGAGGACGACGTGGACCCCGTGGACGACCGGTTCGCCGGGGAACCGCCGCCGCGCGGCGGCGGGGTCCGTGTGGATCGGGCTGCGGTCGCCCGACGCGGCCGCGAACGCGGCGTGCTCGGCGGCGTCGACGCGGAGCCTCATCGGGCCGCGCCCGCCGGATCGGCGTCGTCGGCGGCCGTGGCCGCGGGGCCGGGCCGGTCCTGGTCGGCGTCCCCGCGCGACAGGGTCAGCGCCCCCGTCGGTCCGTCCGGCGGCCCGTCGAGCGCCCAGCGCGGCTCGGCCCCGCGCAGCTCGAACGGGGCGAACCGGGCCGCGACCACCGCGCCGTCGAGGTCGGCGACGGCGGGGAGCCCGGCCGCGGCGAGCCGGTCGTCGGGGGCGTGGACGTCGATCCACTCGGCATCGGTCCCGGCGCGGAGGGCCTCGAGCGCACCGCCGAGCCCGATCGGCACCCGACCGACGAGGTCCACCACCCGGACCGCGGTCGCACCGGCGTGCCCGACCTCCCGGGTGACGAGGAGCGCGCCGGGCGAGCCGTCGTCGGGCACGTGGTGGAACCGGTAGTCGTGGAACGGGTGGTCGACGTACCGGCCGGCGTAGTAGGCGCCGGACCGGGCGGGGGCGTGCTCCGGCGGCAGCACGGCCTCCGCCACGGCGGCGACGTCGGACGCGGCGACCGGTGCGGGCGGACATGGCGCGGGGTGGTCGGCGCGGAGGCGCGCCCGGGTCGGGTCGGGCACGCGGGCCAGCCGGAGGTCGCGCGGCGCGTGGTCCAGGAGCACGTGGCGGCGGAGCACGCCACCGCGGAAGCCGAGCCGGGTGTAGATGCCGGCCGTCGCCGGTCGGAGCCCCACGGTGCCGGTCCACACCGGTCGGAGCCGTTCGCGCAGGCCCCGCAGCAGCAGCAGCCCGGTCCCGGTCGGCGCGTCGTCCCGGGCTCGCCACGTCGTGAGCCAGACGGTCTCGCGACCGTCCGCCAGGGCCGGGTCGTACCGGCTCGTCGGGATGAACCCGAGGATGCCGACGACCTCGTCGCCGTCCCACGCGAGCAGCACGTCGTACCGGCCCCGTCCCTCGTCCCGGTGCTGCCAGTCGAGGACGCGGCGGTCGGTGACGAGGACGTGCTCCCGCCCCCAGTGGTCGCGGAGGAACCCGACGAGCGCGTCGACCTCGTCGAGGCCGCAGAACGCGAGGCGGACGGCCATCAGGCGAGCCCGGGCGCCGACCCCGCGAGGGAGACGTGGTCCGGCGCCGCGGGCGGCGCCGCGAGGTCCCAGCGGTAGACGTCGCCGTCCCGGGCCGGACCCGCGGCCTCGAGCGCGGCCCGGCAGGGGGCGTTGCGCGCGGTCGGGACGAACGTCGCCCGCAGCGTCGCGGCGCCGCGGGCGGCGGCGAGCCGACCGGCGACGTGGAGCAGGGTCCGCTCGACGCCGCGGCCCATCACGCGGCAGCTCATGACGAGGTCGGTCAGCTCGGCCGCGTCGCCGTCGACCCGGACGGCGAGGACGGCGGTGAGACCGGCCTCGCCGTACCGGTCGGCGACGCGGACGGTGACGACGTCGACGTCCGGCGCGGCGGCGAGGGCGGCCAGCTCGGCCTCGGTGGTCCGGCGGGTCGCGAGGTTCATCTGGTTCGTCTTGTTCATCAGCTGCGTCGCCCGCGCGAGGTCGACGTCCTCGAGCGGCCGGACGTCGACGACGAGGTCGAGCGACGCGAGCCAGTCCTCGATCGACGCCGCGGCGGCCGCGTCGCCGGTGCGCGCGCGCTCGGCGGCGTAGGCCGCGGTCCGGGCCCGGTCCTCGCGGCTCAGCGTCGCCGGGTCGAAGCACCGCAGATCCCGGAGCGCCGCGCGGTACAGCAGCGGGGTGACCGGCCACTCCGGCACGAGCACCTCGGGCAGCGCCTCGCGGACGCGGCCGCGCTCGGCCGGCGAGTCGTCGAGGAACACGGCCGAGGCCGGCCCGAGCCGCAGCTCCGCGAGGAGCTCGGCGACGGCGGCCCCCTTGTCGCCCCATCCGATCCGCCACCCGGCGAGGTCGGCCCGGCGCAGGACCATCTCGGGATGGTGGTCGAACGCGTCGAGCGCGACGGCCTCGTCGTTCCGGCTGACCAGCGCCAGCTGGACGCCGATGCGCGTCAGCCGCCTGAGGTCGTGCTGGAACGCGACGAAGGCCTCGCCGCGGGGGTCGTGCCCGCCGAGCACCAGGCCCTCGCGACCGACCTCCCCGACGAGCCCGCCCCAGAGCGTGTCGTCGAGGTCGAGCAGCACGATGCGACGGCTGCCGGCGTCGAGGGTCCGCACGGCCGTCCGGACCGCGTCCGCCGCGGCCCGGAGCACGCCCGCGGCGTACGGGACCTTCGTCGCGAACCACTGCCGCGGCGACCACGGGGCCGGTCCGGCCCCGACCAGCCAGGGCAGCGGGTCGAGGGTCAGCACGTTCGGCGTGGCGGCGAACGCGGCGCGGAGCGCGGCGTCGGCGTCGGCGACGAGCCGGCCCGGCGCCTGCGGGTGGTGGAGGTCGAGGAGTCCCAGCCCCGGGTCGTCGTCCCGGCCCCACCGGACGAACAGCACGGCCCGCCGCCGGGCCGCCAGCCGCACGACGAGGTCGGCGAGGGCCGTGACCTCGGCCCGGACCGCGTCGGGGTCGACCTCCTCGAACGCGGCGGCCGCCGCGATCCCGGCGACGCTGCGGACCGGGTCGGCCCAGACGACGGTGACCGTGCGGGGGGCGACCTCGGCGGCGAGGGCGGCGTGGAGCGTCGCCTGCAGCGGGCCGGCGGGATGCTCGACGGGGGTCAGGGCCGGGGCGTCGTCGCCGTGGGCGAGCAGGCCCGCCAGGGTGCCGGCGGTGAAGTCGGTGACGAGCTCGACCGGGGTCGCGCTCCCGCCGCTCATCCCGCCGCCGCCCGCACCGCCGCGAGGTGGGCGACCAGCGTCCCGAGGGTGGCCAGCGGCCCGTCGGGGTCGGCGAGCAGGGCCTCGTCGAGCAGCGCCACGTCGAGACCGAGCGCCGCGCACCGCTCCTCGACGCCGACGAGGAGGTTGAGCGTCGCGAGCGAGTCGAGGGTGCTCCCGGCCGCGAGGACCGGCGTGGTGTCCGCGTCGGCGAGGCGGCGCTCGTCGGGGAGCTGGAGGTTCACGTCGGCGACGGCGGCGAGGACGGCGGCACGGAGGTCGTCGCTCATGCCGCACCCCGCTCCCGGACGGTGGTCAGGGGCGGGATCGAACCGCCGACACCACGATTTTCAGTCGTGTGCTCTACCAACTGAGCTACCTGACCGGAGCGGACCTGACGGGATTTGAACCCGCGACCTCCACCTTGACAGGGTGGCGAGCACTCCAAACTGCTCCACAGGTCCTCGGTGACCGCCCGTGCGGGCGGCCGGGTGGTGCGCGGTGCGGGCCGTGCGGCGGCGCGGCGTGGGCCGCGCAGGACTCGAACCTGCAACCAGCGGATTAAAAGTCCGATGCTCTGCCAGTTGAGCTAGCGGCCCCGGGGGGCTGGGTACGGTGGGTCCGAGCGCGGGGGAGGCTACCCGCCCCCGCGGAGGCCCGGCAACTGCCGGACGGTCCTCGGGGCCCGCGTCGCGCCGGACGGAGCCCGCCGTGCAGCTCGATCCCCGCGGCGCGGCCGACGTCCTGGCCGCCTCCGCCCTGCTCGAGGCCCGGCACGGCCTGCCCCGCGTCGAGGCCGCCGAGGCCCGCCGGCTCGCGGCGCTCGCGGCCGGGACCGAGGACCCCGACGCGGTCGCCGCGGGCTGGGTCCCCCGGCGCGGGGACGGCTGGTACCTCGGCCTCCGGACGGCGCCGGACGGCACCGTCGTCGGGGAGGCGGGGCGGCTCGGCGACGGCCCGGTCGGCGCGGTCCTCGCGGCCGCCGGGGCGGCCGGCGCGGACCGCGTCTGGCTGCGCGGCGCCGACGCCGCGGACGTCGCCGGGACGACCGGGTCGGAGTGGTCCGTGCACCGGACGCTGCTGGTGCTGGTGCGCCCGGCGACGGCGCCGGTGCCCGAGGTCCCGCCACCCCCCGCGGGCCTGCGCCGGGTCGCGTCGGCCGACGTCGACCCCGAGGCCGTCGCCGCCCTGCTGGACCGCGCCTACGCGGGACCTCGCGGCGCCGGTCTGGTCGAGGCCGGACCCGAGGGCGGACCGTGGACGGCCGCCCGGTTCACCGCGGCCGCCGCGGCGGCTCTCGCGGACCGCGCGGACCTGATCCTGGTCGCGGACGCGGACGGCGGCCTCGCCGGCGCGCACTGGACGGCCCGCCGGGGCGACG
>Ga0075474_10000329_pt1 | contig 17286 bp, 15 predicted proteins | sample DEB08_DNA_2_FD_71485 | JGI IMG/M metagenome (GOLD analysis project Ga0075474, IMG submission 71485) | Aqueous microbial communities from the Delaware River and Bay under freshwater to marine salinity gradient to study organic matter... | ecosystem: Environmental > Aquatic > Marine > Coastal ...
GAAATCCCGTCGCGATCGCTCCGCTGGTGACGAGAACCACCTCGGTTCCTCGCGCGCAACGAGACGCGACGTTCGCCACGATGGCCGAGATTCGTTCCTCGTCCATTCCACCGACCTCGGAGGTCAATGACGACGATCCGACCTTCACAACGATTCGAGTCGCCGACGCGATCGCCTCGCGAACCTCACTCATCGTCGTCTCCCCAGGCCTGATGAGTCGCATGCAGTCGATCGTCACTCCCCCGCGGCCCCGACACCGCAACGTCGCCACCCAGCGTCGGATACCAATCGAACACGACCGCATCTTCGCCCACGCCGATCATCACGGTTGTTCCGGGCTCGGCTCCTTGTCGACGCAGCTCGTCCTCCACACCCAACCGGGCGAGTCGGTCGGCGAGATACCCGACGGCTTCGTCGTTGCTGAAGTCCGTTTGGCGGACCCACCGCTCCGGCCGTGCTCCCACAACGCGAAAACCATCGACTTCCTTCTCGATAGTGAACCCGGCGTCGTCGACGGGGGTCGGCCGGATCACGACTCGAGTTGCTTCATCGGAGACCTGATTCGCACGAGCCTGCACCACGAGTTGCCCCATGGCAAAGACCAGCGGCCGCAGGCCTTCATGAGTGGCTGCGGAGATATCGAACACGCGGTAGCCGCGAGCCTCGAGGTCCCCACGCACCATGTCGGCCATCGCCCGCCCGTCGGGGACATCGACCTTGTTGAGCGCGATCAGGCGCGGACGGTCAGCCAGGCCGCCATAGGAGGCGAGCTCGGACTCGATCATGTCCACGTCGGCGAGGGGGTCGCGTTCGGATTCCAACCTCGCGCAGTCGACCACGTGCACCAGGACGCTGCACCGCTCTACATGGCGCAAAAACTCCAGCCCCAGTCCTTTTCCGTCACTGGCTCCAGGAATCAGCCCGGGTACGTCGGCGACGGTGAAGACGATGTCGTCGGCGCTGACGACACCGAGGTTCGGCACCAGGGTGGTGAACGGATAGTCCGCGATCTTGGGGCGAGCAGCGGAGATCGCCGCGATCAGACTCGACTTTCCCGCACTTGGGTAGCCCACGAGAGCGACGTCCGCGACGGTCTTGAGTTCCAAGACCACGTCTCGGGCCTCGCCTGGCTCACCGAGCAGCGCGAAACCGGGCGCTTTGCGTCGCGGGGACGCCAGAGCCGCGTTACCGAGTCCGCCGCGGCCACCGCGTGCCAGAACGAACGTCTCACCGGGCGTCATCAGGTCGACGATCACGTTTGCGTTCGCGTCTGTCACGACCGTTCCGCGGGGAACCTCGACGATGACATCATCGGCGTCCGCACCGTTGCGATGTGATCCCTGCCCGGGCTTGCCGTGCGTGGCACGCCGGTGCGGGTGTCGGTGCAGGTCGAGCAACGTTGTCACCGACGAGTCGACGACGGCGATCACGTCACCACCACGGCCACCGTTACCGCCGTCGGGGCCGCCCAGAGGCTTGAATTTCTCGCGATGCACTGATGCGCATCCATTGCCACCGTTGCCACCCTGCGCGTGGACCACGGCTCGATCCACGAAGGTGCTCATCAAAGAACTCCCGGTTCATGGCACCGGGGCGACCCGGTGCGCTAGTCGACGAGGATGTTCACCACGCGGCGTCCGCGGTGCGAACCGAATTCCACGGTGCCGGCGGAAAGTGCGAAGAGCGTGTCGTCCTTGCCGCGACCGACGTTGGTGCCCGGGTGGAAATGCGTTCCGCGCTGGCGGACGATGATCTCGCCGGCACCGACATTCTGGCCGCCGAAACGCTTGACGCCCAAACGCTGCGCGTTGCTGTCGCGTCCGTTTCTGGTGCTGGATGCACCCTTCTTATGTGCCATGGCAGTTGTCCTCTAGTCGCCCGGGGTTACTTAGCTGTCTTGATGTCGGTCACTTTGACCGCCGTCAACTCGGAGCGATGGCCCTGGCGACGGCGATAGCCGATCTTGTTCTTGTACTTCAGGATGTCGATCTTGGGTCCGCGGCGGTGGTCGACGATCTCCGCGGTCACCTTGACCTTGCCGAGCGCCGCCTTATCGGTGGTCACCGAAGCACCATCAACGAGGAGTACGGCTGGTAGTTGGACGGAGGCTCCCGGCTCACCCGCCATCCGGTCGACGACGAGAACGTCCCCCACCTCAACCTTCTCTTGGCGGCCACCGGCCCGAACGATCGCGTACACGTGCGTGCTCCTGTCCTAGGTCTTGCTCGTAGTCCGTTGCTAAGTCCCGTACCCGAGGTGTGCTGCGGCGGGTTGGCTCTCCCACCGCCCATCGGGCGCAAGGAGAAAGGGTACGGCATAAGCCCTGTCGGGGCAGACCTGCCCCCAATGGGCGCTGTGGCAGGCTCCCTGAGTGGCACTGGAGATCGAAGGACCCCCATTTCCCAGCGTCGCCGCCCGCATTCTGGACAGCTATGCCCGCCGCGTCGGCCGCGAACTCCTACACCGGTCCGGTGATCTGCTCGACGACGCGCAGCGCCTCCTGGCCTTTGAGGCGATCGTGCTCAGTCACGACGCCGGGGTCGACCCGCGCTTCGTCTACTCCAACTCAGCGGCCGCGTCCCTGTGGCGAATGTCGATCGAGGACATGATCGGAATGCCCTCGCGGCTCTCCGCCCCGGTCGACGCCAGGGACGATCGAGCGCGAATGCTCTCCGACGCGAGCCGTGACGGTGTCCTTTCCGGCTACAGCGGTGAGCGGGTAGCCAGCGACGGCACGAGGTTTCAGATCATGGACGCCACGCTTTGGACGGTGGATGGTTACCCGAGTGGCCCCGGCCAGGCTGTCGTGTTCTCCCGGTGGGAGCCCATCGACGACGTCTAGTCGTCGCTAGCGAACAGGGACTGATCCGAAGCAGCTTCGGGCAGTTCCGGCGAATCATCATCAGGCGCACCTGCGTCCGCATTCCCACTGTCCGCCTGATCGGTGTCGGCCTGATTCGTGTCCGCCTTATCAGTGTTGACTTGATCCGTGTCGGCCTGATCCGAGTCAGTCTCACCCGCGTCCTGGGCTTCGCGGGCGGCGAGGGCTCGAGCAGCGACTTCGGCGGGGTCGACAGCTCCGGCCGGACGTCGTGAACGCGGAGCCGGCTCGTGGGCATGCGTCAACGAGACCTTGACGCCTCGTCCAGCACACACCTCACAGGTCTCCGAGAAGGACTCCAGTAGGCCGGATCCGATGCGCTTGCGCGTCATCTGAACCAACCCCAGGGTCGTCACCTCCGCCACCTGGTGCTTGGTTCGATCCCTGCCGAGGCATTCGACCAGGCGTCGCAGGACCAGATCGCGGTTGCTTTCCAACACCATGTCGATGAAGTCGACGACGATGATGCCGCCGATGTCGCGTAGGCGCAGTTGTCGGACTATCTCCTCAGCCGCTTCGAGATTGTTCTTGGTGACCGTCTGCTCGAGATTGCCTCCCGACCCGGTGAACTTCCCGGTGTTCACATCGACGACCGTCATCGCCTCCGTGCGGTCGATCACCAACGAACCACCCGACGGAAGCCAGACCTTGCGGTCCAAAGCCTTCATCAACTGCTCGTCGACCCGGTAGTGGGCGAAGACGTCCTCCGATTCGACCCAGTGGTCCACGCGGTCCAGCAGATCCGGTGCGACGGCCGAGATGTACGCGTCGACGGTCCGCCACGCGCTATCGCCGGAGACGACTAACTTCGCGACGTCCTCGTTGAACATGTCGCGGACGACCTTGATCGCCAGGTCGGGTTCGCTGTAGAGGAGTTCGGGTGGCGTCGCCGACGTGGTCGCGTCCGTGATGTCCGTCCACAGCGCTTGCAAGCGTTCGACGTCGGCTTCCAGCGCATCCTCGGACGCGCCTTCGGCGGCCGTGCGGACGATCACGCCGGCGTCCTCAGGCATCACCCGCTTGAGAATGGATTTCAACCGGCTGCGCTCGTTGTCAGGCAACTTGCGACTGATTCCAGTCATCGACCCGCTGGGGACATACACCAGGAATCGACCCGGCAGGGAAATCTGGCTCGTCAGCCGAGCTCCCTTCTGTCCGACCGGATCCTTGGTGATCTGCACCAAAACCGGGTCGCCGGACTTCAGGGCGAGCTCAATGCGCTTGGGCTGACCCTCCAGGCCGACGGCATCCCAGTTCACTTCGCCCGCATACAGAACCGCGTTTCGGCCTCGCCCGATGTCTACGAATGCCGCTTCCATACTCGGCAGAACGTTCTGCACCCGCCCGAGATACACGTTGCCAACCATGGAGGCGGACGCACCTTTGGTGACGTAGTGCTCGACAAGGACACCGTCCTCCAGAACGGCTATCTGGATCCGGTCTTCGGCCTGGCGGACGACCATGACGCGTTCGACCGATTCACGTCGAGCGAGGAACTCCGCCTCGTTCAAAATCGGTGCTCGTCGGCGCCCGGCTTCCCGGCCTTCGCGTCGGCGCTGCTTCTTGGCTTCTAGTCGCGTCGATCCGCGAGTGTTCTCGGAGTCTCGATTGCGTGGCTCACGAACTTTGACGACCGTGTTCGGTGGATCGTCGGGCGAGAGTTCGTCGTCCGGTGAGGAATCCGAGCGGCGACGGCGACGCCGGCGGCGTCGGGATGTGGATCCGCCGGTGGACGAGTCATCCGCGTCCGAATCATCGTCGTTCGCGTCGACCGAATCGTCGTCGTCCTCACCATCGGTCTGGTCGTCGTCGGCGTCACCAGCATCGCCGGATCCGGACTTACGTCGACGTCCGCGCCCACCACGTCGACGGCGCTTACGGCCGCTTGACTCGTCACCGTCGTCCGCCCCACCTTCTGCCGAGGAATCACCGGTCGATGCGTCGTCGGATTCGTCTCCGGCGCCAGCATCCTCGTCTGCCGACTCCTTGGCGGCTTTCTTGGTCGTCTTCTTGGTGGATTTCTTGGCGGTTTTCTTCGTAGCCTTCTTCGGGGTCTTGTCCGTTGCGTCGGATTCGTCGCTCGCCGCGTTGTCGGACGACTTATCAGACGCCTCGTCGCCGGTCGCATCGCTCGATTTCTTGGTCGACTTCTTGGCGGTCTTTTTCGTCGATTTCTTGGTCGACTTCTTGGCGGTCTTTTTCGCAGGTTCTTTGTCGTCGCCCGAGGCCGGTGTCGCGTCCTGACCGCTACGTGGTTCCGGTGGAGCCGTCGATCGGGTTGCCCGGCGTCGCGCTGGCTTCTTGGCGTCGTCTGCCGGTACCGCGGCTGCTTGGAACAGCGGTGAAGCACCGGTGGCGGGCGCGGAGCCGTTTGTTGCTGATTCGTTCGTGGATGTTTCGTTCTTGTCGACCATCGGGCCGTTCTCCTTCGGGGCCCACCTGCGTGTCACTGACGCGGGGGCCGATCCATGGCAAGCCTTGTCGGTGCGTTCGGGTTCGCGCGCGGTGCGCTGCGTGGACCTTCCCGCCGATCGACGTGTGGTTAACCCCTACGGTCCGGAGCGAATGGGTCACCCACGGTGCAGGTCGCTTCGTCGAGAGGCCCCTGAGCCAGCCGAGTTACCCGAGGGGGAACGGGCGGCTCGAGGTCGGCCACTCGCCGCAGCGCGGCTAGTACGTCGTCGGGTCGAACCGTCACCGTGACGTGCCGGACGACCGCAGTGAGTATGACACATGGCGCCGGGGAGTCCGGTTCGACCTGAAGGTGAGCCACAGGTTCCCGGGCATCGAAGGTGCGCAGCCCGGACTTGGCCATCCGCTGCACCTCGATGTAATCGGCCGCCCAAAACGCGTCCCGGGCCGCCTGAACAACCGGGAGTTCCACGTCCACCAGCTCGATGCGCCAATGACTTGCCTCGAGTCGCTGGGCAAAGTCCGATGTGCGGGCTTCGACGGCATCGACCACGTCCAGGCCCGGCGGCAGAGCGGAATCGAGGGCCGCGCAGACGGCCTCCGGATCCCACGCAGCGGTCAAGCCAATTTCCGCATACTCGGCCTCGCTGGCCGCCCCCGTCGGTGCGGAGTTCGCGTACGAGATTTTCGGGTGCGGGCTGAACCCCGCACTAAACGCGATCGGCAGGCCGGCTCGACGGATAGCTCGCTCGAGAGCACGCTGAAAATCCCGATGACTGGAAAACCGCAACCGGCCGCGACGCGCGTACCTAATGCGCACTCGCTGGGCGACCGGCGCGACGTCCCGATCGGGTGGACGCCGATTACCCACCGTTGGTCTTTGACGCGTCTTGCGTTGTCGTGGCGAGCGGCGTCGCGCACGACGGGACACCTATGCCCGGCATCGGTAGTTCGGTGACACCCGTGGGCCCGACTTGGATGTGAGTATCCATCTGATCGCAGACGCCGCAGTCGAAACACGGAGTCCACCGGCAGTCGTCGACGGCGATCTCTTCCAGCGCGTCTTGCCAGTCATCCCACAGCCAGTCACTGTCCAACCCGGAATCCAGGTGCTCCCACGGCAGCACCTCGGTCCGATCGCGCTGACGCGTGGTGAACCAGTCGACGTCGACCCCCTCGTCGGTCAGCGCGGACTGCGCGCACTCCATCCAGCGGTCGAAAGAGAAGTGCTCGCTCCATCCGTCGAAACGTGCGCCGGCCCGCCACGCGTGCTCAATTACTCGGCCAACACGTCGATCCCCACGCGAGAGCAAACCTTCCACGATTCCTGGCTTACCGTCGTGATAGCGAAGCCCAATAGCTTTGCCGTATTCACGGTCGGAGCGAATCGCATCCTTCAATTTCGCCAACCGAGCGTCGGTGCTCTCGTGATCGAGTTGCGACGCCCACTGGAATGGCGTGTGCGGCTTGGGTACGAATCCACCGATGCTCACTGTGCACTTGATGTCGCGTCGACCTGACGCTTCCCGACCCGCCTTGATGACCTCTTTCGCCATTGAGGCGATCTGCAGAACATCGTCATCGGTTTCTGTCGGCAACCCACACATGAAGTACAACTTCACGTGACGCCAACCCGCCGCGTAGGCAGTGGTGACCGTGCGAATCAGGTCTTCCTCGGTTACCTGCTTGTTGATGACCCGGCGCATGCGCTCGCTGCCGCCCTCGGGAGCGAACGTCAGTCCGCTGCGACGTCCGTTGCGGGACAGCTCGTTGGCGAGGTCGACGTTGAAAGCGTCGACCCGCGTACTCGGCAAGGACAGGGAGGTCTGAGAGTCCTCATATCGGTCGGCGAGGTTGCGCGCGATGTCGGCGATCTCCGAATGATCCGCACTCGACAGCGACAACAGGCCAACCTCCTCGAAGCCGGTGGCCTTCAGGCCGCCTTCGACGATCTCCGCGACCCCGGTGATGGAGCGCTCGCGCACGGGCCGGGTGATCATGCCGGCTTGGCAGAACCGACACCCACGGGTGCACCCTCGGAAGATCTCGACACTCATGCGCTCGTGCACCGTTTCGGCAAGCGGCACGAGCGGCGCCTTCGGATACGACCATTCGTCCAGATCCATCAGCGTGTGCTTGCTGACCCGCCACGGGACGTCCGAGCGATTCGGTGCCACCCGCTGGATACGCCCATCCGGCAAGTACTGCACGTCGTAGAAGCGTGGAACGTAGATCGATCCCGTCCGCGCCAGTCGAAGCAGCAGCTCTTCGCGACCACCTGGTCGCCCCTGGCGCTTCCACTCGGCGATGATTCCCGTGATCAGCAGGACGGCCTCCTCGCCATCACCGAGGACCGCGGCGTCCAGGAAGTCAGCGATCGGCTCCGGGTTGAAAGCCGCATGCCCGCCGGCGATGACGAGCGGCTCGTCACCGAGTCGATCTGCCGCATGCACGGGAACTCCCGCGAGATCAAGCGCGTTGAGCATGTTCGTGTATCCGAGTTCGGTCGCGAAGGACAACCCGAGAACATCGAAATCCCCCACCGCCCGATGACCATCGACAGTGAATTGCGGAACACCGTGTTCTCGCATCAGTTCCTCAAGATCGGGCCACACCGCGTAGGTGCGCTCGGCGAGAACATCTTCGCGACCGTTGAGAACCTCATAGAGGATCTGCACTCCCTGATTGGGGGCGCCGACTTCGTAAGCATCGGGGTACATCAGCGCCCACCGCACCGAGGCGTCTTCCCAGTCCTTGACGACTGAGTTCACCTCGCCACCGACGTACTGGATCGGCTTGCTGATGCGCGCCAGCAGAGGTTCGAGGCGATCGAAGTGGCTTGCCCCGACATCACGCCCGGCGCGAAGCGATGCTCGAGTATTTAGACGCTCGGAAACTGTGGCGCTCATGTGCTCCAGGGTAGCGACCCTGGGAGCGCTAGACCTCGGAACGCTGCACCGCGAGCGAATGCAGGCGCACCGTTTGCAGCAGGCCGAGCGCGATCCACGTCGCCATCATCGAGGTGCCACCGGCGGAGACGAAGGGCAACGGGATTCCCGTGATGGGCATGATCCCCAAGGTCATGCCGATGTTCTCGAACATCTGGAACGCCAGCCACGCGGCCACACCTGTGGCGACGAGCCGGCCGTAGAGGTCATCGGCTTTCCACGCGATCAGCACTGCTCGCCACAAGATGACGGCCATCAACGCAATCAGCAGTGCGGAGCCGAGGAACCCGAGCTCCTCCCCCGCCACCGTGAAGATGAAGTCGCTTTCGTTGACCGGAACGAAGTTGCCTTGTGTTTGAGGACCCTCGAACAGTCCGTAGCCGTCGAGCCCTCCACCGCCGATCGCGATGCGCGCCTGGTTGGCGTTGTAGGCGCTGGCGCTGACATCTTCATCAGGGTTGATGAACGACGTCAGGCGGTCCACCTGGTATTCCTGCAACAGGCCGAGTTGGATCGACGCCAGCACTCCGAGAATTGCGGCCCCGATCAAGCCAACGAGCCACCGGGTGCGCACGCCGGACACCGCCACGATCGACAGGGATACGGCGGCGAGGATCAATACCGTCCCGGTGTCGTTCTGCACGAGGATGATCGCCGTCGGAATCGCCGCGACCGTAAGAGCCAGCAACACGTCTTGTGCTGACGGCTCCTCTTCCCGGTCGCGCCGCTCGGACAGCAGTGCCGCCATCATCAAGATCACCGTGATCTTCGCGAACTCCGACGGCTGGATGGTCAAGCCAAGCGGGACATCGATCCACGCTCGGGCCCCCGCAATGGTCACGCCAAGGCCGGGAACGAACGGGACAAGCAAGAGAACCATCGACGCCACGTACACCACGGGCGTGTAGGCCCGGAGCAGTCGGTAGTTGATGCGGGAGGCGATGAATCCGAGAACGAGAGCGACACCAATGTTGATCAAGTGTCGCTTCAGATACGACTGTGGGTCACTCTCCGAAGCGAGATCGGCCCGACTCGCGGACCAGACCAGCAGCGAGCCCATCAGGGACAACGCGAACGCCGCGATCAGCAAGATCCAATCGAGGTCGCGCCAGTAACCGCCGCCGCGATCGCGCTGGGGCGCTACCGCGGCGTCCGAGGCTTGCGTCGGGAAGAGATTCGCCACCGCTACCCACCGCCCTCATCGCCGCGAGCCGTCAGCGTTTCGCGCGCCTCCGGTAGGCCGGAATCCTTACCGAGCGGCAGGACGGGCGTTCCGTCCTTTCGGATGACCGGAAGGTCCGAGCTTGGCTTGCCATCCACGAGCACACTGCGCCGAGGGTTCACGTCTTGACCGTCGATTCCGAACAACGCTTCGTAGATCTTCCGCACGCTCGGGCCGGAGGTCTTGGATCCCAACCCGCCCTGGGTCACCATCATGACGACGGCGTACTGAGGGTCATCGGCCGGTGCGTACGAAGCGAACCAGGACGTCGAGACCTTGTCTCCGGTCACCTGTGCGGAGCCGGTTTTCGAGGCCACCGGTATCTGATCGAGGGGAAAGCCCGAGAACGGGTCGCGACCCGAGCCTTCGGTCGTGACTCCAGGCAAGGTTCGCTGCAGGAAGCGGATCGATTGCCGGGCGCGACTTCCGGTGATCTCGTTGGAGACGATCGGTGGGATCTCTTGGATCTCGCTGCCGTCTGCGGACATGATCGCCTTGACCATTCGCGGCTCGTAGACAGTGCCTCCGTTGGCGATCGCCGCATAGACCATCGCCATCTGCAGGGGTGTCACTGCCGTGTCGCCCTGGCCGATGGAGGCGTTCAACGCGTCACCTTCACGCCATCGGAAACCGTCCGCGCAGTTCTCTTGATCCAGGGCAGTGAAGTAGTCGGCAAGCTCGGGGTCGGACTTGCGGGTCTCCGGGTAGCCCTCGACGGCGTTCTTGCACCAGGTGTCTCGCTTGCGTTCCCAGTTCTCGACCTTGAACTCGCGACTCGCGATGCGGCCCTCGGATTCCACCGGAAGGTCGATGCCGGTGGCCTCTCCCAGACCTAGTTGACGGGCCGCATCGGCTACCGGGTCTGCGCCGTCACGCCCTGCGTCGTCTCCCCCGGCCTGCTCCCACATTCGATCGGCCAGTCCGTAGAACACGGTGTTGCAGGAGACCTCGAGAGCGCGGGCCAGGGAGATATCGCCGTACGCGGCGGATTCGTAGTTGCGGAACACCTGCGTTCCGAGCTTCACGCGACTCGGGCAGTCGTAGGTGCCGTTCAAGTCGAATCCCTGCTGACCCGCCGCCAGGGTGCTGACCACTTTGTACGTCGAACCCGGCGCGAAGATGCCCTGGGTCGCGTTGGACGCAAGGGAGCCGGAGTCCATGAGCTTCTCGAATTGTTTCTGCGTCACGCCTCCGACCCAGATCGACGGGTCGTAGGTGGGGTAACTGGCCATCGCCAGAATGCGTCCGGTATCGACTTCGACGACCACGGCCGCACCGGAGTCCCCGGGGTTACCTTGCCGTTGCGCGCGCTGCACCGCCCGCACGAGTTGGTCTTCCACGACGGACTGCAGATGGGCGTCCAAGCTCGAGATCAGGTACTGACCGGGCTCGGGATCGAATTGCTCGAGGGTGCCGGTCACTCGACCGGCGGTGTCCACCGCGAGGGTCGTCACGCCGGGCTTTCCCCGGACTTCCTCGTCGTAGTACGCCTCCAAGCCTGAGCGACCGACGACGTCGGTACGTCGCAGCCGGTCGGATGCGGTCGTCGGCCCTTGGTCGTCGAGTTGCTCCTCGGTCACCGGACCGAGGTAGCCCAGCAGGTGCGCGGCGTTGACGTTGAAGGGGGCGGGGTATTCGCGAATCGCATCGAGTCGCGCATCAACCCCTCGATACACCTGCCCCTGTTCCATGATCGTGAGCGCCGTTTGCGGATCAACGTCTTGAGCGATCGGCACCGGCTGGTACGGGGAGCCGTTCCAGCACACCGGCGGTGGCTTTGCATCCTCGGACCCGCACGGCTTCAAGCGGTCGGCGATTCCCTCGGGGGGGAGGTCGAGGATCCGCCCCAATCGCTCGATTACGGCCTCGCCGCCGTCGGGCTCGCGGCCAAGCTCGATCTTGTCTACCGTGATCACCAGCGACGTGCGATTGGACACCAAGGGTCGGCCGGCTTGGTCGAGAATCAGACCACGCACCGCGGGTTCGACGACTTCACGGACGGTGTTGTTCACGGCGGCGACCTTGTATTCCTCCCCCGTCAAGACCTGGAGGTAGAACAGCCGCCCGACCAAGGTGAGAACGAGGGAGAGCATGAGGGCCCCGAGCACGAACAGCCGCACATTGGACCGTTGACTCATGGACACCTCCTGTCCGCTCGTCCTGTCCGCTCGTCCGCTCGTCCACCGCTGGCCGCCGGTCGTTCGCGCGCCCTGATCCTCAGACGCCCCAGCGGCCGGGTGTGTTCCCTAGTCCAGGTACGCCTCCGGCACCAATCGCCGGGACAGCAGCCCGACGAGGGGGATCATCACTCGTCCGAGAATAAGCCCGTACAGCACTGTGGTCAGCGTCACACCCGGGACGACGTCCCAGATGATGCGCTCACTGCCCAGCACCGCACTCAGCAGTGCGGTGGCCAAGGCCGCGCCGCCGCAGGCCGCACCGGCGACCAGTGACATCACCCAGATATTTGACTCCTCGCGGTCCATGAAGACACCGACGGCCAAACCCACGGCGACCAGCACGATGGACGCCAATCCGACGATGGCATCCGAGGGCGTCGCGATATCCAGGAGCGCGCCACCCAAAAACCCGGTCAGGGCACCCGGGCCTGGCCCCAGCGCCAGTGCCACCGCGACAACGGTCACCACAACGACGTCCGGTGTCGCGCCCGGCAGGCCCAACCGGCTCAATACAGTCGTCTGCAACACGACCGCTGCCAGCAGCAGCGACCCAATCACGACCAACTGACGAAAAATCACCGACTAGTTCTCGTTTCCGTTTGCCACATCCGCACCTTCAGCCTCCGTGTCTGCCGAATTAGCGTCCGGCGAATCAACCCCGTCGTCCACGGTCGCCTCATCACCAGCATCGGCATTAGCCTGCGCGTCGCCGTCGTCGTTGTTCTCGCCTTCGGAGTTCTCACCTCGCGGGGGAAGAACGGAATCGCGGGGATCATCTCGCGGGGGCCGGATGATCACGCCGACAACGCTCAACTGCGAAACGTCGACGAACGGACGGACGGTGGCGACCCGGGCCAACTGTCCGGCACTACCGGTGATGTCCACGATATCGCCGATCGGGATCCCCGGCGCGTAGGGACGTCCTCCGCGCGACCCGAAGGTCACGAGCGCGTCCCCGATGACCAACTCAGCTAGTGGATCCAGAAGCTGGAATTCCATCGAGTCCTGCCGTCCGGTTCCCGAGACGATGCCGATCTCCTCTGTCGTCGCCACCCGTCCACCGACGGCTGAGGACACATCCACCATCAACACCACGGTCGACGTTGTCGGGTTCACCTTCAGAATCCGGCCGACTAGGCCATCACCGTTGATGACCGTCATGTCTTTTTCGATCCCGTCGAGGGATCCGGCATCGATGCCCACGGTCCAGGCGAAGTCCTGAGCCGGACCGACGCTGATCACTTCTGCCGGCGTGATGCGGTACCGCCCGGCCGACGAGACGCGCAGCAACTCATCCAGGGCCCGGGCGCGCGCCCGGTCGGACAACGTGGCGGAGAGTTCCTCGCTGAGCTTGGCGTTCTCTTCTTCAAGTTCGGCGATTTGGCTCACTTGATCACGCCACGTGGAGAACGAGTCGCGCGCTCCGCTAAACGGCGACACAACAACGTTCACACCCTCTTGCACCACACCGAGGACGGCGCTCGCGGCAGCGCGAGCACTGGACAGTGGGCCGTCGCCGCCGCGCAGATCCAGGATCACGAAGGTCAGCGATGCGACGAGCAGTGTCGCGATCGTGATCCTGATTCTGCGTGAGGGCATGTGTCGAGTTTTCCTCGTTCGATCAACCGAGCCGCAGTGTGCGGCCTACCGTGACTATCTTCGGGGTTCGGAGACGAGAACCTGCTGCAGCGCCTCGAATTCCTCCACGCACTTACCTGACCCGAGCGCCACGCACTCCAATGGGCGCTCGGCGACGATGATCGGCATTCCTGTCTCGTGCCTGAGCCGCTCGTCCAATCCCTGCAGCAGTGCTCCGCCACCGGTCAAGACGATGCCTCGATCCATGATGTCGCCGGACAACTCCGGGGGCGTTCTATCCAGCGTTGCTTTCACCGCGTCGACGATCGCGTTCACCGGCTCGTCCATGGCGCGACGGATCTCTTCGGCCGACACCACGATCGTACGCGGTAAGCCGGTGACCAGGTCGCGTCCCCGGATCTCCGCGTGCGGTTCGTCCGGACTGGGGAACGCGGAACCGACGGCCACCTTGATCTCTTCCGCGGTGCGCTCGCCGAGCATCAGCGAGTACTCCTTCTTGATGTACTGGATGATCGAGTTGTCGAGTTCGTCTCCGCCGACGCGAACCGACAGGCTCGTGACGATGCCGCCCAGGGAAATCACCGCGACTTCGGATGTGCCACCGCCGATGTCGACGACCATGTTTCCTGTCGGCTCGTGGACCGGCAGTCCCGCACCGATAGCCGCTGCCATCGGCTCTTCGATGATGAAAACCTTGCGAGCACCGGCGGCGTAGCCGGCGTCCTTAACCGCGCGCTGCTCCACGCCGGTGATCCCCGACGGAACACACACGATCAGTCGGGGCTTCGCCAAATAGCGGCGGCGGTGAACTTTTTGAATGAAGTAGCGAAGCATCCGCTCGGTCGTGTCGAAGTCGGCGATGACACCGTCCTTGAGTGGACGGATCGCCACGATGCTTCCCGGGGTGCGGCCGATCATGCGCTTGGCTTCCGAGCCGACGGCGAGAATGCCACCGGAGTTGCTGTTGATCGCCACCACGGAGGGCTCGTTGAGCACGATGCCGCGGCCACGCACGTAGACCAGCGTGTTGGCCGTGCCAAGGTCGACGGCCATATCGCGGCCGACGAACGAGGTGCTGGCAGCCATAACGCGACCTCTCTACGGGGAAGAAGCTTTTGGCGCCCGGGGGCGCTGGGGATTAAGGCTACCCCTCACCTGTTCGGCCCGTCGTACCTCTAGTTCGCGGAGCCTGATCTCGCGTCGTTCCGCCCAGCCGTCCTGGGCATCCACCGGGGCGAGCCCGAAGGCCTCGGTGACCACGGCTCCGAGGTCTGCGCGATAGTCGTGACCGTGGCTGCGGAAGTCGCCCGGGCTCATATCGGTCGCATACAGGGTGTCGACGAGGACCTGCGCCCAGGTGACGCCTATCCGCCACTGCATATCCACGGGCACCCCCCTTCCCTGGGCCGGCGACAGCCACGTCGGCCGGGTGTGTGCGAGGTCTGATCGAAATCGCACGACCGGATCCCCGTCGTGTTCGAGGAACCACACGCGCGGTGTTGGGCGCGCACGAAGCACCTGATCGATCTGCTCGGGTCTATCCAGGGTGACCGCGACGGGGTCGAACGCTCGATGAACATCGTCGTAGTCGGCGCCCCCGGGTGTGCCGACCCACAACGCTGCGTCGATACCGAAACGATCGAGATCCGCGATGCCTGCAGCACACGCGGCCTGTTGCACCTTTGCTCCCAGGCTCTCCCCGTACAGCAGCAGTCGCGGTCGCCCGGATCCCGCGGATCCCGCGGATCCCGCAGATCGCCTGCCTCGCGAATCGCACTCGGCAGCGATGGCCTCCAGCAACGTCAGTTGCGTGCGGCGAGCGAGGTCGACCCGGTTCAGCGACAGGAAACTCGGCAGCAGCCCGTAACCCACAGCCACCGATGCACAGTCACCTCGGGATAGGAGTTCGACGACGTCGACCGGGGTGGCGTTCGCGTAGCCCGTTCCGGCGGGAGCCTGAATGACGAGGTGGGAGCGGTCGAACGCACCCGTTCGGCGCAATTCCGCCATCGCGAGATCCACGCGCTGTTGCACGCTGGCCCCGGCGTCCAGCCCAACGAATACGCGAATGGGTTCGGCGATGGGCTCGGCTCCGGTGACGAAGCGGACGTCGTCACCGGTGGTGGCGGTTCCGACATATCGCGCGCCTTCGCGGCCCACTGCGCGCGGATCGACGAACGATCCAGGCCCGGTCGACACCAGGGGGCTGACCGGAGGTTCGCGAAAACCAGGGTCGAGGTCACGAGCTGCAGTCGCGGTGTTGGTCAAAAAGCGCCGGCGTGCGACAACGGTTCCGGCGACGACGGTCGCCATAGCGACGCCCGCGACGCCCGCGACGCCAACGTTCGACGCCCGAGCGCGGTCGCTCTCCGCGGCGGAAACAGAACGTGCGAGGCGAAGCGCAGACCAACCCAACAAGGGCGGACCGACGACGGTCGTGGCACCGAGTCCCGCGAGGACAACGGGAAACAACGTGCGCACACGACTCGGCCACTCCATCAAGGAGGGACCGATGATGCGCACCTGTGCCTACTAGTCCAGACCTACGAACCCAGACGTACTAACCCAATGCGGGGAAGAACAGCGCGATCTCTCGCGCAGCCGACTCCGGTGAGTCCGAGCCGTGCGTGACGTTCATCTGTGTTTCGGTCGCCAGGTCACCGCGAATCGTTCCGGGCGCCGCAGCGGCCGGGTTGGTTGCACCCATCATCGATCGCCAGGACGCGATTGCCTCCGGGCCTTCGATGACCGCGGCCACCAGCGGCCCACCGGTGATGAAGTCGACGAGGTCGGCAAAGAATGGTTTGTCCTGATGCTCGCCGTAGTGCTCCTCGGCGACGGCACGCTCGAGGGTGCGCATTTCCAGGGCGATAACAGCGAAGCCTTTGCGCTCGATGCGCGAGAGGACTTCACCGACGAGTCCACGCTGAACGCCGTCGGGCTTGATGAGAACGAGGGTGCGCTCGGTCACGACTCTTCCTTCCACAGGGTGGGTGTGTCCCGGAGCCTAGTTGTCCGCACCGGTGCCATCGGACTCGGCGGCGCGCTCGGCCCGCAGTGCGTCGATCCGACTGCCGTTGCGCACGGCGAAGAACCACAAGACAACGAAAATGCCGCCCACGATCCACATGGACGGCACCCACAGACCCCAAGCGAGAACGAAACCTTGCAAGACCCACCCCACGGTGACCCCGAATGGGCGCCCGAGTGTTCCCACGCCGGCGATCAAGGCGAGCGCCAGCAGCCCGCCGATGAGCAGTGAGCGGCCCATGCCGTCGACCGCACCGGTGCCGGCGGCCACCAGCGCCGCAAGAAAGACGACGATCGCTTCGAGAACCAGAACCGTCGAGCCGAGGACGCGCATCACTCCATCCTGTCGTCGTCAGCGGCATTGGGCATGTCGGGCCGCCCCATCTCACGGGCGAACAAGCGCAGAACATCACCCACGAGGACCACCGATCCGGTCACCAGCACGCCCGATCCCCCGACATCCCCGTCAGCGTCGGCGATTCCCATCGCACGGTCGACGGCGTCGAGCACTTCATCCTCGACGACAACGTCCTTGCCAGAGAAGTAGTTCTCCGCCACTCGCGCGAGATCGTCCGCCGGTAGTGCTCGAGGGGACGCCGGGGTCGTCACGATCAACTCATCCAACACCGGCTCGAGGGCTTCGAGCACACCGTGGGCGTCCTTGTCCGAGAGCAGACCCACCACACCGATCAATCGATCGAAGGTGAACGAATCGTGGATCGCCGCAGCCAGGGCGCGAGCGCCGTGCGGATTGTGCGCGGAGTCGACCAGCACCGTGGGATCCAGGCGCACCGCGTGCAACCGACCCGAACTATCCGCCGACGCGAATCCCTCGCGCACGATGTCGACGTCGAGAGGCTCATCGCCGGATCCAAGAAAAGCCTCGACCGCCGCGAGGGCGAGACACGCGTTCGACGCCTGATGCTCGCCGAAGAACGGCACAAAGACCTCGTCGTAGTCGCCGCGAAGCCCCCGCATCGACACCAACTGTCCACCGACCGCAACGTCGCGAGA
>Ga0075474_10000334_pt1 | contig 17202 bp, 15 predicted proteins | sample DEB08_DNA_2_FD_71485 | JGI IMG/M metagenome (GOLD analysis project Ga0075474, IMG submission 71485) | Aqueous microbial communities from the Delaware River and Bay under freshwater to marine salinity gradient to study organic matter... | ecosystem: Environmental > Aquatic > Marine > Coastal ...
CTCGCCGAACACCTCAACGAAGACATGATCCGTGCCACCCACGACGGAACGATCCACGCGCCAGCGTTGCACGCCGCGATGGCCGACCGGGGATGGTTGTCAGGTCCGGTTCCGGCCGAACTCGGTGGAGGCGGACGCAGCGCACTCGAATCGGTGGTGCTCAACGAAGAGATGCAGTTGGCACGCGCCCCGATCGACGCGATGGCGGTCACCATCGTGGTCGCCGCGATTTTGCTTGAGCACGCCAACGACACCGTCAAAGAAACGGTTGTGCCTCGTTTGCTTGACGGGACAGCGTTGGGCTGCTTTGGCTACACCGAACCCGAGTCGGGTTCTGACGTTGCCGCCGCCGCAACCAAAGCGGTGCGCGACGGTGACGAATGGGTTATCAACGGCGCAAAGATGTGGACGACGATGGCCCACATCGCTGATTACGTGATCCTGTTGACCCGCACCGATCCGGAGGTGCCCAAGCACAAAGGTTTGACGTTCTTTTTGGTACCGCTCGACACTCCCGGGATCGAGATCCGGCCGGTGCCGACGATGGCTACCGAGCGTTCAAACGCCACGTTCTACGACGATGTGCGACTCAGCGACCAGTGGCGGATCGGTGAGGTGAACGGCGGATGGGCCGTAATGAAGACGGCACTGAAATATGAGCGAGGTATCGCCGGTGGCCAGTTCCCGTCCCCTCCGGTCATTGACGCAGCAGTGGACTGGGCTCGAACGCACGTGCGGCCCGACGGAACCCACCCGATCGACGATCCCGCGGTTCGTGAACGGCTGATGCGGGCCCTGATCGACGTTGAGGTCTGTCGCGGGTTTGCCTATCACTGCGCCGATCTAGCGAACGAAGGTGCCATGTTCGGGGTTGAGGGTTCGATGACCAAACTGTTCGCCAGCGAAAGTTACAAGCGTCACTGTCGAGATTTTCATGACCTGATGGGGGCCGAAGGGCTACTCACCCACGAAGCAGTCGATGCCCACCTCGGGGGTCGGATCGAAGAGAACCTCCGTCACTCCCCGGTGACCGCGATTTACGGCGGTACCAGCGAAATCAACCGAAACTTGGTAGCCGAAGTACATCTCGGCCTTCCCCGGATTCGCTAAGACCTCAACCGGGGTCGCAGCGGGGCGTGGTCAAGCGCCGGGAGCACATATCGGGCGACCAGATCGCATTCGTCTCGATGGGTGTACCCCGACAAGATGAACGCTTCGATACCGGCGTGTTGATAGGCCCGCAGTTTGGCCACGACCTGGTCGGGGTCCCCCACGATCGCGGCCCCCGCTCCGGAACGGGCTCGACCGATCCCGGTCCACAGGTTGGCTTCGGCGTACCCATCTCCATCCGAACCGTCACGTAATGCGGTCTGCCGGGCCACTCCGGCTGACACGGCGTCAAGCGACCGTTCTCGGATTGCCTGACCAGTTTCGACGTCGAGTCGGGAAACGAGCCGCTGCGCGGCAGCCTGCGCCTCCGCTTCGGTTTCTCGCACGATCACGTGGGTTCGAAGCCCGTAACGCAGAGAACGGCCATGCCGGGTGGCTCGAAGTTGCATGTCTTGGACGGTTGCCGCCACCTGGGCCACCGTGTCAGGCCAGGTTAAGAACACATCGGCGGCGGCTGCCGCGGTTTCCTTCGCCGCGTCAGAAAACCCGCCGAAGTACAGCGGAGGGCAACCCGGTGCAACCGTCGCGATCCGGGGCGGGTCAAGGTGAAGTTTGACAAACTCGCCGTCGAGTTCAAGCGGTTCACCGTCGAGCAACGCCCGCAGCCCAGTCATGTGTTCCAACGTTCGCTGGTAACGAGGTTCCGAAGCGAGGGATTGGCCGGGCAGATCAGAGCTGATCACGTTGATGGTGAGTCGGCCGTCGGTCATCTGGTCGATGGTGGCTAATTGCCGGGCCAGTTGCGGAAGCCACATCTCGCCCATACGAACCGCCAACAGGAGGTGAATGTTTCTGGTCTGGGGACCGATGCCCCCCGCGAACGCCACCGAGTCGATACCTAGTTGGTACCCCGACGGGAGCAGCACGTTGTCGAATCCGTTGGCATCGGCCGCCAACACGATGTCTCGACAGTGTTGCCAGGAACTGAGCAGGTGAGGTTCAGCGACGCCAAGCAGTTCGTAGTCGTCGTCGCAGAGGGCCGCGAACCACGAAACCTCAACCGGTCCGGTCACGGCAGAGGCACACCTTCGCTGGCTTGCACGATGCGATAGACGTCGGCGCGGTCAAGGTGCACTCGCAGCGACGCTGTTGCGCTATGAAGACGCTCCGGGCTCTGGGTACCGAGCAGCGCGACCGGTGCGGCTGGATGGGCCAGCACGAAAGCAACGCAGATAGCGGCACGATCGACCGCTTCGCGTTCGGCGAGTTCATCAAGGACATCCAGCAGTTCGCGAGGCAGTTCATGGCCGGACAGGAGACGTCCTCCGGCGAGCGGGCTCCAGGCCAACGGGACCACACCGTCGCGCATGCAGAGGTCAAAGGTGCCATCGCGCAGCGGATCGAGATGCGCTACCGAGAACTCCGGTTGGGTGGTGGCCAGGGGGACGTCGAGATGGGCAACGAGGGCCTGGTGTTGCGCCGGTGTGTGATTCGAAATGCCCACCGCCCGAACCTTGCCGTCAGCGACGAGCGCCGAAAGCGTGTCAGCGACCCGAGCCGGGTGGGTGAAAAGGTCGGGGCGGTGAATCTGGTAGAGGTCAATGACGTCGGTGCCGAGTCGGCGCAGGCTGGCCTCTACGGCGGCGCGGAGGTATTGGTCACTGGAGTCGTAAGGCACCGGGGGTGCGATCCCACCTTTGGTGGCCAACACCATGCGGCCCCGTAGCGACGGTGTCGCGGCTAACACCTGGCCAAGCAGCTCCTCGTTCCCTCCGAACCCGCTGCCGCCGTAATCAAGTCCGTAAACGTCGGCGGTATCGATCAGGTTCATGCCAAGATCAAGCGCCGTTTCGATCAGTTCGGTTGCGGCTTCAACGCTGGTGTTCGTGAACCGCCAACACCCGAACCCGAGCGGCCCGATCGGATCAAGGCCAGCAGGAAGCGGGCGGTTCGCGGTTTGGGCCAGAGGTTGCACCATGGGCCGTAGGCTAACCGACGAACGATGGGCGGATACCCGCTCAGTAACCCGCTCAGTAACCCGCTCAAGTGCACCAACCTAAACCGGCTGGTTGACCGTCATGGAAGGAGGGGCGATGCTCCGTTACGGCATCATCGGCACCGGAATGATGGGGATCGAACACATCGAGAACCTGCGTCGCACCGATGGCGTAACGGTGGTGGCCATTGCCGACCCGCATCCGCCGAGCCGCGAAAGAGCGGCTGCGCTCGTACCTGACGCACAACATTTCGTCTCGCATCAAGAACTGATCGCGGCCGAGATGTGCGATGCCGTGGTCGTGGCCTCACCGAACATGACCCATGTCGACGTGCTGTCTGATGTGCTGACCACCCCGTTGCACGTTTTGGTCGAGAAACCGTTGTGCACCACGGTCGCCGACTGTCAGCGAGTCATGAAACTCGCTGAAGGTCGTCAGGCGGTGACCTGGGTTGGGTTGGAATACCGCTACATGCCGCCGATCGCCCGGTTGATCGCCGAAACCGACGCGGGCGCGGTCGGCCGTCCGCGCATGGTTTCGATTCGTGAACACCGGTTCCCATTCCTCCAAAAGGTTGACGACTGGAACCGTTTCTCGGCCAACACCGGTGGGACACTGGTGGAAAAGTGCTGCCATTTCTTCGATCTGATGGTTCGGATCATGCCCGGACAGCCGATCCGCGTGATGGCTTCAGGTGGGCAGGATGTCAACCATCTAGACGAGTCCTACCACCAGAAGACGCCGGACATCCTCGACAACGCATTTGTCATCGTCGAGTTCGACGACGGTGGACGAGGAATGCTTGACCTCTGCATGTTCGCCGAAGCCACGCACAACCAGGAGGAACTCAGCGTGGTGGGTGAACTTGGCAAAGTGGAGGCGTTGATCCCCGATGATGTTGTGCGAATCGGCCGACGCGGCGAACACTGGATCGGTGAAGTCGAGCAGTTTTCGGTCAGCGATCCCGATATTGCCTACCTCGGTCATCATTCGGGTTCGTCGTTTGTTGAGCACCAGAAGTTTCGCGACGCCATCTTGGGTCTGACCCCGGCCGAAGTAAGCCTCTCCGACGGTCTCCTTTCGGTAGCGATCGGTCAAGCAGCCCACCGCTCGATCGATGAGCACCGGCCGGTTGCTCTCGCCGAGATCCTCGGTTGAGTAACTCACGTCACCAAGACGCCCACTGACCTCAGCCGTCTAACACCGACTTGAGGGCGCTACGCTGCTCCTCTTCGGGACGTGGCGCAGGCTGGTAGCGCACCTGCTTTGGGAGCAGGGGGTCGTGGGTTCAAATCCCGCCGTCCCGACCAATAAGAGTCCGGCTGAACTCTGGAGCCAACCGCGGCGTCGACTTCAGTTGGCCGCTGGCCGGACTAGGTCGTCTACCTTCGGCCCGAGGACAACGGGTGCCTCGGCGGCGACGGTTGCGCTCAACGAACCGGTCGTACGAGGTCAGAACGTCACGTTTGCCGACCGGAACGACCCATAGGTTGTGCACGGCCACAATCGCCGGGCGTAGGCTCATGGCCTGCCGACTCGACCACGACTATGACGCATCCTCTCACCACCCTTTTTTCCGGTAATCGTTCACAGCGTCAGTGGGCCGCGACCGTCGCCGTGCACGCGCTCGCAACGTGGTTCCTGGTCGGCTTGATCTGGACCATTCACGTCGTTCACTATCCACTCTTCGCCGAAGTTGGGCCAGACAACTACACGGCCTTCCAACGCGCTCATGTGGCGCGGATCGGCCCGCTCCTAGCTCTGCCGTGGATCACCGAAGGAATCACCACGCTCGGCTTGCTGCTTCTCGCCCGATCTCGACGAGAACGGTTGCTGGTCGGAATCGCCTGCGCTGCTGCGGCCGGGGTGCTACTCATCAGCGGTTTCGCTTCCGCTCCCGCTCACGGCGAGTTGGCCGACGGTTTCGATCAACAGGTTCACGGACGGTTGATGGACTGGAACCTACTCCGGGCACTGTTGTGGACCGCTAAGGGGGCGATCGGTGCAGCCCTGCTCTGGGATGTGGCCGTCACCTCTCGATTGGCTCCACAACCCGAAGCACAGCGATCAGCCACTGGATAACTACGGTTGTTAGTATCTGGAGTCCACGGTTCGGGAGGGTCGATGCGACGAGTTTTGATCATGGGAGTAGCGCTAGTGCTTCTGGCAAGCGCCTGCGGTAGCGACGGCGACACGCAAACCGCCGGGGAGCCAGCTTCAAACGCGGACACGGCTAGCGCCACGGACACAACAACCACATCAGCGCCTACGACCATCCCCCCGACCACCACCGAAGCATCGGAACCAACGCCCAGTTGGGTACAGATCAACGCCGAGGGTTGCGTGTGCTCCGACGGTTCGGACTACACCTACTGGCTTCGCGAAGCCGACCCGACCCGAGTCATGTTGTTCTTCGACGGAGGCGGCGCCTGCTTCTCTGCTGAAACCTGCAACCCTGATGATCCGGCATACTCAACCCAAGCCGACGACAACATGACAGAGGCCGACACGGGAGTGTTCGACCTCGCGAACCCCGCCAACCCGGTAGCCAACTGGTCGATGATCTTCATGCCGTACTGCACCGGCGACGTCCACCTCGGCACCAACACCGAAGTGGATTACGGCGATGGGATTGTCGTGAACCACCTCGGGTATACCAATGCCGAAAACGGTCTCGATGCGCTGATCTCTAGGTTCCCGAACGCTGAACAGATTCTCGTTACCGGGTCGAGTGCCGGTGGTGTCCCTACTCCCCTGTTTGCCGGCCTCGTTGCCGACGCCTTTCCCGACGCTGATGTGATGGGCTTGCCCGACGGAAGTGGTGGCTACCCCAGCAACCCGGGACTCAACGCGTTGATCGGCAACCTGTGGGGAACCTCCGGAGCGATCCCCGACTGGACCTCTACCGCAGACGTCACCGCCGCTGAGTTCGGAATCCCCGACCTGTACGGCCTCGCAGCAACCGAATTCCCTGCCATCCGCTGGGCTCGATTCGACCATGCCTACGACGGAACCCAAGCCACCTTTTCTGCACTCGCAGGGTTAGCTGACTCAACGGTAAAGGCCGTGTTGGACATCAACGAAGCTCTGGCTGAAAGCAGCGGTATCGACCTTGACGTCTATGTCGCTCCCGGCACCGAACACACGATCCTGGCTCGACCAGAAATGTATGACCTTGAGGTCAATGGGACCCGGTTCGTTGACTGGTTCAGCGCATTCCTCGCCGGAGACGACATTTCCGACGTGGTCTGTGTCGACTGCGAACAACCCGGCTAACCGGCCTCTCGGTGCTTCACTCCACCGAAAAGCGCAGCCCCTTGGCTAGGTGAAAAAGTTTTTGGGAAAAGTGTCCACTACCTGATTCCTCGTTGCTCATGGCCCCTGAACGGCACCAACCAGTGGTGCCACAACCAAAGGAACAGTGCCATGAACACCCAGATCAACAACCAAACCGACCCGAACCTCACCACCACCCACGAACCGATTCCGACGGTTGAGTCAAACACCGTGTTCACGGCTCCGGTCGCCGGACCAGTTTCGGCTCCCACCCGCAACCGGTTCCGACTCATGGCCGCATCGGGCCTGGCCGGGCTCTTCGTGATCGGTGGTGCAATCGGACTTGCCACTACCGGCGGCTCCGCCACCACTTCCGAAACTGACATTGCCCTTACCCAAGCCGCTGACAGTGTTGACAGCGAACTGGTGGGTGCCGAAGTCCTCGTCGCCGACCCCGTCTCCCCCGCCGGAAACTCCACCGATAGCAACGCTGCTGTGGTCCCAGCTGACGGTTCCCCGACCGAAGAAGCCCCCGCCGAGGAAGCTCCGGTTGCGGAAGCCCCCGCTGAGGAAGCTCCCACCGAAGAAGCCCCGGTTGAAGAAACCCCGGCCGACACCACCGGCGACAATCCGTTCGACTTCGGTTTCGGTATCGAACTCCCCACCGGAAGCCTGTTTGACAACCTCACCGATCCTGAACTCTCAAACAATCTGCCCGATTTCGAGCTGGTTCAGGGTCTCGTGTTCATGCCCGACGTCATCAACATGAACCGCACCCAAGCCGCAATCCTGCTCTCCGACCTCGGCCTGAATGTCACTATCCGAGAGGTGATCGTGTTCAGCGGCGAAAACAACACGGTGCGAAGCGCCAGCATCGAAGCCGGAACGCTTGTGACTGAAGGCCAGGCGGTCACCCTTGAAGTGATCAAGAACATGAACCCGTTTGACTGAGTCACCAACATCGTGATCCCCGGCTGTTCCTGCAGCCAGAAGGTCACCGCTCCACCAGAGGCCGGCAGCTACCAGCTGCCGGCCTCTGACCTTTCCGACCAGTATCGAATCGCTCAATCAACTAGTTTCTTGCCACCAGGCGGAAGGAACAGATGCATGCACCGACTCGCGGCAATTGGGATTATTGGCGTACTGCTGGCCTCGGCCTGCGGGGGTACGAACACCGAGGTTCGGGGCGAGGTGCCGATCAGCACGTCGTCGACAACCACCAGCGACGCTCCGGCCCCCACCGCCTCGAGCTCTACCGATCCCCTCTCAGCCGATAGAAGCTGGGAAAAGTTCCTCCCCGAGGACTGCAAATGCGCCGACGGATCCGACTACGCCTACTGGCTCGTTCAAGGTGACCCCCAAAGAGTCTTGGTGTACCTCGATTCCGGTGGTGCTTGTTTTTCGGCGGAAACCTGCGGCCCTGATGACCCGACCTACAGCCGATCGATCCTCGAAAGATCGGACCTGCCGGACAAAGGACTCTTCCAACTAGACAACCCGGAGAACCCGGTTGCTGACTGGTCAGTGGTCTACATCCCGTATTGCACCGGCGATGTCCACGTCGGCACTCGTCGGGGGGTCGACTACGGCGACGGGGTCGTCATGGATCACACCGGTTTCCTCAATGCTCAGAACGGACTCGAAACCTTGGCCAGCAGGTTCCCAGACGCCGAACAAATCCTCGTCGCCGGATCCAGCGCCGGTGCAGTTGCCACCCCATTGTTCGCAGGCCTCGTTGCCGACGACTTCCCCAATGCCGATGTCATGTCGCTTCCCGACGGTGGAGGAGGCTTTCCTAGCAATCCAATCCTGAACGAGCAGATCGGCAACCTGTGGGGAACAGCCGCCGTCATACCCGATTGGGAGTCGACAGCAGGATTGACGGTTGCCGAGTTTGGCATTCCCGACGTCGTCGCGCTGGCCGCGGCCAACCATCCCAACATTCGCTGGGCCCGCTACGACAACGCCTTCGACGGGGTACAAGCCCGCTACCTGCGACTTGCCGGGTTCCCGGACCAGCCCATCAAGGAAGTGCTTGACAACAACGAGGCCTTGGCCGAAAACCAGGGGGTGGACTACGACGTCTATGTCGCCCCCGGCGTCGATCACGTCATCTTGGACAGTGAGAACATGTACGGGATAACGGTCAACGAGGTGCGTTTCGTTGACTGGCTCGCGGCGTTCGTCGCTGGAGAAGAAATCGACGACGTGGTCTGCATCGACTGCGAACCACCGAACTAACCCGGCGACCGAAGCACCGATACCGAGGGCACCACCGGTGATGAAAGCAAATCGTGGTTCAGCCAGGCCTCGACTGTTTCACATCGGTGCGGGCTCTACCCACCGAAATCAGCTAGCGGTTCCGAAAAGCATCTCGAAGGTGGCCTGTTCGAACGACGAGAACGAACTGGCCGTTTCAACGAGCCGCTTCGATGCGCCAGATTCGGGGCTCACAACATCAACCACGATCCCCGCTTCGGCGAGTTTCGCAACCGCATCGGCAAAGATGCCGTCGCCAGAAGCAACGACCACCCGGTCAAAGCGTTCGGCAACGTTTTCTTGGTCGATCACTTCAAGCAGCGCAAGGTCGGCTCCGTTGGGACCGGATTTCATCAGGATCCGTCCGCCTACCCAGGCGAACATGGCGACCTTGGCCGCGTGATGGCTTACCGCCACAACCACGTGTGCTTGTGGATCGTTGGTTACTGAGGCAACAAGGATCTGAGCCCATTGGCATTCGGCCAACGACGGGTCACCGGAACCGCACAAATTCTCCAAGTCGACCAGCACTATGGTGCGGCCAGTTGCCAGCTCTCCTCCGGATCGGAACCGAGGCATCTGGTTGCGGGGGAATGTAGAGACGGGGAAGTGCATGGGTATTCCTTTCGTGAAGAGCGTCCTGCTAACCCGTAACGGCGCCAGCGAAGAACACTGAGCGGATAACCGAGCGTGACAGGTGGGTGTGACAGTGGCGGCTCAGGCCCGTTGGCAACGGGCGCGCCAGCCAGGAATCAACTCCGCTCCTGACAGCTCTTCACGAAAAAGTCTTCGTTCTGCAGGTTGTCCGGTGGGCTCCGGAATGTCTTGTTTCCCGCCTCATCGGTGACGGTCAAGGTCATGATCAGCCGTTCCCGACCCAACACGGTTCGTGCCGGGATCCGAAGCGACCCGTTCCATAACGTGTCACCTGGGGCTCGGGTCAGCTCGATGGTTCCTTCGGGTTTAGCAACCCCAGGACGGTCCAGTTGCCAACGAAGCAACACCGACTGAACAGCGACATTGTCCGATGCTTCCACCATCACCGGTGCATCATCCTCACCGCAGCCCCCGAGCTCCCACATGTCGATCCCTGGGACTTTCACGTTGAAACTGAGAACCACGGGCGGCTCCGAGTCCACAACCGCGGGCATCGTGGTCGTGGTGCTCGTGGTGGTTGTCGTGGTGCTCGTGGTGCTCGTTGACGTCGTCGTACTCGTACTGGTGGACGTCGTCGTGATGGTGCTGGTGGACGTGGATGCCGGTGCGGTAGTGCTCGATACTGCCGTGGGGTCAGAAACTCCGGGCACGAACGGATCAGGATCGGTGTCGGTTCGAGTTTCGGTCGGGGCCAGCCCATCATCGGCGACCGCAACCGTCGGTGAAGTGTCGGTCGCTGATGGTTCCTGACGGGTGCCATCCCCGACCGATACCGCCCATCCAGCCACGACAACCACCGCGGCACCGACGCCAATCGCCAAACGAGTCGCCCAGGTGGCCAATATCCCCCGCCGGACCGGGTCGGCCACCGGGAAACCATCGGGACGCCACGAGACCAGCTCGACCGACGGGGCCACGCCCGGACCGGCCAACAACTCGGCAACGCTGCTGCGGAGGGCAGCGGGAACCGGCTGCATGGGCATCGCTGATGCCAGCCCCCCAGGATCGAGCAGCGCCTTGCGGCGGCGAGTACACGAATCACAGTCGTCGATATGGCGGCTCACCCGCTTACGAAGCACCGGAGTAACAACCGGTTCGCCACTACCCAACAGCGCCTGAAGTTCCTCGCACTCGCGTCGGCCAAACCGCATCACCAGCAGTACCCCAAGCGACCGTTCAACCCGACTGCGGACCCGCTGGAGCAACTTGTAGGCATTCTGGGTCGACACCCCAAGCACATCAGCGAGTTCGTCGCCGTCAAGACCGTGGCGAAGGTGTAGCTGCAAAATCTCTTGATCTCGCTCGTTCAACCCAGCCTGAGCTTGAGCAATGAGGTCACGAAGTTCGTCGCGCACCACGGACTGGGTCATGTCGACCTCAAATCCTGGGTCGAGCACGCTGACCTCGGAAGACTTTGCGCCTCCTGCGGTGACCGTGTCTCCGACCAGCACCGTTCGCTTCTGGCCTCGGATCCGGGCCCGGCACTGGTTTCGGGCGATGCTGTACAACCAAGACTTGAGTCGGTCCGGCTCCCGCAGCTGGTGCAACTTCTGCGTGGCGGTAAGGAAGGTGTCCTGGAATGCGTCCGCTGCTTCGTCCTCGCTGTGCAGGATGGAACGACAGAGGCTGTAGACGGGATCGGCGTAGCGCTCGTAGATCGCCGCAAACGCCTGACGGTCGCCGCGCAGGTGCTGCGCAATGAGTTCTGCGTCGCTTGGCTTAGCCACGAAAGTTGATCATAGTGAGCGGTTGCTTGTCGCTTCATGTCCTACCTGATGCACGACCAGGTCTCCGTGGACAGAAAGGCGAAGATTCCTGTCGCGCTGCGTGTTCGGTACGTCAGCAAACCCAACGCCTCAAGGTGGCAAAAAACTTTTCGAGATTTGTGTCCACGGTCGAAGAGTTCGTTGCTCATGGTGTTCGAACAGCACCCAACGGGGGTGCGAAACCGAGAGGACAATGACAATGAACACCCAAAGCAACAACCCAGCCGCCAACACCACCCGACGGATCAAGACCTCCCATGCTGCCGTTGCTGGCCTTGCCGCACTCTTCGCCCTTGGCGGAGTGATCGGTCTTGCCACAAGCGGCTCCTCGGAGGCAGCGGCCGATCCGGCACAGATCGAAGAGTCGATCGTCGACGACGCCAGCGAAACACTCGTCACCGAGTCCACGTCCAACGCCGTGCCCGCAACGGTTACCGCCGCGAACAACGAATCGGCAGCGGCCAAGGAAACCCCCGCCGAAGACGCCCCGGCCGATGAACCAGCACCGACTGAAGCAGCTGCCGCCGAAGACGCCCCGGCCGATGAGCCAGCACCGGCTGAAGCAGCTCCCGCCGACGACGCACCCGCCGAAGACGCACCCGCTGAAGACGCACCCGCCGATGACGCACCCGCCGATGGCGGCGATGCAGGCTTCGACTTTGGTCTCGGTCTCGATTTCGAACTCGGACCAAACCTGGGCTTCGGTGGGTTCCCCAACCCATACGAGATTCCTGAACTCAACTTCGACGATCTCATGCTGGTGTTGAGCGTCCCTGACGTGATCGGACAGCACTACTCCGAAGCCGAATCCACGTTGACCAACCTGGGGTTCGTCGTTGAACGGGTCGATGTCTTTCGGTCCAGCGGTGAGACCGGTTCGGTTGTCGATAGCGACGCTGCCGCTGGTTCACTCCGGCGAATTGGTTCCACCATCACTCTGACGGTGGTGATCGTCCTCCCTGGCCTGTAACCCGACCGACACAGCATTCCTTTGGTCCCTCAGAAGGTACGGACCGGCTCGGCAACGGGCCGGTCCGTACCTTTTTTGGGTTGGGTGGTGTAACGATTCCGCTGAGCGGTGTTACCGGCCGAACCGTCGACGCACGTGCCGTCGCCGAGCAGCTCGCTGGTCGTCGCGATCGGCGGGTGTCACCACGCAGTTAGCAAACCCAGGGATCACCTCAGGCAACTCTGCGACGCTCACCAGACGAGCAGTCGGATGCTGCTCGGGTTCGGGGGCCTCGGCTAACCCGTCGTAGCGCAGATGCACGACCCCTCGAGCCAACCCGGTCGGATCGAGCCAGTTGGCATAGCCAGGATCGTTCAAGGCAACAACCAGATAACGGTTCTGATCCGGGGCGACGAGGGCCTGCTCGCCGGAAAGGCTTGATGTTGCGCTGGAGTACTCCAGACTGGCGAACCAGCGATCGGCCAATTGCGCCCCTTGATAGCGAGCCGCAGTCGGGGGCATGGTGATCAGCAAGGCATGATCGCCGTCAATCTCGTACTGGCCGAGCGAAATCCACCGACCCAAAACCCCACCCTTGGCCGCTGGGGTCCGAAGCGGCAGCAGCGTGTTAACGGGCCGCGCTGCTTCGATCCCGTTCTGCACCAGTTCGGGCCAGCAGGTAGCCGATGCTCGAAGGTCGTCGGCCGCGCCGCGCCACCGACGGGCCACCACCTCGGCAGATTCGACCGTGACTGCGGCTCCTTCACTGCCGACCCGGTCGATGAACACTGACCCGCAATCAACCTCACTCCAGTCACCGTAAATTTGCCGAACTTGAAGGATCGTCGCTTCTGAAGGGTTATCGAGCGCGGACCGACCCGAACGGCCCGGGCCGACGCGTATCGAAAAGGAGCCGTCGGCTGCGAAATCAATGTCCTCGTCGGCCAGATAGCCGAGGCTCACATCCTCTGCGCCGTAAGGTTCCCGCCGGTACAACTGCACCTCCAAGCGCGATGCCGAGCCTTTCGAACCCCAAACCTCATAGTCCACACCACCATGAATTGGGGCGAACCCATAGCGCTGGTCGGGGTTGTCGCCGCCGGTTCGCACCCGATCATCAAGAATCCGAAAGCGGGGCAGGTCAGGGTCGGCCAACAGGTGGTTTTCCATCGCGCTCAACACTTGACGGCCGAGATGAAGATATCCCCGGGCCGCACTCAACGAGTCACCCGCAGCATCCACGTTGCGCAACGCCTGTTCGGCCTCAACGGCTTGCCGCACAAAGTAGGCAAACGCCTCAGCCAGCTCCGATGTCGGATCGGTATCCATCACGGTTCTCCCCGTTGACAACCGCCCCAGACCAGCACTCCCCAACGGCGAACGCAACCAGACCACGCCTAGGGCTCAAGCACCACCCAACCGCGACGCTGCAATTCGGCAGCCAACAGTTCACTCGATGCCGCCTGAACCGCCTTTTCGGCAGCCGACAACCGCACCGGGCGGTCCGGCGCCACCGGCGGGTTCCCACCATCGCTGCCTGCTTCGGCTTCGGCTTCCAACCGGGCGATCAAGGCGTCGGCTTCATCACGGGTGAAGCGACCACCGGCCTGTCGCTGGTTCAAACCCAGCGGACCTCGGGCGTCGCGAAAGTCGACATGCCCAGCCGCCTGAAGCAGTTCAAGCAGCCGCTTTACCTGCCGTTGATGAGCCGGTGGACCAGGATTCGCGCCGAAAGCCATACCCGAGGTTGCCACAACAACGCCCGAATCCCTTCCCCATCGTGGACAACCCACCGAGGATCGTCCTCCGAACTGGACCCCAGGTTACGATTCGGCCACCATGGAGCCAATGACCGAACCCCGTTACGACTGGTCGGTAGATGAGGTCCTGGCGATTATCGAACGCCCCTTCCATGACCTTCTCTCCGACGCCAATGCCTGCCATCGCGAACGTTTCAACCCCCATGAGATCGAAGGGGCGAAATTGCTTTCGATTAAAACCGGGGCCTGTCCAGAAGATTGCGCGTACTGCCCGCAGTCCGTCCACCACAACAACGACCTCAAACCAGAACCGTTGATGGACCGGGACGAAATCCTGCGGGCCGCGCAACAGGCTCATGACGAAGGAGCGACCCGGTTCTGTATGGGTGCTGCTTGGCGTTCGCCAACCGACCGGCAGGTGGGCATCGTCGCTGAGTCGGTAACCGCAGTGGCCGAACTTGGGATGGAAACCTGCGTGACGCTGGGAATGCTCACTCCAACCCAAGCGCAAACGCTGGCCGACGCGGGACTCGATTTCTACAACCACAACCTCGACACCTCCCCCGATTTCTACGGTGAGATCATCACCACCCGGACCTATGAGGACCGGTTGGACACCTTGCAGGCCTGCCGAGACGCGGGCCTGAGCCTCTGCGCCGGCGGAATTGTGGGAATGGGCGAAAGCCGTCGGCAGCGAGCCGGGCTACTCCAACAACTAGCGACGCTCAACCCTCATCCGGAAAGCGTCCCGATCAACTTGTTGATTCAAGTCCCGGGCACCCCACTGGATGGGCTACCCGAGTTCGAACCGCTGGAGTTGGTTCGGACCATCGCGGCAGCCCGCCTGGTTATGCCCGGTTCGGTGGTGCGCCTCAGCGCAGGACGGTCATCAATGTCTGAAGAACTCCATGCCCTTTGCCTGCACGCCGGGGCAAGCAGCATCTTCCTTGGTGATCGCCTGCTGACCGCCGACAACAACGGTGACGAGTCCGATCAGGCGATCCTCGCCCAACTCGACACGGCACTCAAGACGCTCGACCCGGCGGCAACGAAGTGACCTCCGCGAACCCCACCTCGGCTGCCGTTTCCAACGAGCAGATCGGCGGGCTGCGCCGGTTCAACTTGGTGATGGGGGTGTTGCATCTGTTGTCAGGGGCCGCCATGTGGCTGATCGGCAACGACTTTCACCTACAGGTCAGTTCGTTCACCCTTAACGGACCACCGGGCACACCGCTGAGCGACGGTGAGTTTTTCGAAGCGCTGTCGTTCCCGCTGGCGTTCTGGACCGCCATGTTCCTGTTTCTCTCAGCCGCGGCGCATCTCACCATGGCCACCTTCGGTTTCTCGTTCTACCGTTCCGAACTGATCGCGGGCCGTAACCGATTGCGCTGGTTTGAGTACTCGCTTTCGGCCACCTTGATGATCGTGCTCATCGGCGCGGTTTCGGGCGTCACCGACGCGGCGGCGCTCATTGCGATCGCCGGTGCCAACGTTTCCATGATCCTGTTCGGTTGGCTGATGGAGATGGCAAACCGACCCGGTCAACCGGTCTGGTGGACACCGTTCTGGTTTGGGTGCGTGGCCGGGATTGTTCCCTGGTTGGCGATCGGAACCTCGGTGGCGTTGAGCGTTTCCGAAGCTGACGACGGTGGCCCACCCGGGTTCGTGTACGGGATCTTGGTGACCATTTTCGTGATGTTCAACTGCTTCGCGATCAACCAGTGGCTTCAGTATCGGGGCCGGGGTCGCTGGGCGGAGTACGCGTTCGGGGAACGGGTGTACATCTGGTTGAGCTTGATCGCCAAGAGCCTTCTGGCCTGGCAGATCTTCGCCAATACCTTGATCGAATAGCGAGCCTGTGGGCCAACGACCGACTTTTCGCCGAGGTACGCAGCCATGGGGACAGTGATTGTCGGCTCCGGCACCGCGTTGCCGGAGCTAGAAGTCAGCAATGACCAGCTCGCTGAGGTCATGGACACCAGCGACGAATGGATCCGCAGTCGCTCCGGAGTTCACATGCGGCGATACAGCGATCCAGGTACGGGTTCGGCAACGCTTGGTGCTCAAGCTGTCCTCGCAGCCATCGCTGACGCCGGGATCAGCCCCGATGAGGTTGATCTGTTGATCTCGGCCACCATGACCCCCGATCTGCTTGCCCCCGGAAACGCCCCGCTGATCCAGCATCAAGCCAACCTCGGCCCGATCGCGGCGTTCGACATTCGTCAACAATGCGCTGGGTTTCTTTACGGCTTGGAACTCGCCGATGCCATGCTGAGCAGCGGTCGAGCAACGACGGCGGTGGTAGTCGGGGCTGAAGCCCATGCCGGTTATCTGCCGTTCGGTCCCTCAGTTTGGGGCCGCCTACGAGGCGAGCACGCAAACCCGGTGAGCGACGCCGACTATCAACAGGCCACCAAGTACCGGGCTTGGTCGGTGCTCTTCGGCGACGGGGCCGGGGCGATGGTGCTTCGTCGGGATCCCGATCCGACGCGAGGCTTTCTCGGAGGCCGACTGTTTAGCGACGGTTCGCTGTTCGATTTGATCTGGGTCGAAGGGGTCGGTTTTCGCCACCAGCCCTACGTCGATCAAACCCAGCTTGACGCCGAAATGCATCTCCCGTCGATGAACGGAATGGAATTGTTTCGCCAAGCGGTTCGGTTGATGCCTGATTCGGTGGCTGCGGTGGCCGACGAGCACGGACTCCGTGTCAACGATCTTGATCTGGTGCTGGCCCATCAAGCCAACGAGCGGATCATTGCCGCCATGCGCAAGCAGTTCGGTTTTGATGACGGTGAGGATCGGGTTCCGTGCAACATCGCCCACCACGGCAACACCACCGCGGCGACGCTTCCGCTGCTCTACCAAGATCTCCGCGACGAGTCTCGAATCGTGCCCGGTCAGTTGCTGTCCTTCACCGCTTTCGGAGCCGGTGCCCACTGGGGAGCCAACCTCTACCGGGTGCCGTAGCCAGCCGTTTAGTTGCTGCCTCGTTGGCTGGTTTGTTCAGAAACACGCCGCCAAGTGACGATTTCACCCTTTTCGGGTGGATCGGCAAGACTGCGCGCTATGCGCACCCATCGTTCACTGCTCCGTTCACTGCTCGCTCTGCTGCTCGTTGGTCTCTTTGCCGCTAGCTGCGCAACGAGCGACACCACAACACCCGCACAAGACGACACCGGAATCGATGAGTCCGGCGATGCCGAAGCCACCGACACCGAATCGGAACCAGAAGCAACTGACGACGCAGAAGCCACCGACGACACCCCTATCCCGGACCTCCCAGAGTTGGAACTGATCGAACGAGGACCGTACACGGTGGGGGTGACCACCATCACCGTGACCGACACCGATCGTCAGCGTCCGCTCACCGTTGAAGTCTGGTTCCCGGTAGCGCCTGACACCGCTGGAGACCCAGCCAACTATTCCTT
>Ga0075474_10000339_pt1 | contig 17051 bp, 29 predicted proteins | sample DEB08_DNA_2_FD_71485 | JGI IMG/M metagenome (GOLD analysis project Ga0075474, IMG submission 71485) | Aqueous microbial communities from the Delaware River and Bay under freshwater to marine salinity gradient to study organic matter... | ecosystem: Environmental > Aquatic > Marine > Coastal ...
CCAGACGGTCGTAGTCGTTGGACTGACCGACCCGAACGGGCTCCACCGAGAACGACACCCGCCGCACCGGTGAGAACACCGAGTCAACCGGGATCACGCCGATGGTGGCGCTGGTGTTGTTGCGATCCGCCGAGGCGTAGCCGCTACCCCGCTCAACTGTGACGTCAAGCGAGAGCTTGCCTTTGCCGTTGACCTTGGCAATGGCCAGATCGGGGTTGATGATGACGACGTCTTGATGCGGCTGAAGGTCAGCGGCAGTGACCTCAGCGGGCCCGCGGGCGTCGAGACGCAGCGTGACCGGTTCGTCGCTGTGGACCTCAAGGACCAGATCCTTGAGGTTCAAGATGATGTCGGTGACATCCTCAACGACGCCTTCGATCGTGGCGAACTCGTGGGTGGCGTCATCGAAGCGCACCTGAGTAACCGCAGCGCCAGGGATCGACGACAGCAGGGTACGGCGCAACGAGTTGCCGATGGTGTGGCCAAAGCCGGGCTCCAGAGGGCCGACGGCGAAACGCTGAAGATTGTCTTGCGCTTCGTCGAGTGCTTCGACGGTGGGACGTTGGATGACGAGCATCGTTAACCTCTGCTACTTCGAGTAGAGCTCGACAATGAGCTGTTCACGGACGGGAATATCGATCTGCTCACGGATGGGCAGTTCACGAACGGTTACCTGGAACTGTTCGTTGCGATCCAGCCAAGCTGGCGGAGTGCGATCAAGAACGTCGAGGTTCCACTGCACCACAGTGAACTCGCGGGCGCTGGTCCGAAGCTCAACCACATCTCCCTTGCGGAGGCGGTAGCTGGGGATGTCGACCCGACGGCCGTTGACGTTCAGATGGCCATGGTTAACAAACTGCCGAGCCTGCGGCCGGGTGGCGGCCCAACCGGTGCGGTACACGACGTTGTCGAGACGCAGTTCCAAATACCGGAGCATGTTTTCGCCGGTCACGCCCTGTCGACGAGAAGCCTCGGCGAAGATGTTGCGGAACTGACGCTCGGTCAGCCCGTAGGACATGCGGGCCTTCTGCTTTTCCTGGAGCTGCACGAGGAACTCCGACACTGAGCCGCGACGACGCGACCGGCCATGTTCACCCGGTGGGTAGGGGCGCTTGTCCAAGGCGATGGTCTCGCCTTTGGTTCCCCAGATGTTGGTTCCCAGTCGCCGCGAAACGCGAGCCCGGGGTCCGGTGTAGCGGGACATATCAGGCCCTCCGACGCTTGTTGAGACGGCACCCGTTGTGCGGAACAGGGGTGCAATCTTTGATTCCAGTGACTTCGATCCCCGCTTGCTGGAGCGAACGAATGGCCGTCTCGCGACCCGAACCCGGGCCCTTGACCTGCACGTCCACCTTGCGGACACCGTGCTCCATGGCCCGACGGGCTGCCTGTTCGGCGGCCAGCTGAGCGGCGAACGGCGTGGACTTGCGTGAACCCTTGAAGCCGACGTTGCCCGCCGACGCCCAAGCAATCACGTCGCCGCGCTGATCGGAGATTGAAATGATCGTGTTGTTGAACGAGCTCTTGATGTGAGCCACGCCATGAGTGACGTTCTTACGTTCCCGTTTGCGGGGCCGACGGCCACCTGCTGCAGGTTTTGCCATGATCCCTACTTCTTCTTCCCGGCAATGGTCTTCTTGGGACCCTTGCGTGTGCGAGCGTTGGTGTGGGTGCGCTGACCACGGACCGGCAGGCCGCGACGGTGACGCAGACCCTGGTAGCAGCCAATCTCCATCTTGCGCTTGATGTCTTGGCTGACCTCACGGCGAAGGTCACCTTCAACCTTGAGTTCGTTATCGATGTAGCTGCGGATCTTGGCGACCTCGTCATCAGTGAGGTCACGAACCCGAGTGGTCGGGTTGATCTCGGTCGCGCTACAGATCAGATCGGCGACCGTGCGCCCGATCCCGTAGATGTAGGTGAGGCTGGTGCCCACCTGCTTCTCGCGTGGAATATCCACACCGCTAATACGTGCCATTTCAGCCCTGCCTCTGCTTGTGCCGGGGGTTTTCGCAAATCACCATGACGCGACCGTGGCGACGAATCACCCGGCACTTGTCACAGAATTTCTTGACGCTTGGTCGAACCTTCATTTTGCTCCCGGCCGATTCAGTGGCCGAACCTTGTTTAGTGGCCGAGAACTCGGCCAACCCGGTGCAGAAATCCGGCGAACCGAACCTCTGCTCTGATCTTTCTTACGAACTACTGGACGTCTCCGACTTACTTGTATCGGTACGTAATACGGCCTCGCTGGAGGTCGTAGGGGGTTAACTCCACCTGGACACGATCGCCAGGAAGGATCCGGATGTAGTGCATACGCATCTTGCCGCTGATGTGCGCAAGCACTTCATGCCCGTTCTCGAGTTCGACCCGGAACATGGCGTTCGGGAGCGACTCGTTCACGGTCCCTTCCAGGACAATGGCGTCTTCCTTAGGTTTCGGCAGAGTTAAACCTCCTGAAAACACACCCAACCCAACGGCGGGCGTGACAACGATGGCACGTAGGCCAATCGACAACGCTACCGGTAGTACCGGTGTCGACCAACCCCAACCGCAAGCCTCATGGCAAACGACTGTGTATGGCCTCCTCTAGTCGGGTAAAGACCGCCTGTTCATCGCCCAGCCCGTCAACCGTGACCAGCAGGTCACGTTGAGAGAACCAGTCGAGCAACGGAGCGGTCTGCTCCTCATAAAGAGCTAGTCGGCGAGCGATGGCTTCCTCGGTGTCGTCGGAACGACCTCGATCCATCATTCGCTTGGTGACCTCCTCGACCGGTACGTCGAGGTTGATAGCCACCGTAAGTTCCTGGCCAAGATCGGCAAGCATCCCCTCAAGGGCTTCAGCCTGATCGGCGGTGCGGGGGAAGCCGTCAAGCAGTACCCCATCGTCAGAGATGTCGTCTTTGGCGATTCGTTGCGCCACGATCCCGTTCATGATGTCATCGCCGACCAGCATCCCGGCGTCCATCACTTCTTGAGCCTGACGGCCCAAGTCGGTTCCCTCAGCCACCGCGGCCCGCAGCACATCACCAGTGGAGATGTGCACACAACCGAACCGTTCAGCGACGCGAACCGACTGCGTCCCTTTGCCTGAGCCTTGCCGGCCAAGGATGACCATCCTCAACGCGCCCATGACTACTTGAGGAACCCTTCGTAGTTGCGCATCATCAGCTGGCTGTCGATTTGCTTCATGGTTTCGAGCGCCACGCCCGAAGCGATCAGCAACGAAATACCACCGAAGGCGAACCCGCCGGCGCCACCGCCGTAGCCGCTACCCGACGCGGTCCCGAGGGTCAGCGAAATGATGATCGAAGGCAACAACGCCACCGTGGCGATAAACAGCGCACCCGGGAAGGTGATCCGAGACAGGATCCGGGCAAGGTAACGCTCGGTCTGCGGACCGGGACGAATACCGGGAATGAATCCACCCTGCTTGCGAATGGTGTCCGCCTGCTTGGCTGGGTCAAAGCTGATCGCGGTGTAGAAGTAGGCGAACCCGACGATCATCAGGCCGAAGAACACGAGGTACACCGGATCGGACGGGTTGGTGAGATGGTCGCTGACCCAACGCTGGATGGCCCCGAAGAACCCGTCCCCGGGAAGAGCCACCGCAATCAGCGTCGGCAGGTACAGCACCGAACTGGCGAAGATGATCGGGATCACGCCGGACTGGTTGACCTTCAACGGGATGTAGGTGCTCTGGCCGCCGTACATGCGCTTGCCGACCACTCGCTTGGCGAACTGCACCGGGATGCGCCGCTGACCCTGCTCAACAAAGACAATCCCAACCAGAAGCATCACGGCGACCGCGATCAGGATGACCAGCGCCAGCGTGCCGTTCTCGGCTTGAACCAGCGCACCCTGGGCGGGCAGGCTCGAAACCACCGACGTGAAGATCAACAGCGACATGCCGTTGCCCACGCCTCGTTGGGTGATCAACTCGCCCATCCACATCAGCAGTGCAGTACCGCTGGTGAGGGTTAGCACCACCACAAAGACGGTCCAGGAGTTGAAGTCGGGTAGCAGATCAACGCTGCCGACCAGGCCACCTCGGTGGAACAAGAACGCCAACGAGGTGGACTGCACCACCGCGATGGTCACGGTGAGATAGCGAGTCCACTGGGTGATCTTGCGCTGACCAACCGCTCCCTGCTGTTGCCATTGCTCAATGCGAGGAATGACCACACCCAGGATCTGCATGATGATCGACGAGGTGATGTAAGGCATGATGCCCAGCGCGAACACCGCGAACTGGGTGAGGGCGCCACCGGAGAACAACTGGAGGAAGCCCAGCAGGCCCCCTTCGTTGGCTTGATCCCGCAGCAACTGCACGGCTTCGATGTCCACACCCGGAGCCGGAACGAACGCGCCGAACCGGTACACCGCGATCATCATCAGGGTGAACAGGACCTTGCCGCGCAGGTCGGCGATCCTGAACATATTGAAGACACGTTGCAGCACGATCAGAACTCCTCGAAAACGTCAGCTGGCCGAAGCCAGCCCCCGACGGTACCCCAACCGCATCACCGGTTGGTGTGCTGGCTGTAGCTCCCGTGCGACGGACGAACGCCCCAAGGTTTCGGCAGGACCTCGACACTACCCCCAGCTGCGGTAATGGCGGCTTCGGCCGACTTCGAAAAGGCATGGGCCTTGACAGTGACGGCCGACGAAAGTTCGCCCCGGCCCAGCACCTTGACCAACGCACCCTTGCTAACCAGACCTCGGGACAGAAGGATCTCCGGAGAGACCTCGCTCAGACCCGTTTCGGCGATGGTGTCAAGGTTGATGCCCTGATATTCGACCCGGAACGGGTTGGTGAAGCCGCGAAGCTTCGGAACCCGCTGGATCAAGGGCATCTGCCCGCCTTCGAAGCCCACCCGAACGGTGTTGCGGGCGCGCTGACCTTTGGTACCACGGCCTGCGGTCTTGCCGCCCTTGCCACCGATACCACGGGCCTTGCGCTTGGCTCGCTTGTTTGAGCCTTCTGGCGGCTCAAGATCGTGAAGATGAATGCTCATTCGTCGACCTCCTCAACAGTGACCAAGTGGGGGACGCGGGCAATCATGCCGCGGATCTCCGGACGGTCAGGAAGGGTGTTGGATCGGCCGATGCCGCGCAGACCAAGAGCCCGAAGGGTTCCCCGCTGCTTCGGCTTGCAACCGATATTGCTTTTTACCTGCGTGACCTTGATCGCCATCAGTCCTCCTCAGCGGACGCCGGTTTGTGTTCACCGCGTTCGCTTTCCTGGTAGGCCTTCCAGAGTGCACCCGGAAGGAATTCTTCCGGATCAAGACCCCGGAGTCGGGCGACTTCGTCGGGACGACGCTGACCGCGCAACCCTTCGATGGTGGCCCGGGCCACGTTGATGTGGTTGGCGGAACCCAGCGACTTGCAAAGCACGTCGTGGACACCCGCTTCTTCAAGAATGGCGCGGGCGGCGCCACCGGCGATCACCCCGGTACCGGGAGCGGCCGGCTTCAACATGACCCGTCCCGCCCCCAGTTCACCGATCGTCTCATGGACGATGGTTGAACCGGCCATCGCCACAGTGAACAGGTTGCGGCGAGCCTCTTCGGTCCCCTTCTGGATTGCCAGCGGGACTTCCTTCGCTTTGCCGTAGCCCAAACCAACCTTGCCGGCACCGTCTCCGATCACCACCAACGCGGTGAAGGAGAACCGACGGCCACCCTTGACTACCTTGGCGACACGGTTGATGTTGATGACCCGCGACTCGCGAAGGCCTTCGCCTCCGTCACGGGGGTTCTCGCGCTCATTGCGTCCGTCAAAAGCCATTAGAACTTCAGTCCTCCCTCGCGGGCCGCATCGGCCAGAGCAGCAACTCGGCCGTGGTAGCGGAAGCCACCCCGATCGAACACCACTGCTTCAACACCTGCTGCCTTGGCCCGCTCGGCGAGCAGAGCCCCGGCCTTGGTGGCCGCTTCGATATTGCTGTTGATTGCGCCACGCAACGCCGACTCCGTGGTGGACACGGAAGCCAGGGTCACCCCCGCAATGTCATCAATGACCTGAGCCGAAATGTGCTTGTTGGAACGGAACACGGCGACACGGGGACGCTCAGCGGTTCCACGAAGATTCTTTCGGACCCGGTAGTGACGACGAATACGGTCACTGCGGCGCTTCTTTGCACTCACTGCCATGACTACTTCGCCGCCTTTCCGGCCTTGCGGATCACTCGCTCGTTGAGGTAGCGGATGCCCTTGCCCTTGTACGGTTCGGGCTTACGCCACTTGCGGATGTCCGCAGCAACCTGACCGACCAACTGCTTGTCGATGCCCTTGACCAAGATCTGGCTCTGCTGCGGGACTTCGAACTCAACCCCGTCGGGGGCCGAGATCATCACTGGATGGCTGAAGCCGAGGGCCAGTTCAAGTTCGTTGCTGCTCTTGGCGGTGGCCCGATAGCCAACCCCTTGGATCTGCAACTCCTTGACGAAGCCTTCGCTCACCCCAACCACCATGTTCTGAAGCAGCGAACGGATGAGGCCGTGGAACGCCTTGGACTCGCTGGAGTCGTCGGATCGTTCAACAACCAGCACGCCTTCTTCTTGACGAACCGAGATGGAGTTGGGCAGAACCTGCTCGAGGCTTCCCTTGCTACCTTTGACCGTCACCGTCGAACCAGCGACAGCAACTTCTACGCCGCTTGGAAGGGTGATTGGTGCGTTGCCTACACGTGACATGGCTTCCCCCTCACCACACGAAGCACAGGATTTCGCCGCCCATGCGGTTCTTCCGTGCTTCGCGGTCGGACATCAGCCCTTTGTTGGTCGAAACAACCGCCACACCGAGACCACCCTGCACTCGCGGGATGTCGTTGCGTTGACGGTAAATACGGAGGCCAGGCTTAGAGACCCGCTTGAGTCCCGAGATGACCCGCGCCCGTTCGGCGCTGTACTTCATCTCGATAGTCAGGGTCTTGCCGGGACGGCCGTCGTTGTCGGCTTCCACAAACGAGGAGATATACCCCTCGTCTTGAAGCACCTGGGCCAAAGCAAGTTTCTGCTTTGACGACGGCATGGACACCTCGTCGTGCATCGCCACGTTGGCGTTGCGGATGCGGGTGAGCATGTCGGAAATCGGATCAGTCATCGTCATCGTCGAGCTCCTTCCCCTACCAACTGGCCTTCTTGACACCCGGCAGTTCGCCGGCGTGTGCCATCTTTCGCAAACAGATCCGGCACAGGCCGAACTTGCGGTACACCGAATGCGGTCGGCCGCAACGGCGACAGCGGGTGTACTGGCGCACCTTGAACTTCGGTGTGCGCTGCTGCTTCTCTCTTAGGGCTTTTTTCGCCATGGGTCACTGCCCCTCGCGTCGGAACGGGAAGTTGAATGCTGCAAGCAGCGCCCGTCCGTGGTCGTTGTTGGTCGCCGTGGTAACGATGGTGATATCCATTCCTCGAGTGGTGTCGACCCGGTCGTAGTCGATCTCCGGGAACATGAGTTGCTCGGTCACGCCGAACGTGTAGTTGCCGTTGCCGTCGAACGACTTGGGCGACAGGCCACGGAAGTCACGAATCCGCGGGATCGCCAGCGAAATCAGCCGGTCGAGGAACTCATACATGCGGTCACCTCGAAGGGTGACCTTGCAGCCGATGGCCTGGCCTTCACGCAGCTTGAAGCTGGCAAGGCTCTTCTTGGCTCGGGTGATCACCGGCTTTTGACCGGCGATGATCTCCATGTCGGCGACTGCGCCTTCAAGGAGCTTGGCCTGACCGACAGCGTCGCCGACCCCCATGTTGAGAACGATCTTCTCAAGCTTGGGGACCAACATGACGTTGTCGAGGCCGAGTTCTTCTTTGAGTTGAGCCCGAATCTCTTCGCGGTAACGCGTCCGGAGGCGGGGGGTCAGGGTGGTGCTCACTTGATCTCCTCCCCGGAGCGCTTGCAGATACGGATCTTGGTGCCGTCGTCGAGAATCTTGTACCCGACCCGGGTCGCCTTGCCGTCCTTGGGACTGATCACAGCAACGTTGGACACATCGATCGGCATAGCCTTGTCGATGATTCCACCTTGCTCATCAGCCCGGGTGGGGGCCTGGTGCTTCTTGGCGATGTTGACGCCGTCAACAATGACCTTGCCGCGTTCGGGGATCGCACGAGACACGACGCCTTCAGCGCCCTTGTCTTTGCCAGCCAGAACGACCACACGATCTCCCTTGATGATCTTCATCACAGGACCTCCGGGGCCAGCGACACGATCCGCATGAACTGCTTGTCGCGCAGTTCACGACCGACCGGGCCGAAGATACGGGTACCCCGCGGTTGCTTCTGATCGTTGATCAGCACCGCGGCGTTTTCGTCGAAACGGATATAGCTTCCGTCGGCTCGACGCTTTTCTTTCTTGACGCGGACAACGACGCATTTAACGACGTCACCCTTCTTGACCTGGGCACCGGGGATTGCATCCTTGACGGTGGCCACGAAGACATCACCGATGGACGCGTAGCGGCGTTTCGAACCGCCCAGCACCTTGATGCAGAGGACTTCTTTGGCGCCAGAGTTGTCGGCGACCCGAAGTCGGGATTCTTGCTGAATCACTTCGCACGCTCCAGAACCTCAACGAGACGCCAACGCTTGTTCTTCGACAGCGGTCGGGTCTCCTGCACACGCACGCGGTCACCCACGTTGAGCGTGTTCTCCTCATCATGAACGTGCAGCTTCTTGTTGCGCTGCACGGTCTTTGCGTACCGGCGATGCCGAACCCGGTCGACGGTCTCGACAACTGCGGTCTTGTCCATCTTGTTCGACACGACGAGGCCTTCACGCACCTTGCGGGCGTTCGGGCGGGTGGTTTCGTCAGCCATTAGGCGTCCTCCCCAGCGATCGCCACCGCATCAGCGGCCGCGAGTTCACGAACCCGGAGCTCGGTGAGCGTACGGGCGATTTCCTTCTTGACCTGCTTGATGCGGGCCGAGTTATCGAGTTGTCCGCTTGCGAACTGGAACCGCAGGTTGAACAGTTCTTCTTTGTGTTCAGCCAGACGGGTGACCAGATCAACATCGGCGAGATCAGCGAGCAGCTTGGCACGAGCCATTAGAACCCCTCCTCACGAGTCACGAACCGGGCCTTGACCGGCAGCTTCTGGATGGCACGGTTGATCGCGGCTCGGGCAATCTCCTCATCGTGGTAGGAGAGCTCGAAGAGCACCCGACCCGGACGAACCACAGCAACCCACTTCTCGGGGTTGCCTTTGCCTGAACCCATGCGGGTTTCGGCTGGCTTCTGGGTGACGGGCTTGTCCGGGAACACGTTGATCCACACCTTGCCGCCACGCTTGATGTGACGGGTCATGGCGATACGTGCTGCTTCGATTTGGCGGGCGGTAATCCACCCGGGTTCGAGCGCCTGGATTCCGAAGTCGCCAGAGGTGACTTCGGTTCCGCCCTTGGCCTGGCCCTTGAGCCGGCCTCGGTGGTGCTTGCGGTGCTTGACCTTCTTTGGCATCAACATGACAGCAACCTCAGTCGTCAGCCCGGAAGTTCGGGGTCTCGCTCTGGCTACGAGTCGATGCTTCAATGGCATCTTCCTCGTCCAGCAGGCGTTCAAATTCGGGATCGGCTTCCTTGAGTAGCGGTTCAAGCTCCTCATTGAGATCCGCGTCGGTTTCCGGGGTGGCAACCCGGTTTCGGGCTGCGGCGCTGGAAACGATCTTGCGGGGCTTGCTCTGACCGGAGGTTTCGCCGGCAGCCATGGCGGCTTCGAGCGTGGCCTTGTCTTCGGTCTGGGTCTTGTAGGGAAGGACGTCGCCCTTGTACAACCAGACCTTCACCCCGATGCGACCATAGGTGGTTTTGGCTTCACGGAAGCCGTAATCCACGTCGGCCCGCAAGGTGTGCAGCGGAACTCGGCCCTCGCGGTACCACTCGGTGCGGGCCATTTCAGAACCGCCGAGACGACCCGAGCACTGAACCCGAATACCGAGCGCTCCCGCCTTCTGGGCGTTCTGCACGGCGCGCTTCATGGCCCGACGGAACGCCACTCGACCAGCCAGCTGGTCGGCGATGCCCTGGGCAATCAGCGCCGCGTCAAGTTCAGGCTGCTTGATTTCTTGGATGTTGAGCTGCACCTTGGCGTTACCGGAAATGCTGGTCAGACCAGCACGAAGCCGATCGGCCTCGGCACCACGGCGACCAATGACGATGCCGGGGCGAGCGGTGTGCACGTCGACGCGCAGGCGCTCCCGGGTGCGTTCAACTTCCACCCGGCTGATGGCGGCATGCGGCATCTCGGTAAGCAGGAAATCGCGGATCTTCCAATCCTCAACGACGTTGTCGGCGTATTCCTGGCGATCGGCAAACCAACGACTCTTCCAGTCGGTGGTGATGCCCAAACGGAACCCGTACGGGTTGACCTTCTGTCCCATGGCTTACTCCTCCTCCTCGCTGGCCGAGGAAGATCCAGCATCTGCGTTCTCGGTGGGTACTTCGACATCAACCGCATCAGCGATGACCTCTTCGGCGACAATCGCCTCGCCGACACCCGTCTCATCGTGGTCGTGGTCATGGTCATGGTCATGATCGTGATCGTGGTCATGATCGTGGTCTTGCTCGGCCTGACGGGCCCGAGACTGCGCAACCCGGCTACGGCGAGCTTCGGCCGCTTGGCTGCTCCCCGACCGGCCGGCGGAAGCTTCACGAGCCCGCAGACGTTCGAGTTGAGCGTCGTCGTAACGGCTCACGATCACCGTGATGTGACAGGTGCGCTTGCGAATTCGGGTGGCCCGACCGCGAGCACGGGGACGCCACCGCTTCAGCGTCGGTCCCTCGTCGGCGTAACAGGCCGAAACGAACAGTTCCTCAGCCACCTGGCCGTCGTTGTGCTCCGCGTTAGCGACCGCGCTGTCCAGCACCTTCAGGATGTCGCGGGAAATCCCACGCTCCGAGAACTGAAGAATCTCGGCGGCTTCGGCATAGGACTTGCCACGGATCAGGTCGAGAACCTCACGAGCCTTGTAGGCAGAGGATCGAACGTAAGAAACACGGGCCCGGGTCCCGGGACGCTCGTTGGTCTTGGCAGCAGTCATCAGCGACGAGCTCCCCGTTCCTGACCGGCGTGGAACTTAAACGTCCGGGTGGGCGCGAACTCGCCCAACTTGTGCCCAATCATCGATTCGGTGACGTACACCGGCACGTGCTTGCGGCCGTCATGCACGGCCAGCGTGTGGCCGATCATGTCGGGGATGATGGTCGAACGACGAGACCAGGTCTTGACGACCTTCTTCTCACCGGTCTCGTTGAGAGCGTCGATCTTCTTCAACAGATGATCGTCAACGAACGGACCCTTTTTCAGGCTGCGCGGCATTGCAGTTACCTCCGCGAACCGCGCGTCCGGCGACGGCGCACGATCAACTTGTCGGACTCGTTATTGGCACGTCGGGTACGGCCCTCCGGCTTGCCCCAAGGGGAAACCGGGTGACGACCACCCGAGGTCTTACCTTCACCACCACCGTGAGGATGGTCGATCGGGTTCATCACCACACCGCGGGACTGCGGGCGAACGCCCTTCCAGCGGTTACGACCGGCTTTACCGATCTTGATGAGTTCATGTTGGGCGTTCCCGACCTCGCCGACCGTAGCCCGGCAGTCGATGGGAACACGACGCATTTCGGTGCTGGGCAGGCGCAGGGTGGCGAAATCGCCTTCCTTGGCCACCAGCTGGATGGAAGCTCCGGCGGACCGACCCATCTTGGCGCCGGCACCTGCCTTCAGCTCAACGTTGTGCACGGTGGTACCGACCGGGATGTACCGCAACGGAAGGGCGTTCCCAGGACGGATCTCAGAACCGGGGCCCGACTGAAGCAGGTCGCCGACCTTGAGATCACGAGGGGCCAAGATGTAGCGCTTTTCACCGTCGTGGTAGTGCAGCAGGGCAATGTTGGAGGTGCGGTTCGGGTCGTACTCGATGGTGGCGACCGTGGCCGGAACGCCATCCTTCTTCCGATGGAAATCGATCACGCGGTACTGCTGCTTGTGGCCACCACCGCGATGACGTGACGTCATCCGACCGTGGTTGTTGCGGCCACCGGTGCTGGACTTGGGGGCCAGCAGGCTCTTCTCCGGCTTGGTCGCCGTGATCTCGGAGAAATCCGAGGTGGTCTGGAACCGACGGCCGGGGCTGGTTGGCTTGCGTTTGCGGATCGCCATGATCAGACCTCAAACAATTCGATCGAGTCGCCCTCGGCGAGGGTGACGAGAGCACGCTTCTGCGAGGAACGCTGGCCCCAGACACCGTTACGGCGGTTCCGGCGACGCTTGCCTTGACGGTTCAGCGTGTTCACCTTCACCACCGAAACGTCAAAGAGCGATTCCACGGCATCGCGGATCTCGGGTTTGGATGCGCCCGGGGCGACCACAAAGGTGTAGGTGTTCGAGTCGAGCAGGCCATAGGCCTTTTCGGAAACGACCGGGCGAATGAGGACGTCGTGATGGTCTTTCACTCTTCCTCCTCCTGCGAAGTGGTAGCGGCGAGGTCGGCAACCGCCGCCTGGCCGGTCGGAAGGGTTGCTTCGGTGAACACCACAACATCGCTGTTGAGCACGTCGTAGGTGTTGAGTTCACCCACCGACAGGCAATGCACCTGCGGCAGGTTACGGAAGCTCTTCCATGCGTTTTCGTCACCGCTGCCGAGCACCACCAGGACTTTGCCTTCGGCGCCAACCGCAGCCAACGAACGAACCGCTTCAGCGGTGGAAGGAGTCTCGAACGTCCAGCGGTCAACCACGATGACCTTGCCGTCGGAAGCCCGATCGGAAAGCGCCGACGCCAACGCCAGCTTGATCATCTTCTTGGGGGTGCGCTGCGAATAGTCGCGGGGCTTCGGGCCGTGAGCCACACCGCCACCACGCCACTGCGGGGCCCGAGTCGAACCGGCGCGGGCACGACCGGTGCCCTTCTGACGCCATGGTTTGGCGCCGCCACCGGAAACCTCACGGCGGGTACGGGTGCTATGGGTGCCAGCCCGCTTGGCGGCCAACTGAGCGGTGACCACCTGATGCATCACCGCCATGTTGGGCTCAACACCAAAAACAGCGGCGGGGAGCTCTGCGTTCCCTGCGCTCTTGCCGGCCTGGGTCTGAATGGTGACTGAAGCCATGATCAACGTCCCCTTACCGCGTCACGGATCACGACCGTGGCGCCACGAGCCCCAGGAACCGAACCCTTCACCAACAGCACCTCAGCCTCCGGATCGCTCTTGACGACCGTGAGATTGAGGGTGGTGACCTTGTCGTTACCCATTCGTCCCGGCAGCTTCTTGCCTTTGAACACCCGGCTCGGGGTGGCGCACTGGCCAACCGAACCCGGCTTGCGATGCACCCGATGAGCGCCGTGGCTGGCCGGGGCACCGGCGAAATTGTGACGCTTCATGGCGCCAGCAAAGCCCTTACCGCGTGACACGGCGGTGACATCGACCATTTCGCCCGATTCGAGAATGTCGGCACCGATTTCCTGACCGACGGTGAACTCGCTGACATCGTCGAGACGAAGTTCGACCAGTTTGCGTCCGGCATCAACGCCAGCCGCCCGGAAATGCCCCGCTTCGGGGAGGTTGAGTTTGTCGGCGTCCTTGACCCCAAGCGTGACCTGAATGGCGCTGTAGCCATCGGTCTCAAGGGTCTTGACCTGCACGACACGACAAGGGGTCACACGCAGCACGGTGACTGGAACGACACGGTTGTCTTCGTCCCAGATCTGCGTCATGCCGACCTTTTCGCCGACGATCGCCTTTGTGGCCATGATTGTTTCCTGTGAGTAGAGGTGCGGAAACCCGCACCGGCCGAAGCGCAAACTGATGTCCACGCAAACGCTCCGTCAGGCAGGCCTGGCGGAGCGTCGGTTCGGTTGTGCCGTGTGGTACCCCGAAAGGCCTTCACGGACGTCGATTGCGGATGGTCAGCCGAAGCCAACCACACGAAGTCGTGAGCCTAACGGTGCTTTCCTACCAATCCAACAAAAGATCTGCCCGAAGTCTCGCGATGCGCTACGTTCCTGCTATGGCGGACGACATGGCCGGTACCTCTCCCGAACCCGAACCGTCACCGGTCGGCAGCGACGCCGGGCTTGCCTGGCCTGGACCTCACGAGAAAAAGGTCCCCCTGTGGCTGGTCAAAGCCATTGCTTTGTTCTGGGCGGGTTGGGCCGTTACCTACCTCGGTACCGGCATGGTCCGGGCGTTGCGCAGCCTGCTCATCGTTGGTCTGATCAGCTTGTTCCTGTCGTTTGCCATTGAACCCGCAGTCAACCGACTTGAGGACCGAGGTCTACGGCGCGGTGCCGGCGTCTGGGTGGTCTTTATCGGGGTTTTCATTGGTGTGGCCGCATTTTCGGGTGCCGTCGGGACCGCTCTGGCTTCACAAATCAACAACTTCCTTGGTGAAGCACCCCGCTACGTGACCGACATCGAACAATGGTTGCAAAGCAACGTCGATGAAGGCATCGACCTGCAGCGGATCAGCGACGAATTCGTCGATGGAGGTGGGGTTTCCGAACTCATCAGCCGGTTCGCCGATGACGTCGTCAACCTCGGTACCACCATCATCAACGTCATCTTCCAAACCTTCACCGTGCTGTTGTTCACTTTCTATTTGGTGGCCGACGGACCGAAGCTCCGACGGACGGTCTGCTCCTTTCTGCAACCCCATCGCCAGTACACGGTGCTTTCCATCTGGGATCTCGCCATTGCCAAAACCGGCAGCTACATCTATTCCCGCGGGGTGTTGGCGGTGATCGCCGCCTTGGTCCACTGGGTTGCCTTCCAGCTCCTTGACGTGCCATTCCCGCTGCCGCTCGCGCTCTGGGTCGGGGTGGTCAGCCAGTTCATTCCGGTCATCGGCACCTACTTCGCGGGTGCGCTCCCGATCTTGATCACCCTCACCGACAATCCTCGCCATGGGCTAATGGTGCTGGTCGTCGTCGTGGTCTACCAGCAGATCGAGAACTACCTGTTCGCGCCGCGGATTACCGCCCACACCATGGAGATCCACGTTGCGGTCGCCTTCGCAGCGGTGCTTGCCGGTGGCGCGATCCTTGGAATGGTGGGTGCCCTCCTAGCGCTTCCGTTCGCCGCAACCGCGCAGGCGTTCATCTCGGGATACCGGCAACACTTCGACGTTGAAGAAGCAACGGTGAGCCGGAAACGCAAGAGCCGCTAGTTCGACCCTCACCGGTTTACGACGACTCGTGAACGGGTGCGAAGAACGCGCGATTCGGAGCCAGAAGATCAAAGACGGTCAGGTCGGTGGGCGGAAGTTCGGCATCGCTGGTCGCCAACGGTGTTACCCGATCACCCCAACGCATCACCGAAGAACCCCAGGTCACCCCGCCACCAAATGCGGTCTGTACCACGACCGCACCAGGGAACAACCGGCCCTGAGCAACCGCGTCGGTCATCGCCATTGGGATCGACGCGGCCGCGGTGTTTCCGTGCTCGGCGATGTTGACCATCACCTTGTCCATCGGCACCTCAAGTCGCCGTGCGGCCGCCTCAATGATTCGCTGATTGGCCTGATGCGGGATGACCAGATCAACGTCGTCAAGACTGAGGCCAGCGCGTTCGAGGGCCCGACGAACCGACCCTTCCATGCCCTTCACCGCCAACTTAAACACCGCTTGGCCTTCGAAATGAAGACGATCGATGTGCGGGTCGCGCTGTTGCAGTTCACCTCGGGTGCCCAACGTGGGAAACACCATGGTCTTGCCGGCCACACCATCGGCGCCAAGATCATTGGACAGCACCCCGTCCCCCGACGTTGATGCTTCGAACACGGCCGCACCGGCACCGTCACCAAACAAGATGCAGGTGCTGCGATCCCAGTAGTCCATGACGTAATGCAGCTTCTCGGCTCCGACCAGCAACACTCGTTCGGCGATCCCCGACTCGATCATCGACGAAGCCGAAGCGGTCCCATACACCCAGCCGCTGCATGCCGCGTTGAGATCAAACGCCGCGGCGTTCACCGCGCCGATCCGTTCCTGTAAAAAACAGGCGTTGCTGGGGCAGGTGATCTCCGGAGTTACCGAAGCAACGATCAGCAGGTCAATGTCGGCCGGCTCCAGCCCGGCGGCGGCCAGTGCGTGCATCGCCGCCACTTCCGCCATGTCGGTGACTTCGACATGGGTGATCCCTCGGGCTTCGATCCCGGTTCGCTCCACGATCCAGTCGTGCGAGGTTTCAATCAACTGTTCAAGATCCGCGTTGGTCAGCTTGACCGGGGGTGCACATTTACCCCATCCGGTAATCGTTGCTCGCCTCTGCACTGCTACCCCCTGACCGGTTGCCCCACGACGGCACCAAACCTTCGCAGAATCCAGACCCTAGTCCAGACCCAACCACGAGACCGCGAACGCGGACGTGCCCCGGGCCGAAACCCGGGGCACGTTTCACAAATCGGAGTTGGTCGAAACCTACGCCTGTTGGATCTTGATTTCGATGTCTACACCGGCCGGAAGATCAAGCCGCTGCAACGAGTCGACCGTCTTGGGAGAAGGATCGAGAATGTCGAGCAGACGCTTGTGGATGCGCATCTCGAAATGCTCTCGGGAATCCTTGTCCTTGAACGGACCCTTGACGACCGTGAAGCGATGCTTCTCGGTCGGCAGCGGGATCGGACCCGACATTTGAGCCTGCGTCCGCTTCACCGTTTCGACGATCTTCTTCGTCGACTGATCGATGATTTCGTGGTCGTAAGCCTTGAGCCGGATCCGGATCTTCTGTCCTGTAGCCATCAGATGCTCACTTGATGATCTTGGTCACTGAGCCGGCGCCGACGGTACGGCCACCCTCACGGATAGCGAACCGAAGGCCTTCGTCCATAGCGATCGGGTTGATCAGCTCGACGTGCATCTCGGTGTTGTCGCCCGGCATACACATCTCGGTGCCTTCAGGAAGGGAGATGGTGCCGGTGATGTCGGTGGTCCGGAAGTAGAACTGCGGACGGTAGTTGGTGAAGAACGGCTTGTGACGGCCACCCTCTTCCTTGGAAAGCACGTATACCTGCGCTTCGAAGGTGGTGTGCGGGGTGATGCTTCCGGGG
>Ga0075474_10000343_pt1 | contig 16997 bp, 19 predicted proteins | sample DEB08_DNA_2_FD_71485 | JGI IMG/M metagenome (GOLD analysis project Ga0075474, IMG submission 71485) | Aqueous microbial communities from the Delaware River and Bay under freshwater to marine salinity gradient to study organic matter... | ecosystem: Environmental > Aquatic > Marine > Coastal ...
TTTTTAACAAGAAAGAATATTAAATTACAAAAAATGATAGATGAATATAGTGAAGAATTTCATGATTGTGATTAATTACGTTTAAAGAATTATATTAAAATTTATCCATAGTTTATAAATGTCTCAAGAAACGCCTATTGGTAATTTAGGAGGAGGGATTAGTGATGAAGATTCAAGACTGGTTGATAGTATTTTAAATGATATTAATAACTCTAGTGGTCCCTCACAGGGTCAAGGTGGTTCTCAGCAAGGGCAACCTTCGCCGGAACAAATTAAAATGATGCAACAGCAACAGATGATGAGACAACAAGCTTTAGCACAACAACAAGCAATGGCTCAGCAACAGGCATTAGCACAGCAACAGGCACAAGCACAACAAAAAATGAATATGATTCAGAGTTCGGGTAGTGGAGATATTATGGAAAACGTTAAACTAGAGGCAAAAAATATTATGACTGTTGTATTTTTATGTATCTTATTTAATATTGAACAAGTTGATAATATTTTAAAAGGTGTGAGTATGTTTGTCAATGAAAGTGGTGGATTAAATATGCAAGCTGTATTTTTAAAATCTATAGTGATTGGTTTAATTTTCTATGTAATTAAGACTTATTTACTTTAGATAATTCATTTATCTTATTCATTATGATTTCATTTTCTTCTAACTTTTTACTGCATTTATTAATAGTAACTTCAGATATTTTACAAACTTCTGAGATTTGTTTTTTATCAATATCTATCTTTACAATTCTTATATAAAGATATATACAACCTGCCGCCATTGCTGGTGGAGTGTTATCATTAACTAAATTTAATTCTTCACATAATTTTGATAATATCCTAATATGCTTTTGTATTTTATCCGATAATTCTAATTTATGACTAAATCTATCAATAAAATCGTGTAAGTTCACGCTTTTATGAGTTTGTATACGTTTTCTATCCTTACTCATACGCATAATTTCAGTAAAATTTTTACATCCTTTTGTCATAATTTTATTGTCTATTTGAAACAGACTAGATAATTCATTTGTTGATCTAGGAACTTCACATTCTTTACAAGCGTAATAAATACAAGCAGCTATAATACCTATTCTATTGGACCCCCTAGATATCTTAGTTTCACTGATAGTTAAATAATAAGATTGCGCCGTTTCAGAAATTACCAATGGTAAATCCCCAGCAATACATTTATCTTCAATATCTTTGTAAACTTTATAAAGACTTCTTTCTTTATAAGGCATAGAATTCCATTGTTGATATCTATTGACTCTACTCATTTTAAAATTATAATCATTTTTAATAGTAGTTCCCATAGATGATTCTGGTAACATAACATTTGTAGGCATCCCGCACCTTGTAGTATTTGTATTACTATCTTTATAATTTTTCCACTCGGGTGTATCTATAATATTACTTATTGTATTACTACATATTTTACAAATAGTTTCACCCTTATTTGTATATTCATAATTTTCTTTGATTTCACAACATTTAAGCTCTCTTTCGGTGTGATTTATTTCACCTAGAGTCTTAAAGTAATCATCAAAATCATCCATTATCGGTAAATTTTTTTAATATATTTTTAAATAGTTTAAAATCAAATTTATTATTATTCCTAAAATAAATGTATACAAATGAATTATTATCTGGTTTATGGATTGGAGATACTGATATATTAAATTCTAAGCAATTTATGATTGATAATCAGATTGATATTATATTAAATTGTACTCAATTATTTGATTTTCCCGATTTAGAAAATATACAAAAGATAAGATTACCTTTTTCAAATGATAAAAATTCTGATACAGATTTAATGCTATTAAGACAAAATAAAAATAAAATATTATCCTTTGTCAATGATAATATTAATGATAAAAATATATTAATTGTTTGTTATGATGGAAAAAGTATATCACCTTTTCTAGTTTATTTATATATCGCTGAATATAGTAAAATTGATAAAAGATCTATTTATAATATTATGTTAACAAAAGATAGTAATTTATCATTATGGTATGATCTTTCATTATTTTATAATTATTGATTTATCTTTTCTTTTTAAGATGTAATTAATTCTTCTTAACATATTTTCTACCATATTTCATCCATAAGAATATAGATACTGTAAAACCCAATAAGAAACCAGCAATACACTGATCAGGATGATCTTTCATAAAAGGTCGGGTAACAAGAGGCCCTATGAAAAAAGTTAAAAGTGAATAAAAAACCATAATTGAGATTGTAGTTGGATTTGAGAGATGCACCATTTTACAGTTTGTTAAGAAAAAAAATTAGAGTCTTAGGTTTGGATTAACACAAATATCTCTTCGGGGGAATATTTGTCCTGACATGCATTTATCACCAGGTGTTACATCAATACAAGATCGAATACCTCTATCCGTTCCAATATAACAATATCCTTGTTCCTCAAGAACTCCTGCTTTATCTACTATTTCTTGAGATGTTTGAACTCCTTTTCCAAATTTTTTTTTCTTTCCAGGTGCATCAACCTTCTCTTTTACTTCTTCTTCAATTACCTTTTCAGGTAAAGAGAGAAAATTTAAAATACGAGGTTTAAAATAAACCGCTAAACCTACTAGGATTGCTATTCCTAAAAGTATCCATGGTAAATAACTCCCTGATTTGGTTGGAGGAGGAGATGCCTTTTTACTCCATGGAGCAGAAGGAGGACTAAAAGTATCTTCGTTCATAATTTTAGATAATGTTTCCGACATGTATATTTATAAAAAAGAGAGACAAAAAAATTGAAATGATTTTACGGATACTTACTATAATAAATTATACCCTTCCTTACTGCACAAAGAATCATGTCCATGAACTCATTTCCACAAAGTTTTCGCCAGCTTTATCACTGGCTTTTCAGTATCCCCGAACGCTCTTCAGATCCACTACGTATCCTTGCTACAGGTAAGTGGCGTCAATTTGAGACACGACGTCTACTTCTTGAAGCAGCTCTCCATCATCCCGTTACCTGTCTGTCACAGGAAGAGGAAGGAAAACTTCAGGCTTTGTGTGCCTTTAATATTATGGAAAGTCAAGGTTATATTTCTCAAAATGATGAAAAAGAATTTTACTTGTTTATTGGTGCTGGACGTGGTAGCACCCAAATGTCTATTTTGAATAATGATGGAGAGGTTGTTGAGGCCTTTAATATCGAAACAGGCTATCCTAAGGAAGGCTCGCCAAACATTAGTCTTCTTCGGGAAACAGCTCTGAAGGTATTTGAAATTTATGCGAATAATATTAATCTTATTGTAGGATTCGACAGTATTTATCACGTGTTGAAGCATGATTGTCCTGTTGTTACAGATGAAGGAGCACTTCCAGTTAGAGTTACGACAAATGGAGGTGACTTTTTGAAGCTTGGGTATCTGACTGATCTTTATAAGAATACCCCTATGATTGTTGTTCGAAACTTCGTTACAAGGGATGGAGAGATTCGCAAAATTTCCTTTGCCACAGGATCTGAACTGCTAATTGATCTCGGTTCAGGAAACGCAAATTTGGTTGATCCTGTATCCGGTCAACAGCTCTCAAATCGCGAACTTCCTAGTGATTGGATGTCGAATGATGAATCTCTACTTGAAGTTGCGTCGTCACTTCGATCCCTTCTAAATGATGCTGAAGAGTTTGACGCGATGCCTAATGACAGTGATTCAGAAAGTGAATAAAAAATTCATCCTTTAAAATTAATTTTAATATCACCATACCTTAAAATTTCCCAATATCTTGAATTACTTTTTTGTTCTTTATCCATTTTTTTATCGTCTACAATACAGACTAAACATATATTATTTCTCAATAAATCACGTCTATTATATTTACAACAAGCGCAATAATTGTGTCCACATCCTATTTTTTCCATAAAGACAGGGTTTTCAAATTCATCACAACATAAATCGCATTTATTCATATATATATATTAGTATTTGAAAATTACTTACGACAAGTATCATAGTTATTAACAAACCAATCTACAGATTGTTGAATTCCAAATTCTATATCTGTAAAATTAAATGTTAATCCTGTTTCTGCTAATTCCTTCAATAATTTAGAATTATCAGCAGTTTTTTTATACTGACCATTTGCAAATGAAGTGTCAAAAACTATTTTTCCCTCGTAACCCATAGCATCACCTATGTGTTTAGCTATTTCACCAATACTTACTTCATGTTCTTCTCCAACAGAAAGAATTAAATTTTCTTTTTTATCATAATCACTTAAAGTCCATAAAATCAATCTTGCTAAATCGATTGAATAAATAAACTGACGTAATGGTGATCCATCCCCTCTCACTTTAAATTCTGAATTATTTTTAATTGCGTTATAACACTGGTGCATTAAAGCAGGAATAACATGCGCATCTTCTAAATGATAATTATCATGAGGCCCATAAATGTTTGTTGGTATAATACAGATAAAATTTTGATTATGTTGTTCACGATACATTTGAGAATAAATATCGAGCATACGTTTGGAATAGGCATAGGCATCATTTGAAAAATGGGGAGGACCGTCATGTAACATGTCTTCATTTATAGGATAGGTGGTTTTATCGGGAAAAACACATGTGGATAAACATGAAATAACTTTTTCGACATTAAATAAATAACAACATTTTAAAACATGGTAATTCATTTGCATATTATCATCCAGTAAATTAAATTTTTGACTCATATTTTTGTAAAGTCCACCTACATTTGCGGCTAAGTGAATTACATAATTAGGTCGAATTTTTTTAAAATAATCATGGGTTTCGTTATAATTTATTAAATTACACGTTTTAGAAGTAGCAAAAATAAAATCGTAATTATAGTTGGATTTTATTTTTTGAATTGCTTGACCAACAAGTCCAGAACCGCCTGTTACTAAAACAATTTTTTTAGCTGACATTTATTTATTTATAAATATATTATTTTTTTGCGGATAAATTACACAGGATAAAAGAATTTGCATGTTCCATTAGTGTATCCAATACTTCATTTTTACTCTGTTTTCCTGTCACTTGATAAGTTGTTCCAAATACAGTCATTCGACCATCCCACGATAATTTTGTCTTATTAAATTCATACTCGAGATCAATTGGAATTTCGCGTTGTCTAAGGTGGTTATAAAGGCTTCGCCCAATACATCTATTAGATCTTCCCATAATTAATTTTTATCACTATTTATATTTAAGTTTATTTTATAAGTCATATAACATCTTCATCTTATCTATACTTTTCATTAGATTTCGCTGTTTATCATTAATAAAATCGGGTTTTTGTTCATATTTTTTTATAGCTTTAAAAAACTTGAAAATCTGAGGTAATACAGTTTTTATTTTTTCACTTTGATGCACAATTGGTAAATTCATATTAACATTCTCGGTGTAAAGTTCAATCGCAAGATATAGGAGGTGTCTCCTTTTTTTCTTTTGAGAGAAATTGTATTTTATACAAAATAAATCAAGAAGTGCTCTAATTATTTTAGATTTATTTGCATCACCTCCTGTATTTAAGAGTAATTCCCAACATAACCATATTGGATCACCCTTAAATTTGTCATCCACTTTAACAAAATTACGTTCTGTTATGATAATTGGTTTTTTTTGTTTACGACACAAACTATCAAAATCTATCATCCAATCTACCCAGTAACAACATCGTAACAAATTTTTTTTTGAAAAATGAAATGCAAACTCATTAACAGAAAGTAAAATTTCATTTGGATCTTCATCTTTTAATACTTTCTTACAATAATTAAGATTGTCTGCCTTTAAATTAGAACCTAGTGTGTCTAACGCAAAATCAGTTGCTTTTTTAACTTTAAGCATTTCAAGAGAAGGTTTTTTGGGAGAAAAACAAAGAACAAGTGTTATTTCTGCTAAAAGTTTACGCATATCTTCACTATTCCTAGTTTCAATTTCACATTCCCCATAACCAATTCCAATTATTTCTTTAAATTTATCAAAGCGGGTAGCAATATAAATTGCCAATTTAGGATTTCCTGAGCGCACATGTTTTCCCATAGTTAGTAAAAAACAATCCCATATATCCTTTAGGCGACCGCTGCATAATAATTCAACATACCAAGAAAGAGCATTTTCAATATTTTGATTATTCATACTTTCAATAAATGTTTTCAAAACATCACTTTTTTTAAAATTAGAAAATGTTGTTGAATTAAATTCTTTTTCCGCTCTTTTGTCATGAATTATTATTTCCATATATATTATATATAGTAATATATGCTGAAAATAATTTTAATTGTTTTATTAATCATATTGTTGTGTATTTTATTATGCAAAAGTAATAAACCTCTGTATGAGGCGTTTACTCAAAAAGGAAATAAATTTATTTATAAAAATAAAGAAATCTACGATGACTTTTATACAAGTGTTTATGATGACTTAGTTTATAATCAGCGAAAAAATGATTTTGAGGTGGGTGAAATAATGAAATATGTATCAGATGGATCAGTTTTAGATATAGGATCAGGAACTGGACATCATGTAAAAGCCCTTCATGATAAGGGATTGGATTGTGTAGGTTTAGACAGTTCGAAATCTATGATTAAAGCAGCCAAAATAAAATTTCCAAATCAAAAATTTATATATGCTGATGCTTTGCAAACGATGACATTTCAACCCAATTCATTTGATTTAATAACGATGCTTTATTTTACAGTTTATTATATAAAAGATAAAGAGCAACTTTTTAAGAATGTGTCATTATGGCTTAAACCGGGTGGATATTTTGTTATTCACCTAGTAGATAAACATCATTTCAATCCTATGGTCCCAGCAGGAGATCCATTTGTAATTATTTCACCTCAAAATTATAGTGAAAAACGTATAAATGATAGCGTAGTTCATTTTGATAATTTTAAATACAAATCAAATTTTGCTCTACCACAAAAAAATAAAGGAGTCTTTAAAGAGTATTTTAAATTTAAAGACAACGGAAAAGTAAGACAAAATGATCACATATTTTACATGGAAAATCAAAAGAAAATTGCACAGATGGTTAAAAATGTGGGTTTAAAATTAGAAGAAGTAATTGATATGAGTCCTTGCGCATATGATAATCAGTATTTATATGTCTTTAGAAAAGCTGGGTATTAATTCATTTATTTTAAACCATGATTTAGTTGCTGCGTCATAAAAAAATGAGTATTCCATGATTTTGAACAAATTCAGGGGTTTCATCTTCATCTTCCTCTGATTTTATATAATATTCGAATCTAAGGGATTCAACAGTATATTTTCCATCTTTATTATCAGGTAATAATTCCATCACTCTATCACTTGTCTCTTCACAATCACCATCTCCACTTTTACGATCACAAAATGTTGTTTCCTTCGCCTCTTTTACGGCATTCAAAAGTTCTTGAATATTATTAACATGTTTTTTTCTTTACTAAAAATATTTAACATATTTGTCCCATTTTCAAAATCACCCCACTCTTCATTAATTCTATCATAGAAATTGGTTACTTCCATTTTGGAAGAGAAAGGAAAATAATCTAAATATTCAATTATAGCTGCTTTTGGAGAAGGATTCCCTGCATTTTTTTTTCTACGACGGGTCTTCTTATAACCACCCACTAAATTATTAACATCTCTCCTCTTTATAGTCTTATTAAATTTCCTTTCAAAAACTGTTCTTTCTGGAGGAGGTAAAGGGACCATTCCTATTAAATCTCTGACATAATTTAATCCAGTTCTAGCGTGTGGATTATTCCATAAATCATAATAATCCTTACGAATTTTTTCTCTTCTTATATGACAACCAGCTCCTTGAATATCCTTTTCAGTTATATCATCTGGTTGTTTTTCAGATAATTCTAAATAAATTTCAACAGGGTAGATGACAAATGTTAATGGGTTGGGGCGTCGTGGTATCTCTAAACCTTCACTTGGATCTTGGGTGGGTCCATTTTCTTGATGATATGATAATATAGAATATTGTCTTTTATCTACGTAAAAGGGACGCCTAGCCGCAAATAATATATCTAATACAAGATGAGTATTTTCCTTTAAAATTTTATCAGAAGCCTTTGAAGCTTTTTCTAATTTTTCTCTAAAAAGTCTTGTTAATAAATCTTGTCTTGCTAATTGTGTTAAGTTAGTTTTTCTTTCCACTTCAGCACGCACATTATTAAATATTTTATAAACAGCTATATCTCCATTATCTGGTAAAAACTTCCTCTTTAACACTCGCTGATAAACAAAAACTCTATGATAATCGGCATCAAAAAGAGATCTTAAAATATCTTTAAATTTCATACCCTCAAAGTCTGCTTTTGAATATTTATGTTGATTTGAAACAAGTAATGATTCATTTACATTTCTTTCTAAATTTTGTGCTGCTAATCTTTGTGTTGCGACCTGATTAGCATATGTTTCTCTTACTATTTTCAGTCTTTCTGGATGTCGTTGAACCATGTTGGATAATAATTGAATTAACTCACGTTTTAGAAGATTGTTTGAATATAAAATATTAAATGATCTTAATATACTTCTTATATTTCTTACTGTTAGTAAATCATAAACTTCATTTGCAGTTAGAGTTTCATTTAAATTATACTGAGGGTCACTATTAAATACTTGATATGCTTCTCCAATATCTGATACAACCCGATTTCTTCCTTGTTGTAAATTAATTAATTTATTATTTTGCTTTCTTAATATATCAACACTTTCATTCCTAACATTACTTCTGAAGGTAATTTTAACTAAACCATCTCGTGAAATCGAGTAATTTTTTATATTAATATTACCGGTTGAAGATGATAAGGGAGGTGGCAAAGGTGGGGGTATTGGTGGTGCTCCGGTTGTTGGCACTTCTGGTGGTGCTCCGGATGTTGGCACTTCTGGTATAGTTTCCCGACGTCTCCTTGTCGATGTCCATGGTCTTCCATCAGTAGCAACACTCCACTCTGGATCATCATCATCCTCATCATCCGTATCAAGATAATGATATGTTTCTGGAATTGTTGAAAGTCTACTGTCAAAAGCTCCTCCTCCACCTTCAGAAGATGGTCCAATATTTGTATCCAAACCAGTCCTAGTGCTAACACCACCTTTTTGATTATATTTATTCTTAACCATATACTTATTATATATAGTGAAGATTATTTATACATTATTCATAAATGTCATATATGCTGCTCTTTGTATTTCCTGTTGTTTTTGTTTTTTAGCTCTATTTAAAATATTTATGGCTTCCTTAATTTCACTTTCATCAATTACATCATCTTTATTGGTATCAATTGCCGCTTTCATTTTATGACGATATTTTTTTGGAATTATACAAAATGAACTATGTTCATTAAACATGTAATCATTTAATACAATAAATGTGCTACTCATAACAAGAGCAGTTATTATATCTCTAGTTCCCACAAAACAAATTGCAAAAATCATTAACTCACGACCTACTGTATCTCTTAAAATACGTTGATGATAATCATTCATCCGAATTGTTATAAATTTCGAACCAAGATTTAAAAAAATTATAAAAAATCCAAGAAAGTATTTACTACGATTTAATTTATTGATAAAATCCAACATCTTGTGTATATTATATTATAGTAGCATTATTTTTAACAAAATTCAATACTAACTTTTTGGGAATTGAGTTATAATCACAAATTAGATAATTTGTTCTTAATCGTTCAGCTAATATGATATCCTCACATTCTTCCGCAATCAGATCATTATCATCGTAATACCTTTCATATTCAATATCGGTTTTTTCTTCATAGAATACAGGTTTTACATTTCTCTCAGATTCTCCCTTAAGAATTAAAAAGAACAAAAACTTATTTGGTGTAAATATTTGAGATGGTCCTAAAATATCACAATTTTCTTTTAATGGTTTTTTATTTATATCTACAATTGTCACATTATCGGTTTCTAATTGAATTAGACGCTTATTCTTTGAAATAATATTAACATACATAGAGGGATTTTTATCTAATAATTTGTTTAAAATAATAGCAATACAGTCATCTGATTCAAGGTTAAAATTTTGATAAATTTCGATTTCATCAAGACCAATATTGTCCTTAAAAATAATATCTAACATCGGAATTATCTTTGAATTAAGAGAGTGTTCATATTCCCCGCTTACGTTTTTCCGCCATGACGTCTTACTTCCTCTTGTTAAATAGACTTTACATTTACTATCTTTATCATTTGCATTTGTTTGCATCTTAAAGGAAACAATTAATTCTCTCAAAAAAATTTTAATGTTTTCCATATAAAAATTAATAAATTCATATCCATCAAAATAACTATTTTTATGTTTCTCTAATGTTGATTTCTTTTTCCACTGACCTTCTAATTTATTATAAAGCGCCATAAAGAAATAGGAACCATCTAAAATAAGAGCAGTTTTAACATTTGTTCGTGGAATTGCTTCTTCTTCATCTCCCATAATTGCTAAAATATAATTAGATCTCTTTAATTATATTTAAACGGGAATGGTATTTGATTCTTTGGGACGAAGTGCTTCGTCGATCGTCATTCTTTCTTTAGAAGATGTAACCTCAAATTCGCAGTCTTCATCACATGGATTGCATTTCCCCTTTGAATATTTAAGTGTAGGTGGATTCTTGCTGGGATCAACATTTCCATCTTTACAATATTTTTTAACAAAATCACCTTTATTTTCCATCGATTCTACAAACATAAAATCTTTATTTAAGGTAATGTAAATAAGAGCAACTAAAATTCCAGCTGTTAAACTATAGTAGCCTGCTCCTATAGTAGCTGCTAAAAATAAGAATTTACCAAAAGTTGTTTTAGTATAAATTGAAAATTGATGTGGTTGCCCAACTACCAAGAAAATAAGAAGAACTCCTAAAAGAATTTCAACTAAGGTATTCATAATTTATTTATTTATACATTCACTTGATAAAATTATTATCTGTTTTTTTTATAAGAAGGAATAAACTATGAGCAATAGTTCGCTAGGATTTAGTTTTATCGAAAGCACAGAAAAAATTAAGGGAAAACTAAAACAAAAAAGTAAACAAGTAAAAAATAGAGCTCCTATGCCTAAAGCACCAGTTGCTCCTGTTATAGAAAATTTTGATGTGCAAAATGAAATGATGGGAATGAGTAGTGACGAAGAAAATGATGATAGTGGGGGTTTAGCTGATGTTGATTTCTCTCCTCCTCCTAAACCAGAGTCTTCGGGAGTTCAAAGAACAAAGGATAAAGAAAAGGCATTAGCACGGGAAGAACAACACCCAGCTGAGCCATTTACTAAAATGGAAGAAGAATTCTCAAAAGAATACTATGAAAATGTTATTCCCTTTGAGGCGCCTCAATTAAATACCGGACAAGTTGAATCAAATAACACTAGAACAAGTAGTAATGATTTAGAACAAAAACTAAATTACTTAATTCATATGATGGAGGATCAGAAAGATGAGAAGGTAGCAGGTATTACAGAAGAAATAGTTCTTTACTGCTTTTTAGGAGTATTCATCATCTTCGTTTTAGATTCTTTTGCAAAGGTAGGAAAATATGTGCGTTAATATAATTAAAATTGATGTTAGTATTTAGCTCTATAAGAACTAGGTAAGTAAGAAATAATGACTTTAAGAAAGAATCAACTCGAAGCTATTCAAAAATCAATTGATAATGATTTCTCAAGTGGAATTCATTATCATGCTACCGGAACAGGAAAATCTTGGATTGCCATGAATATTGTGAATGAATTTAGGAAAAAAAATCCTAAAGGAAATGTTTTGTGGCTCTGTGAAAGAAAAGATATTTTGAATCAACAATTTTCACGGAATACAATTGTTGATTGTGGTTTTAAAGAAATACTAAAGGGTTTCAATTTATTAGACTATGTAAGTAAGAAAAATGCTAACTGGTATGAATCATTAAATGCTTCGGCTTTCTGGGGATTACCTTTCCTTTGCATTATTAATAGATGCTTTTTAACAAGTAAAAATAAGTATGAAAATATTAAGAGAAAAATAGATTTAGTGATTCATGATGAATGTCATTCAATTGAAAATAGCACAACATTAGCATTTTATAAATGGTTAAGTGAGCATTCTTCAAATGCAAAAGTCATAGGATTTTCAGCGACACCTGAATATATAAAACCACTAAATAATTTAATATCATCTTATTCAATTTATAATGCATTTTGCGATAATGTTATATTACCACCTAGAATAGTATGGGTTAAAAGTGAAGATAGTATAAAGGATGATGATATTCTATTTATACTCAAAATGGAAATGGAAAAATTGCCTTATAAAAAAATTATTATTTGGTGTGGAACAGTTGATGACTGTATAGCATTAAGAGAAAAATGGGATTGTCATTTTCCAGATTATATAAAAGCGGTTGATTACAATAATTGTGAAAATAATAGTTTTTATACATTTTATAAGGCTGAAAAAAAAGCACTTTTGTTTTGTGCTGTTAAACATCGTGAAGGATCGGATATTCCTAATTTAGATGGCTGTGTCTTTATGGACAAAGTAGAAAAACGTAGTGAAAGAGTATTTATTCAGTCTATGGGGAGAGTTTTAAGATTGGATAAAGAGAGAAAGAAAACCTATGGATTGGTATTTGATGTCCGTGCAAAAAGCTCAATCGAAATTTGTAATCGTGTTCAATATTATTTAAAATTAAAAGATATCTTTCCATGGTCATATGATTTAAATTCTGTTCGTCATAACAGGAAAGTTTACTATGTAAATTCCCTGAAGATGAAAATTGCTGAACCAATTAAAAATTCTACACTCGACTGTAATTATGATCATGATGAAATACGTTATAATGAATCGGATGTTATGAGTCTATTTGTTCGAAAAATTCCTTTAGATAATCCAGAATACGAAGACAGATTAAAAAAAGAAATAACACTTATCTTAGAAAAAAACTTATTCGGAAATATAATGCGTGCGATGGAAATCTTAGAATTAACAAAAGGTATTCCGCATGTAACACGTGGTTCGTGTGGTTCAAGTTTAGTGTGTTATTTATTAGGAATCAGTCATGTAGATCCAGTAAAATATAATATATCATTTGCTCGTTTTATAAATACATATAGAACCACACTTCCTGATATTGATTTTGATTTTCCACATTATCTACGTGATGAGGTATTTCTTAAATTATTTCAAAAGTGGGGGAGTAAAGTAGCTCGAATCAGTAATCACAACTATTATCATGAAAAATCATCGTTAAGGGAGTCATTACGAAGAAATGGTGTTCATGAATTTATATCAAAGTATGAACTTCAAAAAAAAATAGATAGTTTTGATAAAGATTTTCAAGATCAAATTTATGATACACAGAAAGAATTAGAAGGAAGTTTTCGGGGATATTCTCTTCACTGTGGTGGTATAATATATTTTCCAAATGGCGTGCCCCGCGAATATATATTAGATGAAAGCGATAAAAAAATTATACCACAAGTTCACTTAAATAAACATAATGTAGCTGAACAAAAAAGCTTTAAAATTGATATATTATCTTCACGTGGATTATCACAACTCTATTATTGTCGACACTTTAATGATATTGATTTTAATCAACACATAGGTGACGAATCCACAATCCAATTACTTGCTTCGGGTAATAATGTAGGTATAACATTAGCCGAAACACCTTTAATGAAAAAGGCACTTATACTTATACAACCTAAAACAATTATGGAGTTAGCTATTTGTTTAGCTGTTATTCGTCCTGCTGCAAAAGATGCAAAAAAGGAATTTGAAATGGGAAAATACCGTAAAAATACGATGATCTTTGATGATGATATTATTCAATTGCTAGCTAAATTGTTTAAATGTGATGAAGAACTAGCTGATAAATTTAGACGCGGTTATTGTAAAGACGATAAAGAAACACATGCATTAATTGATAAAAAATTAGCACCTCGACCTAAAAGCAGTCAAACACGTATACGAAATATTTTATCGAATCTACGAAAGTATGGTTTCTGTAAAGCCCATGCTCTTTCTTATGCTCAATTAGTGTGGCAGCTTGCTTACGAAAAAGCTCATAATACCAAAACGTTTTGGGTTTCTACGCTTAAAAATACTAAATCCTGTTATCGTAAATGGGTGCATTTATTTGAAGCACGTTGCGAAGGAGTAACTAAAGATGTAACTAAACATGACCAATCACTTTATGCGAGGCAGCGTGAGCATGATTATTCTGGATATAAACCTATAGAACAATTACGTAATTGTGGTTATTGGTATGGAGATACATTTTATAATGGTTGTTATTATGTGAAAAGGGGAGAATTGTATCTCTTTAATGGTGTTGTAGCATCTTCCAGATTAGTTAAACGTGGCAAACAAGCTATGCTAATTCTCTGTTTGGGAATTGATACTAAAAGATTTATTGAAGTATTGGTTATGGGTAAAACTTCTTATAATACCAAAAAAGTAATTGCTCAGGGTCGTGGACTAATAAAACGAGAGTGTGAATTCTTTCCTTCTATAGAGTGCAAAGCTAAAAATATGTTATTTATATGATTATTGTAATATTTTCAGGCATCATAGTTTTATGTGAATAGTTGTATAAATAATAGGCACAAGGAATTGTAGATTCGGTAGTCCATCTCATTTTAGATAAAAAAGTATTATCTCCTATAGCTTCTAGTTGGAGTTGATTAAAATCTTTACTAATATTTAAGACTGATTCTATAAACCCACATTTAAATTCATTTTCTTGAATTTCTTTTTTATTCCAAATCGATCCAAAACATTCTAAATTTGGTTTTTTTGAATTTACATAAAACCCAGTATCTCTGAACCAGTAGGATGCTACAACTTCTTGGGTATATAAATTTAATATACCTCCTACTCGAATACTTTTTCTCTCTAAAAGATTTAGTTGGGTTTCATATGGAGCGATTAAAAAAGCAGAGTTATTATTTTGATTTTGATTCATATGGGAAAGTATTTTTTTAAAAGTGGAGAGAGAAAACCAAATTATTTTTAAATGACTCGGCAGTTTATTTCGAGATATATTTATCTGTTTGGTTAAGTCATAAGAAAATGTCGTATATTTTACAAGTGGGGTAAAAGAATGAAGAACGCCTTCTTTTTTAAAAAGAGAGACTAAACATTTTTTATTTGATTTTGTCCGTTGAAACAATTCGTGTGTTTGTATTAATTCTGGAGCAACATTTTTTCTTCTATGGCCTTTATGAACACATAAAAAATCTATATATGAAACTAAAAATTTATTATTATTGGGTAATGTAATATGAATTGATCTATTCATGATTGTTCCTACGATAACTCCAAATTGTCTATAAGTGCTTATATAAGCATTTTTATCATTTTTAAAATATGGATTTATTTGAGTATCAAATGTGGGTAAGTATTTAAAATTTTGTGAATTGCAAAAATGATCTTTGATAAAATTTTGAAGGTCAGTTTCTTTTTTGGCTATAGAAAATTGGTCCCAAGATTGTGTTTTAATATGAAGAGGATTTATATATTTATGGTTGTAAAAACTATTTTTAATAATAAAAGGTTTCATAAATTTTCTATAAAAATGATGAGGATGATTTACAGGCTGTTTACTCCAAAATGGATTTTTAATTTTGAAATACATCCAATAGAAAAGTAAGATAGTAATGAATATACTAACAAATATAATTGGATAAATCATTATTTATTATATTTGTTAATCAAAAATATTTAGATATCTAAGCTAACAGTATTTTTTTCAGAAATAGGTCTTCGAGCGCTTTTTTTTGGTTTGTTAGTAGGTGTTGTATTAGAAGTGGTTTGCACACGTTTAGTTGGGGAAACCTTTGTTTTCAATCCAGAAAGAAGTTGATCTATATCGCTGCTTGGGCCTTTCATTTCTGGTCTTGGCTTTCTAGGAGATCGATCAGGCTTTTCTGGATTTTCAAAGTTATCACTTAAATTAACACCTTGCTCAGGGGCACCTCTTCCAAAGCCAATATCTGGTCGAGAATAATTGTCCATGCGTGATGGATTTCTGGTTTTAACAGCTTGAGGAGGAGGACCTTGACTCATAGAAGGAGGTGGAGCAGGAGGTTGGGATCGTGGTTGAGGTCGTGAATTTTGCTGATCCATCATATCACTCATAAAATTACTAAATCCAGGCTGTTGTTCTCCCATCTGATTTACGGCTGCCTGCGTAAATTGTTGCATGAGTTCTGGATTTTGTCTAAGAATATCATCCATACCTGGCATAGAAGACTTAAACATCGTATTAGTCATATGTAACATAATTGCGCTGCCAGAAAGCTGGAAGAGAAGCTTTAATTCTGGAGCCATCTTCGTTTTACTGCTATATTTTTCATGAAGTTCTCCAAAAATTTCATCATAATCCTCAATATTTTCATTCACTTGTTCTGACCATCCATCTAACTTAAAATCAAATGGATCAAATCTATTATTTAAAAACTCTAATCCAGTTACAGCAGCCATTAACATGCGTCCTTGAAATTTAACACTATTTGATCTTTCTTTTTCGCTTTTGATCGTCTCATATTCTCCTATCATTTCTTCTAGAGAGGATTCCATAGAATATTGTTTACTCAGACGTATTCCTTTTTTCTCTAAAGCTTCTAATTTTCTTAAATAGTTAAATTTCTCCTTTAACACCTCTTCTCTAGATCGTTTTGGTTGTGGAGCCACTTCCTTATCAGGATTCATAGGAATATTATTAAATTGAGAATAGCCATCCCAAGTTTTTTCAGGTTCTCCTAATTTGGTAATTGTAGGAGATGAACTAACTTCAGATGGTTTATTTTCATCAATATTTAATTTAATAGCCGGTTCATCTCCTAAATTTAATTTAATATCAGATGACGATGTTCCAGTTGTTAAAGCATTTAAATCATTTTCTAAACTAGTAAGATCGTCAATTTCGATTGAAGGTTTACCTTCCTCGTTTTCGTTCTTTTTTTTTGTATTATGATTCATGAGTAATTCTGCTCCAGCCATCG
>Ga0075474_10000349_pt1 | contig 16842 bp, 14 predicted proteins | sample DEB08_DNA_2_FD_71485 | JGI IMG/M metagenome (GOLD analysis project Ga0075474, IMG submission 71485) | Aqueous microbial communities from the Delaware River and Bay under freshwater to marine salinity gradient to study organic matter... | ecosystem: Environmental > Aquatic > Marine > Coastal ...
CCCATTGCCGTCATATTAGAAATTCGATCTGGCTTGGTTGCAAGCCAAGTTCTAGCTGCTCCCGCAGACAAGCCCCAAATACTGTCTGAAATAAAAGCGATAATCCAAAAAATTAAGCCCAAGATGAGTAGCTGAATCGGAACTGGAACGTCATCAGCACCACGATCGACAAATTGTGGCAAGACTGCCGCAAAAAATACCAATGTTTTCGGATTTAAAACTCCTACGGTAAAACCTTGTCTGATTAGCTGCAGGCTCCCTGCGTAATCATGCTTAGTCAAAATTTCAGTTGTTTTTTTATTGCGGTCTCGAATTGTTTGAAGCCCAAGGTAAATCAAAAATGATCCACCTAAAATAGAAACCAAAATAAATGCTAATTGGGATCTTTGAATAATTGGCCCGATCCCAAACGAAACCAAGATAACCGAAACGTAAGCACCTAGATTATTTCCGAGCACACTTAGCACGGCGGCTCGTTTTCCTAACGAAATCCCTCTTGCAACTGTGAACATCACACTTGGGCCAGGAATCACGATGATGGCAAATGCGGTTAGTGCAAATTTGATTAGTAAATCAGCATCAGGCAAGTTTGGCCACTTTAACTATTAGGAGTTTTCTTCAAAGTGCTTTTTTGTCTTTTTAAGACTATTGAGCATGAAATAAAAAATAATTAAAACAGTAACCCCTAGCAATGCGAAAGCTATTAGGGCGTATCGACCGGGAGAAGGCACCATTTCAACAACGTCTTCTAAATAAAGCACGCGCCCAACTTTACCTTAAGCCAGCGAGCAGATCGCTCTCTGGCAAAGTGGTATTGACTCTGGTTGCGGCTAATTGATAATCCTCAAATGGCCAAATTTTCTTTTCTTCATCACGCGGCATAGCGAACCAATCCCCTGTTGGGTCAACTTGCGAAGCATGCGCTTTTAGTGAGGCATCTCGCACTTCAAAATAATCTGCACATTCAATCTGAGTGGTAATTAAATGGCCGTCATCAACTTTTTCATCAAACCACTCCGCGTAAGGATTTGGGATTCCTAAGCGAGCAAACGCCGCAGCAAAAACAGCCAATTTTTTGGTATGAAAAGTTTGCTGATAGTAAAGTTTTTGAATTGTCCAAGGAAATCCTAATTCTGGCTTGTAGGTCAAGTTTCGAGAATTTTCCCAAGCGTACATGGAAATCTCATGGCATCTGATGTGGTCTGGGTGCGGATAGCCACCATTCTCGTCATATGTAATTAACACTTCTGGTTTAAATTCTCTAACAATTTTTATTAATTTGTCGCCCGGCTCTTCTATTGGCATATCAGCAAATGAACCTTTAGGTACTGGCCCGCTTTCTACCCAGCCAGAATCTTCAAAACCTAACCACTGGTGGCTCGCTCCTAAAATCTTGATTGATTCTTGCATTTCTAATCTTCTAAATTCTTTTACATTTTTCTTAAAAGCATTTTCATCTAAATTTTTATTAAGTAAGTCACCTCGTTCACCGGCTGTGCAGGTGACGATTAGAAATTCATGGCCGTCCTTAAGATACTTTGCTGTGGTTGCAGCACCTTTACTTGCCTCATCATCCGGGTGTGCATGAACGCTTAAGATCCGCATTTTTTGTGTCAATTTTCCTTCTAGGTCAAGATGACTTACAATAATCTGATGTCAGAAATCAAGAATACCTGGTTAACCCAAGAGGCTTTTGATCGTCTTCAAGCGGAATACGATGAACGTCAAGGTGCACTTCGTGCAGAAATTACCAAACGAATTGAAGCCGCACGTGAAGAAGGTGACTTAAAAGAAAACGGTGGTTATCACGCAGCTCGCGAAGAGCAGGGTAAAAACGAAGCCAGGATTAGACAACTTAAACAAATTTTAGAAAACGCCACTATCGGCACTCCCCCTAGTGATACCAGTGAAATTGCCATAGGTCATGTGGTCACTGTGAGATTTTCTGATGGAGATGAAGAAACTTTTTGGCTCGCCTCGCGCGAGGAATCACAACATGCCACCATGGATGTTTACTCGCCCGATTCGCCCTTAGGCCAGGCTGTTTTAGGTAAAAAGGCAGGCGATGAAACTGGTTTTGAATTACCCAATGGTAAATCTGTCAGCGTAAAAATTGTTGAAGTTAAAACCTACTCAGCGTGAAGTAGCGACCTTAAATTTTCTAATCGCGAGTGGCATAAATATTGCCAAGATCAAGACAATCCAAATAACTGACATCAATACTGGGTTTTGCATCGGGAAAGACCCGGTACTGGTATCTATTTCATAGCCAAAAAGCAAACGCTCTGCCGCCACTATTGCAGAGATGGGATTCCATTCGGCAATTGTCTGCAACCAACTTGGCATGGTTTGAGTTGGAACAAAAGCATTAGAGACAAAGGTCAGTGGAAACAACCAAGCAAATCCTGCGGTTGAGGCAATTTGTGGATTCGAAACTGAGAGGCCAATTAGCGCGCCAATCCAACTCATAGCAAAACCAAAACCTAAAAGTAATAAATAGGCCAAGATTGCTTCAAAAAAACCGCCAGTAATTCGCCAACCAATTGCTAAGCCAGTAATCGACATAATCACTAAGGTAATCACGCCGCGAAATAAATCAGAACTAGTTCTTCCAAATAAGACTGCCCCGGCATTCATCGGTAACGAGCGAAAGCGATCGATTAATCCTTTAGCCATGTCATCGTTTAAACCAACTGAGGCTGATGCGCCGGCAAAGGCGATAGTTTGCACAAAAATTCCTGGTATTAAAAAGGATCGATAACTAGAGTCACCCACATCTATCGCACCACCAAAAACAAAGGCAAAAAGCAAAATAAAGATTATTGGCTGAATCGCATCAAAAAATAAAGCCTCAATGTTGCGATAAAACTGCAGAAGATTTCGCCAGGCAACAATTTTTGAGTCATGAATTAACCAATAAATTTTTGAGTGCCCGGCAGCGTATTCGGCAGAAACGCTTCTAGGGGTGTTGCTCATACATTTACCTCTTCAGCAGCATGCCCAGTTAAAGTCAAAAAGACTTCATCCAAGGTTGGTTGACGTAACTGGATTTCTTCTATTTCTATGCCAAGTCCATCAAGCGCTCTGACCGCCTCGACGACTTTTGAACCACCTTTGCCACTTACCGGAACTGTTATGTGGTCAAGTTCAATCATCACTTCGCCGCTTCCAATATTTTGTAAGGCGTCACTAGCTTGTTTAACTTTTTCAATTGGTACCCGCACTTCAATTCTTTCGCCACCTATTTTTTGCTTTAGCTCATTTGCTGTGCCTTCAGCGATAACTCGTCCATGGTCAATCACCATAATGTTGTCTGCCAATTGGTCAGCTTCTTCTAGATATTGAGTTGTTAATAAAACTGTGGTGCCCTCGCTTACCAAATCTTTAATTACCTGCCACATCATCAAGCGAGAGCGGGGGTCTAATCCAGTGGTTGGTTCATCTAAAAATAAAACAGTTGGATTACTAATCAAGGCCGAAGCTAAATCTAAGCGACGACGCATTCCACCAGAATAAGTTTTAACAATTCGATTACCAGCATCAGTTAAGTTAAATTTGGCTAAAAGTTCATCAGCTTTTTCTATTGCCAGTTTTTTTGGTAAGCGAAAAAGCCTGCCTACCATAATTAAATTCTCGCGACCGGTGAGATTTTCATCAACTGCGGCATATTGCCCAGAAAGACCAATAATTTCTCTCGCTTGTGCAGGATTTTTAAAAATATCTACACCAGCAACTTGTGCGGTTCCTGAATCGGGTTTTAACAGAGTTGACAAAATTCTTACGGTAGTTGTTTTACCAGCACCATTTGGGCCTAACAAACCTAAAATTGTGCCGGTAGGTACAACAAGATCAACGCCGGCTAAGGCTTGAACATTTTTATAGCTTTTTGTTAAACCTCTTGCTTCAACCGCAAACGACAAACAGATCCTCCGACTCGCTATGAGTCTAGTCTTTACTTAACTTCGTACTCCAATTGCAGCCCGGCTAATACCTCTAACACATTTTTCTGGTGCTCGGCACCCCTGGTTTCTAGCGTTAAATTAACTGCAACTTGATCAGAACTCAAAGTTGGATCAGTCCTTAAGTGAAAGACATCTACTACGCTGGCGCCAGTTTTACCAATTTCAGTTAACAAATTAGCTAAAGACCCAGGGTTATCAGAAATAGTAATTTCAACAGTTAGATATCTACCAGCAACGGCCAATCCATTTCGCATGATTCGGTCAAGTAGTAGCGGATCAATATTGCCGCCAGAAAGAGTCACTGCGATTGGTCCTTCAAATTTATTGGGATTTTTTATCAAAGCAGCAAGTGCTGCGGCACCTGCTGGCTCTACTAAAAGTTTTCCGCGCTCTAAGGTTTGTAAAAGTGCAATCGATAAATCGTTTTCTGTCACGGTAATAATTTCATCCACAAATTCTTGAACAATTTCAAAGGGAATGTCACCTGGCTTACCTACAGCGATGCCGTCAGCCATCGTTTTCATATTTGCTAACTGCAGGGGTTTTCCAGCTTTTAAGGATTCGGGATACGCTGCTGCTTGCTCCGCTTGTACTCCAATGACTTTTACATTTGGGTTCTTACTTTTAATTGCGAGCGCAACCCCAGCTAACAAGCCACCTCCGCCGGTGCAAACCAGCACAGTTTTTACATCAGGCAGCTCTTCGATAATTTCTAATCCAATTGTCCCTTGACCTGCGACTATTTGAACATCATCAAAAGGCGGGATGAATATTGCGCCCGTTTCTTTGCAATCTCTCTTGGCTTCTTGCATTGCTTCATCTAAAGTGCTACCGAAGAATTTAACTTCGGCGCCGTAGTTTTTTGTAGCTTGTATCTTTGCGATAGAAGCACCTTCTGGCATATAAACACGAGATTTAATTCCCAATAAAGTAGCTGCCAAAGCCACACCTTGCGCATGGTTTCCTGCACTAGCCGCAACCACACCAGCAGATTTTTCGTCTGAAGTTAATTGACAGAGCAAGTTGTAGGCACCACGAATTTTAAAACTTCCCGCGCGCTGAAGATTTTCAGGTTTGAGCATCACCTTTTGCCCACTCAAGCGCTCCAGCCATCCAGCATGCACCATCTGGGTCTCACGAATTACGCCTTTAAGGCGCTTGCTGGCACTTTCAATAGATGCCAGATTTAGCTCGCTCATTGTCCCCTCAAAAAATCGATGAATTGAGCCTAGTCAAAGAAGTCACATAATGAGGTAAGAAATAGGCTGGTAGATCGTGAGTCCGACTAGATATGTAAAGAATTTCATTAGAAACAGCAGATGGCTTGCTGGCTTACCCAGAGAAGTTGCCGTATTAACCGTTATCGCCTTTTTTGTTGCCATAGGTTTTGGAATAGTTATTCCTGCGATTCCAATTTTTGCTAGATCTTTTGGGGTTAGTGCATTTGCTGCTAGCAGTGTAGTGAGCATTTTCGCGCTTATGCGCTTTATTTCTTCACCTATAAGCGGACGCTTAGTCGATAAATTCGGTGAAAGACAAGTTCTGTTTTCTGGCTTGCTTATTGTTTCAATCTCTAGTTTGCTAGCTGGGTTAGCCGACAATTTCGTACAATTAATAATTTGGCGCGGTGCTGGTGGGCTGGGTTCTGCGATGTTTACCGTTTCAGCTTTCTCGTTAATCTTGCGACTAGCAAAACCTAACCAAAGAGGCCGAGCAGTTTCGGCTTTTAATGGTGGGTTTTTAATTGGTGGATTAGCTGGCCCTGCGGTGGGCGGGATCGTTATTAGCATTTCATTAAGAGCTCCATTTTTTGTTTATGCGGTCTCTTTACTATTTGCAGCGGCTACAGCATTCTTCATGTTGAGACGAGCACCCTTAAACGATGTTGAAAAAGAAGAAGCAGAGCAAAGCAATGAGGGTATTTTTGAATTCTTTAAAGCGCTCAAAATACAGCCTTATGCAGCTGCACTCTCGGTAAATTTAGCTACCGGGTTTATTGCTTATGGAATGCGCTCAGCAATTTTGCCAATATTCGTAGTTGAAGGCTTGCTGCAAAAACCAAGCTTAATCGCAGTGGGTTTTTTAGTCACTAGTGCAACGCAAGCCGCGTTTTTATCTTTAGCTGGTCGCAGCACTGACGACAAGGGCAGACGCCCAGCGATGATAACTGGCACCTCGAGCATGTTGCTCTCAGTAGTTATATTGATTGCACTGCCAAACATTTTTGGTTTCTTAATCGCTATGGCAATTGGCGGAATCGCTGCTGCTTTCATGGGTGCAGCGCCTGCTGCGGTTGTTGGTGATGTGATCGGCAACAAAAAGAGTGGCTCGCTAGTTGCTGGTTTTCAAATGACGACAGATTTTGGATCTATTGTGGGCCCGCTAGTTGCTGGCTTTTTAGTAGACCAAGCAGGCTTTAATTGGGCTTTTGCTTCAGGTGCTGCCGTTGCGCTTTTAGCGCTAGTACTTTCTTTAGTAATGAAAGAAACTCGCGAATCAACCCAACGCCATACTTAAATCTTCAATTAAGTCATCTGCGTTTTCTATACCAACGCTCAGGCGAATTAGATCTTTAGGAACTTCTAACACGCTCCCTGCAGCGCTGGCATGGGTCATACGGGCAGGATGTTCAATTAACGACTCAACGCCACCCAAACTTTCTGCCAAAGTAAAAACTTTTGTTCTTTCAATCATTTTTAAGGCAGCTAATTCACCATCTTTGTGCCTAAAAGAAACCATCCCGCCAAAATCTTTCATTTGCTTAGCGGCAACTTCGTATCCAGGGTGTGACTCCAATCCTGGGTAATAAATCTCTGCTACACGCTTATGCTCAGACAAGAACTCCACCACTCTTTTAGCGTTCGCAACATGGCGATCCATTCTCACACTTAAAGTTTTTATGCCGCGAATTACCAACCAAGAATCATTCGGGCCAGGGATTGCCCCCATTGCGTTTTGATGAAATTTAATTGTTTCAGCTAATTCTGGATCTTTAACTATCAATGCTCCACCAATTACATCACTATGGCCGCCCAAGTATTTAGTGGTGGAGTGCACCACAATGTCTGCACCCAAGCTCAATGGTTGTTGTAGATAAGAACTTGCAAATGTATTATCAACTGCGACTAAGGCTCCGTTTTGATGTGCGAGGTCACTAATCTGTGAAATATCTCCGATATTTAGTAATGGGTTAGTTGGTGTTTCTACCCAAATCAGTTTGGTTTTTCCAGGCTTAATTGCAGCTTCAATTGCAGACAAATCATTTACCGGAGCGGGAGTATGTTCGACTCCCCATTTTGCTAACACTTTAGAAATTAAACGATAAGTTCCACCATAAGCATCGTCAGGAATTACTAGATGATCTCCTGGCGATAAAACAGCATGTAAGAGTGTGTCTTCCGCTGCCAACCCGGAGGCAAAGGCGAACCCTGAAGTTAATCTCCGCTCGTTTTGCGGCAAGTCAACAGATTCAATTGCGGCAAGTAGTGTTTCAAGCGCATTGCGCGTTGGGTTTCCGCTTCTGGCATATTCAAAACCACCTCTTAAATTCCCCACTCCGTCTTGTTTAAAAGTAGAAGCATTGACTATCGCCGGTACCACAGCTCCGGTTTGTGGGTCTGGTGCTTGGCCGGCATGAATGGCGATGGTTTCAAAGTTATTATGGCTCATACCTCGACTTTAATCGAAGCAACAATTAGGTCATACTGGTAACACACAAAAGGAGCACTTAATGAGTAATGAGGTCGCTTACTTTGCTTTGGGTTGCTTTTGGGGCGCAGAGCGAAGATTTTGGCAAACCGAAGGTGTTATTGAAACTTCCGTTGGTTACATGGGTGGAACTGTTGCCAGTCCCAGTTATGAATTGGTCTGCACCGGTACGACTAATCATGCCGAGGCAGTAAAAGTTGTTTTTGATAATGAATTAGTTACTTATCGAAATCTCTTAGAGATGTTTTGGACTATTCATGATCCAACCCAAGGCAATCGCCAAGGTAACGACATCGGCTCACAATATCGAAGCGTAATTTTTTACACATCTGAAGCGCAAAAAGAAACCGCCGAGCAAACTCGAGAAATTTACCAAGCAGCAATTGATAAAGCAGGCTTTGGCGCGATAACTACCGATATTTCCCCTGCGAGTGACCACATTTATTACCCAGCGGAGGAATACCACCAAAAATATTTAGCGAAGAATCCTTTTGGCTACGATTGTCACGCACGCACCGGAGTAGTGTTCCCTGGTGCAAGTGTTAACGTCTAATTACTTGGTTAAAAACGCTAAAACATCTTGACGAGTCAGTACCCCTACGGGTTTACCTTGTAAGTGAACTACCACCGCATCAGCATTTTCTAGCGCACTAAGTCCATTTGATAACTCTTCTCTTGCGCCAACTGCTGGAAGTGGCGCTGACATGCAAGTATCAATTAGTGCAGATTTTTCAGTTACGCGATTAGCTAATTTCATTAGCAAATCTTTTTCAGTGATTGAGCCCACGACTTCTGCTGCCATTAATGGTGGCTCTTCTTTAACCACGGGAATTTGCGAGACTCCAAATTCACGTAAGATTTCAATAGCGTGAGCGACCGTCTCATCTGGGTGGATGTGTACGAATGTTGGCAAGTTATTGCTCTTAGCTTCAAGAACTTCACCCACAGTTACTTCGCCTTTGAATTCACCGCTAAAACCATATTTTGCTAGCCAGGCATCGTTAAATACTTTCGACAAATAACCACGACCACTATCTGGCAAAATTACCACTAGCACATCTTTTTCAGTTAATTTCTCAGCGGCTTTTAGGGCAGCTACTACCGCCATGCCACAAGAGCCACCAACTAGCAATCCTTCTTCGCGAGCAAGTCTGCGAGTCATTTCAAAAGACTCAGCATCTGTTACGGCAATAACTTCATCTACAATCTTTGGATTGTAAGCAGACGGCCAAAAGTCTTCACCAACTCCTTCTACTAAATAAGGCCTTCCGGTTCCACCTGAATAGATAGAACCTTCTGGGTCAGCTCCCACAACTTTTACTGCATTGTTGCTAACTTCCTTTAAGTATTTTCCGGTTCCAGAAATCGTGCCTCCAGTTCCGATTCCAGCAACGAAGCAAGTAATTTTTTCATCGGTTTGCTCCCAGATTTCTGGGCCAGTTGATTCATAATGAGATTTTGGATTATTAGGGTTTGAATATTGATCAGGTTTCCAGGCTCCAGGAATTTCTTTTACTAAGCGATCCGAAACGCTGTAGTAAGACTCAGGGCTATCTGGAGCTACTGCGGTTGGGCAAACTACAACTTCTGCGCCATAAGCGCGCAAAACATTTTGTTTATCTTCACTAACTTTGTCAGGCACAACGAAAACACACTTATAGCCTCGTTGTTGCGCAACTAATGCCAATCCAACTCCAGTGTTTCCGCTAGTTGGCTCCACAATGGTGCCACCGGGCTTGAGCAGCCCCTCTTTTTCAGCAGCTAGCACTAAGTTCATCGCGATTCGGTCTTTGATGGAGCCGCCCGGATTTAGGTATTCCACTTTGGCAAAAATCTGAGGCTTTAAACCTTCTGTTACTTTTCTTAATCGAACTAAAGGGGTGTTTCCGATGAGGTCTACAACTGAGTCGAAGGTGCGCATACTCTGACTTTAGTCGGGTAGCCTTACAGGGTGAATACTCAACAGTTAAATAAAGACCTAGAACTAGCCCATCGCTTAGCAGACTTAGCAGATCAAATAACTATGGATCGCTTTCAGGCCGCCGATCTCACGGTTACAACAAAGCCAGACATGTCTCCGGTGAGTGATGCTGATCAAGCCGTAGAGCGAGTTATTCGAGCTGAAGTAGAAAAAGTTAACCCCAATGATGCGGTAATTGGTGAAGAATACGGAACCACCGGCAATAGCCAGCGACTTTGGGTGATTGATCCAATCGATGGCACAAAAAACTACGTTCGAGGGGTTCCAGTCTGGGCAACACTTATCTCATTAATTGAAGATGGTGAGTCAGTTCTCGGATTTGTCAGCGCACCGGCCCTCTCGCGACGTTGGTGGGCGACCGCCGGAAACGGAGCTTTCACTCAATTCCAAAAACAAACTGCAAAGCAAATTCAGGTTTCAAAAATTAGCGCCTTGAAGGACGCTTTCTTTGGTTACTCGAGCCTCGATGAGTGGATCGAAGTCGGAAAATCAAAACAGTTTCAAGAATTAAATAATTCTGTTTGGCGCACCAGAGGCATCGGAGATTTCTGGACACATTTAATGGTGGCTGAAGGCGTTATCGACTGCTCAGCAGATCCAATATTGAATTTGTGGGATTTAGCTTCACTTGTAGTAATTGTGCAAGAAGCTGGTGGTCAGGTAAGTACCATTAGTGGTGAAAATCCCTTACAAGGTTCAAATTTAGTTGCGAGCAACGGCTTATTGCATGAAGCAGTTTTAGAAAAATTAAATTCTTAACGAGGGTAAATCTTCATAGGTAAACCGCCTTTGGGTCTTGCCATAACTGCAGCTCTTACCTCTGGGGTACCAGTTACCGGCTCAACTCGGTATTTTTGTAGAACTTGAGCAATTAACAAGGCACTCTCAAGTAAGGCAAAATCTTTTCCAATGCATTGGCGCGGGCCAATTCCAAAAGGCAAATACGTTCCCTTTTTTGGAGAAGCGGCTTCCGGTAAAAATCTCTCTGGCGAAAACTTCATTCCATCTTCCCAAGCAGCTGGATGCCGATGGGTTGCCCAGGGGCTAATGATGATTACCGCATCTTTAGGTATTTCATACCCACCTAACACATCTTCACCCAATGCTCTGCGTGAAACTACCCAACCAGGCGGAAAGATGCGTAAGGCCTCGTCGACTACCGCTTTGGTGTAAACCAAATCATTTACATCTTTAATTGTGGGAGTTCTAGCTGCAAGAACTCTATCTACCTCTTCAATTACTGCTTTTTGTTTTTCTGGATTCGCGGCCAATAGCCACCAAGTCCAAGTCAGAGAGCTTGCCACAGTTTCGTGTCCGGCCACTAAAAAAGTAACTATCTGATCTCGTAATTCATCATCGCTTAATACATCTTCTGCATCATGTGCGGCAATTAAAAGATCGAGCATATCTATTTCACGCTCAACGCCCGGCTTCAAATTATCGCTCGCTCGCTCCTTTAAAATTCTAGATACTGCGCCATTTAACTGCTTTAGCGCTTTCGACATTTTTTGATTATTAGGTGTTGGTAACCATTCAGGAAATTTAATCGGCGTTCTAGCTCTTGCCACAATTACATCCAAGGCATCTAAGGTTGCCTCGGCAGTCTTTTCTACATCTCCTGCTAAATCTGTACCGAAAAGTGAGCGTGAAACGATCTCTAATGCTGCATGCATCATGTCATCATCAATGTCAACGATGGAACCTGCTGGTTTATGTTTCCACGCTTCAAGCATGCGTGCTGTTACCAAAGCAGTATCTGGCCCGACACGCATAATTGCTTCATGATGGAAAGCTGGTTGAATTAATTTTCTCTGCCGCTTCCAAGGTTCAGTGTCTGCCGCTAGCAAACCCTCGCCCGTTACTTCAGCTAAATTTTCATATTGAATTGTTCGCTTGCCATAATTTTTTGCATTAACTCTCAAAACTCGATCCACATCTTCTGGATTTACTACTAGATAAACGGGCAAAATTGGTAATGGAAACTGAACCACATCCCCATACTTCTGATACATATTGACTAAAAATTGCTCTGGACTTTTTCTGGCATAGGGCAAATCTCGAAACATCTGACCGACGGTTGGCCCCGGGGCCGTCAACATGATCTTGCCTAAAGGTTTGGCTTCAAATTTAAGAGGCATAAACCAACCTTAGAAGAAGTAGCGACAACTTGTTAACAGAATAAATAGTGAAACTTCCTACACTCAGTATTCTTTAAATTGGTAGCGGGGACAGGATTTGAACCTGTGACCTCTGGGTTATGAGCCCAGCGAGCTACCGAGCTGCTCCACCCCGCGTCGCTATCTCTTCCATGTTAGGCGAAACAAAATTTCTTTTAGGCAGGGGTACTCTCTGCGTCAGGTACTGGCACCTCTTCCACTACCGGAGCCTCAAGTACTCCATCTATTGCCCTTTGTGCGGCTAAGGCTCGTTCTAGTGCAGATTCAAGATCATCCTGAGCTCGACCATAAGCAGCGAAGTCTTGGTTTTCAAGGGCTGCCTTTCCGCGCTCTAGTGCACTTCTCATATCAGCCAAAGCCAATGCAAGATCTAATTCTGGATCGCCAGTAGTTGCCGGTGGCTCTGGAGTGCTCGGAACTTCACCAGAATCTGAATCAACTTCAGGTTCAGTTGGAGTAAAGCCACTTTGTGGGCCAAATAATGCAGCAAGTGCAGAATCTAGATCTTCTTCAAACACCACTCGCTGTCCGAAAGAAGCCAATACTCTTCTAAGTAGCGGATAGCTATCTCCAGCAACGGCCCTTACGTAAACCGGTTCAACATAAAGTAGACCGCCTGCCACTGGCAAAGAAAGCAAATTACCAAGTTCAACGTCTGACCCACCGCGCCGCAAAAGGTTCAATAGCGCACCAACATCAGGATCAGATTCGAAATTGTTTTGGACCTGGATTGGTCCTGGAATTACCGTATTTCTCGGCAATTGCAGAAGTCGAATTTGGCCATAGTCGTTATTTGGATCACTTGAGACCGCCATAAACGAAGCTAAGGTCTGACGCCTAGTGGGAGCAAAAGTTGTAGTTAAAGAAAATACTGGCGCAGGATCGCCGGGCATCTGTAGTTGTAGGTAATAAGGAGGTTGCTTACCTACTGAGCCCGGGCGAGTTGGGTCATCTGGAATGATCCAGAAGTCTTGACCGCTATAAAAGCTAAGCGCATCTGTTACGTGATAGCGACTTAAGATTTCGCGCTGAATCTTGAAAAGATCTTCGGGGTAACGAACATGTAATTTAACCTCTTCAGGCATTTCACTCAAAGGCTTGATAATTCCTGGAAATGCTGTATCCCAAGTCTTGAGCAAAGGTTCGTTTTCATCCCAGGCATAAATGCTTACCGTGCCGTCGTACGCATCAACAGTAGCTTTGACAGAATTTCTTACATAATTTATGTTTCTTTGCGCAATTCCAAATTGGCTAAGTTCATTATTTACTGAATCAACTGTGGCAGCTTCAAATGAGGTACGAGCTGAATAGGGGTAAAGATTAGTTGTGGTGTAGCCATCGACCATCCACTTCACACGCCCATCCACCACTACTGGGTAAGGATCGCCATCCAGTGTCAACCAAGGTGCAATTAGAGAAATTCTTTGCCTTGGGTCACGGTTTTCCAAAATTTTTGAAGCTGGATTAACCAAATCAGACAGGATAATATTTGGTTCTTGGTACTTAATTGCAAATAAAACTTTGCTAAAAAGGCTACCCACAGGAATACCACCTGCGCCGCCATAAGTGTTATTAGTTTGCCCAGTTGGGCTGGTGTCATCTGGGTAATCCAATTCACGAGGTTCAGCACCTTCAGGCGCTCCCACTATGGAATAATCCGGAGAGTTTTCACCAAAATAAATTCTTGGCTGTTCTATATCTAACAAGCCTTTTGGTGGAATATCCGTAGAAAAGAAATCTGGCTCACCTTCGGTGTTGGAAAGATTGTCGTAAGCGGCAACCACTCCATAACCATGGGTATAGACCACATGTTGGTTAATCCAGTTTTGTTGTTGGGGTGGGATTCCGGCAAGATTTATTTCGCGCGCGGCAATTACCGTTCCACGAGTTTCGCCCTCAATTGGGTAACGGTCAATATCCAATATGTCAGCAAATGAGTAATAACCTCTTACCTGCTGAAGTTGTCTAAACGTTGGCGAAAGTAGAGCTGGATCCATAAGGCGAATTGCATCTAAAGTTCCTTGCTGAGTTGCCAAAAGGTCAAGATCTGGCGTGGTGCTCGCTGGGTAATCCTCTCGTTGTACATCGGTTAGGTCGTAAGCAGCAGTTGTTGAATTAATATTTCTTTGAATAAAGGGCGCTTCACGATCTGCTTCAGTAGGTCTAACTACAAATTGTTGTAACAGTGCTGGGTAAGCTCCGCCAACCAAAATGGCAATTGCAAATAATCCACTTGCGCCAATGATAGGAAACAGCCAATTTTGCCTGATGGCATTTAGGAAGAAAATGGCAGCGACTATTAATGAGATATACATTAAAAGTGTTTTTGCCGGTAAAACTGCGTTTACGTCAACATATTTCAAACCGACAATTAAGCCATCTTGCTGAAGTGCTAATTCATATCGATCTAGCCAATAAGCAAAAGACTTAACTATAAATAAAAGCCCAAGCAAAATTGAAAATTGAACTTGAGCGCCTTTAGTGGCTCGCTGTCCTATTCCTTGCAGTCTCAATCCCCCGTATAAATAGTGAATTGCTGCAGCAGCTAATAATGAAAGGACAATAGAGCTAACAAAAAAGCTTGCAAGCGTTCGATACAACGGAAACTCATAAACAAAAAATCCAATATCGCGATTAAACTGCGGATCAGTCACGCCAAATGGTTGACCACTGAAATATTGCATCCAAGTTTGCCACTGAGCAGAGCCCGAGGCGCCCGAAAGAAAACCTAAAGCCAAAGCTAAGCCGATAAAGACAACTCGACGAATTGGATCTAAATTCTCTCTGTATCTTTGCAGTCCTAATTGATCTGTACTCATAGGTGAAAAAGGTGGGCGCAAACGATAAGCGATTGCAAGATTTATCCAAATGATTAACGCAGTAAAGGCAAAAAAGCCGGCAAACAAACCAATTCTAAAAAGTAAAATTTTTACATAGACGCTATCGGCGTCAACAGATCGGTACCAGAGCCAATCAGTGTAATAACCAACTAACGAAGTCACGCTTACTAATAAAACCGCCAAAATACCTAAGAAGATTGCAGGGCGGCGTTGAGATGAGCGGGGGAAGTTAACTGTAGGTGTGGTCATGGCTTCAACAATACGAAAGGTTTAAGCCTCACGCAAAAAGAGGTCATTTTTTACAAGTATTCAGGCCCGTCAGCGAATTAGTTGTGGCAAAGGTCTCAATTGCGTTAACCGCCTCTTCGACTGTATTAATAGCCACAACCGGCATCTCGCCAAATGAGTCAGTTTCAAAATTATTGCAATTTATCTCAGGGAGCAAAAATAGATCACTGTCGGCCTTCTCGGCAGCCGCGATTTTTTGCAAAATCCCGCCAACTGGCCCAACTTGACCATTTATATTGATCGTCCCAGTTCCAGATATTTTCAAACCGTGTGTAAGTTCTTTTTCAGTTAATTCATCAATAATTCCCAAGGTGAACATCAAGCCGGCGCTGGGGCCACCAACATCTTCGAGTCCAAATTCAATATCAAAAGGCGGTTCAACATTTGGCCCAATAGATACGCCGACCGATGCTGCTCCAGGTTTAACTTGCGATTCTTCGCTAATAATTGATACGTCAAAAATCTCATCAAGCCGCTTTATCGTTAGCACAATCTCTGCACCAGCATTCTCTGCTTGTACGAATTCGACTACTTGCTCGCTAGTTTCTACGGATTTTTGGTTTACCGCGAGCACCAGATCCCCGGGTTCGACTTTTCCATCAGCGGGAGCTCCCACAACCACGCTATCTACTCTCACAACAGTTTCGGTAGGTATTCTTAAGTAGTTAAGTGCAGCAGCAATTGCGTTAGCCTGCGATGATGAAAACATTCTTCGACTTTCTGCCTTGATTTGTTCACTATCTACAAGATTGGGATATTGCTGACTAGTTGGGATAACGGTTTGAGTTGGGTTAAACCAAGCAGCGACCGCATCAAAAAGAATTAATTGCCCGTAGGGTCCACCTGTTTCTGAAACTGTAGTCATATTTAATTGGCCCGAAGTTGGATAAGTGGCAACCCCAGATATTTCTATTAGTTCAGCGCCACGAGCTTCACCGATGGTATTAAAAAGTGGCCCGGGTGAAAGTCTGACAAACGGTACCGGAACCAAGGCGATAAGTGTAAAAGTTGCTAACACTACGACTACTTTTCGAAATTGGCTCAAATTCATTTACTTAAGTTTTGGCCGATCTTGAGTTTTATCAGGCGTCCTAAGTGGAACCTGCCGTTCCATGGCCGCCCTAAATTCATACAAACCTTGCATTCCTTTCTGGGCATCAGCAGGCTTTCGTGGTCTAGCAATCCAGACCACATATAAAGTAGCTATTAAGCCCGCAAAAACCGGAATAAGTAGCCAAGCCAAGGTTTGCATAGGTAAAGACTACGACCCCGCGCGGTAATGATTGTTGAAGGTGGTTAGCAATAGATCCGCAAGAGATTGGACGCTTACTAAGCCAGTTGGGTGCAATGATGCAAGCTGGTGCAAATCAAGGCGCCGGCTTTGAAGGTGCTAAACAGATTGCTCGAAACCTAGTAGTTCAAGCGGGAGATGCCAGCGTAAGTGAAAATGAAAAAACTGCAGTAAATAAAGCAGTCTCATTAGCTCAAACTTGGCTTGATGCTGTAACCAGTTTTCCAGCGCACACCACTCAAAGTTTTGCTTGGTCGCGCAGTGAATGGATCGAAACCACTATGCCAATCTGGCAACGCTTGGTTGAACCAATCGCTAAGAAAGTTCAAGGAAACCTAGGCACAAATTTAGAAGGATTAGTTCAAGGCGAAGGGCTGCCACCAGAAATGATGGCGATGATCACCCCCATGATGGAAGCATTAAAACCAATGTCGACCGCCATGTTTAATATGCAAGTTGGTAACGGAATTGGCGAATTAGCAAAAGATGTTTTATCTTCAAATGAAATTGGCCTTCCACTAACAAACTTCTTAATTCCAGCACTTTTGCCCAGAAACATTAGAGAGTTTGCCCAAGGAATTAATTTAGAAGAATC
>Ga0075474_10000354_pt1 | contig 16777 bp, 16 predicted proteins | sample DEB08_DNA_2_FD_71485 | JGI IMG/M metagenome (GOLD analysis project Ga0075474, IMG submission 71485) | Aqueous microbial communities from the Delaware River and Bay under freshwater to marine salinity gradient to study organic matter... | ecosystem: Environmental > Aquatic > Marine > Coastal ...
CCACCGACCAGGAGGGCCAGGGCCGTCAATCCGATGCCTATGCCGAAAATGGCATTTTTGATGGGCTCAATGGTAGCCCGCAGCGTTTCCTGCTCGTTGATCTCAAAATTGTCTTCCTCCCCCACGGTCAGTCCTCGCGAGAGACGTGCCACACCGCGGATCTCATGCTTTGCATCGGCCAGGGCGACGCCGTCAATGACCTTGGCACGAACGCTTACGTCGCGCCACCGGGTACCGTAGAATTTCTTGAAGGTGTTGAACGGGATCTGTACCGCCCAATCCTCGGAGGCGCTGCCCTCAGCCCCTTGCCCCTGCCGGGTCATGACGGCAATCACCCGGAACGTGTTGCCGGCTACTTTCAGCTCTTTGCCCAGCGGATTGCCGAACGGGAAAAGCTCCTCTGCGACGCCTGCACCGATGACGGCCACGTTGCGCGCCCCTTGATCATCGAATGGGGTAATGAAGTAGCCCTCTGCCAGATCGACCACATGAACGTCGCCGTAATTGGCCTGCACGCCCATGATCTGCGATGAGGAGATGGATTGGTGCTCGGTCTTGAGTGACCGGGACGTGCGTACAACCGCGGTGGCAGCCTGAACCATGCGGGAGCGCTCGTTCAGATCGGCGGCCAATGCCTCCGTGATATTGGGCCGGTTGATGTATTCCCACCATTTCGTACCCGGTCCGCTAGCCCATGGCCACTTCTCTATGTACACGACGTCCGTTCCCAGGGAAGAGATGTCGTTTTCAAAGCCCTGCTCGATCCCGTTCGTAACCGTCGCCATCCCGGTAACAGAGACGATACCGATGATGATGCCGAGCGTGGTCAGAACCGCGCGCATCTTGTTGGACCATACTGCCCTGACGGCAATCAGGATGGATTCGATCAATTCGAAGAAGAACCGGCGCACAGCGAAGGTGTTGGATGGTTGGGAGGAGAGGGGTACGTGGGGCAGGCGCGCGTGTTGCAGGGCCGATCACAGAACGGCCTTAATTCCGCAACTCTGCAAATATCCGGAACAACGCCCCACTGCCTCCATATTTGCTCAGCGCATCCATCCAATCCGCATCATCATGGGAAAAATCAGCATCCTTGGCGAGTTCTGGCAGTTCCTGAAAGTCCGCAAGAAGTTCTGGCTCGCCCCGATCCTGGTCGTGCTGCTGCTCTTGAGCCTGGTCATCGTTCTGGCCCAGGGCTCTGCCTTGGCTCCCTTCATCTACGCCCTGTTCTAAGTAACGGACGGGCCGCCCATGGTCTCAGGGTGTTCGAATGACAGCGGCTTTTCAAAACGCAGCCGGTATTCCCCGTACGTTGCGTTGAAGTCGGCTTTGGTCAGTTGGAAGCCGTGCTTCAACGCAAGATTGGTCATTCCAGGATGGAGATTGGGGAACGTGTCGAACGCCAGCATGCGGTAGTCTGCAGAGCCTGCAATCCGCATCATTTCAGCCAGTAGCGCCACGGCAATACCCTGTCTGCGAAAAGCAGGCATGACCCCACCCTTGGCGCTATAAAAGGTATGAGGGCTTTCGCGGTAGCCGATTTTGAAGCCTGCCGGTTGATTCTCGAGGCGCGCCTCGAGAATGAGAAGGTCCTCCCGATCGAAGGTATTGATGATGCGCTCTTCCTTGAAGATGGCGCGGTTCATGTCCTCGATGGACGCCAGCGCATCGCGCCGCTTCTGCTCAATCGTTAGTCCAGGCACGCGGGGAGACCGAAGCGCCGCCGGTGGGATGTAGTCAAAACGCTGCATGGGCATCAGAACGGAAGATCATCTGCTTCTCTGACCACGCGGTCCGTGGACGCATCTGCCCCCGCATCCTTTTCTTCGCCGCCTCCCAGCAATCCGGCGTTTCCGGAGAAACTTCCCTCTCCACTACGGACACCCTCTCCGGGAAGCCGCTGCTGCGGTTCGACCGGGTCCAGTTCGTTGGACGGTGCCTCAACCAGTGTGCACGGCTCCAGAACAGACTCGGGCAGTCCCTCGAGGAATCGGCTGGGCTTGGTGAAATACTGCCCCTCATACCGCCGGAACTGCATCATGGGGTAGGAGATGAACAGGCGATCCTCTGCACGCGTGATGGCCACATACAGGAGCCGCAATTCCTCGTCCATCGCCTCCTCATCGCCTATCGAATACGATGAAGGCAGCACGCCATCGAGTGCCTGGATGACGAAGACGGATGTGAACTCCAACCCCTTGGCCGAATGGATCGTGGACAGAACGAGCGGCGGCTCATCCTTTTCTTCTTCCTCCACATCGACGGCCGTCAGTTCGATGGGGTCCAGCGCCAGCGAATCCAGGAACGTGGCCCGGTCCGAGAACCGGGCGGCGACGCCTGCCAGGTGTTCCAGGTCCGTTTCCCGTTTGGGATAGTCTTCGGAGTACACCCTCCGCAGGATGGGTGCGTAATAGTCCATGATGGCTTCCAGCTGCTGGCCGAGCCCCACCTTGCTTCCGAGAAGGGAACGGAGTACGCCGAACAGGCTGCTCATCGATGCCCTGTAGGCCTTGGAAAAGGGGGCGCCTTCCACACTGTAGCGCGTTTGATCGTCACCCTGGATCCATTCAATGATGCGACCTGCCGTCTTTGGACCGATACCCTCCATGAGCTGCAGTACCCGGTTCCAGGCAACAACGTCCCGGGGGTTCTCGAGCACTTTCAAGTGGGCTATCACGTCCTTGATGTGGGCCGCTTCGGCCAGCTTGAGTCCCCCGTACTTGACGAAGGGAATATTCCTACGGTTGAGCTCGACTTCCAGGTCGTATGAGTTGTGGCCGCTTCGGAACAGGACCGCCATCCTGTGGAGCGGCTCTCCCTGCTCGCGAAGGGCCAGGATCATCTGGCTCACGAAACGGCTTTCGAATCGGTCGTCGGGAGCCGGCACAAGGCCGGGCAGGTCCCCTTTCCCCCGCTCCGTGAACAGATGCTTGTCGAACCTGCGTTTGGCCCGTGTCAGGACATCATTGGCCAGGTCGAGGATTGACTGCGTCGAGCGATAGTTGTGCTCCAGCTTGATGACGGAAGCTCCGGCATATTCCTCCGGGAATCGAAGGATGTTACCCATGTCGGCGCCCCGGAAGCGGTAGATGCTCTGGGCATCATCCCCCACAACCATGACGTTGCCGTGCACACTGGAAAGCGCCTTGACCAGGAGCGCCTGGGCCCGATTGGTATCCTGATATTCATCCACCAACACGTACCGACACCTGGCGGCCACCTCCCTGAGCAAGGCCGCGTCCTGCTGGAAGAGCTTCAGCGTCAGGATGAGCAGGTCGTCGTAGTCCATCAGCCCCTGCTCCTTCTTGTACTGGGTGTACTGCTCGAAGAGGGCATCCAGGGCGTCCGAGAACTCCAGGAAATGCGGATACGAGGACTCGAGTACCGCATCGATGGAGCGTCCCGTATTGTGGACCGAGGAAAACACGGAGGCGATGGTGCGCTTCTTGGGGAACCGCTTGTCCTTGAACCGGGCAGCAATGGGGCCGCGCAGCAGGTCGATGACGTCGGCTGCATCCTGCGCATCGAGAACCGTGAATCCGTCCCGGTATCCCAGCTTCGGCGCGTACTGCTTGAGAATGGTCAGGCAGAAGGCGTGGAACGTGCCGCCGCGCACGCGGGAGCACCGACCGTCGAGCAGGCTGGCGGCCCGCGTCAGCATCTGCTGCGCGGCCCGGCGGGTGAAGGTCAAGAGCACGATCTGTTCCGGCGGTGCTCCCTGTCCTACCAGCCACGCCACCCGATGCACGAGGGTCCGGGTCTTGCCCGTCCCGGCGCCGGCAACGACCAGGACCGCGCCCGCTCCCCAGGTGGCCGCCTCGTATTGCCGCTCGTTGAGCTCGCTGCGGAAATCCAGCCCATCCGGGTCCTGGACGGGAAACTGTTCGGGGGCGATGACGATACGACGAGCCATGCATCAGGTACACCCGGGCACTGGATTCGATCCCACGCCGTGCAGGTGGAATGGGACAGCCACCGGGCTCCTCGCGGACATTTCGTGGATAACTCGACCATCTCCTGAGAACGCTCTGGTGGAAGCCCGAGACTGGACTTCATAGATTCATTGTGGGACTGACAGCTAACACGGACGGTACGTAGCCGACATGGGAAAAATCATCGCAGTGGCGAATCAAAAAGGGGGCGTTGGAAAAACGACCACCGCGGTCAACCTGGCTGCATCGCTCGCGGCCATGGAGCACCCTACCCTGCTCGTTGATTTTGATCCACAAGCCAACGGCACCTCGGGTGTTGGTATCGATCCGCGCGGCGTCAGCGGGTCGTCCTACGAAATCCTGATTGGTTCCATGACGGCCAAGGAGGCAACCGTTGAAACGGATTCGCCCTTCCTGTCCTTGATTCCCAGCCATATCAATCTGGTAGGGGCGGAGATCGAGATGGTTGAGGTACCGGATCGTGAACGGATGCTCTCCCGCGCACTGGCACCCATCCAGGATGACTATGATTTCATCATCATCGACTGTCCACCCTCTCTGGGCCTGTTGACGCTGAACGCCCTGACTGCCTCCAACTCCGTCATCATTCCGGTACAGGCCGAATATTTCGCTCTCGAAGGCCTCGGGCAGCTGCTGAACACCATCAAACTGGTACGTCAACATCTGAATCCGGCACTTGAGATAGAGGGTGTCGTCCTGACCATGTTCGACACCCGGTTGCGGCTTGCCAATCAGGTGGCCGGCGAAGTCAGAAGGTATTTCGGGGAGAAAGTCTTCAACACCATCGTTCAACGGAACGTCCGACTGTCAGAGGCTCCCAGTTTCGGCCGGCCAGTACTCCTGTACGATGCGGCCAGTACGGGGTCCCGGAATTACATCGGCCTGGCCCGGGAAATCCTGCGTGCCAACCGCCACGTTTTTGAAGCCACCGAAGAAGAAACCGCTGCCTCCGGGGAGCAAGAGGGACACGAATGAGCAAGCAGAAGTCAGCCCTGGGACGCGGTCTGGGTGCGCTGCTTCCGGATTCGGAAGAAAATCGCCCCAAGCCATCGGGTATCGAGCATACGAAGCTCTACAACTTCGACGAGCGTATCCGCTCGGCTGGTACCATCTCCGAAATCACGATCGGCGCGGTATCCCCCAACCCGTACCAGCCCCGTTCCGAGTTCGACGAGGCAGCCCTTGAGGAGCTCTCCCAGTCCATTCGCCAACTGGGCATCATCCAGCCCATAACCGTCCGCAAGATCGGAGCGGACCGGTATGAACTCATCTCCGGGGAACGGCGCCTCAAGGCCTCGAAGGCTGCAGGCCTGAGCACCATCCCGGCTTTCGTTCGTGAAGCCGATACCGAGGCCATGCTGGAGATGGCCATTGTCGAAAACATCCAGCGTGAGCAGCTCAATGCGGTGGAAGAGGCCATGGGCTACCGGCGCTTGATGGAGGAGTGCTCCCTGACCCAGGAACAGGTAGCCACCAAGGTGGGAAAGAGCCGTTCCACCATAACCAATGCCTTGCGCCTGCTCAATCTGCCGCCATCGCTGCTGGCAGGTCTGCGCGACGGCACCCTGTCCCCGGGACATGCCCGAGCCCTGCTTCCTTTGGAGGATGAGCTGCTGCAGCGTTCACTCATGGAGGAAATTGTGGCGCTGGGCCTTTCCGTGCGCGACGTCGAGAAGAAAGTCCGTCAACTGCAGAAACCGGATTCAAGGACGGCGTCCCCGTCAAAAGAGCGAGCCGAGCGTGCTGTATCGGCCGAAATGGGTGCTATCGCCGACCGGATTCGCCGAGCGCTGGGAACCAAGGTGCAGATCAAACCCGCTGCAGACAACAAAGGGGGACGTATCGAGGTAGCCTACTATTCCAACGAGGACCTCGAGCGCATTCTCGAATTCCTCGAGCGTTGAGCGTGATGCGCTCCGCTCCCGGGATCAGATCAGGGATGGCCACCGGTCTCCTGATAGCCTTTTTGCTCGCAGTCACCAGCGTGGCTCCCGCGCGCGCCCAGACCGTTTTGCCTGACAGTGCAGTTGTTCTTCGCACCCCACCCAAAACGCCTAAGGGAGCGCTGTGGCGCAGTGCTGCGGTGCCCGGATGGGGGCAGATCTACAACAAGCAGTACATCAAACTGCCCTTCGTCTATGGTGCCTTGGGATTTCTGACCTACCGAGCCGTTGCCAGTCATGATGAATACATCCTCTACCGGCAGGCATTCCAGTACAAGGCATGGCAAGAACTGGTGGACTCGGGCAGTGCCGAGAGTAATCCAAAGGCTTCTTTCAAGGCCTCCTATGATAGGATAGCGGCCCAATTCGGGACCGTTTCCTCCCGTCCGCTTAGCAGCCAGCGAAATATTTTCAGACGATCGCGTGACCTTTCCCTGGTTGGGGTCGGCTTAGTGTATGGTCTGGCCATGCTGGACGCTTTTGTAAGTGCGCACTTACTCGACTTTGACGTGGGAGAGGACCTCAGCGTGAGGGCGTCTCCCGCAGCGGGCGGTATCCGCCTCTCAGCTCGATTCCGACTCGGCGCGTCCGAGTAAGGCGGTTTTGCCCTACGGCAAACCGCCGGAACCTGTTTGGGGCATGTGTATTTGCAGGCGTTTTGATCGTCCGGGCTCCGGAGTCTCTGTTTCAGGTGCCGCTGATCACAGCATCTGTAACGCCAAGCGGCTCTCGACCAACCACAACCATACGCTTTGGTCACCATGCCCATCGACGCCCAAGCCGATGCTTTGAAATCGGGTTTTCGCATTATGTCTGACAGGTACACCAAGCCGACTGTCTCCGCCACTGCGCCAGTCGCACCCGTACAACCCGCTCTTTTTGACAAATGCGACCAGTTCTTCGCCGAAGAAGGACTCTTTGCCCGGGTCAAGGAAGCGGATTTGTACCCCTACTTTCGACCCATCGAAAAAAATGATGGGACACGGGCCATCATGCAGGGGCGCGAGATCATCATGGCAGGCTCCAACAATTATCTGGGGCTCCTGTCCGACCCGCGTGTCAAAAAAGCCGCCGAAGAAGCCATTGAGCAGTACGGCTCGGGCTGTACTGGATCCCGTTTTCTGAACGGCACCCTGGATCTGCACATACAGCTCGAAGAGCGGTTGGCAGCGTTCATGGGTGCCGAGGCATGTGTCCTTTTTTCCACGGGATACATGACCAACCAGGGCGTCATCGAATCCCTGGCGCGTAAGGGAGACATCATTTTCTCCGACAAAGACAACCATGCCTGCATTGTGGCCGGGACGAAGGTCTCCATGGCGGAAACCGTACGGTTCAAACATGATGACATGACGCACCTCAGGCGACTGCTTGAGAAGGCAACGGTCGAGCATCCCGAGGCCGGCAAGTTCATCGTGACAGACGGCGTGTTCTCCATGAGTGGAGCCATTGCCAAGGTACCCGAGTTGGTGGCGTTGGCCGAAGAATTTGGTGCAGCACTCATGTTGGACGATGCCCACGCCGTCGGCGTCATCGGACCTGGCGGGCGCGGCAGTGCGGCCCACTTTGGCTTGAGCGACAGCGTGCACCTGACCACGGGGACCTTCTCGAAGAGCTTCGCCTCACTTGGTGGATTTGTCGTTGGTGACAGGAAGGTCATCGAGTACATCCGGCACACGGCATCGGCGCACATTTTCAGCGCTTCCATGCCGCCCTCCGCCATTGCTACGGTCCTCAAATGCCTCGAAATCCTGATTGATGAGCCTGAGCGCCTGGATCGGTTGTGGGAAATCTCGGACTACATGCGCGATGGGTTCAAGGCTCTCGGATTCAATGTCCTCAAGAGCCAGGCTCCGATCATACCGGTTGTAGCAACAACCATGCGTACATGCCTGGAAATGTGGCATGACCTGCTGGATGAAGGCGTTTTTGTCAACGCGGTCATCCCCCCTGCAGTCCCTCAGGGTCAATCCCTGCTGCGCACCTCCTACATGGCAACGCATACCAATGATGACCTTGATTTCATCCTGGAGGCGTTCCAGCGCGTCGGACGCAAGCACGGGATCATCACACCTAATGGAACAGCGGCGTAACGCAGGATTCACCGCTCGCCCGCCGGCCAGTGGACTGCTTTCTCCGGCCGGCCAACTGAACTACAGGATACCGGTGTGAGCCTACCTGACACCCCTTCTCAGCCTTTTCGGATCGAGCCCGTGACCTCGCGTAAGGGCCGTAAGGCATTCATCCAGTTCCCCTATGATCTGTATCGGGAATGTGATGTATGGGTGCCACCGCTCAGGATGGATGTTTCGAAGCTCTTGAATCCACGGAAGAATGCGTTTTTCGACCATGGAGACATGGGACTCTTCCTTGCCTACGACTCAGATGGAACGATTGTAGGCCGGATTGCCGCCATTACCAATGGCATGCATCTTGAAAAGTACAACGACGCGACCGGCTTCTTCGGGTTCTTCGATGTCATTGACGACTACGGCGTTGCACACTCCTTGCTTGATGCCGCAGCGGGTTGGCTGCGTGGGAAAGGCATCGCGGCCATGCGCGGACCCACCAACCCTTCCATGAATGATGTGGCCGGGTTGCTCGTGGACGGATTTGATCGTCAACCTGCCCTTCTGATGCCGTACAACCATCCCTGGTATGAGGGCTTTCTCCTCAGGTACGGATTCGAGCGGGCCATGACCATGTGGGCCTACTACGTGCATGCCAAAACCATCAATCGGCCCAAGTTGGAGCGTGGCACAGCACTGCTCAGACGGCGCTATCCGGATATTTCAATACGGACGTTGGACCGGTCCCGTTTTGATGAGGAAGCACGTCTGATCATGGACATCTACAACGATGCCTGGTCTGAGAACTGGGGTCATGTGCCCATGACCGAGGCCGAGTTCAAGCAATTGGCATCGGAAATGAAGCAGATCATTGACGAGCGGCTTGTTGTCTTTGCTGAAAAAGATGGCGAAGCCATTGGCTTTGCCGTTCTGCTGCCCGATCTGAACTATGCCTTTAAGACCATTGCAGGTGGCAGGCTTTTTCCCACCGGCCTGCTCAAACTGATCCTGCTTGCATCAAGCGGTGTCATCCGCGAAACACGCATGCCGCTCATGGGTGTCCGGAAGGCTTTCCAGGGCCGCGCCATCGACACGATGCTGGTCAATGAGGTCGTCATCAATGGGATTGGCATGGGCTACATGGCGGCAGAAATGAGTTGGGTATTGGACAACAACCAGGTGTTGAAAAATTCCCTGGAGTCGCTGGGTGGAATCCGGGACAAGGAATATGCCATGTTCGAAGCATCGATTGTATGAAGCTTACCCGCCCTGTCCGCTTCGTTTATTTCGACCTGGACGACACACTCCTGGATCATTCCTACGCCGAGCATGCTGCCTTGCAAGCGCTACACGCAGCAGAGGATCGACCATTTGGAACCCACACCTTTGACGCTGTTCTCGCCGCCTACCGATCCATCAATCCGGTCGTATGGCAGCGGTATGCGAGTGGCGCCTACACCAAGCATCAAGCCAAGGTGGGTCGTTTTTCGCAGTTGCTCGAGCGTCTTACCTTGCCCACGGACACCGACGAGCAGTTGGCCCACCGGTATCTTCAGACCTATGCGACCTTCTGGAGGCCTGTGATGGGGGCCATGGAAGCGTTTCAGGCCATTGCCGATCATGTACCCGTTGGTATTCTGACCAACGGATTCGTGGAGGTTCAGCAGGCGAAACTGCGACAGTTTTCCATGCTTTCAGATCTTTCTGCCACCATTGTCATCAGTGAGGAGGTGGGCGTGCTGAAGCCGGATCCTCGCCTGTTTTCCGTAGCTGCTGCACGTGCTGAAACACGGCCTGAAGATATCCTCTACGTCGGCGACTCGCTGACCTCGGATGTGCACGGCAGTCTGGGTGCAGGCTGGCAGGTGGCGTGGTACGCGGGTGACCCCTTCGATCATCCCGATGTCGTGTCATTTTCCGTCTGGGATCAGCTGACCGCCCTTGTTCGGGAAGGTTCTTGACGGATTCGGATTGAACGGGCCCAGCCCGCGGCATTCCTGAGTGACTACTTCGCAACAGGGCAAAAAAAAAGCCGCCCCTGAGGACAGCTTTCCTTCTGCTCCCGACACGAGAACCTCCCCTGGTGTGGGATCTGCGCCGTAGCGTTTCCTCCGCACCAGTAGCGGGAGGTTCAAGTCTCCAAGGTATCCGCTCCCCTTTTACGGAGCAGCGGAACGTACAGTGGGTCGCAAGCGATCCGCTCTACGGTCTTTGTCGTATGGGCACACGGCAAAGACACATGCCACGCAGGGTGTCCGCTTTGCATTCCCGAACCTTGCGGTCCGGTTCGCGCTGAAAGCGGGCAACGCCATTTCTCCTTTTTGCTTCCTGAGAAGCGCCAAGGTTCATCGTAGTGTTGCTTTACTACCCCCCACGGCTCGACGCCGAGGGTTCGGGACAACGCCTTCCCAGCCGAAGCCGGTTGTGCGTTTGCCACCGCGGGTATCCGGAAGCGACCTGGCACGTACGCCGGGACGTACTGACAGCTCGGTCTGGCTTCCGGCTCCTCCTGCCAGATGCTGCAGAGGTCGAAACCACGCTTCACCGGACAGGCTGTCTTCCACCGTACGGTCGGTTTCTGCGCGTGGACTGAGGTTTTACCCTCGTCCTGTGCTTCTTCCTTCCTGGTCGTTGACACTGCTATGGTCGCTGCCGTCGGTTTGCTCGAAACCTTGGGCGCTTTCCATTGCAGGGGCCCTGCTAAACCACCTTTTCAGGTGGCTTGGCCTGCCTCATGCAGCCTAGAGACTCAGTCGCGTCAAGGAACGGTGCCGTCAGGCACTGGCACTATGGTAGGACAGAGGCACAACGGTGTCAACGAAGGGACCCCGTCTTTCTTCCACAAGAAATTCACATACCTAATTCACCGATGTGCACAACCCGGGAAATCCATCCAATGCGCAAAAAGCCCGGCCCTTTCGAACCGAGCTTTTTGGTGCCCATAGTCACTACGCGACTGAGTGTCCCCACGGGGGACGCAATCCCAGGCGGCATGAGTGATAGGAAGATAGGGTAGAATCCCGCGGATCTGCAAGCAATAACGGTTCTTGTACAAACCAGAGACCGAAGAACTGGAGAATAGGAGATAGATCACCTGTATTGCGAAGGACATGACCCATGCAATAACGGCTCATGCCTCAGAAGCCCACCTGCCCAAGAAAGATGCTGAGCGCTTCGGGCTTCAGCAGAATGGTCAGCAGCAGGCCGCCCAAGGCACCTCCAAGATGAGCCTCGTGTGCAATACCCCCCATCGCTCCCGATGGACGGTTTCGCATGGCCATGGTGGAAAAGAGGACGAATCCCACGGCAAAGAGCCAGGCAGGAATACCGATGGCGAAAAACAGATAGATGTTTTCGAAGGGGCGAAAGAGACAAAACGAAAACACGAGCCCGGCAATCGCTCCAGAGGCACCCACAGCGGCGTATCCGGGCGTATGCCGGTGAAGCTTCAGCGTCAAGGCATGCGCCGAGAGTTCCGAGCCGAAATAGACGAGGAGAAAGACAAGCGATCCCAGCCGCGCTTCGAGTACCGGCCCGAAGAAGAAGAGGGTGATCATGTTGAAGGCCAAGTGGCCCAGGCTTCCATGAACAAATCCTCCTGTAATCATCCGGTACCACTGGCCCTCATCGAGGATGTCACGTGGTTTGAAGGAGAGCCTTGACATCAGGGACGGATCCTGATACAGGGTGTACCCACTGACCAGGACGGTAATCAACAGCAGAAAGAGCGTAAGGGGCGTATCGTAGAACACGTGTATATCACCAACATCGTTACAAAATGACCGCTATCAGCAGGGAGATGGAACGTAAGAGGCCGGGCACGGATTCGTCCGGTACTGTATTCCCCGTTTGAATTCTCTTCAATGTACTGGGGAGTGATCCGCTCGCTCGGTAGGCACCCTGCAGGGTGGACCGAACCGGGTCGACTACACGCTGATAAGGGAATCCACTATTGTGACTGGGTCCGGCATCCAATAGCCTTGGTATGCCCCATCAGGTCATTTGCCGCTTCGGGACTTGCCTTCCTGATTGCTGCTCACATGTCGCAGAAACAAACGGAGCCTGCCATGAAAGTGATGTTCGCCACCGACCTGACTGAACCGAAGGCCATTACAGACCAGGTTCAGCAGCTTGTCCAGCGTCTCGATGCCGAGTTGTACGTACTGCATGTACACATGCCGACGCCTACGACTCCCTTGGGCGTCGATCCCCTGAGTGGATTCGGAGACACGGCCTATGTCCTGTACGATCCGGCCGTAGAAGAGGCCATCGTTGAGGCAGAGCAACACGACTTCGATGCCTTCCTCAAGGAGCGATTCGTTATCCCTTCCCGACCGGCCTTGCACGAGGGCGATCCCGCACGCATCATTCTTGATGATGCCATCCAAATGGGTATGGAAATGATCGTCATGGCCAAGCGGCATCACTCAGCCATTGAGCGCATGTTGCTCGGATCCGTATCGAACACCGTTGCCAGGGAAGCCAAACAGCCCGTCGTGCTCTTACCCATCGAAAAAGAGCACAGCTGAGCAGTTCTGCCCAGGCTCTCAGCGATCAATCCGATAGGCATCCGCCCCAGTTTCGAGAAACGCAGCGAAGTCCCGCGTACTCATCATGGCGCTTTGCTGAGCAATGACCGTGCTGTCGGCCGCATCCACAATCGCGTAGGTGGGTAGGGCAGGTGTGCCCGTCAGTGCCATCTGGAAAGCGTGAAAGGCATCACCCTTATCGAGATCATCCGTGTAGAGTCGGAGTGGCACAAACGCGCTGTCCAGCTGGCTGCGCACCTCGGGTTTCGGAAAGACATTGGCCTCCATATCACGACAGTTGGTGCAGGTCCACCCGGAAAAATCGATGAGTACCGGAAGATCCTGGTCGACAGCCATGGCGAAGGCTCCCTCGATATCATCCACGACCCACCCTTCTTCCAGATCAGCCTCGGCCCGCTCGATACCGAAGAGCGCCAGCAACTGCCGGTCCACCTCTTGATGCGGAGGCAGGTACGCGTCCAGGAAACCCAACGGCTTACCGGCAAGGCCCGGCATCATCCGCACAGCGAAGAGGAAAAACAGCACAGCCAGCGCTCCTCGAAACCAGCCGGGGCGTCCAAGGGAGCCGTGGCCTACACGCAGCCATCCCATCAGATACAGGCCAATGAAAAGGGATGGTATCAGAACCAAGATGATACCCAGCGTACGCGGGAGCACTCCCAACCCCCATACGAGGTCGGCGTTCGAAAAGAACTTTACGGCTGCCGCCAACTCCACAAAGCCCAGGACCACCTTCAGCGTATTCATCCAGGAGCCCGACTTGGGAAGGAGATCCAAAGAGCGTGGAAAGAGGGCCAGCAGTACGAATGGCAGGGCAAAGGTCACACTGTAAGCGACCATACCAAAGAGGGGATACGCCCAGGTTCCTGTTGACGCTGCCGCCAGCAACCCACCGACGAAAGGAGCAGTACACGAGAAAGAGACCAACGTCAGTGTCAGCCCCATGAACAGGACACCGGTCCACCCCTTGCCTTCACCACCCCGGACGTTGACCCAGGTAAGAAGCGAGGAGGGCAGGCGGATCTCGTAAAAACCGAGCAGGGAGAACGCAAAACCCACCAGCACGAAAGCGATGAATGCATTGACCCACGGGTTTGATGCAATGACCAAAGCCCCTGCCGAGCCAACCAGAAGGGCCATTACGATACCGATGCCCGTAAACGTGATCACGATGGCCGATCCGTAGAGCAATGCCAATCGGAGGGCCTCTTTCCGGGTTGTACCGTACTTGGTGAAATAGGAGACCGTGAGCGGAATCATGGGGAAGACGCAAGGCGTCAACAAGGAGGCCAACCCGGCGCCAATGGCCAAGAGCAGAAAAGGCAACAGCCCTGCGCTGGAAGCTTCCGCCGCTCCCTGTTCGACTACAGCCTGCTGCGCCAACGCAATCTCCTGCTGGCTGGCCGAGCAGTCAATACAGGACGGGTCTACTGACAGTGCTGTGGTCAGTACGGTCGTCTCAGGTCGAAGGCAGACCCCCAGTTCGTCATTACAGATCTGGTAGCGTACCGTGAGCGGAATCTCGAGCGTTCCTGCCGACGAATCGCTCGATGCGAGAGCCGTGTAGAAGGAAGCCTCGCCGTAAAACCACTTCAGGTCCATCTCGAAGATGTCGTCATATCCAGCCGAGGGCGCCGACTGCCCCACCTGTCCAAGCCAGGTGAGTCCTGCGAGGGTATCTCCAACAGAAACGGTGATCCCATTGGGGCGCGCAAGGACATCGCCCATGGCCGGAAGTGAGGCATCGAGCGCATACATCTTCCAGTCGTCAGCGATGGTGGCCGTGAGTTTGACCACCGACGTATCCCGCACACCGATACCAGACGGTATGGGTCGGACGGACCAGGACACGTATGCCTCCGGACCCTCGAATTGAGGACCGAACTGCCCAGCGGCTACCGATGGGATAAGGACCATGCCCAGCACGATGAGCAAGAGAGCACAGATCCGGGATGGAACGCGTTGATACGACATGTTTGGTATCGCTTTGCTGGGGAACTCGACGCTGGGAGTAGGCTGGTACACGGGATCCGACCTAGTGGCATTGCCCGAAACGAAACAGGGTATCCGTCGGTCTGAGCCAACGGATACCCTGTACCCAATGTTGCCGACCGTGATGGTCGATCAGGCAGCAGCTGGCTCCGGTTCTACACGAACCTTGACCTCGGCGACTACCTCGGGATGGATTTTCACCGAAGCGGTGTAAACACCTGTGTGCTTGATGTCGTCGTTTACCGTGATCTTGCGGCGATCTGCTTCGATACCGTGTTTGGCCAGGCCTTCTGCCACATGAACCGGCGTTACGGAACCGAAAATCCGATTCTCTTCGCCAACCTTGGCGAAAACAACGACTTCGACACCGGCCATTTCCTTGGCCAGCGCTTCGGCATCTTCCTTGGCTTTCGACAATTTGCGTGATGCCTGTCGGCGTTCTTCCTGCCATGCTTTGACCACGCCGCTGGTGGCCATCTTGGCCATACCGCGAGGGATGAGGAAGTTGCGACCGTAACCGTCCTTGACGTCCACGATATCGCCAGCCTCTCCCAGGTTCTCCATTTCTTCGAGAAGAAGTACTTTCATGATTCTGTCGGGCTGTGACGGAGCTCCGTCCTGCTGAAGATTACTTGAGCGAGTCGGCTACGAACGGGATGAGTGCCAAATGACGGGCACGCTTGACCGCACGCGTAAGCTGGCGCTGGAACTTGGCCGATACGTTCGTAATGCGCCGGGGCAGGATTTTCCCCTGTTCGTTGAGAAATCGCTTCAGCGTTTCCGTGTCTTTGTAGTCGACGTAGTCAGGCTCGACGAAAGAAGGTGTGTTCGACATGGTGCTTATGCCTCTTCGGTTTCGGCCTCGGTTGCCTCAGCTTCCGCGGCGCGCTTGGTTTTCGTGGCTTCGTAGTGGCGGACCATTTTGGGATCCATACGAAGCGTGAGATAGCGGAGGATGTTGTCATCGATCTCAAGCGTCCGCTCCAGACGGGGAATCATGTCGCCCGGTGCCGTGAAGTACATGTTCACGTAGTAACCGTTGCGCTTTTTCTGGATCGGGAAAGCCAGGCGGCGTGCGCCCCACTCGTCCACTTCGATGATGTCGCCCCCGTTTTCCGTCACGTAAGCAGTAATACGGGACACCATGTCCTTTACCTGCTCGTCCGAAATAACCGAATTGACGATGTACGTTAACTCGTACGTGTTCTTGTTTGTAGCCATGTATCCCTTTGGATGATGATGGGCTATGCCCCGAAGTCCAGTCGCCATGTGCGCTTTTCTCAGGAGCAGGGATTGTACAGAACCGCAACATACGGCGTCCTGATGCCAGTGTCACCCCCAGAGGGTCAATTCGCCGAATCTCAACAGCTCAGCACCACCTCTCAGACCACATCAATCGCTGTTCATGGCCGCCAGACGATCGGCGTTCTCCGCCGTACGCAGTGCCTTGAGGATATCGTCGAGTTCGCCATTCATGACCTTCTCGAGGGCATGATTCTTTTCATCTCCCTCAAGTCGATGATCCGTCACCCGTCCCTGTGGCCAGTTGTAGGTGCGGATCTTGGCGCTTCGATCCCCGGTCGAGACCTGGGATCTTCGTGCTTCGCTTCGTTCCGACTCGATTTCAGCCAACTTCGCCTCGTAAAGACGGGAACGAAGGACACGAAGGGCCTTGTCCTTGTTCTTATGTTGACTCTTCTCGTCTTGACAGGTTACGACCGTTCCCGTCGGGATGTGGGTGATACGAACCGCTGAGTCGGTTGTGTTCACACTCTGCCCACCCGGTCCACTGGAGCGGTAGACATCGATTTTCAGATCATTCGGATGGATATCGACATCCACTTCTTCTGCTTCGGGAAGCACTGCCACGGTGGCTGCCGAGGTGTGTATCCGACCTGACGATTCGGTGGCAGGGACGCGCTGCACACGGTGCACGCCACTCTCGTATTTCATCGTACCGAAAGCATCCGGGCCGCTGATCCCGAAGATGATTTCCTTGAAGCCCCCCTGAGTACCGAGGGAACTCTCCATCAGGTCCACCTTCCACCCCTTTTTCTCGGCCACACGGGAATAGAGCCTGAACAGATCGCCGGCGAAGAGTGCCGCCTCATCACCTCCGGTGCCCGCTCGGATTTCAATGATGGCATCTTTGGTATCCTCCGGGTTTTTCGGAATCAACATGAGACGCAGCTCTTCCTCAAGGGCAGGAAGTGACGTCTGGAGAGTCTCGAGCTCCAACGCTGCCATCTCCTTCAGGTCCGCATCGGTCT
>Ga0075474_10000375_pt1 | contig 16430 bp, 10 predicted proteins | sample DEB08_DNA_2_FD_71485 | JGI IMG/M metagenome (GOLD analysis project Ga0075474, IMG submission 71485) | Aqueous microbial communities from the Delaware River and Bay under freshwater to marine salinity gradient to study organic matter... | ecosystem: Environmental > Aquatic > Marine > Coastal ...
CTTACCCCAATGACTCACTTCTGCGGCAGGGAGACGTGATGCAACTTTGAAGTCCGTCCCAATGGTGTGTGCGATAGGGAAGAGACCCGCCTGAGAGTACCGATCGAACGGTATTCCGAGTAGATCCGCTGCCTTCTTCTCGCCGCCGTTCGGGAGGTGAAGGGTTGTCCAAGCTGAACCGAGTCCGCGTTCGCGCAATGCGAGCATGAAGCTCCAAACCGCTGGTAGAAGCGATCCCCAAAATGCCGCAGAGTTTTCTGCATCGGGCCGACCCTCTAGGCAAGGAATCAGAAGGACCGGTGCCTTCTCGAAGGTGTCAGCAAGGTACTGAGCGGAGTCGACAACGCGCGGAGTTGCCGCAGCTCTCGGATCATCAGCTGCATATTCGGGTCGAGGCATCTGTCGGTACGCAGCAAAGTTCTCGGCATAGATCTCTTTCAATGCCGTTCGGTCTGATTGATCAGTGATGAACATCCACTGCCAGCCTTGACGATTGGATCCAGACGGTGCCTGAAGAGCTATGTCGAGGCACTCCATGATGGTTTCGGTCGACACCTCTCGCTCGAAATCGAGCCGCTTGCGAACGCTGCGGGTGGTGGTCAAAACTTCGTCGGCACTGAGGTTGAGCTTTGTCATGGACGAATCTTTGCAGACACGGGTGTGCAGCAACGCAGTGAAGCGAATTCAGAATTCGTATGTGTAAGAGTTGATCTGAAAGCATTGGGAAATGAGCACCACCTCAACCCAATTGCCTGACGGTTTCGTTGCACATAGCGCTGATTCCTCCGATCGTGTGACAATCGCGGTTCATAACCACGTTGCACTTGTCACGTTCGATCGTGCTGACAAACGAAACGCACTCGACGGGGAGCAATTCGCTGCCATTGCCGCGGCTGGAGCAAAACTCAAGGAAATGTCCGAGGTTCGGGTCGTGGTGGTACACGGTGATGGAGCGTCGTTTTGCGCCGGACTCGATTTCTCTGGTTTCGCTTCGATGATGGGCGACGGGCCATCGATGGCCGGTGATCCGAATAGTCCGGGCCGACTGACAGAGTCCGGGCTCACTCACCTGGGGCAGCAAGTGTGTTGGGTGTGGCAAGAACTTGAAGTTCCTGTGATTGCTGCGATGCACGGTCATGCCCTCGGCGGTGGACTGCAAATCGCACTCGGTGCCGATATTCGAGTGGCGCATCCCGATACTCAGCTTTCCGTCCGGGAGGTGCACTGGGGAATTATCCCCGACATGACTGGAACACACATTCTCGACAAACTTGTGCGACCCGATGTCGCAAGGGAGTTGACCTACACCGCTCGAGTCTTGGATGCGCGAGAGGGTGCTCAACTCGGCCTCGTCACGACACTGTCGGATTCGCCACTCGAAACTGCTCTTGCTATGGCTCGCGAGATTGCATCAAGAAACCCTCATGCTGTTCGTGCAGCCAAGCGCTTGCTGTCGTCGTCGTTTGTGAACGGGGCAGGCGATCAATTCGCTGCCGAGCGCGCAGAGGTGGCAGCTCTGATTGGAACTCCGAACCAAGTCGAGGTCATTCAGGCGAATCTCGAGAAGCGAGAGCCGGTACTCAACGACTGAATCATTCGGTATTTGCCGAAAATTCAAGTAACATAACCTTTCTGGGCCAGCGTCGTCCCGGAACTTCATCCCCCAATTTTGAGTAGTGGAGAATCGACGATGCCAAGTTTGATGCCCGCGCGAGGTCTATATGACCCGCGATTCGAACATGACTCCTGCGGTGTTTCTTTTGTCGCGAATCTTCGTGGTGAAAAATCGAATGAACTCGTTCAAACGGGTCTCCTTGCACTCACCAATATGGAACACCGTGGTGCTACAGGTGCTGAGCCCGACACTGGCGATGGTGCGGGCATCCTGCTGCAGATCCCAGACCGGTTGTTTCGTGACGTGGTGCCGGTTGAACTTCCAGAAGCCGGATCCTATGCGGCCGGAATTGGCTTTCTCCCGCTAAGCGAAGAAGCCGCCAAGAGCGCGCGTTCCGATATCGAGCGGATTCTGCTTGAAGAGGGTCTTGAGTTCCTCGCGTGGCGTGAACTTCCAGTTGATCCAAGCACGCTTGGGGTGACAGCGCGGGCGGCGATACCATCGTTCTGGCAGTTGTTCTGTGCGGCTCCTGACCGCCGATCCGGCATCAATTTGGATCGGCTTACCTTCGTCGCTCGTAAACGCATTGAACACGAACTTGACGATGTCTACTTCTCGTCACTTTCGTCTCGAACCATCGTGTATAAGGGAATGCTGACGACCCCGCAGTTGAGCGCGTTCTTCCCCGATCTCACGAACCCGTTGATTGAGAGTGCATTGCTTCTCGTTCATTCGCGGTTTTCGACAAACACGTTCCCGTCCTGGCCGCTTGCGCACCCGTACCGCTTTGTTGCGCACAACGGTGAGATCAACACTGTTCAAGGGAACCAAAACTGGATGCATGCTCGTGAAGCTCTCGCGTCAACTGAGCTTCTTCCAGGTCTTGATCGGGCCCTTCCTATTTGCACTCCGGGAGGGTCTGATACCGCACGTTTTGACGAAGCTCTCGAGTTGTTGCACCTTGGGGGTCGGTCGATTGAGCATGCGGTGCTGATGATGATTCCCGAAGCATGGGAAAACAACGCCGATATGGATCAGGAGCGTCGGGATTTTTACCGCTACCACGCCGCCTTGATGGAACCATGGGACGGTCCGGCGAGTGTCACGTTCACTGATGGTGAAGTTATTGGTGCGGTGCTTGATCGGAATGGTTTGCGGCCAAGTCGCTACTGGGTTACCGATGATGACCTCGTCGTGATGGCTTCTGAGGTGGGCGTGATCGAAATTGACCCGGCGAAGATCGTGACCAAGGGGCGTCTACAGCCTGGGCGTATGTTCCTGATTGACACCCGAGAGGGTCGAATTGTCGACGACGAGGAGATCAAGAAGCGCCTTGCATCTGAACAGCCATACGCAGAGTGGCTTGCAGCGGGAATGGTGAACCTTGAGGACTTGCCTGAACGCGAACATGCGGTATTCAGTCATGACAGCGTGCGCCGCCGTCAGCAGATTTTTGGATATACCCACGAGGAGCTGAAGATTATTTTGGCTCCGATGGCAAAAACTGGCATTGAGCCGATCGGTTCGATGGGTACAGATACGCCTCTCGCGGTTCTGTCGGATCGCCCTCGTCTCATTTTCGATTACTTCCAGCAGTTGTTCGCTCAGGTGACGAATCCGCCACTTGATGCAATACGAGAAGAAGTTGTCACTGCGATTGGATCAACGATCGGCCCTGAAGGAAACCTGCTCATGCCAGGCCCTGAAAACTGTCGTCGGTTGGTCCTTCCGTTCCCCATTATCGACAACGATGAGCTCGCCAAGATTGTCCATGCTGCCGGCGAAGGTGGTCGAGAAGAATTCGTGTCACACACGGTACGGGCGTTGTACCCGGTGTCGTCAGGAGGAGTTGGACTTGAACGCAGGCTTGAAGAGATTTTCGAAGAAGTGTCTGTTGCAATTGATGAGGGCGCACGAATCATCGTGCTGTCTGATCGAAATACCGATGCAACGTTCGCACCGATTCCTTCTCTGCTCGTCACCGCCGGTGTTCACCATCATTTAGTGCGTACAAAGCAGCGCACAAAGGTTGGTTTGGTCATTGAATCCGGTGACGCACGAGAGATTCACCATATGGCGCTTCTCATTGGTTACGGAGCAGGCGCAATCAATCCATATCTTGCGTTCGAAACTATCGAGGATCTCATTGCAGAAGGGATGCATGGGCTTGGTGGTGAAGACCCGGCTGTTGCGATTCGGCGTTACATCAAGTCGTGTGGAAAAGGCGTCGTCAAGGTCATGTCGAAGATGGGTGTTTCAACCGTTGCTTCATATACGGGTGCTCAAATCTTTGAGGCGATCGGTATCGGAAGCGAAACAATTGACCGATACTTCACCGGAACGGTGAGTCGACTCGGTGGCATTGGCCTCGATGAGATCGCGAATGCGGTGGCATTACGCCATCGCTCTGCACATCCGGACCGTCCAGAGCAGCGGGCTCACCGGCAGCTTGAGGCTGGCGGGGAGTACCAATGGCGGAGGGAAGGGGAGTACCACCTCTTCAATCCGGAAACCGTGTTTAAGTTGCAGCACGCAACCCGCGAAAAGCGTTGGGACATTTTCAAGGAATACAGCTCGCGTGTGGACGATCAATCTGAACGTCTCGCAACCCTTCGCGGACTGTTCAAATTTGCGGACAATCGCACGCCGATTTCTATCGATGAGGTGGAATCTGCCGGATCAATCATGAAGCGCTTCTCTACCGGAGCGATGTCGTATGGTTCGATCTCTGCTGAAGCGCACGAAACACTTGCGGTTGCGATGAATTCGATTGGCGCAAAATCGAATACCGGAGAGGGAGGCGAAGATTCGGATCGTTTGCACGATCCGCAGCGTCGTTCCTCGATTAAGCAAGTCGCCTCGGGCCGTTTTGGTGTGACAGCCGAGTACCTCACCAACTCTGACGACATTCAGATCAAAATGGCTCAAGGTGCGAAGCCTGGTGAGGGCGGTCAGTTGCCCGGTCACAAGGTGTACCCGTGGGTTGCGAAGACGCGCTACTCCACCCCTGGTGTTGGTCTCATTAGCCCACCTCCACACCATGACATCTATTCGATTGAAGATCTCAAGCAACTCATTCATGACCTGAAAAATGCGAACCCGCTCGCACGTATTCACGTCAAGTTGGTTGCCGAAATGGGTGTCGGAACTGTTGCAGCCGGAGTGTCGAAGGCAAAAGCTGACGTTGTGTTGATCAGCGGTCATGACGGTGGAACTGGAGCGTCTCCGCTGACCTCGCTCAAGCATGCGGGCGGACCCTGGGAGTTGGGGCTTGCTGAAACGCAGCAGACATTGGTGATGAACGGTCTTCGCGACCGCATTGTTGTTCAAACAGACGGCCAACTGAAGACAGGGCGCGACGTTGTCGTTGCAGCGCTTCTTGGAGCCGAAGAATATGGCTTCGCAACCGCCCCTCTGGTGGTCTCTGGATGCGTGATGATGCGCGTTTGTCACCTTGATACATGCCCTGTTGGTATCGCCACGCAGAACCCTGAATTGCGAGAGCGTTTCGCTGGCAAGCCGGAGTTCGTTGTCAATTTCTTCGAATTCGTAGCTCAAGAGGTTCGCGAGTTGATGGCCGAGCTCGGCTTCCGAACGATTGACGAAATGATCGGGAGGGTTGAGGCGCTCGATTTCCGACCAGCCGTCGACCATTGGAAGGCGTCTGGGTTGGACATTTCGCCAATCTTGATGCCAGCAGATAATCGTTATGAGCAATCATTTCACTGCACAACGAGTCAAGACCACGGTCTTGATGAGGCGCTAGATCAGGAGTTGATTGCAAAGTCTCGCACTGCGATTGATGATGCGATTCCTGTTGTCATCGACTCCGAGATTCGGAACGTGAATCGAACGGTCGGCACGCTGCTCGGGCATGAGATCACAAAGAAGTGGCGTAACGAAGGCCTTCCCGACGGAACAATCAGGATCAATTTCACGGGTTCAGCCGGACAGAGCCTTGGCGCATTTATCCCTAAAGGCATCGACATTCATCTCTGGGGCGATGCGAACGACTACGTCGGAAAGGGTCTTTCGGGAGGCCGCATCGTTATCCGGCCAGATGAACAAGCATCGTTCGTTGCTGAAGATCAGGTCATTGCCGGCAACGTGATTGGTTATGGAGCGACCGGTGGTGAGATATTCATTCGAGGTCTGGTCGGTGAACGATTCTGTGTCCGAAACTCCGGGGCGACCGCAGTGGTTGAGGGAGTCGGTGATCATGGATGTGAGTACATGACCGGAGGAACGGTTGTCGTGCTTGGTTCGACGGGTCGAAATTTTGGAGCAGGGATGTCGGGTGGAGTTGCCTACTTGTATGACCGCGATGGTGACGTAGATCGCAGGGTGAATCCTGAGATGGTCGCAATTGAAAAATTGACTGATGCTGATCGCGATCAACTGAAAACGCTTATTAAGCGCCACCAAGAGATGACCGGCAGTCAAACTGCGGACCGTATGTTGTCATCCTGGAGCGTCGAAGTGAGCAAATTTAGAAAGATCATGCCGACCGACTACCGGCGTGTTCTCGAGGTCCTCGAATCGGCAGAGCGTGAAGGCCTGTCTGAGTCGGAGGCAATCAACCGAGTGATGGAGGCTGCCCGTGGGTGAAACAACAGGATTCCTTCAGTGGGAGCGCAAACTTCCTCAACGGCGGCCCGTGCCGGTCCGACTCCGTGACTGGAAAGAGGTCTACGAGGATTTCCCATCCGATGAGGTTCGAACGCAGGCGGGTCGGTGCATGGACTGTGGAATTCCGTTCTGCAACAACGGTTGTCCGCTCGGAAACCTCATTCCCGATTGGAATGACCTTGTGTACCGAGACCAATGGCGTCAAGCGATCGAGCGTCTTCATGCCACAAACAACTTCCCTGAATTCACGGGCCGCTTGTGTCCGGCTCCGTGCGAATCTGCCTGCGTTGTAGGCATCAACCAGCCAGCAGTCGCAATCAAGCAGGTTGAGGTCGAAATTGTGGATCGTGCGTTCGAAGAGGGATGGATCGTCCCGCAGGTTCCCAGTTCTTTAACGGGGCATCGCGTTGCCGTGATCGGTTCGGGTCCAGCGGGTCTCGCTGCAGCTCAACAGTTAACTCGTGCAGGGCACAGCGTCACAGTGCTTGAGCGGGCTGACAGAATTGGCGGACTTCTCCGGTATGGAATTCCTGAGTTCAAGATGGAGAAGCATCACATTGACCGGCGTATCGAACAGATGTCGGCGGAAGGAACCGAATTCCGGACTGGAGCGATTGTCGGCGACAACGTCGATATCGACGTTCTGCGGGCGTCTCACGACGCTGTGGTCCTTGCATGTGGGGCAACTGCCTGGCGCGACCTCCCTGTCCCTGGTCGTGACCTTGGAAACATTTACCAAGCGATGGAGTATCTGCCGCTTGCGAATCGAGTGCAGCTCGGAGACACCGACTCATCACCCATTGATGTCAACGGTGGTCATGTGGTCATTATTGGAGGCGGCGATACAGGTGCAGATTGCCTGGGAACCGCCCTACGTCAAGGCGCTGCATCGGTGACGCAACTCGAAATTATGCCGCAGCCCCCAGAGGAGCGAGCCGGTGGAAATCCGTGGCCGCAGTACGCAATGATCTACAGAGTGTCATCTGCGCACGAAGAGGGCGGAGAGCGCATCTACAGCGTCAACACTGAACGTTTCATCGATGACGGTAACGGGAACGTTAAGGCCCTAGCGATCCATGAAGTTGAGTTGGTTGATGGTGCATTCAAAAAGATCGAAGGTACCGAGAGCGAGTTGCCTGCAGATTACGTGTTCCTTGCGATGGGTTTTGTTGGCCCGGAGAAAGGATCATGGCTTGACACGCTTGGCGTGGAGTTAGATCAGAGAGGCAATGTTGCCCGCGACGACAATTTCATGACGTCGATTCCTGGTGTCTTTGTTGCTGGTGATATGGGTAGAGGCCAGAGTCTCATCGTGTGGGCCATCGCGGAGGGTCGCTCGGCTGCTGCTGGTGTTGACGCGTACCTCATGAACCAGTCGCGGTTGCCGACACCTGTTAAGCCAGGGGACCGCCCGCTGATGTGAATGACGCTGACTCGGTCAGCAGTCGCCGTATCAAGTGCCGCTTCTCGAACTGGTCAAGGACGTACGATGGGAGGATGTCTCCCCGAGTAGTTGTCGGTTTCACAGGTGCACTGATTGTTGCAATTCTTTCGGCAGGTTGTGCTGGGGGAGCGGCTTCGAGCGCACCGACAGTTTCGCCCATTGAACCCACGTCATATGTGGTGAAAGAGCTTGTCACGACGACGACAACAATCGCCCCAACGACGACGACAACCCTTCCCGGCCAGATCGGTGAGCCCTACCAGCACACGATCGTCGCAAACGACAATCCGTCCTACCTCGCAGATCTCTACAGCATTTCGCTCGCCCAGTTGAATGATGCCAACCGTTCAAATCCTGACTACTCGGCATTCCCAATTGGCGGAACTGTCGTCATTCCTGCTGGCGCGATCATGCCTGGCGCCGGACTTTTACTGAATAGCCAGAATTCCACTGATGGTTCATCGACGGGATGTTCTGTCCTTGAGCACGTCATTGTGTCTGGGGATAATCCAACTGTGGTCGCGGAACAATATTCGATTTCTATCGAGGCTCTGGCACGCGCAAATGCGACGAACGCGACATACCTCAGTTTCTTGCTTGGCGGAACAATCGCAATTCCAGTCGGCGACTGCTGACCGCAACAATCGCTAATTCTGCCGGGGTCCGAGGTTTGGCCACGAGCGTTCCGGTCGACTATTTCGACCGGAGATTTCTCGGTGGCGCCGCTCTGTGAGGAGCCATTTGCGTCGCCAACTTGATGTTGAGGGGCCTTCGAGTCGGTTCGCTGATCCTGCAGAGGCCTTCCGTGCAGCAGTCCAATAATCGCTTACTGATTCCTCAGTAAGGCGGCCAACTGCAGCTTCAATGCGTGCGTTGTAGCGACGGGTATTTTCATCAGGTAATGACAACAGCGGCTCGCCAAAGATGACCCTGGTTCGGCCAGGACGAGGCTTCTTCATCCCTTTTCCGAAGATTGCTCCCGTTCCCTCAATATGGACAGGCACCACCGCGACGCCAGTCTTGGCAGAGAGGTACGCAGCTCCTCCCTTGAATGGTTGAGCCCATCCGTCGGGTGAGCGACCACCTTCCGGATAGATGAGCAAACTTCTGCCCTCGTCAATCAGGTCGCGAAATAGATCAGCAGATTGCCGTCCTGTCGCCTCACGGTCGATCGGAATCGCATTGAGCGCAAGCGCCGAGAAGGTTGCCTTCCAGCGCTTGTCGAAGAAATAATCGGCCGCCGCAGCAACGACAAGGTCCCGTCGCCACGCTGGTGGAATGGCTTGAATCATGACGGATGTGTCGAGATGGCTGTGATGGTCAGGGGCGAAAATGAGCGGCGGTGGATCATCAAGCCGAGCAAGATCTGCCAGGCGATCAAGCCCGAGTATCTCTGGTCGAGCAAGCACAGTTGTCATCAGCTTCATCGGGCCAGCGGTAAACGCAGAACGAGTGACCGACGCAAGCGGACGTCGAGCCCAATCAGTCTCGAAATTGCTTCCTAGAGTGTCTGGCTTCTCGGGAACAGTTATACCCCTTGGTACCGTCGGAGAACGCCAAGGAAAGCCATATTTTGCGAGAGGCTTAGCAACAAGCCGAATGGCGTGCTCGGTTCGTGACGCAAGTTGCTGGGCCCGTCGAGTGAGGTGACGTTTTGTTGCCATTTCGGTCACTTCACATCGGCAACAAGAACTGATGGAACATGTAGATGGGTGATGGATGGCGAGCGACCAACGACATCGGAAGCGAGTTCGAAGGCGTCATCCATCGTTGAAGCAGGAGTGAATCCCATTCGACGAACCGCAGTCGGATCGCCCCCAACAATGATGACCTTGCCCGCCCATTGCTGACCGTGCGCGCCCCAGTACCAGGCATAGAACGGATGAACTCCGTGATATGCGTTGCCGGTTCGGTACAGGTGGCGGTACCACTCGTCCTCGGCGTAGCGCTTTTCCCATTTCTCAGACATCACTGCAGGGTCGGTGGTATCTGAGAGCACCTCATCGAAAAAGTCGATGTAACTCGGGTGATGCACCGGATGGAAGTCGCGATACGTCGGATGGGTCATGATGATGACACCACCTTCACGAACAAGCGGTTTGTTCCGGTACATGTTGAACATGTACCCCAACCCCATGCACATCACGAGAATCGGATTCATGATCGACTCAGGGTTGTAGGGACTGATGAAGGGAACACCAAGAGTGAGAATGTCGGTCTGGCCTTCAACTTCTACGATGTGCTGGCGATAGACGTCTTCGAGCGTGCGCTCATGCACACTTTCAGTGAAACCTGCGTGGACACCTGTCATTGCATACGGTGCTTCGATCCCATGGAATATTTTACGGGCCGCACGACGAGGAAGTCGGTCGAGCGTTTTTGCAGTCGCGAGATAAGTCATACGATCACGGGCGGTCCATTCCCACTCACGTTTGGAGAGGAATTCGAATGGCGACGGAAATGCATCGGTGTTAATGGTCGATTCGATCTGGAATACCTTTGGTCCATTGTCACGGAGGACTTTTCCGAGTCGCCAAATGGAGTGATGAAGGGCTGAATGGTGGCGATCCATCAGGCTGCGGGTGTTTTGCAGCGATTCAGGGTTGTGGTGATAGCTCAAGCACCGATACGAAGCCACGCCGGTGACGAGTGACTTCCAACCGCCGTCCATTGCGACCTGATTGACGTTCGCGTAAACAACAAGGTCAGAATCTGCGACGCGCTTGTTGATTTCAAGTACCTCACCCTGATCAGTCTCACCGAGAACTGTTAGGTTCTCCGGATCCTCAGCATCATGTTGATAGAGAGTCCCGTTTGGGGCAAACGCATCAAAAATGCGGCCACCAAGCACATGGCGCAGCTCATAGTCATGCATTCGTCGGTGAAGTCCAAGAGCAGCGATGATGTGAACATCATCGACTCCGGCCTCGGCCGCAAGGTCGAGAACTGCTTCGATAATTCGTTGCCGTGAGTCAGGACGGCGCATCTTCGGGAGCGAAAGACTCGCATCATCGAAACAAATCGTGAGTTTCATATCCGCATGAAGGAGGGCACGTAACGGTTCCATGTCGAGTGGGTGTTCAAGTGCATCTCGAATGGCGGCCTGTGGGTCTGTCAAACCTGGGAATGATTCAGCAGGGTAAATCACTCGGCTTCGATCGGCAGGAAGGCGTTCCAAACTGAACTTCTCACCATGCCAAAACAGCATTGGCGGTGTTGAGCGATCAACATCTAAGACAAATCCTGGACGTGGCATTACTGGTCCTCTCTCACATCAAACGCGATTTTCACTGCACCACGACGCCCCGCTGACGCCGCATGTGCGAGGGCCTCGACATGCTGGTCGAGGCGATAAGTGGCGGAAAGTAAACGCTCCGCTTCGATTGTGTTTGCGAGGGCCATCGCAAGATCGAACGTCCTGACGTCGTTGCCCTCAATCTGTTCGGTGCCGTAGGTGTATGCGCCGAGCAGAGCGACTTCACGGTGCCATAGCGGAGTGAGGTCGAGCTTGCTCTCTCCGGGCATTCCGAGTAGAACGGTCGCTCCTCGAGGTCGAGTGATGTTGATGGACAGCGCAAGCGATGCGCTGTCTCCAACTGCATTAATTGTGGCGTGAGCTCCAGAGGAGAGACTTGCCCCAATTCGATGCGCTCCAGACATTCGTCGAACGGCCCGTGATACTTCATCTCCTGGGGCGACGACGTCAGCGCCGAAGCCCTTTGCAAACCGCATCTGATGCGGGTAACGGGCTCCTGCAATAATTCGAGCATTGGGAACCGCACCACGAATTGCCGCAATAGCTCCAAGACCCATTGTCCCGGCACCTAAGACAGCGAAAATTGGGGAGTCCCTGTCGGTGAGGTGATGATTGGTGTGCTGCGCCGCTATCAGCGCCGCGTGCACAGAACCGGCAAGCGGTTCGACGAGGACTGCTCGCTCATCGCTCATCTCGTCGGGGACGGTGTGAAGTTGTGACTCGTGCGCCCAGAACCATCGCGCCCAGCCACCCCCGGTGGAACAACAGAAACCCGTTTGAATTCCCGGCTTCAGGTGACCTCGAACGAGGTGTGCGTAGTCGTCGCCATCTGCCGGGGCCGCACCATCCCATGGCGGCACGGAACCCCTTGCGGCGTGGCCAAGAACCGGCTCAATGACGACCCTTTCGCCATTCTCAAGTTCGCCGACAATTTCATGACCGGGAATGAATGGAAAGGAAACGAAGTCCTCAAAATAGGTGGAGGCGTGTCCATCGATGAGAGCGAGATCGGAACCGCAAATCCCCGCCAGTCGGTTCCGAACCTTGACCCACCCTGAGCCACTTGGCTCAGCCGGGTCTTCTACGTTTCTGAGGTCAACCGGAGCGATCCGTGCTGACGTCCTTGGGCTCGTCACCGAGAGTAAACGGGCTGCGCCAAAGCGGCGCACATTGTGTCGTACTTGTAGCGCCTTCACTGGAACTGCCTTCGTTGCTCGCGTTCGGACAGTATCGGTCCAACTGGCAGAAGTGTGCGAGGTCCGCCCTTGGCTTTTGACCAGTGCTCGACAAGCCAACCTCGCTTGCGCGCAATCGACGCCAAGCGAGTCTCGGGATTCACGGCGACCGGAAAACCGACCGCCTCAAAGAGCGGGAGATCAGAGGAAGAGTCGGCATATGCGACGCATTCTTCAAGTCGTAGATTCTCGGCCTCGCAGTATTCGGCAAGAATTTGGGCACGCGCTTCACCTGTTGGAGGGACGCTGTTCATTTCACCCGAGAGGGTGCCGTCTGGACGAACCGTCATCTCGGCAGCAACAATCTCATCAAAAAGTGGACGTAAGCCGGACACGTTAAACGAAAGGGCGCCAGTAATGAGCACGGTGCGATGGCCAGCTGCCCGATGTTCCCGAACACGACGGATGCCCTCTGGAAAACACTTAGAGAGAATAAGCCCGGTGAGCATGGCTTCGACGTCGGTCTCGATTTGTTCGAGTGGCGCATCTGCATATCGCCGGTAGAAGTGCCGAAGGAAGTCGGTTCGGTCGCGACGATCCATCCGCAAGAGTCCTGGCGCCTCGGCGAGGGTTCGAGTCACATATTTCAATCGCTCACGACCATCTAAACGGCGCGTTGCTAGCCATGAGTAGCTTTCGACGACGTTTGAGGCAATCAACGTGTTTTCGAGGTCGAAGGCTGCAACCTGACGTTTCGGATCAAGAACTTGAGAGCGGAGTCGCGTCATGCGATCGACTGTTTTCACCTTGCCGGGCGTGCTCTTCACGCGAGCATGTTCGATAATCGATGGTAAATGAATGTTGTGGACGTAATGCGCCCAGTCGACAACTCGCGGATCGAAGCAGAATGCCTCTTGGTCAGCGGCTGGCAAGTCATTCCACAGTGACATCAGATTGTCGACCTGGTAGATCGCCTCACATTCGGTGTAGAGACCGTACAGCTCGACATATTCAAGAGCTCGTTCGACCTCGAGACGGCGGGACTCTAGAGTTGCCGCGAATTCGGCCTGACGTCCTCGGAGCGGAAGCATCTGCATCGTGCTTTCCACTCGTTCGATTGCGGTTTTCGCACGTGACAACTGGCTCTGAACTTTTCCTCTGCCCGGGAACCGCCACTCGGGCACGAGAATTGGCTGTCCGTCGTTGTCATACAGAGGGTTCTCGGTAAACCAGCTGCTGACATGATCCACCAACGTGCGGTAACGAAGTGGATTGATGCCACCGGATGCAACTTGCGTGATGAATGGTGCCTTCTGAGGTCCGGCGGCAGCGACAGCAATGATTGAAGCAACCACAATGTCGACAGGGATGACGTCGATTGTTCCTTCAGGAACTCCCGGGAACTCTTTAAGTAAGCCGCGGGCATAACTGATGATGACTGGCTCTGCCATTCGAAATCCGCGGATCCAACCAGGCCGAGGCTCTGCCCACGCGGACTCGATAATTGATGGCCGAACGATCGAGATTGGAACATTGCCCTTTGACTCTGTGAGGGCCTGCTCGCCCATTGCTTTTGTAAAGGCGTATGCATCGGGCCAACCAATCGATGCGGCTCGAGCACGTCCGGCAGCCACTAGCTGATCACGTACCCAGCGTTCACGTAATTGTTCTGTTTTTGCAGCGAGTGCTGGAGCCCCGGCCGCTCCGAGCTCGCTGCGAGCTCGTTTACGAAATTCAATCAGGCGGTCTGGCTGGCGGGAGGCCGCCTCGGTGTCCCCCTTCAATCGGCGGGCCGAGGCAACCTCAGATCTCCAGTCAAGACCGATTGCAAATGGACCTTCTGAGACCAACTCTTCTGGGGCCGTACCGCGACGGTTACCTGCGACGTAACAGGTTGACACGGCGACGATGTGAGGGGTGATGCCTAACTCGTTACAAAGCTCTGCAATACGCACTGGCCCAAGAAGGTTGATTTCAACTGCCTGGTCGAGCGGCGAGTCGAATGAAACGGTAGCCGCTGAGTGAATCACCGTGTCGGCGGTCGAAAAGATGTTCCTATCTTCGGCTGTGAGGCCAAGACCCTCGGCACTGACGTCTCCTGCGATGGTGGTGATTCGTCGCGCGCACATATCTTCAAACGATTCATCGGCGCTCGCGTGGGCTTCTCGTAGCCGGTCAAATGCATCGTTGGAGAGAATTTCTCGGACGGTTCGACGTGCAGCGGGGGTCCTTCGGCCATTGCGAACGAGAAGAATCAACTCGCAATCAGGAACCCCGCGTAGAAGTCGCTCCACCAATGCAGTACCGACGAAACCGGTTGACCCAGTTATCGCGATACGCCGCTTAGACAGTGACTGTGCAATCACATCTGTATGTTTATCACGTCTCTACCATTTGGTAGACAAACGTGCTACAACTGCCCTGTGGTGAGTAGATCGACCCGCGTGCGAATTCTCGAGACCGCTCTTGACCTCTTTGGCACCAGAGGCTTCGGAGCGGTTTCGCTCGATGACATCGCTGACGAAGTGGGAGTGCGAAAACAAACGGTTCTGTATTGGTTCAAGTCGCGCAGTGGACTCATTGATGCTGTGCTTGACCATGCCGCCGATGAGTTACTCATCGTCGTTGAAGCTGCAATCCGCTCCAGAGGCGACGATCCTTTGGAACGAGTTGATGCTGTGGTGTGTGCTGTCTTTCGCCCGGTAGTGCGACGGCCGGCTCTTCTCGGCTTGATTCGAGAGGTCATCCGACTAGAGGAGCACCACATCAACCATCTTCGATCGAGACTCGCTGTAGTTGTCGATCGTTGCGTTAATTATTTGACCTCCGAGATGGCGAGCGGCCGGCTGCGAACCTGTGATCCGATGTTGCTCGCGGGAATTTTGTACTCGACCGTTTCGGGAACCGGAACAGAGCCCATTGTGTTAGAGACATTTGGCTGGAAAGCAAACGCGGCAGGCCTACGTCAAGTTCGACGCGAACTGAGAGAGTTTGTTCGTGCTGCGCTGACGCCAACGAATAACGCTTAGGTTGGCGAGTGTCGTGTATTTCGCACCCGAGCAGAGTGCCGCTCAAGTGCTAATTCGATCAGCCGATCAACGAGTGAGGAGTATGACAGCCCACTCGCCATGACCATTTTTGGATACATCGAAATAGGCGTAAATCCGGGCATTGTATTGATCTCGTTGAAGAGGATGCCCCGTCCGTTTTCCTCGTAAAAGAAGTCGCATCGCGCAAGTCCTGAGCATCCAAGTGCATTAAAGGACTTGATCGCTAGTTGACAAATCTCGTCTGCAACATGTTGTGGGATGTTTGCCGGGATCTCGACGGTGGAGTTTCCGTCGAGGTATTTATCTGAATACGAGTAAAACGCATCGGCAGGAAGAACTTCGCCTGGTGGGAAGGCGATGGCATCGTCATTTCCAAGAACCGCAACCTCGATTTCTCGGCCGTTAATTGCTTCTTCAATGAGGATCGTGGAATCAAATGTTGAAGCCACAGTGATCGCCTCCGAGAGGGACTCGGGTCGGTCGACTCGTGAGACACCGATCGAGGAACCCATATTTGCAGGTTTCACAAAACAGGGAAACCCGATGTCGTTCGCAACACGGTCACCAATTTGGGCCAGTGACGTCAACGACGGACTCTTCAGCGTGATGTGCTGAGGCACAGGAATACCTGCAGCTGCGATCATTATCTTTGCAACGGACTTGTCCATTGCTACTGCGGATCCAAGAACTCCGGATCCAACATATGGCACATCAATGACCTCAAGAAGGCCTTGAATTGTGCCGTCTTCTCCGAGCGGGCCGTGCAACATCGGAAGAACGACAATTGGTTCGGATGAGGCAGACTTCAGTTGGGCCAAGAACTCAAATGGGTTCGTTGGGGATCCCTCCGGCGATAAGTGTCCAGCGCCAACCGCATCGGTTAACTCGTCTTCAAATGGATTGGATACAACATTCCATTGACCGTCAAGAGTGATCCCAATCAGGCCAACGTCATATGCAGTTCGATCGATCGCGGCCGTGACGTGCCATGCGGTGGTGCAACTCACATCATGCTCAGGAGATTGTCCTCCGAAGATGACAACGACGTTGGTGCGAAGTTTGACCACGGACATCACGGTACTGTCCTACGTTGTGCAGTTACGGGCATCAGAAATCGCAGAGATAGTTGGCGGCCAAGTAATCGGTGAGGACATCACCGTTGACGGTGTTCAATTTGATTCGAGAAGTGATGTGTACGGACGGCTGTTCGTCGCTATTGAAGCTGAACGAGATGGCCACGACTTCGTGGATCATGCGTTCT
>Ga0075474_10000386_pt1 | contig 16259 bp, 14 predicted proteins | sample DEB08_DNA_2_FD_71485 | JGI IMG/M metagenome (GOLD analysis project Ga0075474, IMG submission 71485) | Aqueous microbial communities from the Delaware River and Bay under freshwater to marine salinity gradient to study organic matter... | ecosystem: Environmental > Aquatic > Marine > Coastal ...
GCTCTTTGCCCACCGTGTGACGGGATCACGTTGACCGGCACGAAATGGACACTCACGAACGAATCGCTTGAAGTGCTGAGTGGTCGAGGGGTGAGCAACATCGTCGAGAACACCGTTTGCGTCACACTGCGCGAAGGCGTCGTAGCCGTGTTCCATGAACTTTCTAACCAAGGATCCTAAATGATGAGACGCATCGCCGTCATCTCGCTCGTCGGCCTCGTCGCAGGGCTGACTGCAGGATGCTCAGACACTAACGATGAACTCACGCTCGTGACCTACTCGTCTTTCCCAGCGTCTGATACTGACCTCAACGATGCGCTCGCGATGTTCACCGACCAGACCGGAATTGAAGTGAACATCTTGAATGCTGGCGACGCGGGGACGATGGTCACCAAAGCGGTGCTCGCAAGCGGTAACCCTGAGGGTGACGTGATGTGGGGAATCGACAACACCTTGCTCAGCAGAGCAACCGCGGCCGACGTGTTTGAGCCATACGTTTCACCGGCTGCAACGTCGTTCGATGCTCAACTCGTCGAACTCGGCGGTGAGGTTGTGACCCCGGTCGACTTCGGCGACGTCTGCGTCAACTATGACCGCGAATGGTTCGATAACAGCGAGCTTGAACCTCCGGCCAGCCTCGATGAACTCGTCGATCCAACGTATGCAGACTTGCTTGCAGTCCAACATCCCGGGACGTCGTCACCTGGGCTCGCATTCTTACTCAGCACCATCGTCCGCGTTGGCGATCATTGGACGACCTACTGGGAGGATCTAGTCGCAAACGGAGTGCTCATCACCAACGACTGGGAAGAGGCGTACTACGGGGCATTCACACGAGCTGGCGGCGACCGACCGCTCGTCGTTAGCTACGGCTCAAGCCCTCCTTTTGAGGTGCTCTACGGCGATGATCCGAATGCCACGGTCGCTCCAACTGGAGTCATCGAAGACACGTGTTATCGGCAAATCGAATTTGCCGGAGTTCTACGAGGAACCGATTCCCCAAACGAAGCACGTCAACTTATTGATTTTTTGGTCAGCACCGAGTTTCAACAGCACATTCCACTCAACCTCTACGTCTTTCCGGTTGCCGATATCGAACTTGACAAGGTGTTCGTTGATCACGCAGTCATCCCAGAGACACCACCTGCGCTCACCCCAACCGAGATCGACGCCGGAAGAGCGACATGGGTTGAACTATGGGCCGACATCACCGGTTAAACCACCCACCTCCTTGGTGGAACGTGGCCATCACGGTTCCCCCAACCGCGCTTGCGATTGCGTTCATCGTCACTCCCGTTGCAATGCTTGTCGGACAGGCGGTCAGCATCGACGCGATCACCGCGACCCTGTCTGATTCTCGAACATGGCGGGTGATCTGGTTCACCACATTTCAGGCACTGATCTCAACTATTGCCACCGTCGCAATCGGGCTCGTACCAGGACTCGTCATTGCCCGCTCACATTTTCGCGGACGTCAGTTTGTGCTGAGTTTGTTTGCCGCCGTGTTTGTCATGCCAACGGTCGTCATGGCGGCGGGAGTTCGAGCATTATTGCCCGGAGACCCTGCCGGGCTGCTCCCGATCGTTGTTGCCCACACAATGTTCAATCTCGCAATTGTCATTCGAGGAATCGCTGCTGCACCAGTACCGGTTGAACTTGAGCAGGCGGCAACGGTGTTGGGCGCCCACCCACGCGATGTAGCTCAAACCATCACCCTCCCACTCTTGCGGCCAACATTGGTTGGACTGACCGCAGTTGTCTTCGCGCTGTGTTTTACCAGTTTTGGTGTGGTGCGCATCCTTGGCTCCACATCTTCCACAACACTCGAAGTAGAAATCTGGCGCGAAACGATCATTCTTGGACGTATCGACCGAGGAGTCGTACTCGCTGTTATCCAACTGGTGATGCTCGCCATCGGCATAGGTGTGTGGATTGTCACCAGGCGCCGATCGGATGCCTTCCAATCTGGTAGCCGGCAACCGATTTCGCTCCGCGGACGACTCGTGGTCGCAGGGAGTTGCCTCTTGGTGTCAGCCCCAATCATCGCCCTCATCCAAGGTTCATTTCGTGTGAACGGCTCCATCAGTACTTCAGGTTGGCGCAACCTACTAAGTAACTCAATACGACCCGGCTTACGTCTTGGGTTCGACCCTGTGCAGGCAATTCTCGTCTCTCTTGTCACAGCTACTTTCGCAACCGCATTCGCGCTCACGCTCGCAGTGCTGATTGTTGCTGCGGTCGCATCATCGCCAACGATCGGTCGCGTTGTCGACGGAGTTGCAATGCTCCCACTCGGGATCTCTGCCGTCACTCTTGGACTCGGGCTACTCATCACCTTTGACGTTCCTCCATTTGATTGGCGAGCATCATCATTAATGACACCACTCGGACACGCCCTCATCGCCACCCCATTTGTCGTGAGGCCTGTGGTCGGCGCTCTGGCAACGATGAATCGTCAACAAGTTGACGCCGCTGCGACCCTCGGCGCCCGACCCATACGTTCGTTGGCTGACTCAATCATTCCTCTGGTGACTGTCCCACTGCTCTCAGGCGCTGGATTAGCAGTCGCCATCTCGCTTGGTGAATTCGGGGCAACGAGCATGTTGTCACGCAGTGGAGGTGAGACCCTGCCGATTGTGATCGAACGACTGCTTACTCGAACAGGCGGAGATTTTCGCGCCCGCGCCTATGGACTCTCGCTCATTCTCGCGTCAGCGACAATGGGAATTGTGATTGCACTCGAAACCGTGGCGAATCGGAAACAGCGATGAGTTTCCTTCGCGTTGACCAACTTCGTATCGTTCGGGATAACACTCCCGTGATCATCGACGCGTCATTCAGTGTTGATCACGGCACAACTACTGTCATTGTCGGTGCATCAGGGAGCGGCAAGTCAACACTTCTCGCCGGTATCGCCGGCCTCATCAGCATTGATCACGGAGTCATCCGGCTCAATGACCGAGACCTCGCAAACGTACCGACTGCCCAACGCAAGATTGGACTTGTCTTTCAAGACAATCAATTGTTTCCGCATCTCAGTGTCGAAGACAACATCAGCTACGGCCTTCGGCGCCAACGAGGGCACCGGTTCAACCACGCTGATCGCCTAGAAGAACTGTTGAGCCTTGTTGACCTCAGCGGATTTGGCCCACGCAGTGTGCGGGACCTCTCTGGAGGCGAGGCAAAACGTGTTGCTCTCGCCCGAGCACTTGCACCCGAACCAGAGTTGCTGCTGCTCGACGAACCCCTGACCGGACTTGACGATTCACTGCACGACCGACTTCTCCACGACCTCATCAACGTCTTATCGGCATCCAACACCACTGCCATCTGGGTCACGCATCACCGAAAAGAAGCATCGTTTGCCGGAAATCGGATCCTCAACATTCACAATGGAGAGCTCACCCCTTTTCAATCCGGGCGGCGGAATTGGGAGGTACGTGTTATCAGCGCATCCGACACATTCGAGTTGCGTCGCGCCGTTCTCCGATCTGACACCATCACAAATGACGTCAATTTCGACGGTGACGACAGTGCCGTTCATCTTGCCGCACAAGATCCTGATAATGGTGAGATCGTTGCAATCTCGAGTTGGTTCCAGCGAAGTCGTTCACAACAGTCGTTCTCTGGGCTTCAACTTCGGGGAATGGCAAGTAGACCCGAGCACCGCGGAACTGGGGCAGCCCAAGCCCTGCTCGTGGCAGGTATCGACCTTGGACGAACCCTTCAAGTGGACGAAATATGGGCTCGAGCACGTGACACTGCGCTTGGCTTTTATGTGAAGCACCAATTCGTGAGTGAAGAACCAGGGTACGTTGATGACCAGACCGGTCTCCCGCACCACACCGTTGTGCTCCGACTGCGGTAGCTGCTCAGTTTCATTCCGACTGCGACTCTGGCCTTCCCTCTCTGAGGAATGAACATTCTCGAACCGTTCACCTCTCAACTGATATGCGACGTCAACAGCACAGCCGCTGCGTTTCGCCTGCAAGCCAGATTTTTTGAAGGGCTTCAACTTCGCCAGCTGCTCTTCCATTGCAGCGAAGACATCTGGTCAATGCCAACGGCTGACTTTTGGAGGCAATCGTTGCTCGCAGTCATTCGTTCAGTTGAATCACATTGCGACTCATTGAGGCATGCCGCTACCCAACTTGAGTATCAAACCTTGACCGGAGCAGCGAATGGATCTGGCGGTTGGTGACAAGCAACATCTCAGGTTGGGTCGACCCGGCGCGACTCTCAACTATTCGATCCATGCTGATCGATGTTCTCACGCATCTTGACCACACATCGATACCCCTGAGTGACTCTTCCCAAGTGATTGCAACATCGCTGCGCAGAGTCATCACCGACGATCTGATCATTGCGATCGATCGCATCGTGACCTTTGACGGCTGGCACCGATGGGAATCTGCCACCCTCGGGCATCAACTCGCTGTCACAACCCCAACATTTCGATTCAGCACCCACCCAGAAGAACTCGCTGCCCTCACCAACAGAATTGCCCAAGGCGGAATCAATGAGAATGTGACAAGGGCACTCGCCGCTCACATCGACCAGAACCAGATTGACCTCGGCCTTGCGAACAGCGACCTTGGTCACCCCGCTTCGGATTGGGCGATGCTGCTCCAACAAGCAGTCTCTACTCGGTCTGCTGCAATGACGGGTTTACTCGCTGCCGCCGTGACACACGATCGCACGACCAGACTCGCTGAGGCATTTGCTCGCCGAGCCCAAAGCGATCAGCACGTTGCCCGTCTGCTCGGTGAGGTCGCTCCGCAACTTGGAGACAGCGCTCTTCGATCTGCACTCCTGACGCTTACGGCACCGGCAAGTGTTGATCGGGTCGGTGGTGTCGATCCTGTCGCTGAACACATCGCACTCGATGCGCTCCTCCTCGCCTCAGCCGGTCACCCGAGCGTCGTGCAATCGATATTCGATGACTACAGCCGACTTGCCAATCTTGTCACCAATCCGTTTCTCAGCCCGATCGCACTTGAAGCCGCCGGGTGTGCCGGCATGGGCCTATCTGGTGCGAGCCCATTACTCCGGGATCTCACAACAATTCATGACAGCCATGGCGAGTTGTCGGTCGGCGGCACTCGACTGGCTGCGACCGCTCTCATCAGCGACCTTGATCAACTTGCATCAACGATTGATCTCCCGATCATTCGAGCGCACGGACCGCGCGGACCAATCGATATTGGCACTCGCGAACAGCTCTCGGCCCTTCTCGCTGCCATATTGAGTGACCATCGGTCAAAGACTGCGTTGGGACTCGCGTTACATGATCTGCGAGAACTGCGAATCGAACGTTCGATCGACGAGCTGACGATTCACCAGAACATTGATTTCGAAAGAACGCTTTCCGGCCAACTAGCCGACATCAGTGACGTCGGTCGCACACTTGATGAAGCTGCACGGTCAGCCCACGACGCAGACATGCTTCACCGCTCAGACTTTTTTGCTGGTCTCGATAGTGGACTCTCGATTGCCGGAACGCTTGCTACCGTCGCCGCGCCAGTCATCGGGGGCACCGTCGCCCTCACTCTCAGCGGGAGCCGAGAACTCGCAGACATCATCAACGCTGTTACCGCTGATCACACACCGCCCGACGACATCACTGAACTCATCAACATGGAGACCACCATTTCTGTACTCACTCACGTGGTCGAACAACCCCAACTGCACCCTCGATTCCAACTCGCGAATATCACATCCAGCGAATGGAGCGCTCTCTCTCAAGTGCTCAACGAATTCAGCTCCGCCAACACTGGTGAGGCGAAAGCACGTGTGTACGGCGACGTGATTCAACTCATCACCAGGTCTGTCGAATTAACCACATTCGTCAACACGGTGCAGGTGCTCAGTCGGTCAAATTGACAGCTCCATAGTCAGGTGAGTCCACTCGGCGGAACCCCATCGACCTCAATACGCCCAAGAAACCACCCGAGGCGCTCATGTGGTGGAATTTTCAAAATATCGGCATGCAGCGGTGTCATACCGATCGGCCTTCTTGCTCTCCACAACATCTCCAACAACCTCAGGTCACTTCTCAAGTAGTGACTGTTAAGGTGCTCAAGGTGATGACCGCATCCGAGGTCAACCCAATGGACTTCCACCTCTCGCCACCGCAGTAGAGGAAGCACCGTCCGCGGAACATTGACACCGCTCAGCAAGGTCGCGGTTCCATTCCAAGAAGGCACATCGGTTGCTCGGGCACTCAACTCGACTGCTAAGCGGTCACAGGACTCACGGATGTCGTCGACCTGTTCAGCCCACGGACGTGCTGCACCTCGTTCAATATCTATGTTGCGGGCCTCAACGCTTACATATTGAGGCTTACCCTCCAGCAAATTCACGTAGCTATCAGCATTGCGAGCAATGTGGGTAAGTACGTGACCAATCGACCAACCAGGTAGCAGACTCGGCTGACCGCATTCAAACAGCGATTGCTCCTCAAGCCACTGCACCAGTCGGACCTGCGAACTCACACACCCTTCAACCTCGCGCGCAACTTGTCGCCCATCGACCGCCATGCGTCAAGTTTGCCTGAAGCGCCGGTGTCAGAGTTGTTCTCGACGTGGGATAACAACCACCGTGCCATCGGCCTCACGATGAACAGTCACACGAACCCCATAAAACTCAGCCAATGTTTCGGCTGACAGCACATCCTCAACCGAACCGTGAGACACAACTGTCCCTTCATGCAACAAGGCAAGTCGATCGCTATACATCCCCGCGAGGGTGAGGTCGTGCATTGCTGAAATCACCGTCAACCCGTGCTCACGGCGCAAACGCTCAACAAGTTCAAACGCCTGCTGCTGGTGACCGATATCGAGAGCGCTCGTTGGTTCGTCTAACAGCAGAATTGGTGCCTCTGTTGCGAGAGCGCGAGCAATGACTAGTCGCTGCCGTTCACCCCCGCTCAACACACCCAAGTGACGAGTTGCAATGTCGTCAAGGCCAAGTCGACCAATGACGTCATCAACCATCGCACGATCGTTCTTGGTTGGGTGACCGAAGTAGCCGATGTGAGGAGTGCGACCAAGCAGCACGTACTCCCAGCCGGTCATTTCATCGGGAAGGACCGGTTCTTGAGGCACATAGGCAACCAGTGATGCTCGGCGTGAACGACTCCGAAGCGACAGCGACGACCCGTCGACAATGACATCGCCTGAGTACTTCACCAGACCGGCTACCGAACGAAGGAGCGTGCTCTTGCCGGCCCCATTTGGCCCGATCAATCCAAGCCAGCTGCCAGCGGGCACAACCATCGAGAAATCGCGGATCACCGGTCGCCGCGCGTACTCAACGTTGAGATGCTGAAACTCGACTGAACTCATCGACTGACCTGACGGGTGCGAAGAAGGATGATGAAGAACGGTGCACCGATGAACGCTGTGACCACACCGATTGGTACTTCAGCAGGCGACGACAGCGTCCGCCCAGGAATATCAGCGAGTATGAGAAACGCCCCTCCAACCGTGACGACAAGAGGCATCACAACTCGATAACTCGACCCAGCCATCAGCCTCACCATGTGAGGAACGACGAGACCCACAAACCCGATAAGACCACTCACTGCCACAACTGCTGCCGTGCCGAGCGTTGCTGCAACGACGACAGTAAGTCGAACTCTCCCAACTGGAATACCAAGTGCCGCCGCCTCTTCATCGCCCACCCTTAGCACGTCGAGATGGCGACGGTGGAACAGCAACACGGCAGTTGACAGCACAACATACGGCAACACTAGGAGTACATCGCTCCACGATGCGGTAGCGAGGCGACCAAGAATCCAGTTGTACACCTCACGGACAACATCGGAGTTTCGTTGGAGAATAAACGTCTGAATTGCGGTCGTGAGCGACACCATCGCTACACCGGCGAGCACCAATGTGCTCGAGGTTCGCATTCCGCCGAATGAAGCACCGACCAGATAGGTCACCGCAACTGTTCCGAGGGCAAACAAAAACGCAATGAGTGGCACTGGGTCAACTAGCCAATCAAGACGATCACTCCCGATTGTGGTGATAACGATCGTTGCTCCTAGCCCGCCACCTGCAGCTGCCCCGAGGAGATATGGATCGACCAATGGGTTTCGGAATACACCTTGATAACTCGCTCCGCCAAGCGACAACGTCGCTCCAACAATTCCAGCTAACACCACACGCGGCATTCGAATATCCCAGATGATGGACCACTCGCGTTCGGTCACACCACTGGAGATACCGAGACCACCATCGCCAAGACCAGGGATGCGTTCAGCAAGGGCGAGCGGGATACGCCACCAATCTGGCCCCGCCGGACCGGTCATCGCCCCGGCGCATGCAACGACAACGAGAATAACCACCGACAACGCCACTTTTGCGGGGATTGCACGCCGTTGCTCAGTCATTGGTCAGTCAGATTCGCCTGCTGCGACGACAGCCTCGACAGCGCCAACAACCGCTGCCATGTGTTCAACCGTACGAGGCCCCCATCGTGACGCAATGTCATCGTTGAGGGGCACGACATGTCCGTTTGCGACTGCCGAGAGCACGTCCCAACCCGGTCGAGCAGATACCGATTCGGGTGTTTCACCGCAGTACAGGGTGCATGCCAAAAAGATGATGTCTGGATCTTTATCGAGAATGAATTCAGCGGACAGTTGCGGGTACCCGTACGACTGGTCTTCGGCCAAGTCAGCAATGTTGCGGAGCCCTAACAACGAATATGTTGAGCCAATGAAGGTCTCGCTTGTGACCGAATAGTAGGTGTTATCTAGTTCGTGGTAATACGTCAATGGCGTCTCAATCGCAGGCAGGCTGTCGATGCGGTCAAGCAGGGCCTCAAGGTCATCCCGCAGCTGTGCGACAAGAGCCTCAGCCTCATCAATATGACCAGTTGCCTCACCAAGTTCGCGAATTTGTGTAAACGTGTCGCCGATACCAACCGCTGCCGGACCCTCCCAATGAGGAATTCCCGCCCGATCGAGGGCATCGAGAAGGTCAGGATTGGTGCCATCGGTAATGATCAGATCCGACCCCAAACCGATAATCGCTTCGACATTCGGGTCGTACCCGCTGATACCAGGCATTTTGTCAGCCGCAACAGCTGGAAAATTCGAGAAATCATCGACTGCGAGAACCTGGTCACCGGCCCCAATGGCGTACAACATTTCGGTTGCGGTGGGCGACAAGGAAATGATCGCTTTGGGGAACAACGCTTCGATCTCAACGACCTCCGTTGATGTCGCCGCACCATCTCCTTCTTCAGAAGTCGAGACGTCGTCACTTGATGGCGCGATACCACTCGTTACCGCTTCGCTGGCCGTCTCAACTGTTGTCTCAACGGCTTGTAACGACGTCTCACCCTCAGACGAGCCGCACGAAGTTGCCACGAGGGCCAATGGAACGAGCAAAGTCGCTCGAAAAAGATTTTTCAAAGTTGTCTCCTAAAAACGGAGCGCAAGTTGGGCCTGGACCAGCGAACTGATCCGCGAGCCTCCCTGTGCCTCGAGGGTGGTTATCGCGCACTACGTGGTCGACCGGGCTCGTCTGGAACACACCAGAACCACCGTTGCGGGACAGCGCCGGAATCTCACCGGACTTCGCTCACGAAGTGACAATGAGAACATAACAGGCCGCACAACACTCACCACGAATCAAGATGCGTAGGGCAGGCCGACGTTCATACACCTATGCTCGGTAGGGCATGTCTGAATCGAATATTCCCCCCAACGACGCTGGACTCTCTGAAGAACCCCTCACAGAAGACCCACGACCAGACGGCCTTCGTTCGGCAGCATCGCTCGTAGTCCTCAACACCGGAAACGGAAAAGGGAAGAGCTCTTCAGCATTTGGGATGATGGTTCGTGGACTTGCTGTCGATTGGGACGTCGCCGTCTGCCAGTTCATCAAGAGCGGTGATTGGCGAGTCGGGGAAGAAAAAATGGGGCGCAAGCTCGGAGTCGAATGGCACTCGTTTGGCGACGGATTCACATGGGATTCAGACAATCTTGACCACGATCGAAATATTGCTCGCGAGGGATGGGCCAAAGCTGCTGCGATTATTGCGGCAGGCCAACATCAACTGGTGATTCTTGATGAGCTCACGTACCTCTGTGCATGGGGATGGATCAACACCGAAGAGGTAGTGGCGGCCATCAGCAACCGGCCTGAGAATGTGAACATCGTCATCACCGGCCGAGACGCACCACAGGCCCTCATCGATACGGCCGACACCGTTACAGAAATGACCGAAGTGAAGCATGCGTACGCTCAGGGCATTCGAGCGAAACGTGGCATTGATTACTGATATGACTCAATCCAACACACTTGATGTCCTCGATCTGCCAGACGCAATCTCTCGCTATCGGGCGCAAGGTTGGAATGTCCTAACGATTCGGCCAGCCGATGACCCATACGAGGCAACGTTGCAGTCAACAGATGGTGCCATCATTCGCCTTCGACGTACTCCAATTGTTGTCAGTCGAGCAGAAGCTTCCGATGCTGGTCACACCGGTCGAGCCTCCATGACGTACCGAGATCTCATTCCCGGCAGATGGGACGGACGTTTCATTGCATCTCATATTGCCGTGCCGAATGGCGGAGATATCCCCGACGATGTGCACTATCACGACGTCACATTTCAATTTCTTGCAGTACGAACCGGTTGGGTTGACGTGCTCTATGAAGGCCAAGGCGACACGATCCGAATGAACCCGGGTGACATCGTGTTGCAACCACCTGGTATCCGCCACCGGGTGCTGGCAACATCGCCCGGATTCGACATTATTGAAATCGGCTGCCCCGCCGACCACCTCACCAATTTCGATCACGAGATGGCTCTTCCAAATGGGGTCTACGGTGATCACGCTTGGGGAGGACAGCAATTCGTCTTCTCGACTCCCGGTGATTTCTCAGAGGGTTGGGATCACCCCGGTTTCTCGAGCGATGACAGCGGGATTGGTGCTGCCACCAACGGCATCGTCGAAGTCAGAAGAGTCAGAACGTCACAACAGTCCCGCGTCTGTGAACTCAGCCCATTTGAATTCCGATTCATCTTTGTCATGGATGGCGACATTGATGTCACAGCCATCGGTGGCGCCTCCTACCACTTAACAAGTGGGGACTCGATCGCTCTTCCCCCTGTGGCAGAAGCGACAATTGCTCACGGTTCACAAGATGCAACATTGCTTGATGTCCTCGTGCCGCAAATGGCCGCAAGTTAACCTTTCGATTCGTGCCCCTCACCGCAATTGCCAGCCAAGTTGCCCGTGGCTTTGCCATGGGATCGGCGGACATCGTGCCCGGAGTCTCAGGCGGAACAGTCGCTCTCGTACTAGGGATTTACGAGCGACTCATCGACAACATTCATCGCGGAGCATCAGCATTGCGTTCGACACTTGCTCGTGATGGCGCCGGCGCCATCTCAAAGGCCCGCTCGGTTGAATGGACATGGTTGCTCTCGCTTCTCGCCGGAATTCTCATTGCGATCGCAGCCCTCTCAGCCATCATCGAACAGCTACTCGACGAACAAGCAGTTCGAACTTCCGCCGTCTTTATGGGCCTCGTCACAGGATCAATCGTGATCGCCTGGAAACTCATCAAAGAGCGCACCTCGGTTCACGGCGTGATCGCAATCTGCGTTGGCGCGGCCCTGTTCTTTCTTCTCGGACTGCGATCTGACACACACACAATTGGCCCTGAGATCGTGACACGCCCGATCTGGGTATTTGTTCTCGCTGGCGCCCTTGCCATCTGCGCAATGATCTTGCCCGGGATCTCCGGATCGTTCATCCTCGTCATGATCGGGATGTACACCGAAATCATCGGAGCGGTAAACGATCGAAACCTTGCTGTTCTCGCCGCAACCGGAATCGGCTGCATTCTCGGCCTTGCAGGATTCTCCACCTTGCTGAACTGGTTACTTACGAATTATCACGACCTTGTGATTGCAGCAATGGTGGGTCTCATGCTGGGATCAGTCCGAGTGCTGTGGCCGTGGCCAAGCGGCACGTCGACTACCGAACTTGCTGCACCCGAAGGTGACGTCATCGTTCCCGTTGTATTGGTTGTTATCGCTGCGGCTTTAGTCATCGTCGTTGAACGATTCTCGACCCGCTCTGCGCGATCACACAACTGACAGCGCTGCAACATCAATGCCGTACAGGTCGGCAGCATTCCCAGACAAAATTGCCTGAGTCATCTCATCGGTGAGATGTGCAGTGTGCTCGGTCAGCATCTCCTGCGACCAAGGCCAAGTCGAATCGCTGTGTGGAAAATCATTCGCCCACATCAAACGCCGCCAATTCATCTGCTCGGCAACTCGAAATGCCGTCCAATCATCCTGAAATGTGGTGTAGATGTGCTCCGCGAAATACTCCGACGGCAACCGCTGCAGCTCGACACCGGGAGCCATCCAATTGCGATGCCGTTTCCATGCGTGGTCCATGCGATACATGTAATGCGGGACCCAGCCGGCGTCAGCCTCAACACACACCACCCTCAAGTTGGGGTGACGTTCAAACACCCCACCATAAATGAGTGTTCCCATGATGTCTTGAATTCCACGAATGATTGCAAGAAAGCCATTAATGCGAGGGCCACGCGGCCGACTTTCGAAGGCACTCGCTCGCGAGGTGAGAATATGAAAACTCAGCGGAAGGCCAAGGTCAATGGCTGCCTCCCAGAACGAATCCCACATCGGATCGTCATAGTCGCCAGAACCATCTTCAGCCCACGTTGCCGGCTCACCCGGCATCATCACTCCGCGTAGCCCCAGATCTGAGATTCGTTGAAGGTCAGCGATGCCCTCCTCAACGCTTCGAAGAGCAGTCTGCCCGCAACCCAGTAAACGGTCAGGGGCAACAGAGCAGTAGTCCGAAATCCACCGGTTGTACGCGGCAAAGGTGGCGTGCTTGAAGTCAGCATCTGGATGATTGCAGATCATCATTCCAACCGTCGGATAGATCACCTCTGCCGCCACACCATCGCGCTGCTGATCTGCGATTCGATAGTTCGCATCCCAGCCGGAGCGATGCAACTCATCAAACGAAACACCAGACACCGTTAACTCTTCAGATGGCTTGCCGGCTGCCGCCACCAACCCCATCGCAATAGGCCGTGACATCCCAGGGATCACAAACATGTCACCACGTTGCTCATCACTCACCATATGCGGGGCACGATCACGCCAGGCCGGGTCAATATGCGCCGTGTAACAGTCGGGCGGCTCGGTGATATGCGAGTCAGCGCTGATCACCGGAAATGGGAACGTCACCGTCCACCCCGCACAAGACGTCCAGGCGTCGCTCCGGTTGATTCGCCATCAGCCATGATTTCAACGCCGGCAACAAAAGTGTGACGGTAGCCATCAGCCCGTTGCAACATGCGCTTGCCGCCCGCAGGTAGGTCGTAGGCCATCTCGGGCGCATGCAGTTGAAGTCCATCGAAATCGATGATGTTGAGATCGGCCCGTCGACCGACACCGATCACACCGCGATCAGTGAGCCCAACGGTTTCCGCCGTCATACGGCACTGTTTCGCGATCAGCGTCTCTACAGGAATTCGGCCAGTTGGGCGATCACGCCCCCACCATTGCAGCAATGTCGTCGGGAAACTCACATCGCAAATCGTTCCGACGTGCGCACCACCATCAGAGAGACCGGGGACCGTCGCTGGGTGCAACAGCATCTCGCCAACCGCGTCAAGGTTCTCTCCAAACCAGTTCAGGATCGGCTGGTACAGCAATGCGTGCCCATCCTGCTCCAGCATCCAGTCGTAGAGCAGTTCAAGCGGCTCACGGCCCTCGCGCCGGGCAATCGCTTCTACTGATGTTGACGGATCTGGTTCGTAATTTGGCGGGTTACCGAGTTGGAAAATGAACCGATATCGATGAATTGCACGGCTTCCGAGCGAGGTGTCATCAACCCGCGCACCATCAATAATCTTGCGGCGGAGTTCGGGATCTTTCATCACGGCCACACGTTCAGCGAGTGGACGATCAGCAATTGCCTTGTACGGCTCAGAGAACATGAATGGATGAAGGGTTGCTTCGAGCCCGAGCATCAGGCCGACTGCGCGAGCCCCTACCTGGCCACGCATCTGTACGCCTCGTGCTGAGGCATCAGCGAAACGCTGAAGTTCCACCCTCCAGTCATCACCAGACTTCGCCCCCTGTGCGATCGACACAGAGATTGGGCGTCCTGACTCAGCAGCCATTCGTTCAAAGAGGTCCAGTTCGGCGTCACGATCGATAAAGTCCGTGACCGCCTGCAACACACCTTTCTTTGCCTTGCCTAGGGCCTTCGCGATTCCGACGAGTTCATCAGCCTCTGCGCGCAATGTCGGAGTCGGCTCACCAAGGCTCGTACGGTGGTTCAAGGTTCGACTTGTCGAGAACCCGAGCGCACCAGCCTCAACCGCTTCGCGGGCGAGTCGAGCCATTTCTGCGATGTCATCTGGAGTGGCCGGTTCTTGAGTCGCTCCTCGCTCTCCCATCACATGCAGTCGAAGCGCCCCGTGGGGCAACTGTGTACCTAGATCAATATCGCGGGGACGGCGCTCAAGTTCATCTAGATACTCAGGGAAACTTGACCAATTCCATGAAAGACCCTCATGCAGGGCTGTGCCTGGGATGTCCTCAACACCTTCCATCAACTGAATCAGTCGCTCACGGTTGTGCTCATGGACCGGAGCAAATCCCACGCCACAGTTCCCCATTACGACCGTCGTTACCCCATGCCAACTTGACGGGGCAAGAGCAGAGTCCCAGGTTGCTTGACCGTCGTAATGGGTATGGATGTCAACAAAACCCGGAGTAACCAGATGACCCTCAGCGTCAATTTCACGCTTTCCCGACCCAGATACTGATCCAACTTCGGTGATCACACCATTGGAGACCGCGACGTCACCAATCGCTCGATCTGCGCCAGTTCCGTCAATGACCGTGCCGTTACGAATAACGAGTTCATGCTCTGCCATGACACTCCTTTCCCCACTTCGAACGCTAGTCCGAATGAGATGAACGAAGTGAAGTCAGCGAGCAGCTAGGTCGGCAATGCGAGAGATCCCCTCTGCAATGTCGTCATCACCGAGCGCGAAGGAAAAGCGCGCGTAGCCAGGAGCACCAAAGGCTTCACCCGGGACGAATGCAACCTTTGCTTCGGTCAGCACAAGATCGGCGAGTTCAAGCGTGGTATTCGCAACCGCACCCCCGAGCGGCCGGCCGAGCAGACCAGTCACATTAGGAAAGCAGTAAAACGCCCCCTGTGGCTCAATACAGGTCACTCCTGGGATTGCCCTGAGCAGGCGGTGCATCTCGGTTCCACGACGTTCAAAGGCCGCTCTCATCATCGCAACGTCATCTAACGGACCAGCTACCGCGGCGAGGGCTGCCTGCTGAGCAACGTTCGCAACGTTTGACGTTGCATGCGACTGGAAGTTCGTGGCGGCCTTGATGACATCAGTGGGCCCAACCATCCAGCCAACACGCCAGCCTGTCATTGCGTACGTCTTTGCGACACCGTTAACGACGACACATTGATTTGCGACTTCGGGGACCAGCGTTGGCATGGAAGCGAACTCGTTATCGCCATAGACGAGGTGTTCGTAAATCTCGTCAGTCAGCACCCACACACCATGCTCAACAGCCCAGCGACCGATTTCCGCGATCTCGTCAGGGGTGTATACCGCGCCAGAAGGGTTATCGGGGCTCACAAAGAGCAACACTTTCGTGCGAGGGGTACGCACTGCCTCCAGCTGGTCGACGGTGACTTTGAACCCGGCAGCGTCATCGGTTTCGATGACGACAGGAACTCCGCCAGCGAGCACGATTGCCTCGGGGTACGTCGTCCAGTACGGCGCAGGACAGATCACTTCATCACCCGGATCACATAGTGCAGCAAATGCGGTGTAAACGGCGTGCTTGCCACCGTTTGTTACGAGAACTTGGTCAGAGGAAATCTCGAACGATGAATCGCGCATGGTCTTTGCGGCAATCGCCTCGCGCAGTTCAGGAAGGCCACCTGCTGGTGAATATCGGTGGTTCTTCACCTCGTGGCAGGCTGCAGCGGCGGCATCAACGATGTGGGCCGGTGTAGGAAAATCCGGCTCACCGGCACCAAAACCGATGACGTTCTCTCCTTGCGCTTTCAACGCCTTCGCTTTCGAGTCGACGGCAAGGGTTGCAGAAGGAGCAATAGATGCAAGACGGGATGACACTCGATTCACACCCATACTCTGCCAGCATTTACAGCACTTCACCCCGCCAAC
>Ga0075474_10000399_pt1 | contig 16137 bp, 14 predicted proteins | sample DEB08_DNA_2_FD_71485 | JGI IMG/M metagenome (GOLD analysis project Ga0075474, IMG submission 71485) | Aqueous microbial communities from the Delaware River and Bay under freshwater to marine salinity gradient to study organic matter... | ecosystem: Environmental > Aquatic > Marine > Coastal ...
GGATTTGCCATCGTTATTCCCTACATATCTTTTGATGGTGGATTTCACTTTGAAGGTTTAAAAATATTTGAAATTACCGACGTCTCACCTTTAACCGCCTTATTAATCACTCTTTGTTTCACACTTGCTTTTGGATGGTTTCAGGGTTGGTTGATTGTAAAAAGTGGAATTGCATCTTTTATTGTTACTCTAGGTGGTTTGTTTTTCTTAAGAGGAGTAACAGAGGTTTCTTACAGAGCTTTTAATCGTGCTCCAGATCAAACAGCAGGCTCTACAACTGTTACTGAGTTGCCTGATATTAAAAATATAATTAATGTTCCTGGTCACGGTGAAATGGAAAGAGATGCGGCTAAAATGTTACCAAATGATCAATTATTGGAAATCTTAAGTAATGTTCCTGCTAATACTGTGACTAAATTAACTCAACAACTCACATACATAAATGAAAAAGTTGCTGCTAGTAAAACTTCTATGGCAGCAAAAAAAATGATTGATACACTTGAAAAATCTTTAGCTGGCGCAAAAAAATCAGGCAATGATTCCATGGTAGAAATTTTGACAAAAAAAATTGAAGCCGGTGTAGAAGTTCCTGCAGTGGCTGCAAAAGTAGTGACTGATATAGACATAGCTAAGGCATATATAGATACAATTTATACAGCGAGACCTGTGGCTAACTTCTTTGGTGGAGATATTTTGGAGCCAGTTTTTGATTGGTTGTACTTTACGGCAGATTGGAACGTAAATAACTATGGAAATATTTTTGCCAAAGGAATGTACTCTTGTTTGATGATTTGGTTACTTTTAGCATTAGTTTGTTACTTTGTATTAAGTAGAACACAAGCTGGTAACTGGATCTATTCAACTGGAGGTAATCTAAGTGCAGCAAAAGCCAATGGGGTTCCAACAAATAAAGTTAAAATATCATTATTTATGTTTACTGCATTTTGTGCAACTATGTTTGCGGCATGTCAAGTGTTTGAAGTTAACACTGCAGATACAGCAAAAGGGAATCTCAAAGAGCTTGAAGCAATAGCAGCAGCTGTTATTGGAGGCGTTGTTCTTACAGGAGGATTTGGAACTATTCTTGGTATAATTCTGGGTACAATTATTTTTGGTATAGCCAAAGAAGCATTCTTTTATATTCCAGGTATTGATGGATCTTTCTACAGAGTATTTCTTGGCGCTGTTCTTGTTGCTGCCGCTCTAACAAATGAAAATATTAGAAAAAGAATAATTGGTAGTATTTAATGGACAGGAAACCTTTAATTGAAATAAATAATTTGGTTAAAAAATTTGGCTCATTTACTGCTTTAAACGGTGTTTCTTTAGATGTGTATCCTGGAGAAGTACATGCTCTTTTAGGTGACAATGGTGCAGGAAAATCAACCTTAATTAAAGTACTTTCTGGAGTTCATCCAATGACTAGTGGTGAAATAAAAGTTGATGGAGAAACAGTTAATTTTTCTTCTCCTCGTCAAGCATCTGATGCTGGTATTGGGACAGTTTATCAAGATTTAGCCTTAAATGCTCTAACATCTGTTACTAGAAATTTCTTTCTTGGAAGGGAAATTAAAAAAGGACCAGGTCCATTGGGTTTAATGCAGATGAATGAGATGGACAGAATAACAAGTGAAGAAATGTCAAAAATTGGCATAAATATTTCTAATCTCAATCAACCAGTGGGTACAATGTCGGGTGGTCAGAGACAAACATTGGCCATAGCGAGAGCAATTTATTTTGGGGCAAAGATTTTAATATTAGATGAACCTACTTCAGCACTTGGTCAAAAACAGCAAATGGAAGTTCTTAAAACAATAAAAAAAGTTCAACGTCTTGGGAATATTGCTATTATTTTAATAACGCATAATGAGATACACGCACGCCTTATTGCAGATCGATTTACTTTTTTAAGTCTAGGAGAAGTAATAGGATCTGGATTATCATCTGAGCTTGGTGGAGATGATGTAAAAAGATTAATGGCTGGCGGCGCAGAAATAGGTGATCTTGCCAAAGAATTAGAACTATAAATTTTTTATTTAATTTCCTTTTTATTTGATTTAAGATTTTCGAGATGAAAAAATTTACAAAAGATAATTTTAATATTGAAGAAGCTTTAGATGAATTGATGCGAGGAACTGGTGTTATAGTCTTCAGTAATGTTTATAATTTAGATGAAATTAAATCTGCAAGAGAAATTGTAAATCATTTTGCTGATACCCAAGATCAAAAAGAATCACATTTTAATGCTGAAGCTGAAGCCTCAGGAAAAATTAACTTACAACAACGTGTTTGGAATTTGTTTGGAAAAGGAAAAGTATTTTCCAATTTAATTACTGATGATCTTATTTTTACTCTTATGTCTAAATTATTAGGTAAGGAATTTTTTTGCGGATCTTATTGTGCCAGTCGGTTACTACCAGGATCGCCCGGTCAAGAATTGCATTTAGATTATCCATACTGGGATTTTTATAAAGAAGATACTTTTCCAATGGGGTTGAACAGTTCTTTTGCACAAAATTGTCAAGTTACAATCCCCTTAGATGTATGTTCAGAAGTATCTGGTGCAACTGCGTATATTCCTGGTTCACAAAAAAAACTTCACTATCCAAATCAAAATGATGATTTTTCTAATAGACAGCAAATGATAGCTAATCCTGGTGACCTAGTTTTTTTTAATGGCAATTGTTGGCACGGTGCATCTCCAAATAAATCAGACCATCAAAGAGCTGCTTTGCTCATTGAGTTTCTTCCAAAATATATAAAACCTGTAGAAGATCTTATCACATATTTAGATGAAGATTTTAAAAATAACGCGAATGATAGAGTTCGACAACTCTTAGGTTTGAATTATGAATATCCAAAAATAATGGATGTAAGTAAAAAAAAGAATAACATTGGCATTGGCTATAAAGCTAAATAATACCTATGTTTTTTATCGAAATTCTCTATAGATATTGTTAATAAATATGAAAAATATTGGACTTATAGGGTGTGGAAATATTGCCGAAACATACTTTCGATCACAAGATTACTTTAACAATATTAATTTCATTGCCTGTGCAGATAAATTTCCTGAAGCAGCAAAAAAATGTGCTGAGCAATATAAAATAAAATCATTAACAGTGGATGAAATATTAAATGATAGTGATGTTGATGTTATACTAAATCTTACCATACCTCAGGCTCATTATGAAATTTCAAAACTTGCTTTAGAGTCAGGAAAACATGTTTACAGTGAAAAACCAATGTCTATTAAGTATGATGAAGCAAAAGAGTTAGTAGAATTAGCAAATAAAAAAAATTTATACATTGGGAATGCTCCAGATACTTTTTTAGGCGGCGGTGGACAGGAGGCAAGAAAATTAATTGATAAAGATGAAATAGGACAAGTTTTGACAGGCAATTTTATCTTTGCCTTTCCTGGTGTACAAGAATTCCACCCTAATCCTGAGTCATGGTTTCAGTCTGGTGGCGGTCCAGTTATAGATATGGGTCCTTATTTTTTTACAACATTAGTTAACCTTTTAGGGCCAGCAAAAAATGTTAGATCAAGAGGTAAAAAATTTTCCAATCAAAGAGACTATTTAGTTGGACCAAAAAAAGGTCAATCGTTTGATGTTGAAATATCCACTTCTGTAATGTTTGATGTGGAATTTGAGAATGAAGCTATTGTTCAGGGGTTTATTTCTTTTGATGTTCAAAATCATGCAAGAAATCATATGGAGTTATATGGTACTAAAGGATCACTTATTGTTCCAGATCCAAATATGTTTGGCGGACCTGTTTTATTATCTCGAGAGCTTGGTTCACAATGGCAAGAAATTTCAGTTGAAGATAAATACTTAGGAAAAACAAATATAGTTAATCACAGCGGACGCAGTAATGAGGCACCAAAACAATCTAATTACCGTGGAGTAGGTTTATCAGAGATGATTTATTCTATTGAGAATAAAAAACAACATCGTTGTAATGGTAGTTTAGCCTTACATGTTTTAGATATTATTGAGTCTATTTTAATTGCCGCAGAAACAAAAAAAGAAATACCCTTAAGATCAACGTGTGATCAGCCATTATCATTTTCAGAGGATGAAGTGAGGTTATTAATAAAAAATGATTGATATAAAAAATATAGAACAATTAATAAAAGAAGAAAAAAAAATTTTAAGAAGTAAATCTAAAAATTATAAAGAGAATTTTTCAAAAATAGAAAATTTTATTGAAAAAGAAATTGTACAAATAGAAAATTCAAAAAAAAGTGCAAAAAATATAATCCCTGAAATAAATTTTAAAGATCTCTCTGACAATTTATCTGAGTTTAAAAATGAGCTAAAAAAAAGGGGTTGTGTAATAATAAGAGATGTTTTTGATGATACTTTAATGCATCAAATGAATAAAGATTTAGAGTCATATATTGAGGAAAACAATTATTATGAAGATCAAAAGAAAAAAGCAGATATAGATAAATATTTTAGTGACCTACAATCGGGCAAGCCTCAAATTTTTGGTTTATATTGGTCAAAAACACAAGTCAATATTCGTCAATCGAATGAATTAGATATCGTAAAAAAATGGTTAAATAAACTCTGGATCAATGAGCATGATGGTGAAACAATTTTTGATCCAAATCATGAACTTGTTTATGCGGACAGAGTTAGAAGAAGGGAGCCGGGGGATAAAACTTTAGGTTTGTCACCTCATTGTGATGCAGGTTCAGTAGAACGTTGGGTTGATAAAGGATATCAAGGAGTTTATGAAAAAATATTCTCAGATAATTTTTCAGAATATGATCCTTTTAATGCAGCTTACAGAAATACAACTCAAGAAATTGAATCACCTGCTGTAAGTCATGTGTTTAGAACTTTTCAAGGCTGGGTTGCACTGACTGAGCAAGGACCAGGTGATGGAACTTTACAGCTAATACCTCTCGCAAAGTCTATGGCATTTATTTTAACAAGAGCTCTATTGGATGATGTAGATGAAAATGATCTATGTGGTTCTAAGCCTGCAAGGGCTTTGTCTGTTAATTCTAAATACCACTCTCTACTTCTTAGAGGGCTTGTTTCAATACCAAAGATGAATGCCGGTGATACAGTATGGTGGCATCCTGACGTAGTTCATGGCGTAGAAGATCATCACACAGGAAAAGGTTATTCAAATGTAGCTTATGTTGGTTCGACACCTCATTGTAAAAAAAATTTAGCGTATGCTAAAAAGCAATCAATAAAATTTTTAGAAGGAAAAAGTCCCCCAGATTTTGCACCAGAGGATTATGAAGTTAATTATAAAAATAGAGCAGATATTTCTGATCTAACACCGCTTGGAAAAAAACAACTTGCTTTATAATTTACCAACTACCAGTATTCTCCATTGAAAGCCAAGGTTCTTGGGGTGGTAAACTTTCACCTTCTTGTAATATTTCAATTGAAATACCATCAGGAGATCGAACAAAAGCCATATGACCATCTCTTGGAGGTCTGTTTATAGTTACGCCACTTTTCATCAGTTTATCACATACATCATAAATATTTTTTACACTGTAAGCTAGATGTCCAAAATTTCTTCCACCTGTGTATTTTTCTGGATCCCAATTATACGTCAATTCTAATAGACCTGTTTTTTCATCACTATTTTCTGCTCCTAAAAAAACTAGAGTAAAACGACCTTTGTCATGATCAACTCGTCTTACTTCTTTTAAGCCTAGTTTATTACAGTAAAAATCTAATGAACTTTCGATATTCTCAACTCTTACCATGGTATGCAAATATTTCATTTAAACCTCTCAATTTATAATATTTATTCTATATATTTAGAAGATAAGTCCAATAAAAACTTAATTATTTTGTAATTAGCAATTTTATTTCTTACCAATATTCCAGCCTCTATATCAACAATTTTATCAGTTTTTAATTCCTTTAAGTCAAAATTTTTAGCTATCATATTTAATGATTTTGCAGCGATAGCTAGATTCCCATTATTTTGTACTGAAGCAAATAAAGCTGACGGTGAAGAAAAAGTAGTAAAGTTATTTGAGATTTTAATATTATTGTTTTTAAATAACGTAATAATTGATTCATGATTATCTGATTTTTTTTGCTTACCAAAAACACCCCCAACATTTAATGACCATCTTTGATTTTGTAATTGTGAAATTAATATTTTTTTATTTTTTAATAGTTTGCTTCTTTTATTAACATAAATAACAAGTGGTATTTTTTTTATAAATTTTTTAATAATTTGGTTATTTTCTTCTAAATTACTGATATCTCCAATCCATAAATCAATAGCTCCATTTTCTAATAAAGATACGCTTGTATCTTTTATCATTGAGGTAATATTGAGTGTTGTATTTGGAAAGTTCTTATTTAAGTCTGAAATTATTTTTACAAAACCTTTGGATGATTGAAGTGCAATGCCAACACCTATATTTAAATGACCACCTTCACCTTTACTCATATCTTGAAATTTAAGTCTAAGAGAGTTTGCTGTATCCCTCATGTTTATAAGTTCTTTATATAGATCATCTGCAAATTCAGTTGGAATCATTTTCTGACCTATTCTTTCAAATAATTTCATCTTGTAATCTGACTCAATTTTTTTAATACTTTTAGTTATAGCTGGTTGTGTGACAAAGCATTTTTCAGCAGCTATTCTAAAGTTTAAATTTTCATAAGCTGCAATGAATTGTATATTCGTTCTTGAAAATAAAGACTCCATGATTACCTTAAGTTATCGTTTTATAAAAATTTGTTAATTGTAGTAATATATTCTTAGTGTAATTTTGAAGAAGTGAAAACAGTTTTTTTACTTTTTGATTCGTTGAATCTTAGAATGTTAAATTCCTATGGAGGAAAATATTTAGAGACACCTAATTTCAATAGACTCGCAAAAAAATCTGTTCAATTTAATAATCATTATATTGGGAGTATGCCATGCATGCCTGCGAGAAGAGATATGCATTCAGGTCGCTTAAGTTTTCTTCATCGTGCTTGGGGACCTCTAGAGCCATTTGATAATTCTTTTCCTGAGCTTTTACGATTAAACAATACTTATACTCATTTGGTAACTGATCATTATCATTATTTTGAAGATGGCGGAGCTACCTATCACAACCGTTTTAATTCATATGATTTTATCAGAGGGCAGGAGAGAGATCCTTGGAAAGCAATGGTTCAACCGCCATTAGAAAAATTTAGGGAGAAATATCACAAATCACAATTGAATTTAGAGGATAGAGAGCATGTTTATTATTTCTATCCAATCAATAGTGAATTTATAAAAGAGGAAAAAGATTTTCCATCGGTCAAATGTTTTAATTCTGGTTTGGATTTTCTTCAAACTAATAAAGGTGCTGATAATTGGTTTTTACAATTAGAAACTTTTGACCCTCATGAACCTTTTTTTGCACCTGAAAGATTTAGAGAAAAAATTAAAACAAAATATCGTGGACCGAGATTAGATTGGCCACAATATGAAAGAGTAACAGAGTCAGATGAAGAAGTGCAAGAGTTAAAAGCAAATTATATTGCTCTGATAGCTTTATGTGATCACTTGCTTGGAAATGTATTAGATTATTTTGATCAAAATAATTTGTGGGATGATACATCACTAATTTTAACGACTGATCATGGTTTTATGCTCGGTGAGCATGATTGGTGGGCAAAAAATCGAATGCCTTTATATAATGAAATCGCCAATGTGCCTTTATTTTTCTATCATCCTGATTACAAAAAATATCAAGGTGAGCAGAGAAATGTCGTTACTCAAAATATTGATCTAACGCCGACTTTTCTCTCGATGCACGGTAATTCAATTCCAAAAGAAGTTACTGGAAAGTCACTAATAGAATTTTTAGATAAAGATTCGTCACAAAAATATTCAGCCCTCTATGGTTACTGGGGAGGAGGTATTAATATTACGGATGGCGAATATACTTATTTTCATTATCCTGAAAATTTTAGTCAACAAAACCCAAATCGGTATCAATACACTTTGATGCCAACTCATATGCGTCAATTTTTTTCATTAGAAGAATTGCAAACAGCATCTTTACATAAGCCATTTGAATTTACTAAAGATGTTCCAGTCTTAAAAATTAATAGGATTGAAAAAAAAACTGATAGTGGATATAAAGGTTATGCAGATACTAAAAGCGCATTATACAATTTAAATAAAGACCCTGGTCAACTAAACTCTATTCAAGACAAGGATTTAATATTAAAATATAAAAAACTTATGATAGATCAAATTAAAAAATATGATCCCCCTCAAGAACTTTTAGAGAATTATTTTGATATTTAATTAATGCCAAAATAACAAAAGGTTTTAATTAAAATTTCGTTTATCTCCCTCTAAAGGAACTACATCACAAGTTTCTTGATACCAAGATAACATCTTGTTTTTAAGGTTATCAATTTCTACTTTATAAGACGGATCATCAATTAAATTTTTTATTTCGCCTGGATCTTGTTTAAGATCATAAAATTCATCTTTTTCATAAGCTCTTTTAATGTACTTAAAATCTTTATTTCTACACATAGTTGCTTTTGTATGCATTAATTTATCATCCTCTTTTGTTTGTAGATTAACACGTGGATAATAAAGATTGTGAGGAAGTTTTAAACTTTCCTCTTCACTAGCCTGTCTTTCCAAACGAAGACGTCCTCCTTCAGTGAATACTTCATCTCTATGAGTTTCTATTTTTTTCTCAATAAAATTTTTCAGACTTTTACCAAAATGCCAATAGCTTGGTTTAATATTTGCGTAATCATAGATTGTACCAGCAAGATCTATTAATTCTACCATCTCATCAGTTACTCCAGTTCTTGTAGTATTGTCCTTTGGAGGTTTTATGACTAAAGGAATGTTTGTTAAACAGTCTTGAAAAGTATTTTGTGTTTTTTCTACTAGTCCATAGTCTCCTGTAAAATCACCATGATCAGATAAAAAAATGATTAATGAATTATCATATAAGTCATTTTTCTTAAGTTGCTCGACTAGAAGACCAAATTGATAATCAACTCTTGCACACATACCAAGATACACAGCTCTTAATTCTCTCCACCTATCTTCACTCCAATTTTGCATTTGCTGACCATCAACTATCCCTTTTAGTAGACTTGGTTTATCATCCCAGTTTTTATATTGATATCGATCAGGGATTAGGTCTCTATCTATTGCTGAATACCATGGATCCTCAACACAGTAAGGAGGATGAGGATATCCGAGAGGTAAAAATAAACAAAACGGCTGATCATTTTTATAATCTTTTATGAAGTCCAACGCTCCGTAAACCATTGACCAATCATCATCAAAATACTTGTCTTTATTTTTTTTATCAAGCTTACCTTTAAAAAAACTATAGTAATTATCACTTTCTTTATTCCCTCTCCATTTTAAATCTCCACCATGTGTTCCTTCACGTAATTCATATCCCCAATTTTTAAATTCATTCTTAGAGGGCTCATAGTATATGTCACAATGATTTCGATATCCTTCTTGTCCAGCTATCAAATCATTTTTTCCACCCCACCAAATATAATAATCAGATTTTTTTAGTTCTGATAAAATACTGGAGTCACCTTGATCGGTGTGCAGCATATAATGCATTGTTCGATGACCATGTACATGTGGATACCACCCCGTCATAAATGAGCAACGACTTGGAGTACAAACTGTCGCCTGGCAAAACGCATTTTTGAATGCAACAGCATCATCCTTTACTAAATTATCTAAATTAGGCGTTTTTGAACCCGGATAACCTAAATAACCTAGCATATCCCCACGCCACTGATCAGGATTAAATATAACTATATTCGGTGTACTATTCTTACTCATTACTTTTTGTTATTATATTATAAAAAATTGTAATTTGAGGTTATTATTTTAAGCATATATTGTTTAATACATTACGTAAATAAATAAAATTTGTGGAGGAAAGATGAAAATTAAAAAAATAATTGTGAGCATAATTTTTCTGTTTGCAATTTCATTCAATGTTAATGCTGTAACCATTAAATGGCTAGGATTAGCTCAAGATGATTCAGCTCATAAACAAGATATTGATGCTGCAATTGCTGACTGGGAAGCAAAAACAGGTCATGAAGTAAAGTGGCAATACATGGCAGGTCCAGATTTGAAATTAAAACTCCCTACTATGTTGCAAAGTGATGATGCGCCTCATTTATTTTATAGCTGGGGTGGAGGAGTAATGTTTGAACAAGCAGAGGCTGGTTTTTTACAAGATATATCTACTCTTGTTCCTGACAGTTATTTAGAAAATTTAAGTCCTGCAGCAGCCGATGCATTTACTTATAAAGGTGAGAGAGTTGGTTTACCTAATTTATTTAACCAAGTAGTTTTTTGGTATAACAAAGATCTTACTGAAAAAGCAGGCGTCGATCCTTCCACTATTGTAATGTGGGATGACCTTCTTGCAGTAGTCAAAGATATAAAAGATGAAGGTATTACTCCTATATGTGTAGGTGGTAAAAATAAATGGCCTTTACATTTCTATTGGACTTTATTGCATGTTAGAAATGGTGGAAAGGCTGCATTTTTCGATGCTCTTGAAAATGGAGGTTGGGATAGAGAAGAATATGTGAAATCTGGTTATGAATTCCAACAGCTTGTAGACCTTGAGCCTTTCCAAGATGGATTTATGGCGGTTGAATATGGTGATGCATCAGCTGCTTTTGGTAATGGAAAATGTGCTTTACACTTAATGGGTAGTTGGGATTATAACGGAGCAAAAACTAGAAGTACGTCTGGCGAGGGTATACCTGACGATAGAATGGGTACTTTTCAATTTCCAATGACAGCTAATGGTAAGGGTAATCCTTCTGATACCCTAGGAGGTATCAACGGATGGCTAGTATCAAAGAATGCTCCAAAAGAAGCAGTTGATTTCTTAATGCATTATATTTCAATGAAGTACCAATCTATGGGCGCAAAAAGTGGAGCTTATATGCCTGTATATAAAGGTGCTGAAGCAGAAATGGGTAATAGGTTCTTTAAACAACAAGCTTTAAATGTTGGTAATTCAACTTTTCACTCTATTTTTTGGGATCAATATCTTGGTAGAGATATAGGTGAAGTTGTAAATGATGCTTCTGTTGCTCTTGCAACAAAAGATATTACTCCTGAGGAAGCTGCTCAACAAGTACAAGATGCCTGGGAGTTTAATCAGTAAATATTTTCAAAAGGGGCAAATTTTGTATTTGCCCCTTTTTCATTTAATGTACAATCAATGAATAAAAAAATTTTTTCATCAGCTTTAATTGAAAAATACTCTACTGTTATTATTTTCTTAGTTCCTGCCTTAACACTTTTTACCATATTTGTTGTATCACCTATTTTTGAAGCAGCTTACTTCAGTTTTTTTAGATGGAATGGTATGGGTTCACCTGAGAAATATGTAGGTTTTAAAAATTATACCTTTTTATTTAAGAATGGTATTTTTTTAAAAGCTCTTCAAAACAATTTTTGGATCATTTTTGTTTCTTTATTTATCCAATTACCTTTTGCGCTTTTTTTAGCATTGTTTTTGGCTAACAGTTTTAGAGGAGCGGCAATATTTAGAAGTTTGTTTTTTTTACCTTACATTCTTGCAGAGATCGTAGCTAGTTTGATCTGGGTTTATATTTATAAAGGGGATTATGGATTAGTTGGAGCTATCTGGGGTTTTTTTGGCGCAGATGCACCATGGATCACCGCTGATAAAGAATGGGCTTTAACTGCAATTCTAATCGTAGTGGTTTGGAAATATTTTGGTATTCATATGATGATTATGATTTCTGGCTTACAGGGAATTTCAAAAGAAGTTCTTGAAGCAGCAAAAATTGATGGAGCAGGACCAGTAACTACTGCTTTGAAAATTAAAATTCCAATTCTTTGGCCAACAATTACATTATCTATTTTTCTTTCAACTCTAGGAAGTCTGCAGCTATTTGATTTAATAATGCCTCTTACAATGGGTGGCCCATCAAATTCTACACACTCTATGGTGACATTTTTGTATGATTTTGGTGTAGGTAGGATGAGGTTAGGGTTTGGAAGCGCTATAAGTGTTGTAATTTTTATTATTTGTTTTGTAGTTGCTTTAATTTATCAAACAACAATTTTAAGAGACAAGGGGTATAATTAATGCAATCTAAAACTTCTAAATTTTACATGTATTTATTTTTAACTTTGCTGGCAGGGATTATTTTAATTCCATTTTATCTAACCTTTATGAGTAGCTTTAAGACACTTGGTGATTTGAGCTCTAATATAGTAGGATTTCCAAGGGAATGGATTTTTTCAAATTATTCCAAAATTTTTGCAATGGACTATTTTTGGACTTTCGCATGGAATTCTCTAGTTTATGGAGTTTTAACCACAGTTTTAACGTTAATATGTGCGTCTATGGCAGCTTTTGTTTTTGCTCATATAAGATTTTTTGGAAATAGATTCTTGTTTAATTATTTGTTAATTGGATTAATGTTTCCATTTGCATCAGCAATTATACCTCTTTTTTTGAAAGTAAGAGATTTTGGCTTATTAGGGACATATTGGGCAGTTGTTTTACCTCAAATTGCATTTGGATTAGGTTTTGCAATATTACTTTTTAGGGGGTTTTTCAAACAAATACCTCCTGAGTTGTTTGATGCTGCATATGTTGATGGGTGTAATTATTTCAACTTTTTTCTTCGTATAACTGTTCCTCTCTCATTACCTATTTTTTCCACAGTGGCAGTTGTTACTTTTGTTACAAGTTGGAACAATTATTTGTTACCCTTAATTATGGTTAGTAATGAAGAACTTTATCCTTGGCCGATGGGTATTATGTTTTTTAGAGGTGAGTATGATACAGATTGGTCAATGGTCTTAACTTATGTTTCCCTTACTTTAATCCCCGCAATTGTATTTTTTCTTTTAGCTCAAAAATATATTATTGCTGGATTAACAGGTGGAGCTGTAAAAGAATAATTTAATGAAAGGTTATAAATGTTAAGTTTAGATGAAAAATATTCTTATCTTAAAAACGGATATTTAATTTTGAATAATAAAATTGAAAAAAACATTTTAGAAGATTTAAAGAGTGCAACCAAAGAGATGATTATTGAGTTTAAAAAAAACCAAGAGTCTTTTATAAAAGATAAAAAAAGAAACATTTCTCAACATGGTAAAATGTTTTTATCCAATAGGTGTGAAGATTTTGAGGTTATGGAACAGTTTGCTAAGGGACCTTTTATTAAGTCTATTTGTAGATCTGTTTTAGGTGACAAAGTTTATCTGTTTAATGAGCAGGTTGTAAATAAAGAACCAAATACTGATAGTAAATTTGCTTGGCATCAGGACTCGGGATATGTGGGTCATGATCATAAAACATATTTATCAATATGGGTTGCTTTATGTGATGTGACTGAAAATAATGGTGCATTAAGAATATTGCCAAAAAATATAGAAAATGAAGTAAAAATCGAAGAACATAAATGGTCTGAAAAGTCATCAGATTTAAAAATGGAAGTTGATGAAAGTAAAACTGTCACATGCTCAATGGATGAGGGGGGCATAATTTTATTTTCAAGCAGGACGCCTCATGCTTCATATCCTAACAAATCTGATCAAAATAGACCTGCTTATTTGTGTCAATATTCATCTGAGCCAATTATTCCACCTGTTGGTTCAAATAAAAAATTTAGAGCGGAGTTGATATGATGAAAGTTGGAGTCATTGGATGTGGTAATATAGCTGATATATATTTTAAAAATTCAAAACAATATTTTAATAATTTTGAAATTGTTGCTTGTGCAGATATTAAAGAAGAAGCATCCAAAAGTTTTGCAGAAAAATATAATGTTCGTCAACTAAGTGTTGAAGATATGCTCGCTGATAGTGAAATTGAGTTTATAATTAATTTAACAATTCCTAATGTTCATTATGAGGTATCTAAATCCATACTGGAGTCAAAAAAACATTCCTATTCAGAAAAACCTCTTTCTATTGAATTTGATGATGGAAAAAAATTAAATGAATTGGCTGAAAATAATAATGTTTATGTTGGTTGTGCACCTGACACTTTTTTAGGAGCAGGTATCCAAACAGCCAGGAAACTTATTGACGACAATACTATTGGTAAAGTGCAATTAGGTAGTATTTCTATGGCCGTTCCTGGTCATGAGATTTGGCATCCAAATCCAGATTTTTATTATCAGTATGGAGGAGGACCAATTTTAGATATGGGTCCTTATTATTTTACTGCGTTGGTTAATTTATTGGGTCCAGTAGCAAATGTTGAAAGTAAAATTAAAGCTGTTTATGAAAAAAGAGTTATCGGAAGTGGTGATAGAAAAGGGCAGGAAGTTAAAGTAGATATTCCAACAAGTATTATTTCACATTTGGAATTTAAATCAGGTGCTTTAATTGATGCTTTCTTTTCTTTTGATGTTTGGAAACATAATAAAAACCATATTGAATTATATGGAGACAAAGGCTCCTTAAATGTACCAGATCCCAATATGTTTGGAGGACAACTTTTACAATGCACTTCTAGAGGAGGTGAGTGGGAGTCTATACCAACCAGTCATATGAATTTAGGAAAATATAATATTGAAAAAAATCATGAGAAAATTAATGAAGACCCAACAGTTGCAAATTATAGAGGTGTTGGTGTGTCAGAAATGATTAATGCTATAGGAAAAGGAACTAAAAATAGATGTAGTGGGGAATTAAGTTTACATGTTCTTGACATTATGGATAGCATATTAGAGTCAGGAAAAAATAATAAAAAAATTAATTTACGAAGTGAGTGTGAAATGCCTCAATATTTTTCTGAAGAGGAAAATAGCACTTTATTGAAAGGATAATAGAAAATGAAAAAAGCTCTTATTGTATATGGAGGATGGCCAGGTCATGAACCTGAAAAATGCACAGAAATATTAACAGAAATGCTTGAACCTGATGGATATGAAGTAAGAGCTGAATATCAAACTTCTGCATTTGCAGAAGATTATGTGCATGATATGGATTTGATAATTCCACTTGTAACAATGGCATTTCATTTTGATCCGAGAGGAGAAATTAAGAAAAATGCCGTCAATAATGTTGTCAAAGCAGTTGTTAATGGCGCTGGCTTAGCTGGCCATCACGGCGGTATGTGTGATGCTTTTAGACAATCAATTGATTGGCAATTTTTAACTGGTGGTCAGTGGGTTAGTCACCCAAGTGGTATTCATGATTATAAAGTTAATATTACCAAAAAAGATGATCCTATAATGGAAGGAATTGAAGACTTTGATTATCATTCCGAGCAATATTATATGCATGTTGATCCATTGAATGAAGTTTTAGCAACAACCACATTTAAGGGCGATGAAGTTTGGAATTTAGAACAAGAGCCAGGCTCATCTAGTGGTGATGCATATACAACAGAATGGTTAAAAGGTGTTGAAATGCCAGTAGTTTGGAAAAGACAAATTGGAAAAGGTAGAATTTTTTACACTTCACTTGGTCATTTTGCCAAAGAACTGCACCATCCAGAAATGAGAAAGATTTACCATCGAGGTTTGCTTTGGGCATCCAGATAAATGTTATTTGTAGATTGGGAGAATTAAATGAGTGATTATTTTAAAAATATAAATGAAATAAATTATGAAGGTCCAGAAAGTGAAAATCCTTTAAGTTTTAAGTATTATGATGAAAATAAACAAGTTTTAGGAAAAACGATGAAAGAACATCTTCGTTTTGCAACTTGTTATTGGCACACCTTTACTTGGCCAGGATTAGATCCATTTGGAGGTGCAACATTTGATAGACCTTGGATGTCTAATTCTGACCCTCTTAAAATGGCTGAAATGAAACTTGATGAAGCTTTTGATTTTTTTAATAAAATAAAAACTCCTTTCTTCTGTTTTCATGACAGAGATATTGCTCCAGAAGGATCAAACTACAGAGAAACACAGAAAAATTTCTTACACATTGTTGATTTGATGGAGTCTAAAATGAGTTCTTCAAAGGTTAAACTCTTATGGGGAACGGCAAATGCATTCTCTCACAAAAGATATATGAGCGGTGCTTCAACAAATCCTGACCCAGAAGTTTTTGCCTATAAAGCTGCCCAAGTAAAAGACTGTATGGACGCAACAAAAAGATTAGGAG
>Ga0075474_10000406_pt1 | contig 16071 bp, 15 predicted proteins | sample DEB08_DNA_2_FD_71485 | JGI IMG/M metagenome (GOLD analysis project Ga0075474, IMG submission 71485) | Aqueous microbial communities from the Delaware River and Bay under freshwater to marine salinity gradient to study organic matter... | ecosystem: Environmental > Aquatic > Marine > Coastal ...
TCGAAAAGACTCGCTCTAGCTTTTCACCATCAATGAAAATGCTCATGCCTTACTCCAATATTTAGGGTTCCGAACTGATCGCCCTACTACTAAATCTGTGCGCTTACGGTTTTTAATAACATACTCACCCGCTACAAAAACATGTTCGATGCCTTCTGATTGTTCTCGCGGTTTTTCATAAGTCGCTTTATCTATTACCGTGTTTGGGTCAAATAAGACTAAGTCTGCTATCTGGCCTGGCTTTACAAATCCTCTATCCTTCAAGCCAATTCGAGTCGCCGGCCTTCCGGTCATGCGAGCAATTGCTCCCTCTAAAGAAATTACTTTTTCATCTCTGGCATAAACACCGAGAATCCGTGTAAAACAGCCCCAAGCTCTCGGGTGTGGTCTCTTGCCAAACAAGATCCCATCGCTTCCAATCATGTGCTTTTCGTGCTGCATAATTGCGCGAACATTTTCTTCATTACCGGCAAATATCACGCAAGAAGCTTCAAAATCTTCATCAACAATTAAATCTAGATAAGCTTCAGCGACATCTTTATTCACATTTTTTGCGTATTGCTCTAAGTTCATTCCAATAGAGTTGTTATTTCTTGGTCGATTTACATGCGCAATAATGACTGCTGACCAATTAACTGGAGCTCCTTGGTTTCCATCAGTGCCAATGACTTTTAATTCATGCATCAGCTTTGCTCTTGCATCGGAATTTTCTATTCGGTCCTTTGCCTTTTTCAGCCCACCTTCATTAATCCAAGAAGGTAAGAAAGCATGCAGATAAGTCATTCCCGCTAAGTAGGGATAACTATCTAATGACACATCAATGTCATTTATTTTGGCTTGGGTTAATTTGTCCAGCAGCAAATTTGCTTGGCCCCAAAATTTTGGAGCACTCAAGTGGCAATGAGTCAAATGCAAGGGGCAATCAGATTTTTTTGATATATCTAGACACTCATCAACTGCATCTAAGAATCCCAAACCATAATTTCTGTGGTGGGGTGCGTAGTAACCACCATGATGGGCAACCGTTTTACACAATTGAACCAATTCGTCATCATGTGCATAAATTGCTGGAGTGTAGGTGAGACCAGCTGACATTCCTACAGCTCCTTCTTTCATGCTAATTTCCGTAATCGTTTTCATTTCATTTAGTTCGTTTTCAGTGGCATAGCGAGCCGCTCCACCCATAACTAACATTCGCAATGTGCCGTGCGGTAACAACATCGCAACATTAAGTGCCGAACCTTGGTCGATTTTGTCTAGATATTCCCCAACGCTTGAAAAATCTAATTTTGACAGCTCAGGCTTTCCATTCCAACCAGCAAGTTGTTGAGCTAATTCAGCTTTGGTTTCTGGATTAACTGGCGCATAACTCAAGCCATCTTGACCGACCACTTCTAGAGTTACCCCTTGAGTAGTTTTAGCTAAATGTTCTTTATCTTGCAGAGCGGCAAGATCTGAGTGGGAATGCATATCTATAAACCCAGAAGAAACTGCCATTCCAGTCGCTTCAATTTGTTCACCTAGCGAGTTTGATTTACCTGGAAGAGTGATTTCTTGAATACGTCCCTGATGAACCACGACATCACCGTTGTAACCTGGTTCCCCAGTTCCGTCAACTACTAAAGCGTTTTTTATTACAAACGAATTAGAAATTTTTATCCCTGTGCCTCTATCACTCTAAACATCGGCGCTGGTCCGGCGAGCAATCCGCCATCTATTACTACTTCGGTGCCACTCATCCAACCTGATTCATCAGAAGCTAAAAATAAAACTACATTTGCTACATCTTGCGGGGTTCCCACTCTACCCATCGGGTACCAAGCCTTTAAGTCTTCAAAAACTTGTGGATTCCTTTTAGCTCGCTCACTCCAAATCTCCGTAGCGATTGTTCCTGGGATAACTGTGTTAGAGCGAATACCGTCTTTGCCATACCTAGTTGTAATGGTTCTGGCAAAAGCTAAAACGCCAGCTTTAGCAATGGAATAGACATCTGAGCCATACATTCCCTTAGCATTCACGGTAGCAATGTTTATGATGTTGCCTTTTTTCTTAGCAATCATGTCTGGCATAACTGCCGTGGTGCACAAAAAAGCGCCATTAAGAACTACCGTCATAGTGCGATCAAATTCATTTATGTCAGTACCAAGCAGATCTTCAGTCTTTGGCAGATATGTCGCATTATTAACAAGCACATCTACCACGCCAAGGTCATTTTTTATTTGGTTAAAAACATTTTTTACATCTTCAGGTATAGAAATGTCTAGTTTATAAGCTTTCGAGCCCGGTATTTCTGTAGCAGCTGCTTTAGCGCCCGCTTCGTCCAAATCAACTAAAGCAACCTTGGCGCCGCTCGCACCAAAATCTTTTGACATTTGCTTGCCAATTCCACGACCAGCTCCAGTGACTACAACAACTTTATTTTCTAGACTTTTATACATTGATCACTTTATGCTTCCTGCGGTTAAGCCTGAGACTAACCACTTCTGAATTGAACCAAACAAGATAACCACTGGAATAATTGAAATAACTGCAGCAGCAAATAGGTAGTTCCATTGCACTTGATATTGGCCAATAAAGGTGTTGATACCAACAGTCAATGGCCGTGTGTCGACTGTGCTACTTAAAGTTAATGCGATCACAAACTCATTCCAAGCCGCAATAAAGGTAAAGATCAAAGCAGTTGCAATACCTGGCAAAGCTAGCGGAATGGTAATTTTTCGCAGGGCCATGAATCTGGTACATCCATCAATAAATGCAGCATCTTCAATTTCACTCGGAATGCTCGAGAAAAACCCAGCCATGATCCAAATTGCAAATGCCAGGTTAAAAGCAGCATTAACCAGAATTAGCGATAAGTAAGTGTTGACCAATCCGAGTGAAACTACTTCACGATAGATTCCCACGACTAGGGCTACCGGCGAAAGCATCTGAGTTACGAGAACCAGAAGTAGAAAAATAACTCTTCCCTTAAACCTAAATCTCGCAACGTAATATGCCGCAGGTAGCGCAACTAATAAAACGATAAAAGTTGCTGCAAGAGCAATAATCACTGAATTTTTGAGATATGTAGCAATTGGTGCATTATCAAAAGTCTCTACGAAATTATTCCATTGCCAATCTGTAGGTAGATATAAAGATGGCATCATGAATAATTCGTCATCTGGCTTAGTAGCCGTAGTTAACATGTGTAAATACGGAACAGCAAAAGCAAATGCCACCGCGTAGGCAGTTAGCGCAACAATAGTTGTTTTTATGAAACTTTTAGTTTTCATTTTGCTGCCTCCATCCTGACACGCGCAAGAACAGCAGGATAAACATGAAGATAATTATGAAGTTGAAGGTAGCTAGCGCGGCGGATTGACCCATCTCTTGCAATCTGAACGCCAGCTTGTACATAAAGGTAGTTGTGACATCAGTAGAGTTACCTGGTCCACCCTGAGTCATTACCCAGATGACCGGAAAGTTATTGAAAACATTAATCAAATTAATAACGAGTGCCACTAAAAGCGCAGGCCTCAAAAGTGGGAAGACAATCTTCCAATAAGTCCTCCATGATGAAGAGCCATCAACTTGCGCTGCTTCTCTAATTTCATTTGGGATTGTTTGCAATCCGGCAAGTAGCACAAAACTGGTAAAAGGCAGTGAGACGAAAACCGCAACAGCCACCATCCAAGCCATTGCTACATTTGGATAACCCAGCCAATCTATGGGCTCCTGCAAAATCTTTAAATCAATTAGAACGGTATTAAAAAAACCATAAAAGGCATTTAGCATCCATCTAAAAGTTAATGCGGTAGAAAATACCGATGCAGCCCAAGGCAAAATGATGAACCATCTAACAACAGTTAGCCCTGGGAATTTTTGATTTAACAATGACGCGAGTGGCAAAGAAATTACAGCTGTGAAGAAAACAATAGACAGCACCCAAAAAGCAGTTCTAATGAAAATAGATGGGAGTTCTGGTCGCGCTAGAAGCTCTACATAATTTTGAAATCCAACGTATCCAAGAATTAAGCCACTTCGAGAAACTTCTCTAAAAGAGGTTCTAACCATCTCAAAAGCCGGCCAACCAACCCAAGTAAAAATAAGAATTAAAGCAGGAGCAATCCACGGTAGTGGACCTAGCGGTGGTTTTCTGAACTTGCCATCTGGCCGAATCTTTAAATTAGACATATCACCCCTAGGTAGTGGTCAATGCTAAGAATTTATTGCATAACTCACTAAGGGGTTTTACCCCCTAGTGAGTTTGCAGATTAATTGCGTTTCCGCAATTAGCTAATTAATTTAGCCTTGCTCGGCAAGCGCCTGGATTTCGCCAAGTACGCCAGCTGGATCATTTAGAGCTAGACCAACTTTTTGCTGCATTTCGGTTTGCACCGCTGGCCAGTTAGCGAGATCGCCTGGGTAGAAAATAGCTCCAGGCATTAGATCGATAAATGGTCCAATTGCAGGATCACTCTTGGCTTGTTCACCGGCAGAGACAGTTGCTGGAATAAATCCACCAGCTGCTTCCAGGAAGCCTAGATAGTTTTCAGGCACATAGATGAAGTCCATGAACGCCTTAACGGCTGCTTGATTACCATCTTTCTTAAACCCAAAGAAGTAATCTTGCACACCTAGGGTGATTGCTGACTTGCCATCATTGTGTGGGAAACCAGAAATACCGAAATCAACGGTGCTTCCTTGGTCAGCCAATACAGATGGGAAGAACACAGAACCATTAACCATTGCAATCTTTCCTTCACCGAAAAGTTGGAAGACTTCGGTGCGGTTAGTGGTTGCAGGGTTTGGTTGGGTGTATCCAGCATCAACCATCGATGCTAAGAATTCAGCAGCTTCAATATTTTCAGCAGAATTAATAATCCACTGTCCATCTTGGTAAACGCCGCCGCCGTTGCCACCAGCCCAAATTGTAAATTCTGCTTGAGCCTCTTCAGGTCCTAGCGGAATACCGTATGGGAATACACCTGGAACATTTGCCTTGATTGCAGCAGCTGCTGCTTCAAGTTCTGCCCAGGTTGTTGGTGGTTCTGTAATTCCAGCTTGCTCAAAGATCTCTTTGTTGTAGAACATTGCGCGAGCAGATGCCAAGTCTGGCACTGCGTATGCGGTTCCGTCATACTTAGAGTTATTCAAGAATGCAGGAACAATGTCAGCCAAAACTTCTGGGCTAACTATGTCTTCTGCTGGGTATAGCAAACCGTCCGCTGCAAAGTTAGCAAAAACGTTTGAGTTTGCAATGTCTGGAGCCTGACCAGTTGCAACAAGAGTTGCTAACTTGTCATTCAACTGTTCCCAGTTAACAACTTCTACAGTTGCAGTTACAGTTGGATATTGCTCCATAAAACGTGCAGCCAAATCATCAAAATATGGTTGCATACGATCGGTATATTGTGCCATCACAATATAAAGATCAGTCGCTGGAATTTCACCAGCTACCTCAGTGGTGTCAGTTGAAGAAGAAGTATCTTCAGCAGCATCTTCCGAGGCGCCACTTGAGCAAGCGGCCAACAAAACTGCAAGAGCAGCAATGCCGGCGAGGCTTCGCTTTAAGCGCATTTTCCCTCCTTATAGGTAGATTGATTAGCATCCTACGCCTATAGGATTTAATTCAAAAGATGAATCCAACTTCGTTACAAGTTTGTAATGATTTTAAGAGCCTCACTCAGATTCCAATTGTGTGATCTTCGACAAGTGCCGAGGGGCATCAGGATTCAAGCCGCTCTGGGTTGCTAAGGCTTCGACCAGTAATTGAGCCTGAATTAGCGTTATAAAAACGTGGCTTAACTCGCTCCAAGTAGATTCACTATATATATAGGTATAGGGATCAGTTTGAGGGAAATCTCCGAAAATAATTGGTACCACCCCCGCCCCAAAGGCTTTTTTCGCAATAACTTCTAACTCGCGGTTCGACCGATGACTTTGTCCATTAGTGAAAATAAGTAAATTCTCATCTTCTTCAAACAACGCTTTGGTGCCGTGCTGAAGCTCAGCAACCGTTATTCCAATTGCATCCACATAGCAGGTTTCGCGAAATTTCAACGCAACTTCCAAAGCGATATTTTCAGTGAAGCCATTGCCGCAGGAAATCATTGTTTTTGCATTTTTTAATTTCTCTACTGCAGCCGTTAATTCAGTTTTTTCGATTACCTTCTGGGCTAATTTAGGTAAGGTTTTTAACTCTTCTAAGGCTTTATTGTTCTCACCCAATATCGCAGCGATAAGTGTAATTGCTAAGAGTGCCGTTGAATATGACTTAGTTGCTGGTACCGCAATCTCTTTTCCAGCCAAAGTTGAAATTGCTAAATCTGCTATCTGCTCCAATGTGGAGTTTGGATTGTTTGAGATCGCAAGAGTTGCAGCACCGTTTTGCTTTGCCCACCTAAGCGCTGCAATAGTTTCCCTTGTCTCACCTGATTGTGAGACGGCAATTGCCAAGGTATTTCTTAAATCTAATTTTGATTCAAAGTCAATGGCAATTTCGATACTTTGTGGTTGAGCTTGAATATTTGCCAATTCTGCAAAAATATATTGAGAAAAATTTGCGGCATTAGCGCTAGATCCCCTGGCTAATGTAATTACTCTTTTGCAATCAGTTGATTTCCAAAGTTCTCTTATTGGAATTGATTTTTCAAGAATGCTGTTAAAGGTTTCTTCCAAGGCATTTGGTTGTTCAAATATTTCTTTTTTCATCTGACTATTCAAAGTCAACCTCTTCGCCTAAGTGCCAGACCCTGCTTGCTAAGCCACTCTCGGATAAAAGTGCTAGGTCGGCTCTAAACCCCTTCTTAATTTCGCCTCGGTCGGTCAGTCCCAGGGCTTTTGCAGGCGTTGATGTCGCAGCTGCAATAGCCAGCTCTGCAGGGATGCCACAATCAATAACATTTTTAATTGATTGATCCAAACGAACTGCACTGCCAGCTATAACTCCATCTTTACGCTGTGGTGGTTCATTTTTCTTTACTTCAATAACCTGATCACCAAGGTCGTAATTTCCCTCAGGCATTCCTAAGGCTGTCATTGCATCGGTAACCAAAATGGCTCTTTCTGCCGCCGATTGAAAAATTAGTTTTAAAATTCCTGCGCTCAAGTGGTGCAAATCAGCAATCGTTCCTAGGTAAAGTTTCGAATTAATTAGTCCTTGCAAAGCAAGGCCGCCCTCTCGGTGATTAACTCCCGACTGAGCATTAAATATATGTGTAATCATCTGGGCACCGCTGGCAACAGCTGCTTCAGTTTGCTCACTTGTCGCCATTGAATGACCAAGGCTCACAAGCACTCCCTGTCCAACCAAATAGGAAATCGCTTCACGAGAATTTGCTAATTCTGGGGCAAGTGTGAGTATCTTTACCTTTTTTTCAACTACTAGTTCCTTTATTTCAGCTAAATTAATTTCTCTGATTTGCTTCTCTTCATGAGTGCCACAAGCAGCCTTTGAGATATAAGGCCCTTCCAGGTGGACCCCTAACACATCCGAGATTCCCTTATCGCTAGCGAGTTCGATTTGAGCTAATTGTTGTAATAAGTTTTTTTGACTAGCTGTAATAAGTGTTGGAAAAAACCCAGTAACACCAGTCTTGATTATCTCTTTTCTGAATGCTTGAAAACCTTCGCTATCGGTCTGCTGAAAATCTATTCCAAATCCACCATTTATTTGCAAATCGATTAGTCCGGGAGTTAATACTCCTTCACCATCAGCGATTCTGATGTCTGAACCACTCTCAATTTCATTTGTGACATCGACAATTCTTGGGCCTTCAATTTCAATTGTTGCTGGTGTGATTTGACCATTTACAAAAGCGCGAGCAGCTGAGATCTTCAAAAGTTAGCCTGATTGTTCATGAATATGTTTATCTTAATCGCTCTTTAGAGATTGGAGGCTAAGGCTGTTTTTGATTTCAAATTTCTTCAATAATGAGATAGTCGACAAGGCAAACAAAATTGCCACAAAGCTCCAGGCAACTTGATAACTGGCGAATCGATCCACCAAGAACCCAAAAAATACTGGGCTAGAAGCAATCCCCACATAAAACCCAAACAGAACTACGCCTGTCGCCTGACCGGTCGCCGATTTATCGACACCGTTTATCACCATTAACATGCCTACGCTGTTCCAACTCATAGCAGTAATGCCAAGTAACAAAGTTGCTGCCCAAATTATCCAGATATTAAAAATATTTCCATATGAAATTAACACAATGCCAAGGGCAGCAATAATTGCCATGGTAATTAATAATTCGCGACCAATTTGAACTTTGCCTGCGAGCCAACCCCAGAAAACTCGAGCAAAGAGGGCCACTATGCCAAAAGTGCCAAATAAGGCACCTGCGGCCGACAAAGAAAAGTTTAAACTCTCTACAAAATAGAGTGGCAAATATGCAGTCAAGCAAGAGATGGCAGCACCATTAAAAAACCCGTAAATTGCAATCAAATAAACCGGTTTTGGTAATTTCCTAGTTGCAGTTTTATATTGTTCTTCGATTTTGCGCTCTGGAATAAAGATCAAACTCAGCAACAAGGCAGTCACCGGAATTAAGACTGTGAGTGCTAATCCAATCCTCCAGCCAAAAATCACCACTAACGGCGCTAAAACGAAACCTGCTGCACTAGCTCCCAACTGAACTCCAGACTGCTTTATGCCAGTAATCGGCCCTCTAATTCGTGTTGGGATTTCATGGGCGATGACTTTATTTGTAATTGGGTTTCCAAATGCCAAAGTGATTCCAGCAAAAGCACTGAGGGCGAGAATAAATAAATAGTTGGTGGTTACAGAGATCAGCAGTAACGAAACTGCCACAATCATCATTGCGTAAATCGTTATTTTCCGAACGCCAATTTTGTCAACAAATCGCCCAGCTAATATCGAACCAAACCCTCCAATTACAAATGAGACGGTCGTGGCAAGCCCCAGCTCGGACCTTGAAAGTGAAAATTCTCTAATTAAATCCGGTCCTAAAACACCAAAGGCGTATCCTAAAAAAGTACTTGTTCCCATTATTAGCGTTATGCTGATGGTTATCCCACTAACAGAAATTTTTTTCACAAAATTACCTTTTCAGATTTGCTGTTTTAAAGTCTAAATGCTTGAGATAAATTACTTTAATTTGGTCAGAAACATGTCTAAATGTTAAAGTTAAAGTTAATGAAGAAAATCCAAATTAGCCAATATGGCGATTCCGCTAATCTTGCCTTAATTGAATCAGATATCCCAATGCCTAGCTCTAGTGAAGTCTTAGTAAGGGTAGTGGCCGCTGGAGTCAATTTTATTGACACTTATCAACGAGTGGGAGTACCCAGTTACCAAATTACTTTGCCATTTACCCCAGGTTTAGAAGGATCTGGCATCGTCGAATCAGTGGGTGATTTAGTTATAGATTTTAAAGTCGGCGATCGAGTTGCTTGGGCAATGTCGCTTGGAAGTTACGCTGAATATGTTTTGGTGCCTGCCGAAAAATTAGTAACTGTCCCTGACTCCATTGAATTAAAAACTGCTGCTGCAGCCATGTTACAGGGCTTGACTGCTCACTATTTAATTAGTGACTGTTTCAAAATTCTCTCTAAACAGTCTGCTTTAGTCCACGCTGGTGCTGGAGGCACCGGAAACCTTCTTTGTCAATTGCTTAGCGAAAAAGGCGTTAATGTAATAGCTACAACTTCTAGCGATGAAAAAGCTAAAATCATTTTAAATTCTGGAGTAAATAAAATTATTCGCTATGACAAAGAAAATATCTCTGAAAGAGTAAAAGATTTTACGAATGGTGAGGGTGTAGATGTAGTTTACGATGGAGTCGGGGCTGCAACATTTCAGGAAAGTTTAAAATCACTGAAGGTGCGCGGTACTTTAGTTTTATTTGGTGCAGCAAGCGGGCCAGTTCCAGCTTTTGACTTGCAAAACTTAAATTCCTTAGGCTCACTTTATGTAACTCGTCCAACCTTGGCTCACTACACCAGAACTCGTGAAGAGTTGCTCGATCGAGCTAATCAGATCTTTGATGTGATTAAACATAAAGTCCTAGAGATAAAAATTCACAAAGAATATTCATTAAAGGATGCGGCACTCGCCCATCAAGACTTAGAGAGCAGAAAGACCTCTGGCAAATTGCTCTTGATTCCATGAATTAATATTCGAAGATGAACCTTCACCAAATTGCCAAAGATTTCTTTGAAGAAATCTGGAACCAAAAAAACGAATCAGCCATCGATAAATTTATCGCCCAAAATGCTGCCGGCAATGACCCAAAATTTGGCGTAGGCCGCGAGAGCTTTCGTGCCCAGTGGAAGAAGTGGCTAATTGGGTTTCCAGACATTCACTTTGAAGTTAAGGAAATCATTGCGGAAGGTAACTCAGTAGTTTCTCGTTGGACTTTAAGCGGCACTAACACTGGTGAATTTCGTGATAAACCCGCCACTGGCAAGAAGGTTGAAGTAGACGGGGTAAGCATTGACCGAATTGAAAACGGTCAAGTTGCTTCTGGTTTTGACGCTTGGGATGAACTTGGCCTATTAAAACAACTCGGTTGGGTTGAATAAAAATCGATGAAAATCGCAATCGCCGGAGTTTGGCACGAGACGAACACTTTAGTCAGCATCAAAAGTGCGAAAGAAAACTTCACCAATTTTGGCTGGTATAAAGAACAAGAGTTAATTGATGCCTTTCTGGGTACCAAGACGGTTATGGGCGGTTACCTAGATGTTTTAAATGAAAATAATCTCAAAATCGTTCCAACCTTTGGCGCTTACGCAACACCTTCCGGGACTATAACGCTTGATACTTTTGAAGAAATCTTAGAAAATCTTTTAGCAGAATTAGTAAAAAATCTTCCTTTCGATGGATTGTTACTAGAACTTCATGGCGCACAGGTTGTAGAAAATATTGATGACCCCGAGGCTCTTATTGTTGCGAGAGTTCGTGAAGCCATAGGAAATATCAAATTAGCTGTGGTAACTGACTTTCATGCGAATATGTCAGAGCAAAGGCTTAAATTTGTTGACCTTTGGACAGGGTATCGAACAAATCCACATATCGATACTTATCAAACCGGTAAGCGTTCAGCGCAATTATTACTTGAAATTCTCCAAAATGATAAAAGTTTTGATTTAGATTTTAAATCGCTTCCTATTTTGTATTCACCGATTCAACAATCAACAAGCGATTTGCCTTTTAAATTATTTTTAAATAAAGCCAAAGAAGTAAAAGAAGAATATGACCTGGTTGATCTTATCGTGCATGGTGGTTACAGTTTTGCCGATGTGGCACACGCAGGCCTTTCCTTTACTGCTGTAAGTGAAGCAAAAGATGACCGAACAAGATTGGCTGCCTTGGAAGAAATGGCCAAATTTGCAGAAGAGCAAAAGTCAAATATCCAGCAAGAAATAATTGAAATTAACGAAGTCATCAAAATTTTAGAGCAAGAAAGATCCTCAAGAATTGCGATAGCTGACATTGCTGACAACATCAATGGTGGATCTGCCGGCGACTCGACTAACGTACTTGGGGAAATTTTAAAAACTGATAGAAAAATCCTAGCTAGTATCTGTGATCCCAAAGCAATTCAAGCTTTAGTTGGGAGTCAAGAGGGTGATGTAGTTACGCTAAAAGTTGGTGGTTGGTCAGGCCCATTAGTTGGGGCACCCCTACAAATCACAGGAAAGCTAATTTATTTAGGTGAAGGCAGCTACACCCATACCGGGAAAATGTATACCGGCCAAAGCTTCACAATGGGCCGAGCCGCTGTAGTCGAATTCGAAAATGGCTCGATTTTGCTGCAGACGCTCCCTCAGCAACCAAATGATTTGGAAATGTTTCGCTGTGTAGGAATAAATCCAGACGAGTTTGATTGCTTATTGCTTAAGGGGGCCATTGCCCTTAGAGCTACCTGGGCTGAGCAAGTAGATATTTTTATTAATGCTTCGTCGTTGGGGACAACTGATTGTAATTTGAGTAGACTTCATTTAGTAAAGTTAAAAAATAAAGTTTGGCCTCTAAAAAATTTGTGATGTAGATCACTAAAAAAACTATTTCTTTTTACCCCAATAGTTTTTAAACTTTGCCGCTTGCTAATATTGGGTATCAAGATGATATTCGCAATATATAACTTTAATGATGACATCAAGAGTATGTATGAAGACTACTCTTTAGAAAATATTTCAAAAGTTCATGAGAACTTAACAAAGAGTCAACCGATTCTTAATACCTTCATTAGAAAATATAAATTGTCAAGGGAGGTGTAAGTAATTTGTCAGCGTTTGTAACTGTAGGTATCGTAACTGCAGTCTCTGGGTATATGCGTAAAAAGTTAGAGCAATACGACAATTGGGATCTAGCTGGAGCTATCGATAAGAAGTAAGGCCTAAATCTAAACTTCATGAACCGGGTTGAATATCTTCAACCCGGTTTTTTTTGACCATTTCTGGTGTAAGTTAGGGCTACTAGAGAAGGGTGCAAAGTGAACAGGGTAGATCTAAACGAATTAAGAAAATTTAGAGGAACTCCAGTTATTTCAATTCTGGCGCCTACTCATAGACATGCGCCTGAAAATCAAGCAGACCCCATCTTGGTGAAAAATTTGGTTACTGAAGCAAAAACGAAATTATTAGAATTACAAGACAAGCGTGAAGCTGCTGTTACTATTGAGAACATTGACAAAGCCATTAGCGAAATTGATTGGGAAAACCTTTTAGATGGAGTCGCAATATACGCAAATGGCAAGGGTTATTGGGCCTATGACTTACCTTTCTCTCCGCAACCAGCAGCAATAGTTGAAGAAACTTTTGCCGTTCGAGAATTGGTAAGAGCCTTGAATCGTTCCTACCGATATCGAGTTCTAGCATTAAGTGAGTCACCTACTCGATTATTTTTAGGTGATAGAGATCGTTTGGTAGAGATTAGATCTGGCTTTCCATTGGTTCATGACGGGCCTGGTGGCAAAGAAGGGCTTCCAACCGATTACGGGCAACGCACTTCTGTAGTGCGTGATGAGAATCATCGCCAATTCTTTAGAAAAGTTGAAGAAGCACTAAAACAGGCAACTAAAAACGATCCAGCCCCGCTGTTTATTACAGGTGTCGACCGCTACATCTCTTTCTGGAATGAGGTAGCTCCGGAATTTAAACCAGCAGCTGTAATTAATGGCAGTTTTGACTATATGAAGTCAAGTGAGTTAGCCACGCATGTTTGGCCAGAAGTAGAAAAATATTTTGCTAATCAAAGAAGTTCAATGTTGGAGCGAATTGAAAAATCAATTGCTGCTCATCACTTTGCTGGAGGGGTCAGCGAAGTATTTGAGGCAGCTAATCAATCTCGAATTGAATTATTAATCGCTCCAGAAGATGCCATGATCCCAACTTGGCTAAATGAAGAAAAAACTCAAGTAACCCAGCCGGGTGATGGAGTTGAAATTCCCGATGTCGTAGATGAAACTGTGGAGCGAGTGCTCGATTCTGGGGGCAGCATCATGTTTCTACCAGCCGCTGATCTTGAAAAATACGGACAGATCGCCGCAATTCTTCGCTACTAAAAACTCCTAGTGGCGAACCCCCTATAACTCGATAAAGTAGAAGTTAAGGGGGTTTTCAAGATGCCATTTTGGATGTGGTTAGCAGTAGCGGCGGCGCTACTAGTTGTTGAAATGCTCACTGTAGATCTTTTATTCGCCTCTTTAGCTCTTGCTGCAGTGGCTGCTGCGGTCGCTGCTGGATTTGGTTTAGGTGGAATTAGTCAGGGATTAGTTTTTGGAGTTTTTGCTGCCCTCTCGCTTTTTCTTTTGAGACCGATCGCGCTTCGGCATTTAAAAAAACGCCCAGCAAATTTTGCAACCAATGTGGAAGCACTTGTCGGTGCTGAAGCTTTCACTACTAGTGAAGTAACGGAACGTGGTGGAAACGTTAAATTAAACGGCGAGATTTGGACTGCCCGTTCAACTTCTGGAGTAATAGAAAAAGATGCCAAAGTATTTGTTTGGGCAATTGAAGGTGCTACTGCTGTTATTAAACCCATAGGAGAAAAACCATGAATATTTCTTTTGCGTTCTTAGCGCTCTTAGTTTTAATTTTTGTAGTTGTTTTATCTCGCTCGATAAGAATCATTCCGCAAGCTAGAGCCGGGATCGTCGAAAGACTTGGGCGCTATCACCGTACGCTTGGAGCTGGATTAACAGTGATTATTCCTTTTATCGATCGATTGATACCTTTAATTGATCTTCGTGAGCGCGTAGTTTCGTTTCCACCGCAACCAGTAATTACAGAAGATAACTTAGTTGTCTCTATTGACACTGTTATTTACTTTCAAGTTACTGACCCAAAAGCAGCAGTTTATGAAATTGAAAACTTTATACAAGGTATTGAACAGTTGACCGTAACCACTTTAAGAAACGTAGTAGGTGGCCTAGATTTAGAAGAAGTATTAACTTCAAGAGATTCTATTAATTCCGCATTGCGCAGCGTGCTTGATGAAGCAACTGGCAAATGGGGTGTAAGGGTAAATCGCGTAGAACTTAAAGCAATCGATCCCCCAGCAAGCGTTCAAGAATCTATGGAAAAGCAAATGCGCGCCGAGCGTGAACGTCGTGCCGTGATTTTGACTGCCGAGGGTGAAAAACAATCACAAATCTTGACTGCTGAAGGTGCCAGACAAGCGGAAATTTTGCGAGCAGAAGGCGATGCTCAAGCTGCAATTCTTCGCGCTGATGGCGAAGCTCAAGCAATCGAAAAAGTCTTTCAAGCCATTCATCAAGCAGATGCAGATGATCGAGTTCTTGCCTACACCTATCTACAACAGCTACCTGAGATTGCCAATGGAAATGCCAGCAAGGTTTGGGTGATTCCATCGGAGTTAAGTGGCGCAGCCAAATTTATTTCAGAAGCATTTAAAGGTAAGCCGTAAATTAAATAAAAAGCCCCCGCACTTTTATTTGCGGGGGCTTTTTATTTTCCTTAGAACTGAATACCGCGAGTTAGCGCACCATCAACTACTAAATTAGTACCTGAAATACGTGAGGCCAATGGACTAGCCAGCATCACGACAGCAAACGCTTGCTCTTCAGGAGTTCCCATTCTTCCAGTGGGGTTTAATCCCATCGCAAATTTGAACAAATCAGGATTGCCTTGTTCAATACTTTGCCAAACTCCCCCATCAAAATAAGTATTTCCAGGTGAAACGGTATTTGCCCTAATTCCTTTTTCAGCTAAAGAAAATGCCAAGTGCGCGGTATACGCGATGATCGCAGATTTAGCGGTGCCGTATGGGCCACCGGCAAAGTCTGCTTCGCGACCAGAAACACTTGAGATGTTTATGATCGAAGGGTTTGTGCTTTTTTCTAAATAAGGAAGTGACTTACGACAAGTACGTACCGTGTGCAAGACATCAACATTCATTGAAGCTTCCCAATTTTCCTCGTTGTCAGGAGTTATAGCTAAGGCACTTACATTGCAAACTACGATGTCTAAGCCACCAAATGCTTTTGCACTGTCATCAACCCACTTTTCAAGTTGACTTTTATTGCCTACATCAATCGCAGTACCAATGACATTGCCGCCATTTGCCTTTATCGCTTCTTCAGCTGCTTTTACTCCCTCTGCTCCACGAGCGCAGAAAGCAACATTTACACCTTCAGCCGCTAACCCTTCAACAATCGCTCGGCCAATTCCTCTACTACCGCCAGTGACGATTGCATTCATGCCTTTTAGTTTGAGATCCATAACTTTCCTCCTTTAAAGAGACAACCCTTTTGATCTATCTTTCAAGCTTTGATGCATTCCACCAAAAGCATCGACTTTTGGTAGCAAGCTTTTCGCCGCTTTTACGACCACGCTGTAATTTGCATCTACTACATTCGCAATCGGAACTTTCGTTATTTGCGAAAGTAATTGATACGAATCCATTTGATGCAAACCGTATAAATCTTGAAACCAACGAATCAGATCAACTTGCCCGATTCTCCAAGAATCTTCCATAGGTCGACTAGAGCCAACGCTCATGAAATACTCGTCATTTTCAATGCGCGGCCAAGCCGGAGCGCTACCTTTAATTAGATCAACCAAAATGATTGAATCCATCGCCCCCTCTACTGCAGT
>Ga0075474_10000407_pt1 | contig 16068 bp, 17 predicted proteins | sample DEB08_DNA_2_FD_71485 | JGI IMG/M metagenome (GOLD analysis project Ga0075474, IMG submission 71485) | Aqueous microbial communities from the Delaware River and Bay under freshwater to marine salinity gradient to study organic matter... | ecosystem: Environmental > Aquatic > Marine > Coastal ...
TTTTAATCAAGCACGGGTTTATTTAATTTAACTTGAGTGATTGCTTGTTTAATATTAGCTACTTGGACTATTTCTAAATTCTCAAATTTTTTGTCTTTGAGTTTTAAGTCTTTAGAAATCGGCACGATAGCAGTTGAATAACCTAGGCGGGCAGCCTCTGATAAACGGCGCGCTAAACCAGTTACTCCTCTAACTTCACCAGCAAGTCCAACTTCACCAATCGCAATTACCTTGTTTGAAATTGCTGCATCTGTGCGAGCGCTTGCCAGCGCAAGAGCGATTGCTAGATCTGCAGCAGGTTCTGTGATTTTTACACCGCCCACTGTTGCTAAGTAAACATCTTGATCACTAAGTCTTAACCCAGCACGCCTTTCTAAAACTGCAAGCACCATGGCACAGCGTGCAGAATCAAGCCCACTGGTAGCACGCCTGGGTGAAGCCAGAGCACTCCTTGCAACTAAAGCTTGGATTTCAGTTGGGATAGGTCGAGTACCTTCAATAGTCAAAGAAATACAAGAGCCACTAACTTCATCTTGTCTGCTGGAAAGAAATAACCCTGACGGATCAGCTAAGCCAATCATTCCAGATTCTCTTAAATCAAAACAACCAATTTCATCGGCAGGGCCAAATCTATTTTTAACTGCTCGAAGCAAACGCAAGCGAGCATGACGCTCACCTTCTATTTGCAAGACCACGTCTACTAAATGTTCTAAAACTCTTGGGCCAGCTATCGAACCATCTTTGGTGACGTGGCCTACCAGTATTGTCGCAATATTTTTTTCTTTAGCGACTCGAATAAGTGCGGCAGCGACTTCTCGAACTTGCGAAACCCCGCCTAAAGTCGCAGGTAAATCCGCAGAATTGATGGTTTGAATGCTGTCGATTATTAATAGCGACGGCTTTACTTGCTCAATGTGAGATAAAACAGCTGAAAGCTCTGTTTCGCTGGCAAGAAATAAATTATCTGCAATCGCTTTCAGTCGCTCAGCCCTCAGGCGAACCTGAGAGGCAGACTCTTCACCCGTTAAGTAGAGCGAGGTCCCATTTGTTTTGGCCCAACTAGCGGCCACCTCTAAAAGCAGAGTTGACTTACCGATACCTGGTTCGCCGGCCAAGAGCAGCACTGAACCTGGGACGATTCCGCCGCCTAATACACGATCTAGTTCACTCTGCCCAGAACTTTTTGCGGTGGCTACTTTTACGTCTACTTCACCAATTTTTTGTGCAGCGAAAGTAACTGGACCCGGTTGAATATTTTTTAATTTACTTGCACCTATTTCTTCAACTGTGCCCCAGGATTGGCATTCACCACAGCGCCCAACCCATTTAGCGGTATTCCACCCGCATTCTGTGCATCGATAGGCAAGGGTTTTGCTCATGAAGTTAATTTAATACCTAAGGCTGACTTTTACTCCCAGTTTGAAGCTGGGTGTAATTGCAGCGAAAGTAGAACTTTTTTTGCTTCACGACCAGGCAATTCTTTAATCGCAGAAATTGCTTTCATTCTGGCATCACAATGGGTTTTTAAAATCTCATAAGATGCTTCACCCATTAACTCAATAAGGGTGTCCTTCTCGCTTAGATAAACCGGAACTGCGGCTGTATGCGCTTCAGTATTTGAAGAGCAATACCAATCCATGTCATGACCACCGTCGCCCCAGTCACGACGTTGGTATTCCTCAATGGTGATGATTTGAAATTCAACTCCATCTTCATATTTTCTGTTGTTGTATGAACGACGAATCGGAAGTTGCCAGCACACGTCAGGCTTTGTTTCTTGCGGTTTGAGGCCATTTTTTAACGCATAGGAGTGCAGGGCGCAACCTTCACCGCCATCGAAATCTTTGCGATTATGAAAAATGCAAGCATCATGAAAAACGCTAGTTTTTAATTCTCCATCTTCATCTTTTTCGTACCAACCCTTTTTGGTTTTTCCAGCTTCATAATTTTGCCAAATGTCGGGGGTGAGTTTATTTACGTATTTTTGTACGCGTTTTTTCTCTTTTTTTGGATCGAAATGAGCGCCATGTACGCAGCATCCGTAATCAGGTTTATCTCTTTCGATACCTTTACAGCCATTACCAAAAATGCACTGCCAGCTAGAGGTAAGCCATGTTAGGTCACAGCGATAGATGGTCTCTTCAAATTCGGGATCTTCAAACTCCAGCCAAGCGCGGGGAAAATCGGTTGCAATTTCAGGCATGACCTCAAACATATCTGCTATCTATTCTTCTACTGACCCGCGCCCGTTTATGTGAATTTGTGAAGTCATACCCTAGGAGTGTGGTTAGAAGAACTTTCATGGAGTGGGTAGAGGCTGATCCACTTAGACAGCCCCTAGAGGCTAGTGGTTTCTTTAAAAACTTTGCTAAACGCTATGTTGCAGGTGAAGATATCTTTGAAGCCTTAGCGGTAAGTAAAAACTTTATTCAAGATAACTATTTGGTTTCTTTGGCTTACCTGCAAAAAAATGCTACTAATCCAAATGAGGCTGCCAGTACACATCAGGTTTATCTTGAAATGTTAGAGCAAATTAGCCTGGCAAAATTAAATGACAAAGTTGAAGTTTCAATTAAGCCCTCACAGTTAGGAAATAAAGAAAAGGCGGGCTCTCATCTATTTTCAATAATCACCAAAGCAAAAGAGTATGAGATTCCGGTGATAATCGAAGTGGATGATGGAGACGATCCTGATTGGATATTTGAAATCACAAAAACTTTGCATGCAGAATACCCTACTTGTGGGTTTACGCTGCTAAGCGAATTGAGAGGTGCTCAAGCCCAGGCAGAGGAATTGACCAATCAAGAGGTGCGGGTGCGACTAACCCGAGGAACGTATAAAACGCCTGAATGGCGGGGCTACCAAAAAATGATCGATGTTGATCGTTCCTACGTGAAGTGTCTTCGCACTTTGTTAGAGGGCTCGGCCAAAGTAACAGTGGCAACCCATGACTCCCGGCTGATTGAGATTGCTGGCTTTATCGCCGCCGACGTTCAAAGAGAAGCAGGGAGCGTTGAATTTCAAATTACTCATGGAATGCCAAAGAGAAATCATGAGCGACTTCTAAATTTTGATCAACCAGTAAGGGTTTACCTACCATTTGGACCAGACTGGTATCCCTATGTAATGCGCAGAATTACTCATGCTCCAGAATCTTTGTTTCAGACGGTGAAGTCCTATTTATGAAAATTACCATTATTGGCTGTGGTGCTATGGGCGAAGCCATTTTAAAAGGTTGGTTAAAAGAGAACATTAATAACGATGATCTTTTGATTGTGCAACGCAGCATAGAAAGAGCTAATTATCTTCGAGAAACTTATGTCGTTGAGGTGGTCAATGAGATCGCATTAGCGCACGAGGCCGACGTGATTTTAATCGGCGTAAAGCCCCAAGACATAAAAGTAGCTTTAAACGAGTTAGGAAAGGTTATTAAGCCGCAGACTCTGGTCATTTCTATGGCCGTCGGAGTAACAACCAGCTTCATACTTGAACAATTAGGCACCTCGAACCCAGTAGTAAGAGCTATGCCAAACACTCCAGCTTTGGTTCAAAGAGGCACAACTGGCTTAGCAGCAGCGCCTACCTGCAATCTAGATTACTTAAACACCGCAAAAGAACTACTTGAAACAGTCGGAACATGTGTAGTTGTTGCAGAAGACTTGATAGATGTAGTAGCTGCGGTTAGTGGCTCTGGGCCTGCCTACTTTTTTTGGTTAATTGAAAATTTAACTAACACTGCAGTTGCTCTAGGGTTAAGTAAAGAGGTTGCTGAATTGATTGTTAGAGAAACTTTTATCGGAACAGGCATGTTGTTAGATCAAACTAATGATTCTGCAGAGCAATTAAGAGCCAAAGTAACTTCACCTAAAGGTACAACTCAAGCTGCAATTGATGTTATTGAAACGAGCGGTGCGGCTCAGTTGATTTCCGAGGCGTTGAGTGCGGCAATAGCTCGTGCTCACCAGTTGCGACAGGGTTAAATCTTCTCTTTAGTCTCAATCTTTGGTTTAGTCAAGGGCTACCCCAATTGCCACTCGTGTTAGGTAGGGGCTAAGTTCATGCCGAACACAAAATCGGCGGAGGGGAAGCCATCGCATTTTGGGTTCGGAAAGAGGTAATGATGGCCGCAAATTCAGAGCGACCCTTAGGCGAGGTTCGGTTCCTCACTGTTGCAGAAGTTGCAACAAGTATGCGAGTATCAAAAATGACTGTTTACCGTCTAGTCCACTCCGGCACATTGCCAGCAGTGCGCGTAGGCCGTTCGTTCCGCGTACCGGAGCATGCAGTCGGCGATTACTTGCGTGAATCTTTCGTCGAAGCAGGCTAACCCCAAGCTTTAAAGTCGTAAGCGACGACGCCTGACCGATTGGTGGGGCGTCGTTGGCATTTGGATAGCATTTGGCAAGCACTAAAGAGAGAAAGTGAATCTGTGGGTTCAGTTATCAAGAAACGTCGTAAACGGATGGCTAAGAAAAAGCACCGCAAGCTTTTGCGCAAGACTCGGGTAGCAAGACGCAAGAAGTAGGCAATTGCCTGACATTTCGTTCATTACAAAATCCGGTTGTCATCTTTGTGAAGAAGCCGAAGCAGTTTTACAGCAAATTTGTGAAGAACTGGGGCTTGAGTATTCAAAAATTTTTATAGAAGAAAATCCAGATTTAGCCCTTAAATTTCAAGAAGAAATCCCGGTGGTGTTAATCGATGGAACTCAGCATTCAGCCTGGCGGGTAGATCCAGATAAATTGCGTGCGGCCTTGGGCAAGTAAATAAAGGGGATTTGTGCTTTTCTTCACAAATCTCTAGAGTATGGATTACAAATCCACTCAAAATAGGTAGACCCAAATTGCCACTTCGACAAGTTCCGCCAGTTAAACGCGGCAAAATTCCCGCGGCCACGGTAGCTCGATTGCCAATTTATTACCGGGCTTTAACTCAATTGTTTGAACGCGGGGAGGCAAGAGTCTCTAGCGAAGAGTTGGCAGAAATTACTGGGGTCACCAGTGCGAAATTGCGAAAAGATCTTTCTTATTTAGGAACATATGGCACGCGTGGCGTGGGTTATGAAGTTGAATATTTACGTTTTCAAATTGCTCGCGAAATGGGCTTAAACAACGAGTGGCCTGTGGTGATAGTGGGGTTAGGAAACTTAGGAAGAGCTTTGGCTCGCTATGGAGGGTTCGGCTCGCGCGGCTTTCAAATTGTTGGATTGTTTGATCATGACCAAAAATTAGTCGGAACAAAAGTAAAAACTGGAAAATCTGAAATCGAAATACTTCCAGCAAATGATTTAGCTAAGGCGACCAAGCAATTAAAAGCCAAGTTAGGTGTGATTGCAGTACCAGCTGAAGTCGCCCAAAAAGTTTGCGACGATTTGGTAAATGCTGGCGTTACTAGTATTTTAAACTTTGCTCCAATACATCTAGTTACTCCAAAAGGCGTTGATGTAAGAAGAGTTGATTTAGCAAGCGAATTACAAATTTTGGCATTTCACGAACAAAAGAAAATAGAAGAAAAAACCGCATAGGAGATAAATTAAGTGACGAGTAAACGTAAATCAGCTTTGCATCCAATAATTTTTATTGGTGCCGGCCCTGCTGAACCTGACCTGTTGCCGCTACGCGCGCTCAATGCGTTTAAAGAAGCAGACTTGGTTATCGCTGATGAGTATTTAGAGGATTTTGCTCAACACTTGGCACCGCAAGCCGAAATCATCAGCACCACAATTGATGAAGATTTGCCAATGAGTGGTGACTTAAAAATTAAGTTTGCAATTGATCCTGCCAAAGAAGGAAAAGCTGTAGTCCGCTTATGCGCTGATGATCCAATGTTGACAGATGCCTTAAGCAAAGAAATTTCAGCTTTAAATAAAGCAAAGATTGAATTTGAATATATTCCAGGATTATCGAGCGTTACTGCGACTCCAGCTCATGCTGGCGTTTCATTGTTTTCGGGTAAAAGCAAAGAGATAAGAATTCTTGATGCACTGCATCCTATTGATTGGTCAGAGCATTTAGATCCAAAAGTTACCTTGATAATTTTGAATGCCACAGATAAAGCTGGACAAATTGCCAACAATTTAGTAGCTCGAGGTCGCGATGGGGAAACCCCAATTGTGGTAACTCGTGAAGGATCCACCGTTGAGCAAAGAAGCGTAGTTTCAACCCTGGACCGTATGAGTGCGGACGCAAAAGCTGCCCGTCAATCGGGGCCAGGCTTAGTAATTATTGGAGACCCCGTCTCAAATCGTGCAAAATACTCTTGGTTTGAAAGTAAGCCACTTTTTGGTTGGAAGGTTTTAGTACCTAGAACCAAAGACGATGGTGGTAAAGCTGCAAAATTGTTGACGCGTTATGGGGCAGTCACAATTGATGTACCAACAATTTCTGTTGAACCACCACGCACTCCGCAACAAATGGAACGGGCAGTAAATGGTTTGGTAAGCGGACGCTATCAATGGGTGGCATTTACCAGTACAAATGCGGTTCGAGCTGTCAAAGAAAAACTAGCTGAATATGGCTTAGACGCTAGGGCATTCTCAGGCATCAAAGTGGCAGCTATCGGAGATAAAACAGTTGAGTCGCTAATTGAATTTGGTGTGCAACCAGATTTGGTACCAGATAAATCAGATAGCTCAGATGATTTGTTAGAAGTCTGGCCGACTTATGACCAAGTTTTTGATCCAATTAATCGAGTATTTTTACCTCGAGCTGACATTGCCGTTGAATCTTTAGCAGAAGGAATGATTAAAAAAGGCTGGGAAGTTGAGGACATCACAGCTTTTAGAACTGTACGCGCGGCACCTCCTGCTGCTGAAATTCGTGAAGCTATTAAGACGGGGGGCTTTGACGCGGTACTTTTCTCTTCCGCAAGCACGGTAAGAAATTTAGTGGGTATTGCTGGTAAGCCTCACCCCACAACTGTGATTGCGGTAATTGGACCTGCCACCGCGCAAGCAGCCGAGGAACACGGCCTAGTGGTGAGCGTGCAAGCTGAAGAACCTAACATGACAGTTTTAATTGAAGCTTTAGCAGCCTACGGAGAAAAACTTAAGGAAGCCGCATTAGAAAAAGGTGAAACTTCTTGGCGCCCATCAAAGCGCCGAAATGCGTTGCGTCGTAGATACTAAATCTATGGAAAAAACCGTTGTTCACTTGCTGCGCCATGGCGAGGTAGAAAACCCAACCAGAGTTCTTTATGGTCGCTTACCTAACTTTTATTTGTCAAAACTCGGGTTAGAAATGGCAGATAGAGCTGCTGACTTTTTTCATGATCGGGATTTAGTAAAAGTTATTTCATCGCCACTTGAACGGGCCCAGCAAACGGCTGAACCGACTGCCAAAAAACTTGGTTTGGAAATAGTTCACGATGAAAGAATTATTGAAGCGACAAATGTTTTTGAAGGTAAGCGAGTTTCTGTTGGCGATGGCGCGCTGAAAAATCCACGAAATTGGTGGCACCTGAGAAACCCTTTTGTGCCTTCGTGGGGTGAGCCTTATAACCAGGTAGCAAGCAGAATGCGGGCAGCCATTGAGTCAGCTAGGAAAGCCGCAAACGGAAAAGAAATTGTTTTAGTCTCTCATCAACTACCAATTTATGTTGCCCGGCTGTCATTCGAAGGGCGAAATTTGGTGCATAGTCCGAGAAAACGTGAATGCTCATTGGCTAGCGTCACCAGCTTGCATTTTTTGGGTGATGAGTTCGAGCGTGTGGAATATCACGAACCAAGTAGAGATTTATTGGCAAGAATTAAGAGATGAAATTTCTTGCTCTCTCTTTATCTCTAATTTTTAGCTTGACTCTAGTTGGTTGCGGCAGTGCTCAGCCAACATCAATTAGTTCTGCAGATACTGGATTTGTTGCGGGCGATGGTTCTAGCGTGCTTTTGCCAAAAGCTGAGAGAAAGCTGGCACCAGAGATTGCCCAGATGACATTTTCAAAAAAAGAATTTGTTCTTTCTGAGCAAAAAGGAAACGTTGTTGTTATAAACGTTTGGGGATCTTGGTGTGCACCATGTAGAGCTGAAGCCAAAGAGTTAGCAGATCTGGATCGAGAACTACGAGACCAAGGGGTAGTTTTCTTAGGGTTAAACACTAGAGATAGTTTGGCGGCAGCACAAACCTTTGTTGAGCGTTTCACAATTGAGTATGAAAATATTGAAGATCAGTCTGGGCGAATTTTATTAGAATTCAAAGACACGCTTTCACCTAATGCAATCCCTACTACGTTGGTTTTGGACAAAGAAGGAAAAGTCGCTGCGCGAATTTTAGGCCCGGTTGATATTTCTCTACTGAGAGGTTTTGTGACAAATCTCTTGGATGAATTATGACAGAAATAATCTTTAGCGGTAATTTTTTACTAGCCGCAGCTCTAGCTGCTTTGGCTGGTTTAGTCTCATTTCTTTCACCCTGCGTCTTACCGCTGGCTCCTGGCTATTTGGCTTATTTGGCTGGAGTTAGCGGAAACAGCACTCCACAAAAAAGCAGAGCGGTAGTTGCTACTTTTCTATTTATTTTGGGTTTTAGTTTGGTGTTTACTTCTTACGGAATATTTTTTGGCAGTCTTGGATCATTACTTTTTAGTTACGCACAAATTCTCGAGAGAATTCTTGGAGTGTTAGTAATAGTTTTAGGAATCGGATTTCTTTTGCAAAGCGGATGGCTGAGTAGGTCATTTAAATTTAATTTCTCGGTACGCTCTGGCGTCTGGGGTGCACCATTTTTAGGCATCTTGTTTGCGTTTGGTTGGACTCCTTGTATCGGGCCCGTTTTAGCTGCGGTTCAAACTATGGCTTTTTCAGAAGGTACGGCAGCTAAAGGTGCTGCACTCTCTTTTATTTATGCCTTAGGTTTAGGGATTCCATTCTTACTTTTGGCATTTATTTATGAAAAGTCCATAACAACAGTTCAAATTTTAAGAAGATATCAAAAACTTTTTATGCAAATTGGTGCGGTCTTGATGATTTTTATCGGAGTGATGTTAGTTAGCGGGCTTTGGAGTGAAATTACAATCAATTTAAGAGTTTGGATTTCAGGGTTTACCCCGGTGATTTAAATGATAGAAAATAACATTCAAATTAACTTGGGCCTGGGCGGCTGGGTGCGTTGGATTTGGCGACAATTGACCAGCATGACTACGGCGCTTTGGCTGCTGCTTTTATTGGGTTTGGCAGCTATTCCTGGGTCAATTTTGCCGCAAAGAAGTGCCTCGCTAATTCGAGTGAATGACTTTAAAGAAGCTAACCCAAGACTTTTTGAAATTTATGATCAACTGGGACTTTTTGAAGTCTATGGTTCATTTTGGTTCTCAGCAATTTACATACTTTTAATGATTTCGCTTGCTGGTTGCATAGTACCCAGAATTAAAATACACGCAAAGAATTTAGTTGAACCAATTCAAGAGGCACCTTTACGTTTATTGAATCAAACTGGTTATCGAGCAATTGAGACAAACCTTGATTTAGAAAAAATAAATAAGTTAGCTCAAAAAAGCTGGTGGAGAACAAAAATTAGCGCAGATGGGAATTCTCTCACCATAGAAAAAGGCTATTTGCGTGAGACTGGTAATTTACTTTTTCACATTGCAATTTTATTTATAACCATCGCAGTTGCTTTTGGAGCCCTATTTAATTACCGCGGAACAATACTTTTAATCGAAAAAGATGAATTTGCAAATACCGTAACGCAATATGATGATTTTCGAGCTGGTGGCTTATTTAGAGTTGAACGAATGCCAAATTTTTCATTTGTTTTAGAAGATTTTGAAGTTGAGTTTGAAAGAGGACCCAATCAAACTGGATCTCCAAGGGAATTTATTGCCGAGCTGGCGGTTACTGAGCCGGGTTTGGATTACCAACAAACCGTTGTCGTGAATAAGCCTTTAGTAATAGATGGAACCAAAGCTTTTTTAACTGGGCACGGCTATGCGCCAGTAATTAAAGTAACTGATGACGCCGGAAGAGTTGTTTTCGATAAAGCCGTTCCTTTCTTGCCACAAGATGCAAACTTCACTTCAAATGGAGTAGTAAAAATTCCAGACGCAAATGAACAAATTGGACTCTTGGGTTTGTTTTTGCCTACCGGCGTGCTCGATGAAGAGTTAGGCCCAATTTCAATTTTTCCAGATCAAGATAATCCCTTGGCTTTCTTTTCAGCTTGGACAGGTGACTTAGGCATGGACAGTGGAATTCCGCAAAATGTCTATCGCTTAGAAACAGAGAATCTCGAACAAATCGGCTTAGCGCAGTTAGCTCCTGGAGATCGCTGGGAACTTGAAAATGGATACCAGGTCGAGTTTGTCTCAGTCAAAAGATTTGCCTCATTTCAGATTGCCTATGACCCAGGTCGCATTTGGGCGTTTATCGGTTCTATTTTGGCAATGGTGGGCTTAATGTTTGGACTTTTTGTCACCCGCAGACGAATTTGGTTACGTCTTGAAGGGATTGGAAGTTCGCAAAATAAAATTGGCTTAGCGGGTTTAACAAAACAATCTGAAGAGCTGTTAAGCCGTGATTTGACTTGGTTAGTTAAGAAAATTAGAGAAAGTGAGCAGCGGTGACCGCCGGTAATTTAAGCAATCTTTTTATCTATGCAACTATTTTGATTTTGTTACTAGCGCTAATCACTTATTCAGTTGCTTTGGGCGACAGCGATAAGGCTCGGAAAAATGAAAATATCGGCACCGCCTTTACCTGGTTAGCTTTTGGAATCTTGCTAGTAGCCGTAGTTTTAAGAGGCATTTCATCTCAAAGAGCTCCTTGGGGAAACATGTATGAATTTGCCATTACTTCATCGCTGGCAATATTAGGTGCATATTTATTTGTTTCATTAAAAAAAGAAATAAAGTATCTAGGAGTATTTGTAGTTTTACCTAGTGTGTTGCTTTTAGGTTTAGCAGTGACGGTGCTTTACACCGAAGCCGGGCCACTTGTTCCAGCTTTGAGATCTGGCTGGTTAGTTGTTCACGTTTCTGCGGCAATCATTTCTTACGGAGCTTTTAGTGTTAATTTTGCTCTTAGCGTTCTTGTGCTACTTAGAGGCAGATTTAAGTTCTCAAGAGTTCCCGCCACTGAACGTTTAGATGAGTTGGCGTATCGCACGGCGCTATTTGCGTTTCCAATTTGGACCTTCTCAGTGATCGCCGGCGCAATTTGGGCAGAAAACGCATGGGGTAGATATTGGGGATGGGATCCTAAAGAAACTTGGGCGTTTATTACTTGGTTGATTTATGCGGCTTATTTACATGCCCGAGTAACTCGCGGCTGGAGCGGTAAAAAGGCTGCAGCAATTGCGTTAACCGCATATGCCTCGATTGTCTTTAATTTCTTCGGGGTTAATCTTTGGATCACTGGACTACATAGTTACGCAGGAGTTTAAATTGTTAAAGTACACAGCGGCCAGAATTTTGGTGTTCGTAGCTTTTTTGGTGGTTTTTTATTTACTGGGGCTTCGTGAATTTACCTTAGTAATTGTTGCGCTTTTAGTCTCAGGAATAGTGAGCCTTTTCGCACTAAATACAACTCGAGAAGCTGCCGCTAGCAAGATCGCAAAGTTATTTAAAAAAACAAACTAAAAAGCAATAACATCGAAAATAAAAATTGAGCTTGGCCTGTCTTAACCAAAATTGGTATTAATGCTTTACCGCTCGCACCTTTTCCAACTTTCAATATTGGCCCAACTAGCCAAAGTAAAGCAAAAAGTGCCGGCCAAACATTGGCATCAAAAAAATACATAAAAAAGCTGAGGTTAAAAAAGGGCTTCAGTAAAACGACAAAAAGCAAGAGCCTGGTTTTCTTAGCTCCAATTAGAACTGCAAGGGTACGCTTATTTACTAACGTATCTTTTTGCACATCGCGAAGGTTATTGGCTAATAAAATGGCAACAGCAAAACTGCCCATCGCAGAGCCCAAGATAAAGCTTTCTGTATCAATCATCTTGGTTTGGATATAAACCGTGCCGATAGTGGCAACCAGTCCAAAATAAACAAAAACAAAGACCTCGCCAAATCCTGCATATCCATATGGTCTTTTACCCCCGGTGTAAAACCAGGCGGAGACTATTGCGCTAAGTCCAACTAAAAGAATCCAGAATTCACTGATTAAAACAGTGATCAGCAAGCCAGCGATGGCAGCAAAACCGAAGCTAATAAAGGCGGCACGCTTAACACTCTTAGGACTCGCTAATTTTTGCCCCACTAAACGTATTGGGCCTACACGCTCGGCATCTGTGCCACGAATTCCATCGGAGTAATCATTTGCATAATTAACCCCAACTTGTAGCGCTAACGCGACCACCAGTGCCAAAAAGGTAAGGGTTAAATTGAATTGATCTACATAAAGTGTGTAAAAAGTTGCTGCGATGATCGGTGAAATCGCCGCGAATAATGTTTTTGGCCTGGCCCCTAGTGCCCAAAGTTTAATTTGATTCATTTAAAACCAATTCTTTTAATTTAACTAAATCTATTTTTCCGCTTGGTAAAAATGGCATATTTAGGGCATCAAAAATAACTCTTGGTTTTGCGGCATTGCCTAAAGTAGAAACAACTTTTTGCTCAATTTCTTTTTTGTCAAAGTCGCCGACAACCACTGCAGTGATGAGTGCGCCCCAGACTTCATCATCAAGCGCAAGTACCGCGACTTCTTCTACACCCCGGCAAGTTGAAATGACGGCCTCTATCGCTTTTGTAGAAACATTGGTACCACCCGAAATAACTACATCATCAATTCGGCCAATCACCGTTAACGTTTCGGAATTTAATTGCCCTAAATCTTGCGTATTAATCCATGAGTCTTGAAATGTCTCTTGGTTGAGTTCGGGGGAATTTCGATAACCTGAAGCGTTCGTTGGCGACTTTATGGAAATTCGTCCGGTACCTAAATCATCTTTTTCTAGAATTCGAATCTCAACTTCATCTAGCGCAAATCCGTCCCAAACGACCCCACCACAAGTTTCAGTCATTCCATAAGTACTGATTAATTTCAACCCAGCTTGTTTTAAATCTTCAAAAATTTGACTTTCAACGTTTGATCCGCCAACCAAAATTGCATCATACATTTTTAGTGTTTCTAGTTTGTCAGAATTAACTAACTGCATTAATTGCGCCCAGACAAGAGATGTTCTGATTGTGGGGTTTTTCTCTGCTGCCATTAGTGATACTTTCGCAAAAGTGTCGGCGTTGAATTTTCCTGTTTCAGTAAGCGCGTAAGTCCATCCTTCGTCTATTACACCTCTAGTTAGCAAACTAAAACCACCAATAAATGCAGGATTCATAGCTAAAACCCAATTTGCCTTGCCTGCCAATTTTTTATTAACCAGTTCATGGTTTTTAATTAAGGCACCTTGAGAGATTTCTACCGCTTTAGGTGCGCCAGTGGAACCACTAGTGCAAATTGCTAAAGCAGTATTTTCATAAATTGGACTTTTTTCAATTTGTAATGCCGAAAAGTAAATATCATTTGCCGGCCCACCGGCAGGGGCAAGCATTAGCGGTTGCCCACCAGCGAGCGCTTTTTTAATTGACTGTACTAACTCTTGCAGGTTTTCCCGGCCCGGTTTGGCCAGGTGTAAGTTCCAAGGTTGTGACACCATAAGGTCTTAAGCCTAAAGCGAGGAAATTTTCGAAAATGAGCAAGCCGGATCCTTACCTTTCAACCGTTAAACCAGCCTTAGCCTGGAGGCCACAAGGCGAGTGGCAAGACATTGAATATGCGGTTTGCGATCAAATTGCAAAAATCACGATAAATCGCCCAGAAAAACGTAATGCCTTTCGCCCGCAGACGGTAAAAGAATTAATTCAGGCTTTCGAGATGGCTCGCGATGATTCTGATGTAGGCGTGATAATTCTCTGCGGCAAGGGCGACTTAGCTTTTTGCTCAGGCGGAGATCAATCTATTCGCGGTGATGACGGTTATTTAGGCGATGATTCAGTTGCCGAAAAAGGAATAGGCCGCTTAAATGTTTTGGATTTACAAGTTCAAATTAGAAGATTGCCTAAACCAGTCATAGCCATGGTTGCTGGATTTGCCATTGGTGGTGGGCACGTGTTGCACGTGGTTTGCGATTTAACAATTGCCGCTGACAACGCAAAGTTTGGGCAAACCGGACCAAGGGTCGGGTCTTTTGATGGGGGCTACGGATCTAGTTTGCTCGCTAAGCAAGTGGGCTTAAAGCGCGCAAAAGAAATTTGGTTTTTGACAAAGCAATATGACGCACAAACCGCACTTGATTGGGGATTAGTAAATAAGGTTGTACAACTCGAAGAATTAGAAATTGAAACGGTTGCTTGGGCAAAAACTTTATTAGAGCAATCACCATTATCATTGCGGCTACTTAAGGCAGCATTTAACGCAGCTGACGAAGGAATAGCCGGTGTTCAACAATTAGCAGGAGATGCCACTTTGCTTTATTACATGAGTGAAGAAGCACAAGAAGGTCGAAATGCGTATAAAGAAAAACGCAAACCAGACTTTAAGAAGTTTCCGCGTAGACCGTGAGCTTGCCCTCGTTAGTTGACTTGATGAAAGGTGCCCAACCTTTCGAAATCAAATTAGATTTCACATTACGCGGGGAATCATCCAGATTTGGTTTGCTCTTAAAAGGCCCTTATGGCTGGGGGGAATTCGCCCCATTTGCTTATCACCGCGCGAATCATCAAGCTCGCTGGTTACAAGCCGCAGTAGAGATGGGCTGGAAGCAATTACCCAACCCAAAAAAATCTGAAGTTTCCGTGAATGCGATTGTGCCCTTTTCTGATTTAAATCGAGTTGAAAAATTAGTAAAAACTGTTGGATCAAACACCATAAAAGTAAAATTTGTCGCGAAAGATCTGAAAGCAGATCTTGCGATTTTAGAGAGGATTTCTCAAACGGTAACTTCGCCAATCTTTAGAATTGATTTCAATCAAGCTCTCACTGCAGAGCTAACTGAAGAATACCTAGATGGACTCGCAGATTTTAATGTTGAATATCTTGAAGAACCTAGCACTGACCTTGCGGTTATAAAAAAAATAAAGCAAAGAATTCCTATAGCGATTGACGAATCCATAAGATTACAAACTGAGGCAATTGATTTAACTTGGGTTAAAGACCTTGATTGGGCAGATTTTTGGATACTAAAGCCAATTCCCTTGGGAGGTTTTAGTCGGACTCAATTAATTGCTGAAGCGGCCACCAAGCCAGTGGTTATTTCTGGCAGTTTCGATTCTTCTTGCGGGCTGTATTTAACGACACTCGCCGCCACTTGGTTAAGTGAATTGCCAGCTGGTGCTGCTACCGGCGCGCTTTTAAAAACAGATGTGACTGCAAACTCTTTAATTCCTAGTAAAGGGATGGTTGAGGTAAAAAAAGTGGTACCAGATTTGATCACAACCCCACCAGAATCAGTTGTTGGTAAATTGTTTAGGCAATTAGAAACTGCCTATTTCGAACTAGTGCAATTGGAAGGATGAATGACCAATCCGCAGTCAGTCCAAGGTGCCGAATCCTTAGTTAACAGTTTTTTATCAGCTGGAGTTAGAAATTTTGTGGTTTCGCCCGGCTCTAGAAATGGAGCTTTGTCGCTAGCTTTAGCTTCAGCCAGTAATGAAAATTTAGTTAATCTAGCAGTTCGGTTAGACGAAAGATCAGCAGCTTTTGTTGCCTTAGGAATGGCACTAAAAACCAAAACTCCAGCTGTGGTGGTTTGCACTTCTGGTACTGCAGCTGCAAATTTATTGCCAGCGTTAGTTGAAGCAAAATATAGCGAGGTACCACTAATTGCTATCACCGCAGATCGCCCAAAGGAATTAATTAATACTGGAGCGAGTCAAACTATTGATCAGGAAAATATCTTTGGCCACGTGGCACAATTAAATTTAACGCTGGATAGTCAAACACAAGATTTTGTATCTTGGGCTAATTATGTTGAAGATTTAATAAATGAAATAGCAAAAAACCCACAGCCAGCCCATATTAATATTCATTTTTCAGAGCCACTAATCCCAAGCGAAAGCTTCAAATTTTTAAAACCTGGAAACTTTAAATTAATAAAAAATGAACAAATTGAATTACCAGACGATTTTATCAATAAAAAAGGT
>Ga0075474_10000409_pt1 | contig 16040 bp, 14 predicted proteins | sample DEB08_DNA_2_FD_71485 | JGI IMG/M metagenome (GOLD analysis project Ga0075474, IMG submission 71485) | Aqueous microbial communities from the Delaware River and Bay under freshwater to marine salinity gradient to study organic matter... | ecosystem: Environmental > Aquatic > Marine > Coastal ...
TTGCTTAGACACATTGCTAAAGACCTTGGTCAAGAGGCTAAACCTCAATTACCGGCAGATCCATCACCCTTTACCGTTGTTGAGTACTTTCCTTCTCCCGAGTTAACTGGTTTTTATGATCCTCGCCAACATGCGGTCAGCTTGGCATACATAGTTCCGATATTTGGGGAATGTGTCCCAAGTCAAAGTGTGCTTGACTTCACATGGATTACTCCGGAAGATGCACTTAATCCGCAATTGTTGCTTGAAATGACGCAGGGTCAAGATAAATTGTTGCGAAAAGCAATGGCGCACTTAAACTTAATGCCATGATCTTTTCTCTTCCCTTGAAATGGCTTTTATTTCTTGGCGGATTAGTTGGCTTTTGGGCTTCAATGGTTTTAACGGTCGACAAGATAAGAATTTTAGAAGATCCTTTATACATATCAAACTGCGACATAAATTCAATTTTTTCTTGTGGCGAAATCGTAAATACTGCTCAAGCTTCAATTTTTGGATTTCCTAATACCTTAATTGGCATAGCAAGTTACAGCGTCTTAATAACGCTGGGAGTTCTCTTGCTAGCTAAAGTCTCTTTGCCAATCTGGGTACTTAGAGGCGTGGTGCTTGGGTCTGGATTAGCAGTTATTTTTGTCAGCTACCTCGCCTATCAAAGTATTTTTGTAATTGGTGCACTCTGCGCCTATTGCATCGTCGCTTGGGGGATGACGCTTCCCATTTTTTCACTAGCCAGTAGAGACTTAATGCGTCAAAGTGAAAATTCCACGATTCAAGCAGCTGGTAATTTAATGGGATTGTTTTTAGTTGCTTGGGCCCTGGTGGTACTCGTGCTTATTTATATCTTTTTAGTTGCTTAATTATTCAGGGTAAATCTCGCGAAACTTATGTAAGGCAATATCTGTTCCAATAATAATTAGTCTGTCTGGTTTTTCTAAGACTGTTTTTAAGTCTGGAGCTGGAATCATCACACCATCTTTGATGATTGCCACCGGATTGACCCCGATCTCATTGTGTAAATTCGCAAACCCAAGGGTTTTGCCAAGTAACGCAGGAGGAATCTTGATGCGGATAACCGTTAAACCATCTGCTAACAAAACTGTGTCATTGGCGTGACTTCGATTCCAAATTGCCGTTGCGCCCGTTGCCGCATAAGAAAGTACTGCATCAGCTCCGGCTTTATAAAGCGTGGAGACATTTCGATCTAATCTAGCGCGCGAAATAATTTGAGCATCCGGGCGAAGTTTTCTGGCATAAATTGTTAGATAAACATTTACGTCATCATCATGAGTGGTGACAACGATACTGTGCGCTTCTTTGATTCCGGCAGATTCTAAAACCTTTAATTCTGCAGCATTTCCTTGTACATACTTATCTGGATCTCGAACTCGATCAGATTGTTGTTCGACAATTCGATAATCGATACCCATTTCCGCGAGAGATTTTCCAACTTCGCGGCCAACTCGACCGCCACCAATGATTAAAACGAAAGATTTTTTTGGATTTTTTTCGGCAAAAACCTCGTCATATTTAGTAAGTTGTTCTCTTGTTCCGGCTAGAATCAAAATCGAATTCGCATCTAAGCGACTATTATCGGCGGCATTTACAAAAGTTCCGCGATTGAAAATACCAATAACATTTACGCCAGTTAATGTTCTAATCTGCGTCTCTCGAATAGTTTTGTTCACCAAGCTGGTATTGCCAATTCCTACTTCAGCGATCGCTAAATTCTTAAATTCACCCATAATTTGACACTTAGCATCGATACCAACGATTCGTTGTGCCATCATTTTGCCAAGCATCACACCTAATTCAATTACTTGATCAGCTCCGGCAAATTCTAAAATATCTACAGAGGCACTATGCGATGCGAGTGAGACAATCGGCACGCTTTCAGATACTTCGCGAACTGTGAAAATTACGTTGGCATTGGCAATATCGTTTCGGGTTGCAGCAAAAAGAGAAGCCTGAGGAATCCGCGCTGCAAGATAGGTTTTTGGATTATCTAGTTCGCCAACTATAACTTTGTATCCGGCATCATGAAGTCGAAGTGCCTCGTCGAGGTCGCCAACAATTAGCACATAGTCTAAGCCTGTTTCTTCAACTCTTCGAATTAGTGCATCTTCAATGGAGCCAGTGTTAATTAAAACTAAATGATTTTTGATTTTGTCACTGATAAAGCGAGGTGCTCTGGATATTCGACGGCGTTCCACGATAGGGATCACTATGTATTGAATCAAAACATAGGGAAGTAAAACCAAAAGAAAGGCAATTCCTGAAATAATTACAACGATAGAAAAGATTTTTCCGGTATCTGAAGTAAAAACGATGTCACCGTAACCCAAAGTACTCATGGTGACTACCGCCCAATAAAAACTAGACACCAATGAGTAGCTCTTACCCTCACTTTCCATGATTGCGTGAAAGACAAAAGAAAATACGGTGATGACACTAAAAAAAACAAGCAACAAGTAGAAGAGTGCTCTGAATTTAATTGGTGCTGTTTCTAATTCGCCTCTTATAAGGCGAGCCGGATCTTTCCGCCGTTGGTCAGACAATTGCCTCACACTCTCGATATCTCTAAATTAGCACTTTGATATTAGGCGCTAATCAGATGGTTATCTTTCTTCAAAACAGAGCTAAAGGCTAATTTTTCGCTTTTATGTTCAGCAAAGTGTCCGAGAGGGGACTTGAACCCCTACGCCCTTGCGGGCACTAGCCCCTCAAGCTAGCACGTCTACCAATTCCGCCACTCGGACCCAAAATCAAACTTTACTAACGAGGTGTCGATTGTGCCCCTGCTGGTAAGTCGGCAAGATGGGTATATGGAAGAAAACGTAATAAAAATCTGCCGCGAATTAATACAAATTGATTCTCGCAATTGGGGGTTAGGAAAATCTAGCGGTGAATCCGATATTGCCCAGTATGTAATAAATAAGTTGCAGAAAATCGGCCTAAACCCTGCTTCGGTTGGGCCAGATAGTAAACGAACTTCGGTGCTCTGTGAGCTAAAAGGCTCTGACGAGAATTTAGCTAAGGTTTTGATACACGCGCATTTAGACGTAGTTCCATTTGATGAAGCAGATTGGAGCTTTCATCCCTTAAGCGCTGAAATAGCTAACGACACAATATATGGCCGTGGGGCAGTAGATATGAAGAACGGTGTTGCCATGATCTTGGCAACCCTCGAAGAACTTATAAAGAATAATTTTCAACCAAGAGCAACACTCCTATTTGCTTTTTTTGCCGATGAAGAAGCCGGAGGACTTTTGGGCTCTCATTGGGTTGTCGATCATCACAAGGATTTTTTTCATGGCGCTAAGTACGCTGTCGGCGAAGTAGGTGGCTTTAGCACTTCTTTGGCAGACGGAATCAGGATGTACTTAATAGAGACCGCGCAAAAAGGTATCGCTTGGATGGAGTTAAACGCCAAAGGCTCAGCAGGCCATGGAAGCATGATAAATAGCGATAACGCAGTTAGTGAAGTTGCCGCAGCGGTAAATCGAATTGCTAACCATAAGTTTCCTCTTACTCTTCATGAGAGCGTGCTTGAATTGTTGAGAGAAACAGCTGAAATTACTGGGACAAATCTTGATGTAAATGACCCTGAGGCAACGGCGAACCTACTTCAAGGATTAGAGAAAATTGTCAAAGCCACTCTAAGAGATACCGCCAATCCCACCATGTTGAATGCTGGCTACAAAGCGAACGTAATTCCAGGATTCGCCCAAGCGGTCATCGATGGAAGGTTTCTGCCAGGCAATCAAGAGAGTTTCTTGCAAACTATCAAAGATTTAGCGGGGGAAAAGGTTGATGTGAAATATCAAAATTTAGATGTGGCGCTAAGCGCACCTTTCGAAGATCCCTTGGTAGGCAAGATGGTTGAAGCGATTTCGGTAGAAGATCCAGCCGCACGAGTTGTTCCCTACATGCTCTCGGGAGGGACAGATGCAAAAGCTCTTTCTAAATTAAATATCACCGGTTATGGTTTTATGCCACTACAGCTTCCCAGTGATTTAGATTTTGCCAGCCTATTTCATGGCGTGAATGAAAGAATTCCAATAAGTTCTCTTCAGTTTGGAGTAAGAACCTTTAAGCGGTTCTTGATGAGTCTGTAAAAAAAATTGATGGTGCAATCTTTAGGACTCTTCTTTTGACCCATACTCGCTTTAGCCCATTTGGGTAAATCCGCGTTCGATGCAGTTCCCAGTTTCCATACTCAGCTAATTCTGTAAGGGCTTCTCTGGTGTTTTGAATGTTTGAGCGAAAGCCAAAAGTTATCTCTCTGATTTCCCAATGACTTTTTTTCAATCGAAATCACCTACCTCATCTAACGCTAATAGCAATTCCTCTGGCAGAGACAATTTAAGCGATTGAAAAATTTGATTTAGTTGTGCAGTGTTTCGCGCATTAATCACACTCGCGGAAACTGCGGGGTTTTGTAAAACCCAAGCCATGGCAACTTCTGTTGGGCTAACTCCGATACCGCTAGCTGCGGTGCTCACTGCTTCTACCTTAGAGGCATTAATTGTGGTCAATAATTTCTCTAAAGCGCTATCGCCTCTAGCCAATAAAGAGTCGGAGGGAGTATTGAAACGATATTTACCAGTAAGCAGGCCCATTGCCAGGGGTTTAGTTGCCACGAGCGACAAATTCAAGTAGTTACACGCCTTTAATTCTTCTTTGTTAAGTTCTCTTTGTATAAGTGACCAATTAGTTTTTAAGCCAGCTAAATTGATTTTTTCAGTGCGTAATCTCTCACGCAAAATGGCAACCTGCCAAAAGGCCGTATGGTGAAGGCCAAAATAATGTAATTTTTCTGAATTTAAATTTTGTTTCATGAAGCGAACTATTTCGTCGATAGCTAAATGATAAATATCGAAATTCGACCAAACAATATCAAAGTGATCAAGATTTGCCTGCGACAAAGCGTTATTCAGTGCGGACTGTGCTTGAGCGGAGTTTCTAAATAAAGGCAAATTGAAATAGACCTGAAAACTATCTCGCGTCGTCAATTCTGGTAACAATTCACCGGCGATGGCTAGTGCCTTCGGGTTATCGGTTAGCTCTAACGCATAACCGCCAGCTTCTAGGTAAGTCCTAATTTGACTTCTTGCCTCAGGCAGATCAACTAACTCACCCCAGTTCCGGGTACCCAAGATCAACTTAGGCACCGGGTAATTAATCTGCCTAAAAATACTGCTTTGCATGCTTTGAGGCTATTAGAAAATCTTGGGTCTAGGCTTTAAGCCTGAGCGTGTTTTGTAGAGATAGGCAAAATTGGATTATTTGATAGCCATCGTGCTGGGTATTGTGCAAGGTGCTACAGAATTTTTACCGATTTCTTCAAGTGCCCACCTTCGATTTGTGCCACAGCTATTGGGTAGTTCTGACCCAGGAGCGTCTTTCACCGCAATCATTCAACTAGGAACGATTGTTGCGGTATTACTTTTTTTCTATAAAGACTTAACAAAAATACTTCTAGCCGGCTGGAAGTCACTAAGAGGTCTGGCGCCTTGGTCTGAACCTGATTCAAAAATGTTTTTAGGTATAGCTTTGGGAACGTTACCAATTATATTTCTAGGGCTCATTCTTCAAGATGTAATTAGAACTGCATTTAGAAATCTATATCTAATTGCGTTGCTCTTGATATTTTTTGGAATCTTAATTTGGTTAATTGATAAATTTCAACCAAAGATCAAAAAAGGCCATGATCTTAAATATTCTCAAATGCTATTAATAGGTTTCGCTCAGGCGCTAGCCTTAGTGCCGGGCGTGAGTAGGTCAGGCGCCACAATTGCCGCAGCAAGGCTTTTTAAACTTGAAAGAAAAGAAGCCGCAAGATTTTCATTTCTACTTTCAGTTCCAGCGATAATTGCCAGTGGCCTTTATGAATCTTTAAATATTTCAAGCAACAATCCTGCAGGCTGGGGTCCCACGCTGGTAGCCGCTGTTGTTTCTTTTTTGGTGGGTTACGCCTCAATAGCTTGGCTACTCAAATGGCTAGCAAGTAATTCTCTCGGAATCTTTGCAATTTATCGAGCAATTGTGGGAGTAGCCCTGTTGATTGCATTAAGTGCGGGATTCTTGAACCCCTTTTAGAATGTAAAAATGACAACTGTTTTCTTAGTAAGGCACGGAAGATCAACCGCTAATCAAAAGGGATTGCTTGCCGGTCGAGCAGCAAACGTTGAGCTTGATGCAACGGGCCTTAAGCAGGCAGCGGCGTTGGGAGACTTTTTTTCAGAGGTAGCAATCGACAAATTAATTTCTAGTCCCTTAGAAAGATGTGTGACAACAGCTCGTGAAATAAAAAATCAACAGCCTAAATCCTTGAAACTACAAATTTCTCAAAAATTTATTGAATGTGATTATGGAGCATGGACCAATAAGAAATTAGTCCATTTAGCCAAGAAGCCGCTTTGGAAGACTATTCAAACCAACCCTAGTTTGGTCACCTTCCCTGATGGGGAAGCAATGAATCAAATGTCACTTCGTGCGATCGGTGGACTTTTGGCTGCAGTCAAGAAAGTCGACAACCCAAAGTCCAAGATACTAATTGTTACCCACGCCGATCTAATAAAAGCCCTGATAGCGAACGCGCTGGGTGTTCACCTAGACAACTTTCAAAAAATTGTGGTTGATCCCGCCTCTGTCTCTACTTTGAATTTTGAAAAAGATAATTTCTTCGTTGCCGGCGTAAATGAGAAATATCATCTAAAAAACATTCAAGCTAAGAGCAAAGCTCCAGCTGGGGCCGTCCTTGGCGGAGGTGCTGGTTAATGAGTCGACAGATCAATACCTTTGAAAATCCAGAGCGGTTCATCGTTGGAACTGTAGGTCAGCCGGGTGAGAGAATTTTTTATCTACAAGTTAAGAGTCAAATGTCAGTTTTCTCTGTAGCTTTGGAAAAAACTCAAGTTTCTTTGCTTTGTGAAAGATTAGATGCGTTACTAGACCAAATCAAGCAAAGTGATCTAGGTGCTACGGTCGAAATTCCTGATACTTGGCAGCAAGCTGAAATTGATTTATTGCCCTTGGAAACACCAGTAAACGAAGAGTTCAGAGTTGGTACAATTGCAATTGGTTTCAATAGCAATAAAGGGCTGGTAACCATAGAAGCCCATCAAGATAATGGTTCAAGTGAAGTTCCTGACCTTGAAGTGGATGATTTAGACGGCCCCAATCTTTTGCGAGTGAGAGTTTCGCCTAGTTATGCTCGAAATTTTGCAGAAAGAGGTAGAAGATTAGTTGCAGCAGGTAGGCCTCCCTGTCCCTTTTGTCAATTGCCACTAGATCCTTTTGGTCACATCTGCCCCCGTGCTAACGGTTATAGAAGATGAATTTTTTAGAAGTCGAATCTGCTTTAGCTGAAAATGAATTTGAAGCTGTTGGACGGATAACCACCGCATCAAATGGTGCCTTGTTGCTGGATAGCAAAGATGAGAAAAATGCTATTCGTGCCATTTTCAAACCAAAAATTGGCATTCGTCAACTTTGGGATTTTCCGAACGATGATTTAATCGAAAGAGAGTTGGCATCGTATCTTTTAAGTAAGGCTAGCGGAGCTAATTTAATACCGCCAACGATTGTAAGAGAAATAGCTCCCTATGGTGAAGGAACAGTTCAGTACTGGATCGAAGCGGCAAGAATTGAGGCAGTAAGAATCTTTATCCCTACCGCAATTGAAAGTGGCTTTACTGAAGTGTTGCAGGCTAATGATGCCTCGGGTGAATTAGTTTCGGTAGCTACTTTAGATAGCGATTGGTTGAGTTTCTTAGTGCTTTTTGATGCAGTGATAAACAACGCAGATCGAAAGGGCTCGCACATCTTGACCGATGAAAAGAAAAGGATGTGGGCAATCGATCATGGAGTCACCTGGCACCGCGAAGATAAACTGAGAACTATTCTTTGGGCTAAGGCGGCAGAGAAATTAAACGATGCGCAGATTGATTTTTTAAGCTCGCTAGCTAATGCGCTTGAGAGTGAGTTTGAGACCTTTGAGAAATTGTTATCACCGGAAGAGGTTACAAGTGCCTTTTTGCGACTTGAAAAGATAAAGGAGACAGGATCATTTCCCGTGCCTTCTCAAAAATGGCCTGCGATACCTTGGCCAATATTTTAAGACAATTAGGATTTAATCATGATTAATTGGCCTGCCGGTTTAATTTATCGAGGTGATTGGTTTTCAGGCCTAACGCTTAATGAGATTGAGGTTTTTGACAGTCAAACGCAGTCAATAGAAAGCCTAGAACTAGATCAAAATCCGATACCAATTTACGTATGTGGTTTGACTCCCTATGATTCCGCACATCTAGGTCACGCTTTTACCTATTCAATATTTGATGTATTGGTTCGTTTTTTGCGACAAGCAGGAAAGCGGGTCACATATGTGCAAAACATTACAGATGTCGACGATCCACTATTTGAACGTGCGCGGCGGGACAACCAAGAGTGGTCTGAAATTGCTAAAAATCAGATAGATAAATTCATAATCGATATGCAAGAAATTGGCGTTAATCCGCCAGATGTATTTACACCGGTCAGCGAGCAGATGCCAACAATTCAAAAAGCAATAGCAAAATTAGAAACCAACGGTGACCTTTATGAATTAGCTGATTCCTGGTATTACCGAGTGCAATCAACCGAGCATTCTTTAATAAATAGTTATCAGCAAGAGGAGCTTATTAAAGTATTTGCAGAAAGAGGAGGGGATCCTGAGCGAGTAGGAAAACTAAACCCACTTGACCCGGTAGTTTGGAAGCCCTCTTTACCTAGAGAGCCCAACTGGGATTCACCTTTGGGCCCTGGTCGCCCTGGGTGGCATATCGAGTGTGTTGGGATTATTGAAAAATTTTTAGACCTGCCACTGTTTATTCAAGGCGGAGGCAAAGACTTGATATTCCCTCACCACACAATGTGTGCGTGGCAAACTAAATCTTTAACGAACAAAAACTTAGCTAGGAGTTATTTACATGCTGGCTTAGTTTCCTATCAAGGCGAAAAGATGAGTAAATCTCTAGGGAACTTGGTATTCATTTCTGAATTATTAAGCAAAGGCTTCTCTCATGGTGCGATTCGCGCACAGCTTTTATCGGTTCCCTGGAGTCAAGATTGGGAATGGTTTGAAGCGGATTTAGTCTTAACTCAAAAAAGGGTCCAGCGATGGGGAAGATACCTAGCCAAAGTTCCAGCTGACAGTGAATTCATTACGTCTGCCTATGAGAGTCTTAAAAATAATTTATCGATAGAACCAATTTTTCAGAGCATAGACGAGTTAGAATCAAAGACCAATGATTCAGTGCAAGTTCAAGATAGTGTTCAGGCCTTTGTTTCCGATGTATTGGGCTTAAAGCTATGACATTAAATTCAAAAGTAGAAGGCTTTATTGAAAATTTACCTACTAACTATCTAAGAGAAAATCTAACGAATTCCCCAGGGCGAGTGTCAGAGCTTACGCTGTCATCGTGCGGAATCCGAATCGATTTTTCTAAGCAATTATGGGATTTTGAGATTGTAAACCTACTAATTAATGAACTTAACGCTCAGGGAGTGTTAGATCAAAAAATAAAGGCGATGACTGCTGGCGAAAAGATTAATCGATCAGAGAATCGAGCAGTAAAACACCATTTACTTAGAGCTAACCGTGGCGACTTCCCAGACCCAGATGAGAAGCTAGTTATTGACGAGCGTGAGAGATTTTTAGAATTTGCCCAAGAGGTATTTAATGATCCTAAAATTAAATACCTAGTCAATATAGGAATAGGTGGATCAGATCTTGGACCGCGCTTTATCCATCGGGCCTTATCTGGGGCAAAGAAAAAAACCTTTTTCGTGGCAAACCTTGATCCGCGGGAACTAGACGAAGTCTTAGCACAAATCAACTTTAAAGAAACTATGTTTGTAATCGTTAGTAAAACCTTCACAACTCTTGAAAGCATTCATAATGCCGAGCGAGCAAAAAAAGCTTTTTTAAATGAATTATCAATTGATGACTTCGCAAAGCACTTTGTTGCTATCACCACGAATCAGAATGCTGCAATTGAATTCGGGCTCAAAGCGGATAGAATTTTTGAATTTTGGGATTGGATAGGTGGGCGGTTTTCGCTAGCTAGCGCTGTAGGCATTTCTATTGCCATGAATTTTGGTAGAGATGTTTTTAGTCAAATGTTGCAGGGAATGAGAGATTTTGATGAGCATTTTCATAAAGCACCATTAAAAAGTAATCTAGCATTTTGGCATGCACTTAGCTGGTATTACAACCAAAATTACTTAAAATGCAAAAACATTGCAGTGATTGGTTACGCCTCAGCGCTGGAATACTTTGCCACCTATCTTCAACAACTAGTGATGGAGAGTAATGGAAAATCTGTGAGCGTTGATGGCACAGTTTTGCCGCAAGCTGCCTGCCCGGTGGTTTTTGGGGAAGTGGGCACTAATTCTCAGCACTCGTTTTTCCAGATGATTCATCAGGGCAAAGATCTGATTCCCGTAGATTTTATTGTGGTTAAACCAAATCTAATTTCAAAAGAAGAAATCCAACTAGCCGCCAACGCTTTAGCCCAATCAGCTGTGCTTGCCTTAGGAAGCGATGAGACTGTGTCATCTAAGGTTGAGAAGAAAATGCCGGGCAATCGCCCCAGTAATTTAATTATCGTTGATTCTTTAGATGCCTACTCTTTAGGAGCGTTAATCTCGCTCTACGAAGCAAGCACAATTATTCAAGGTTTTATTTACAACATTAATTCTTTTGATCAATGGGGAGTGCAGCTCGGTAAAAAGGTTGCCGAAAGTTTAGTTGCCAGCTTTGAATCTGATGGACAAGCCAATCTAGACAACTCAACTAAAGCCGCCATCGATTATTTAAACTAGTCGCCACCGCGACGCTTTAAATATCTTTCAAATTCCCGGGCGATAGCTTCGCCGCTTGCTTCTGGAAGGTCCGTTGCATCCACATTTTCTTCAAGGCGAGTTATATATTCTGCGATCTCATCATCTTCTTGCGCCATTTCATCAACACCTACTTGCCAGGCGCGAGCTTCTTCTGGTAAGTCACCGCTCGGCAGATCGATATTTGTGAGATCTTCAATTCGAGTTATTAATGCTAAAGAACCTTTTGGGCTTGGGGGTGATGAAACATAATGAGGGAGTGCCGCCCAAAGTGAGATGGTAGGGATGCTTGATAATCCTAAATAGTTATGCAGCACTCCAATAATTCCGGTTGGTCCTTCGTAAGTCGACTTTTCTAAACCCAGTGATTGGGCTAAATCTTTGTCGTTTGCCACGGCAGTAACTGCAATTGGTCGAGTATGTGGAGCATCTGCAAGTAAGGCCCCGAGTGAAATAACACTGGTTACGTTTAGCGCGTGTAGTTTTTCCATCACTTCTAAGCAAAAACTTTGCCACTTCAAGTTAGGTTCGATACCTTGAACAAAGACAAAAGTTGGCCGGTCATTTGTTGCCGGAGCAAGAAAAAATTTTGTAGTGGACCAATCAATCACTCTGTCTTCGCCTTCAAGGCGGATTCTTGGTCGCGCTATTTGATAATCGTAATAATCATCTGGATTAATAGTGTCAACTAATTGAGCGTTGAAAGATTCAATTAAGTGATTTATAACCCCTGTTGCTGCTTCACCGGCGTCATTCCAACCTGCAAAAGCCATCACAGCTATCGCTCCAGAAGGAGGAAATTGCTTGATGTCTTCGCTCACTTAGGTCTACCTCAGGCTAGTATTTCTTACAGACTTAACCTTATTAGAAATTCCATGAAGAGGTCTCTTGACTCCTGAAAAAAGCCTGCAAGCTGTTCTTATTGATATGGATGGGACTTTAGTAGAGACAGAAAGCGCTTGGTGGCAGACCGAAATAGAGCTTATGAAGACTTACGGTTATGAGTGGACCCAAGAAGATCAAGAATTGGCTTTGGGTGGGCCCATGCATAGAGTCATTGATTACATGAGCGAGAAAACGGGTATTTCTGGTCTCGAAATCGATCAACGTTTAATTTCTATGATGCAACAGCGATTAACAAGTCAACCGCCACCACTTCAACCTGGTTGGTCAACTCTGATTCCAGAATTAATTGACGCCGGCATCAAATTGGCATTGGTGAGTGCCTCACCAAGAATTTTAATTGATGCAGTGATCGCGGGTGCCGGACTTGATTTTTTTGATTTGACGATTGCCGCCGAAGATCCACCACAGACCAAACCATATCCTGATCCCTTTTGGATGGCCGCGGATTTATTAAAAATTCCACGAAGTAACTGTTTAGTAGTTGAGGATTCAAATACCGGAGTGACAAGCGCTACCAGAGCAAATATGCCGACGATTGCTGTGCCTGCAGGAATACCCATAGTCACCGACGAAAAAGTGGTAGTGGTTAATTCGATGAGCGAAGTAAGTGTAGAAAAAATGCGAAAAATTTTTGATGATTACTACCGGGTAGAAATCGATGTCTAATAGTATTTTTTCAGATGGTGATTTAGTAAGACTGATAGACCAAAAAGGAAAAATTCATCAAATTACTTTGCTAGTAGGCCAAAAATTTTTCACTAACCATGGCTCAATCGAGCACAATGAGATTATTGGCGAATCGGTTGGTTCTGTTTTTGAAAGCTCTAATGGCATGAAGTACGCAGCCTTTCATCCTTCTCTAGAAGAGTATGTAATGAAAATGCCAAGAGGTGCCGCCGTCATATACCCGCAAGATGCTAGAGCGATGATCGAACTTGCTGATATCTCTGCAGGCAATCGAGTATTAGAGGCGGGTGCTGGTAGCGGATCTTTGACCTTGCACATCTTAAGAGCCTTAGCTGGATCTGGTGAATTGGTTAGCGTTGAAATTAGAGAAGAGTTTTCTCAGATAGCTCGTAAAAATGTAGAAAAATTTACTGCAACAAAAAATTGGGAACTAATTAATGCTGATTTAGCAGAATTTAAAAGTGACGATAAATTTGATGCAGTACTTCTTGACTTACTTAATCCTTGGGATTATCTATCAAAAGTTGAAGAAGTATTAGTTCCTGGGCGTTTTTTAGTTTGTTATGTAGCCACAACAACTCAGATGTCAAGAGTTGTTGAAACCATGAAAGCTCGCGAGTGCTGGTTTAATCCAATAGCAAGTGAAGATCTTCATCGTGAGTGGCATTTGCAAGGTTTAGCGGTGCGACCAAATCACAAAATGATTGGACACACTGGTTTCTTGGTTCAAGCGAGATTGATGGCTCCAGGTGTAAAGGCACCAGTTAAGAAGATGAAGCCGGCAAAAGGTGCATATGGGCCTGATTGGCAAGCAGTTGGAGAAAACCCATAAGCCGGTAGCATTGCCCCAGGGGGTGCGAAGCGATGTCTGAAAATGAACAACTCAACAAGTTAGAAAATGAGATTAAGTCACTTCGTTCCCATAACGAAACTCTGGCGCACACACTGCGAGAGGCAAAAGAACAACTAATAGCACTAAAAGCAGAAGTTGAAAACCTTTCAAAGCCGCCAAGCAGTTTTGCCATAATCGTGTCAAACAATAAAGACGGCTCGGTAGATATTTTAAATGCCGGTCGAAAATTACGGGTTACCGTTTCGCCAGAAGTTAAAAGACAGGATTTACTCGTTGGCCGCGAAGTAATTCTTAATGACGCCCTGAACGTCGTTGACGTTTTGAGTTATGAATCGGTTGGTGAGGTAGTAACACTTAAAGAAGTTTTAGCAGATCAGGCTCGTGCTGTGGTAATTGGCCGAACCGACGAAGAAAAAATAGCACGCCTGGCTCAGCCACTGATCGATGAAAATTTACGATCCGGTGACTCATTAATGCTGGATCCTAAAAATAATGTTCTCTACGAGAAGATACCTAAAAGTGATATCGAAGAATTAGTTTTGGAAGAAGTCCCAGATGTTGATTACAACGATATCGGGGGGCTGGGTCAACAAATTGAACAAATTAGAGATGCAGTTGAAATGCCTTATTTACATAAGGACCTTTATGCTGAACACCAATTAAAGGCACCCAAAGGCATTTTGCTTTATGGTCCACCTGGCTGTGGCAAAACTTTAATCGCTAAAGCGGTGGCGAATTCTTTAGCTAAAAAAGTATCGGAAAAAACAGGTCAGGCTGACACCAAATCTTTCTTTCTAAACATCAAAGGGCCCGAACTATTAAATAAATATGTAGGTGAAACAGAAAGACATATCAGACAGATATTTCAGAGAGCCCGCGAAAAGGCAAATAGCGGAACTCCAGTAATCGTTTTCTTTGATGAGATGGATTCCCTATTCAGAACTCGGGGGAGCGGGGTATCAAGCGATGTTGAAAACACCATTGTCCCCCAATTACTAAGTGAAATTGACGGAGTAGAGGCACTAGAGAATGTGATCGTTATTGGCGCTTCTAATAGAGAAGACATGATTGATCCGGCAATTTTGAGACCTGGTCGACTCGATGTAAAAATAAAAATCGAAAGGCCCGATATTCAAGCGGCTCGAGAAATTCTTGCCAAGTACTTAACTACTGATTTGCCAATACATCCTGAAGATCTTAAAGAACACGGGCAAGATTCTGATACGGCAATAAATCAAATGATAGATACCGCAGTTAATAAAATGTACGCCCAGAGTGACGAAAATAGATTCATTGAGGTCACATATGCTAATGGTGATAGAGAAGTACTTTATTTTAAAGATTTTAATAGTGGGGCGATGCTTGAAAATATTGTCTCTCGCGCAAAAAAGGAAGCAATAAAAGATTTTTTAGCTAGCGGTGTTAAAGGAATATCAGTTTCACATTTAGTTAATGCCTGTTATGAGGAATTTCGAGCTAATGAAGACTTACCAAATAGCACTAATCCCGATGACTGGGCAAGAATTTCTGGCAAAAAAGGCGAGAGAATTGTCTTTTTAAGAACCTTGATTCAAAGCAAGCAGGGTGAGGAGCCGGGCAGATCGATTGAAACCGTATCCCACACCGGCCAATATCTCTAATTTCAGTTTTCTAAAATGAGCGTAAAACGAGTAATCGGAATTGAAAACGAGTACGGAATCAGCCAACCTGCTAATCCAACGGCTAATCCCATGGCCTTGTCTACACTGGTGGTTGATTCATATGCAAATTATGTTTATCCGCATAAGAAAATTCGCTGGGATTATGACTTAGAAGATCCATTGAGAGATGCTAGAGGTTTTGACTTAAGTCGACCAGAGGCAGACCCCTCCTTGATAACAGATGAGATGACTGTGTCAAATGTAATTCTTACTAATGGCGCCAGGTTTTATGTTGATCATGCGCATCCTGAATATGCGACTCCCGAAGTTAATTCCCCGCGTGAGGCTTTAGTTTGGGATCGTGCCGGCGAATTAATCATCACAAAGGCTGCTGAACTAGCAAGTCAAAGTACACAAGAGATTTATATTCATAAAAACAATACAGACAACAAAGGCGTTTCATATGGTACTCATGAAAATTATTTAGTTTCTAGAGAAACTCCATTTAACAAAATAATAAGTGTCTTGACGACTTTTTTTGTGACACGTCAAATCTTTACTGGAGCAGGCCGCCTGGGTGTCGGAGTGAATGAAATTGATTTTGAATACCAGATTTCTCAGCGAGCCGATTTTTTTGAAACATTGGTAGGCCTAGAAACCACCATGCGGAGACCCATAATTAACACTAGAGATGAGCCTCACGCAGATCCTAATCTATATCGACGCTTGCATGTAATTATCGGTGATGCCAATATGAGTGACGTCGCTAATTTACTAAAAATTGGAACTACTTCACTTGTTTTGAAACTACTAGAAGATTCTGACCTTGATGATTTTGAGCTAGAACTTGATGCCCCGCTTGAAGCACTCAAAATGGTCTCTCAAGATTTAGAACTTAAGAAAAAATTGAAATTAAAAAATGGAAAATACCTCACTGCAATCGAAATTCAATATGTTTTTCTTGAAAGAGTGCAACATCATCTAGAAAAAATTGATGAAATTGATCCAGATACTCAGGAGACTTTGAATTGGTGGCAAGAAATACTGGATTTACTCAGAGAGGATAT